>Ga0105045_10001720_pt1 | contig 18084 bp, 12 predicted proteins | sample MAT02_FD_78089 | JGI IMG/M metagenome (GOLD analysis project Ga0105045, IMG submission 78089) | Freshwater microbial communities from Lake Fryxell liftoff mats and glacier meltwater in Antarctica - MAT-02 (megahit assembly) | ecosystem: Environmental > Aquatic > Freshwater > Ice > Liftoff... | reverse complement strand
CTTTCGTATCGACTGTTCAATCTTCGGGCGACCGTGCGAGCGTCATTCCGAACGAGCCTTTCATCCCATCTGGCGAAAAGTCCAAGGCTCGGGACATCCTAAATGCCATTCGACTACTTACTCGTATCGAATCCGAGCAGCGAGATGCAACCATTGACGAAAAACGCGTCCTTTCCCTCTTTGGCGGCTTCGGACCTGTCGCGTTATCACTGTTTCCCGATCCAATTACCGGGAAATACAAAGATGCAAGCTGGCAGCAACTCGGAAGCGAGCTCGAATTACTGCTATCTGACGACGAATACGAGAGTGCCAAACGGACCACGTTCAATGCGTTCTATACGTCACCGGACGTTATCAAGGCGATGCATACGGCACTTACGCATCTCGGCGTACCCGATAACGCAATCATCCTTGAACCGGGTTGCGGTTCTGGCAATTTTCTTAAATATGCAAGCGAAGGTAAACGCTTCATTGGCGTCGAACTTGACAAGCTATCTGGGAGGATCGCTCGAGCCATCCACCCCAACCATGACATCCGTATCGAGAATTTTCGCGATACCCGATTGCCAGAAGGCAAACTGGACGCGGTCATTGGCAACGTGCCGTTTGCGAACATCAAGCTGGACCACAAAGGGAATCGCTACTCACTGCACGATTACTTCTTTGCCAAATCAGTTGATGCGCTGAAGCCAGGTGGCGTACTTGCCTTGGTCACGTCGCACTTTACGTTGGACAAGCAGAACGCTTCGATTCGCGAGTACCTAGCCAATCAAGCTGATTTTCTAGGAGCGATTCGGTTACCTGCCGATGCGTTTCGACGCGAGGGGACGAAAGTCGTCACGGACATCGTGTTCTTGAGGAAGCGTGCTCCCAATACGCCAGCCAATCACATCGATCCGACCTGGCTCGAATCCGCACCGAAGGAACTCGATGGAATCACTGTTCCGGTGAATCGCTACTTTCATAATCATCCCGACATGGTTCTGGGCGAGTGGACTCGTGAAAACCAACTCTACGGTGACGAAGGATTCAGCATCCGAGGCAATGGCAAGCTTGATGAGCAGCTTGCCGCCGCTATCAGTCGACTACCTCTCCGAGCGGTTATTGAGCCAACCCATATTCAACCAGAGGCCGCACCGGCACGTTTTACTCGCCCTCCTCCGCTCAAGCATCTGAACGAAGGCAGCCTATTTGTCGGAGAGGACAAGATCATCTATCAGATCGAAGCTGGGCAGTCGTCCCCGCTCAAGCATGGCAGCACAATTCTGCGGTCCGATGGCACCATGATGGGAAAACGGCTGGCTGGCCTTATCGGCTTACGTGATGCCGCACGATTGACACTGCAATCACAGAATGAGAATTGGCCAGAGTCCGAGCGAAACGCCACAAGGCGTTCGTTAAACGAACTCTACGATCGGTTTGTTTTGGCTTATGGAGCAATCAACAAAACCACCTTCAGCGAAACGCAGGAAGGCACGACTATCAGGCGGATGCCAAATCTCGTCAAGTTTAAGGACGATCCCGATGCCATGCTGGTCATGTCTTTGGAAGACTACGACGAAGTCGCAGACAAAGCCACCAAAGCGGCTATCTTTGGGCAAGATGTCGTCAGCCGAAAACCAGCACTTACCCATGTCAGGTCAGCCGAGGAAGGACTCCTTGTATCGCTCGATCAAACGGGGGATATCGATCTGGCGTTCATCTCAAGCCTCTACGGCAAATCGGATCTTGAAATCATTGCCGAACTCGGTGATCTGATCTACCAGAACCCTGCAACTCATCGCTGGGAGACCGCGGATGTCTACCTATCAGGCAATGTCCGAACCAAGCTTCATATCGCTGAGCATGCTGGAGATGCATTCAAACACAATGCCGACCGTTTACGTGACGTGCAACCGCCGGATGTTCTACCCGGCGATATTGACGCCAATCTGGGCTCTCCATGGATTCCGAAAAGCGATATTCAAGCCTTTGCCAGTGAGCTATTCCGAGTGCCAAAAGCATCCATTGCCATTGGCCATATCAAGAAAGATGCTCTGTGGACCATCGAAGCCGATTATTCGGCGGAACGCTCGGTAGCTGCCACTTCCGATTACGGAACCGCTCGTGCCAACGGTACCGTGCTTCTGGAACAAGCCCTTAATATGAAATCGCCAATGATCTACGATACCATTCGAACGGATAGTGGCGAAGAACGAGTGCTCAACCAGGAACAAACCCTTGCCGCCAAAGAAAAGCAAAAGTTGATCAAGGATCGCTTTCGGAATTGGGTGTTCTCGGACCCCGACCGTACAGAACGACTGGTTCGCATCTACAACGACACCTACAACAATCTGAGACCGCGATTGTTTGACGGATCGCATCTGGAGTTTCCGGGCTTGAACCAGACCATTGAGCTACGTCAGCACCAAAAGGATGCCATTTGGCGAGCAATGAGCAGCGGGAATACGCTTCTAGCCCATACCGTTGGAGCGGGCAAGACATTCACCATGGCTGCAACCGGTATGAAACTCAGACAGTCGGGCATCGTCAAGAAGCCCATGTATGTCGTCCCCAACCATATGCTCGAGCAATTCTCTCGCGAGTTCATGCAGCTCTACCCCAATGCACGACTGCTTGTTGCATCGAAGGAGGATATGTCACGCGATCGCCGCAAGTTCCTAACCGCCAAGATCGCCAGTGGCGACTGGGATGGAATCATCGTCACCCACAGCTCCTTCGAACGGATTGGCATGTCCAAAGAGTACCAGGAACGATTCCTCAATGAGCAAATCAAGGAGTATAACGACTTGCTCGTGGATTCCGCCGGTGACAATTCACGCAAGCATCGCAATCTGATCAAAACCATCGAGAAGCAAAAAGCTGCTCGGGAAAATCGTCTCAAAGAACTCTCTGCCGAGGCTAAGAAAGATGACGGCCTGGTCTTCGATGAACTCGGCGTCGACCATATCTTCGTTGACGAAGCCCATTACTTCAAAAACCTTGAGACCCCAACCAAAATGGATCGCGTGGCTGGCATTCAGACCGGCGGCAGTCAACGAGCCTTCGATCTTTTCATGAAGGCTCGCTATTTGGATGAACAGCATCCAAACCACGGGGTCACTTTCGCAACCGGCACTCCGATCAGCAATACCATGGTCGAGATGTATAATTTGCAACGGTTTCTCGATCCTCGCGGACTCACGGACCGGGGTATCGAACATTTCGATGCATGGGCAGCAACCTTCGGCGAAGTAGTCGAGACCATGGAGATCTCGCCGGACGGAGCATCACTCCGGCCAAGAAGCAGGTTCGCACGGTTCAATAACCTGCCTGAACTGCAACAAATGTTTCGATCGTTTGCGGATGTTCAAACCGCCGAAATGCTGAATCTGCCTCGACCGGTCCTCAAAGGAGGCAAGCCAACGACCGATGCTTGCCCGATGTCCGACGATCAAGCAGAACTGCAAAGTGCGTTAGTCGAACGCTACGACCGGATCAGATCGCAGAAAATTGACCCACGTGTTGACAATGCCTTGGCAATCACCACGGATGGACGCAAGCTCGCTATGGATGCTCGCATGCTCGATCCAAATGCAATCGATGATCCAAATTCCAAGCTCAATGCACTGGTCGACAATGTCGAACGCATCTGGCGGCAAAGTGCCGACCGACGTGGAACGCAGTTGATCTTCTCCGATATGGGCGTGCAGCCTACTCCGTGGGGTTTCTCAGCCTATAACGACATCATCAAGAAACTCATCTCTCGTGGGATTCCTCGCCAGGAGATCGCATCCATCGGAGATGCCGACTCCGACGCCAAGAAGCAAGCACTGTTCGACAAAGTGCGAAACGGCTCAGTTCGGATTCTGCTTGGTAGCACCCAGAAAATGGGCACTGGTACCAATGTGCAAAAGCGTCTTATTGCACTTCACCATTTAGACGCCCCCTGGAAACCAGCTGAGGTCGAACAACGCGACGGCCGCATCCTCCGCCAGGGCAATCTAAACCCCGAAGTCGAGATTCACCGCTATGTCACCGAGAATTCGTTCGACGCTTTCATGTGGCAAGCCTTGGAGACCAAAGCTCGATTCATTTCACAAATCATGACCGGAAATACCGGTGTCCGCCGTGCCGATGATATCGGCGGGCAAGAACTTTCCTACGCCGAGGTAAAAGCCATCGCATCAGGCAATCCTGCCGTCCTGACCTTGGCCGAGACCGATGCAGAGCTGCAACGCCTACACATCTTGAAGAAGAACCACACCGACGATCAATTCCTTGCCAGACGCAAGCTTCGCGAACTACCGGAAGTAATTGAACGGCTTACAAAACGTCGCGATGAACTTAAGCAAGATTTCGAAATCATTCGCAACCATAGCGGCGAACGTCTGGAAATCACCGGAGCTCCTAACGAATCGGATCCAACCGAAGCACTTGTCAGTCGACTTGAGCGATTGCCGGAACATGTCATGCAGCCAATGCGATACAACTTGGGCAAGTTCCAGGGGCTAACATTTGGAATCCTTCTCAAACCGCAACATCCACGCGAAGTATTTATTGAGGGAGCGACCGTCCGCTCAACGCAGCTCTCAAGCGAACACGCTGGCCCACGTGCAGTCGTCAATGCACTCACCCGCCTCGCGAATTCCTACCAGGAACAATGCGACTGGCACGCAAATGAACTGGCCCTTTCGGAACAGCAACTAAGCGACTACCGTCAACGCCTCGGCACACCGTTCGAGCATGAAGCGTACATCCACGAGCTCGCTCAACTTCGCGATCAACTAAGACTCGCCCTCTCCGAGCGACCCAATGCGACGCCTGAGACCGAACAATCACCCAAACTCTCGACTTCGGAACTGGCAACCAAAATCAAGCAGTTGCGTGAATCCCATTCAACCGATGACACGACCAAACGCAGCACCGAAAAGCCCGCATCGACAGCCGAAGAGCCGATTGCAACCAGGCTTCGAAGACACATTCACGACCATCCGGAGAACGACGGATCGTTTCGAATTGACCAAAGGTCTGTTGCACTAGGCCACCTGGCAATAGTTGATGCCGATAACGCAATCACTTCAAATCGGGCATCAAACATAAAACGGCTACTAACTGGAAGATCCCGTGCGCTCTAAGTCAATGTTTCTGAGTCTGGCTTCATGAAGGAAGATCCATTCGCTTTTTTTTGTCTTCACGATCGGACTGCTCAAGCTCATCGGCAAGACTGCGAAGCAAAATTGCCAATCGAGTAAAGACGCTCGTCGCATGGTGGATCAGGAAAGCCAAAAATCCTATCAGGCATGAAGCAATCTTTTTCACGCTATGCCCCAGGACAAAGTACTGGATCAAAACAATTGCTACGAATACGATCCAGACCCAATGGTTGAGGGCCGCGTGTTCAATCTCTGCAAAGATGTCAATTACCGTTTCTCGTTTCACGGGCCTTCGATCAGTTGTTTGGGACATTTTTACCTCGAGTTAATGAAGAGACAACGTTTGTGTCCCTTCATTATTCGCGGATTGCATTGTATGTCTCCCAACAACTTCCCTTACGTTTTCCGGATTTTTCCCACACGGTGGACCTGATCAAAATCGATAGACCATTTGCCACCAGAAATTCGGTCAACAAAAAAATCTATCGCTCCAAGATACTCTTTCCAGTCTTGGCATTTGCGAATGTCCGTAGCAAGAAGTTTTCCATCTCTCGTAATGAGCGGAATACGATTGATCATTTCCAGATTCCACATTATTTCAACGGGCTTATGGCGTTGATCGATAGCGTTCATTAGCAAAAATGTTTCTTTGCCAACATTCAAGAGTATCAGTGCAACAGATTGCTGACTTACTTCCATAGTACTATCGTCGTGGACCACATGGACACTAATTACGCAATCAATGCAAACCACATCAGGACCGTTGATCATATGGTCGGGAACACAGACGGTGTAAGGAACTTGAACTGTGTACGCTGGATCGCAGGCGGTGTATGGAACTTGAACCGTGTAGTCGAAAGAATCTTCGACTATGAAAATTGATTCATGAGCCTCTGCGAACTTCGCTAAAACGGTTTGGATCTCAGAGGCGAGGTTATTGTCATCGTCGTCCGCGTTACCGATACCCCCAATGATGTGAAAACCATCGCCTTGGAGAAGTTTTACCTGCGACATCTCCTTAGCCACCGGATATCTAGTCCATGATAGTCCGAAGTCGATTAGACGAACCGTGTAGGTTTCAGCGTCAGAAACTTGAACGGTGTATTCCATAGGACCTTCGACAGCGAAAGTAGTTTCACCAGTCTCTACAAACTTCCCAAAACCGGTTAGGTATACCTGCGACATGGTCAACATGCTCTCCATACACGTAGTCCAGCCAATTGAAACGCCGATTGTCCAAGGGTCAGCAAAAACTTGAGCAATGCGAGCTAATTCAATCTCAAGGTGTTCGAGACTTAACTGTAGACGAATAGATTGCACCAACGCACCAGCGCTGCCTCCAACGCTGATTATAATGCAAGGAGGGATCTCCCTCTGATACAGGCTGAAACAAGGATCGTTTAAAGCCCAGGCCTCATATTCGTCAAAATATTCTTCAAAAGAAGTTTCCGCCGTGGACCAGGCACTAGGTTTTTTGGGTTCTGACACCCCGATTACGATACACTTTCCGCGTGAGGGTTTGTCAAAAATGGCGGATGCAATCCGCTCTTCACCAATCATTCGGTCACCCGAATAAATTTGCAGCTCCCCCTCAGCGTGCCTCCAAAGACGGTCGCTTTCAGTCGGATGCAATGTGACCTTTGTAAGTCCGCGAGCCTTCTCACGCATAGAGCTGTTTCTCAAGATGCCATCAACGATCTCGATGGCTCGCGTTAAACAACGCCTGTCTAGCGTGTTCTTGAATAAGATGTGAGCGTTTTCAGCAGCAATCTCTCTGAAATATGCTCGGACCACAACGAATTCTTCCAACATGTTTGTGCAGCTGGAAAGTTCACTCCGAAATGTTTCGTTTGTCGGATTACTTGGTATTGGATTGTCAATCCATGCTACTAGTTTTCCGAATTTATCCTCGACAAGACTGCGAAAATCCTCGTTCTCCATGAGCGACTCCGCAGTATACCGGGGGAACATGAACGTTGTCTCAACACAACCATCCCTTGGTTCCAACACGACTATGGGACGCGTAAATTGTGGTTGTGATTCCAAAAACTCCACCAGGTCTTGTTTTTTAAAGGTTGCTAGGTGCTGCTCAGTTAACTTGAAAATCAATGGAACTGGTTCCAAAAGCTCCTTGCAATAATCGAGAGAACGTGCAATGGCAGCAATCTCATCTTTGGAATCGGAAATATCACGATCTCCGTTGAAGATTTTGATAGCCGTAACGAAGTCGGTATCTATTGAAGCAGTTGACAGCTCATCGCCTCTCCCCAACTTCGTTTTCACAAATTTTGACGGTTGGTATTTGGCTTCGCCAAACATATCGCTTCGCCATCCGCTTGCCTTACTCTTTCGAAATGCTTCGTACAGCGTCTTGGCAGGTTCTCCCACAAGTTTGAACGATGGGGATAACAATGTTCCTAGCACGAGCTCTTCAAGTGCATAAAACCCCTTGGTTCTCTTGACAGTCAACCACTTTTTTCGAGACGGTAAGTCCCCCTTCACTTCGATAGTCGTCTCGGACAACTGATCTGAGTTAGGCAGGTAGCGAAAGACCATTGAGGCGAATGTGGTTTGCATTTGATTGCTCCGAGGGATTGGCAACGAAAGCGGCGGAACCTCAATTTATGGATTCACTCTTTGAAACGCAACAATCGGTAGCGTTGTGTGGGAAAAAAATGGGAATCGTTGCCACTTCGAGATTCCGTAGCCAAGTTCCCAAGTCCAAGTGTTTCCCGCTGAAAAAACAATTTGGTACCCATGTGGTCTTTTCCGATAGAAAATAGCGACTGGCTGATCTAACTCATGGCGTAGTGTGCCAGCTGCGGGTGAATACGCTGTCAGCCGCCAAGGTTTGGTCGCTGAAGCTCCTCAAGCTTCAAAGACAGCTTTCCTGCAATAAGCCTTCGGTCTTTCGCTTGCCTTGCTAGTTCCGACCTTCCGACCCCACCCTACCTTTGGTTCTGTAACCTTCCGAAATTCTACGAATTTCCTTAACATTAAACGACTACCGGCAAGTAAAATCCACTGGTTCAAAAACGACATCAAAAACACTAATACAGGAACTGGACATGTCTGTTTACGGATTATGGAACAACAAAGGTGGGGTTGGGAAAAGCTATCTAACCTTTCAAATAGCCTGTGAATACGCCAGTACACACCCGACTCAAAAAATCCTTGTGCTTGATATGTGCCCCCAAGCAAATGCCTCAAGTATGCTGCTAGGCGGAATGGTCGATGGTGAAACCGCCCTAAATGACCTGTCAACGGTTGAACCACGGCGGACAATTGCCGGGTACGTACGCGAACGACTTTCCAGTCCCTATCACAGCCCAGGGGGCGGAGCCGCATATCTAACTCAAGTTGCCACCAAAAATGGGCGAGTGCCGAGTAATCTATTTTTAGTAACGGGTGATGAGGAACTCGAAGTTTTGGCGGCCAGAGTCTCGAACGCTAATATACCCGGCCCCGACGATGCGTGGGGCAAAGTTCATTTATGGCTGCGTGATTTAATAAATGACATTTTTGAAAGTTGGAACGTAGAGGATTCAACCGTTTTTATTGATTGCAATCCGAGTTTTGGAATATATACGGAGCTGGCGTTAACGGCGTCTGATCGCCTAATTATTCCATTTTCTGCTGACGGTTCTTCGAAGCGAGCTGTACGCACAGTGTTGTCGTTACTCTATGGGGTCGTTCGACGATCGGGAGCTGAGAGATCAGAATTCTACCGCAAATCAAATGAACTTAGACTCAGGATACCGAAGATCTACTGCTACGTTGGTAATCGAATGACACAGGCAAATCTTAACTCTGCTAAGGCATTTCGAACTGTTGTAAACGAAATCGGAAACGAAATATGGAGTGTATGGCAAAGCAATCCGTCAGAATTTCAAATTCACCCATCTGGTTCCCCAGTTCCAACCACCCGAAAAGCGTTCAAAGATATGTTTCAATCGGAAATTGTCGACGCGAATACTGCATCTGTAGTTTCAGGAGCCCTCGGATATCCTATTGTCTCAATGCACAGCGGTAATCAAACCGTAGCAGGACGGCAGATAATGGTGAATCAATCGCAACTAGACCGCCAGCAACCCAATATGCGAGAGCTCGTCGCAAAAATCGAATAGCTCAGTAGCGCAAGCCGCTTACCTCACTGTTCTCGCTTAGTTTAAAGCTTTGTTTGTTCGTCGCTATCTAGGACAAACGAGCGTTCCCACTACGGCAGGAATTGCCCATGGATGTGATTCAAATCGTAACCAGTAACCCATCAATCATTTCATCGATATGCATCGCCAGCTCATTTCGACCAAGTCAGTCGGCAGCATCAAGCTGTTGAACGATGTCGTCGTAGTTTGTGAATTCAGTTCGAAGGTAATCCCGCATGCATTGAATTGCCTGATTGTTGGAATCACATTTCGGGAAGGCGTCGACTGTTCGGTACAACAATTCCAGGATAAGAACCAACTCTCGTGGCACCTTGGTGGAGAAGCAACACCTTGCAGCCAAGCTTCTTTCATTTGCCATCGTGGGTTTTTCTCTCGACCGGCCTGAGTTGAGTTGTCTGATTGAGGACAATACCTAAACACACATCCAAACGCCTCAATGAATTTTTCGCAGTTGGTTCCAACGCCATAGTTAGTTGACCAACCAACGCGCGTCAGTCGCCAAAATCATCGCAGGGTTGCTCACAGGAAAGTTTACATAAACTCTTTCTTCTTGCATTCCTCTCTCCGGAAATCCCTGCTCCTCACCGTGACCATGTTGGATGGCGGGAATACGCCTGTCAGCCGCCAAGGTTTGGTCGCGGACGCTCCCCAAGCTGCAAGACCGCTTTCCTGAAGGAAGCCTTCGGTCTTTCGCTTGCCATGGCGGCTTAGCCAGGCGTGGAAATCTTGCCATCCGGTCACGGCAGTTCGTGGCCGGGCAACTCTTCCACGAAAGGAATCAAGCCTATGACCAACGCAACTTCCACCGAAAACACTGTTGAGCAATCGAGACTGACACATGCCGATTTGCATCAATTCACCGGAGATTTAGAACGATTCTACCATCCGCTCAATCGGCGAGTCGTTTATACTCCAGGCGTACAATACCTTGCCCAAGCGGGACAAGCATATTGGCTGATCGATGCCATCGTTTCGTATTTCGGCAGCGAGGCAATGAACCTAGCCATGAAAGCGGACTATCGGATTCGCGAACTGCAATTCTGGCGACTATCCGTAGCCGATGGTTCGGGTTTACTTGAAGCCGTTGCCGACGTCGGTGAAACACCGTTCATTCGCCAGGAAATTCAGTTCACCGACTTCCCGCTTGACCATATCGAAATATGGGCAGGATTCGACGGCAATCGCTGGACGCTTTATTTGCCATCTGAACATTAACCTCAACTGCCGGGTGAGGTTTGCCTTGCCCGGCATTCTTGAAAGGAATCAATATGCAAAACATCCCAATCAATGCTCCGCAGAGACAGAACTTTCAAACGCTTTTATCTGCGGTACATGCAGATCGCATCTGTTTGATGAGTGCGTTCGACACGATGACCAACGAGCCAGTTTTTCTTGTTTGTGCTGTCAACGTCGAACCGCAATCAGACGAATGTTTTGAGTTTATCCCCATTGCGGTACTGTGCAACGAAGACCCGTACCAGCGGTTTAGACCGCCCATGGCAGGTAATGAGTCAGCTGATGTTCAAGAAACTAGCTGACATTCGTCGCTCAAACAGCTATTGTCGCTCGATGAACATCGAGCAGGCAAAACGTATCCTAATTGAAGAGTTACTTCTGCGACTTGGATTCGTACCAAGCCGCAAAGGCCACGATCAGCTCTGGTATTTGAGTCCACTTAGGAATGAATCAACGGCGTCGTTCAAAGTGAATACTGCTTTGAATGCGTGGTACGATTTCGGGATCGGTGAAGGCGGGGACGTCGTCGATCTCGTCAAACGACTCGATCATCTCCCGACCATTTCAAGTGCCCTCACCCGCCTCGACGAATTGATAGGCTCGGCACCGTTGCCGGTTCGAGAACTCACCAAGTCAATCGAACCCTCAAATTCGCCTGCACTGGAGCTTACCAGCTTGGGACCAGTGCACGCCAAGTCGCTGACGATGTACCTGAGGTCTCGACGGATTGATCCGGCTCGCGTATCGAGCCTCGTCCAAGAGGCACACTACCGAAAAGGCGACGATTCCTACTACGCGCTCGCGTTTCGAAACGACAGCAACGGATTCGAGCTTAGAAATCCATTCTTCAAAGGAACACTCGGATCCAAAGACATAACTACGCTGCCAGGCGATCCGGCTCGCGTGGTCGTATTCGAGGGCTTCTTCGATTACTTGACCTCGGTCATGATGAATGGTTCGTCGGACGCGACCGTGATCATTCTCAATTCCGTATCGATGCGTGAGAAAGCATGCGAGGCAATTCGACACCTCCGACCAAAGACGGTCGAACTCTTCCGCGACCATGATGAAGCCGGTGAAGACCTGCTCAACTACTTCCGCTCATCGTTGCCAAACGTCGATGTTGTGGACAAGTCGGATCTCTACCCTGGCTTCTCAGACCTCAACGAATGGTATGCCGCAAGAACCCTCCGCATGCATGGCTAGTTCCATGGCGTTCGTTGCTTTTGGTGAGTATTCCCAACAAGCTCCCGATACGCGACTAAACGCACCGTCCTGCTGCTGTGAGCCCGCTTAGGCAATTTGCCTTTTGAATTGATCGATTGCGAGGAAAGTGGCGTTGCTTCGCATTGAGTCGGTTCCCACTTCAGCATTCACCTAGCCGTACAGCCACAGCCAACTGTATGGCAGGCTTAAACCCGTCGTCGAGACTTGCAAGAACAAAATTGGCTCCCCCTAAAGGTCCCCCCAATTTTGATTCTTGCAACTACGCTACGCTCCCGACTTTGACGGGTTTTGTCCGCTTGCCATCAGGCTGCGGCAGTTCGTAGCCAGATAAATCAACGAAGTGAAAGGAACCAAGTTATGACAAACACAAACACCACCAAGTCAGCCGCAAAAACGCCCGTATTCAGAAAGAAATTGCCATTCGGTATCAGTGCTGCCGTCTTCGAGAACGAGTACGAAGGTCGCACCTATCGGAGCGTGAACATTCAGCGATCTTACCGCAAGAACAATCAATGGACCCGCATGAGCATGTATCTGGACCATGAGCACATCCCATTCATGATCGAAGTATTGCAAGGCACATGGGATTTTCTGAATGCGTACCCAGCCTCATCCACTATCGGTTCGGAAGTTGAGCCGATTGATACACCTACCGAAGATCCCATCGCGAACGCAATTCCTGAGTTCGACGCATAGCCAGCCTACTTAACCGCCGGTCCCGGCTCGTCCGGGATCGGCATCCCAATCGAAAGGATTTCACCATGACCAATCTCATTGAATTGTCTGAAGACGCATTTGCAGCCCTATTCAAGCCCATAGCAAACCATTTGAACCCAAACGCTTCGTTTGACTGGGGAGACGGCTTTGGCACTATGTTCGAAACCTACGATGCGGAACTTGATTTCGTTCGTTTGCAAGAGCCAGCCAGGATCTGGACGTTGCTTTCCGGCGACGAGGGAGACGTTGTCGCGAGCGGGTTTCACTTCGTAAACCGCCTTGGCTACTTTATTACGGAAGTCGCCGTTCCTTCCGACGTTAACATCCACGTGACAATGGAGGAAGTCATCGCACCGGAACGATGCGACAGCTCGACGCCAAGCGTTACTGATTGCCTTCAGACGATCGTCGAATACCTATGGGACGACGAGGAGAGGGACTATCTTGCGACAGAAATCCCCGATCGCACATCACACATCTTTCATTCGCTATGCGTCATTCGGAAGTGGATGGATGCCCAACAACCGAACTCAATCTGAAAGGAGTCACATCATGAAACGCAACGTCAAACTGACCATCAGCATCAATTTGGAACTCGACCAAGGCGTCACACGGGACGAACTCCAAGCAACTCTGGCGGTCGCGACCAGCAGCCATGCGATTGACGGTATAGCCATCGATACCAGAACTTTCGAAATCGTGGCGTTGCATGACCCGTCTGGAGTCTTGACGCTTAAGCCGTGGATCGAGCCTATTCTGGCTGACTTTGGACAGGCAGCATCGGTTTGGAGCATCGAAGATGTTCTGGATATCTGTCCGAGCTTAACGCGGGACGAAGCATTGCTCGTATTACGAAGCGTTACGGATCCTTACGATTGCAATTCAGGAATTCAGCGATTCAGCTTCACCGATGCGATTGAAAACCTACTTGGCATCGACACAGAATGAAACGACGCCAGCACTTAAGGATTCCGAAGCGAGATGATGTTCAACTTTGGCAAGTAATCGAAGTCCTTCGCGTTGTGTGTAACGAGTGGAACGGAAAGCACCAAAGCGGTTGCGGCAATCCACGCATCGGCTCCCTTGAGAATGCGTCCTTGGCTCTTTGCATTTGAGACAAGTTCGGCCCAAGCATCGCAGGTTGCCTCTGTCGGGAAGTATCGAATGTAATGCTGTCCGAGATATTCTTGAAGTTCGATAAGACGCTTCTCGCCCCAACCAGCACTCAGTGCTCCAAACTTAAGTTCGGCGACGGTCATAAACGAAATAACCAACCGACTCCCTTGCATCGCAGGACCATAGAAATCCGTAAATCGACGATCTTGCCGCAATCCATACGACACCACATCCGTATCAACCACCAGATCCGCCATTAGAACGCTCGCAATGTGTCTTGATCGCGAACCGACCGTATCTCCTGAACAAACGAGTCGACCGACTCACCTTCGTTCCAAAAATCAGCTTTCAAATCTCGGTAGTCGCTTAGCGGCCCAACAGACTGTTCCAAAGCTAGAGTATCTACATCGACTTGATTCCTACGTTTGCCCATCTGTGCACCAACGGTTAGGCCGTATTGCTTAGCCATTTGCGTAATGAACTCCTCGGCTGACGCAAACTGCCCCGACGCCAATACGGCCTGGAGAAGATGTTCTGCGTCTCCTGATATCTCGATTTGCATGGCACTCCCCCTCCCTATCCTAAATATATGTTGACCTTCGCAACTCAACTGTGGCACGAACAACCTGAAATGTCAATGGAATTGGCTGTGCATCGACACTGCCGTATTATGGAATGAGCTTCAATGAGCACTACTCTCGACTGTCCCGCCGGTCGTTCTCTGCTTCGCGGCCCTCTAATTTCCGGTTTGACCTTAACGCAAATACTTCGGTCCTCGGTACGTTTCTCCATGTCCATCGTATCCGTGACTACGTCCCGCAATTCAGTGCCATTTTGCTTCGTCGTAAGGTCGTAAGGTCGCAAATGAGCAACTGCGATTTTGCGATTCGCTGTATCAGCGTGTTGATGTGCTGACTTATGCCAGGAATCATTTTCGCGACATTGTCACGTCTGTGCGCGATAATTGAACTACGCGATGTGCGTTGCGTAATTTGCATAAAACCCAATGAATTTACGGCTAAAAGCGTTTCTTCGCCTCTTCCTATACCGCTATTGAAGGGATACTTTTCAGCGTTCCCGTTGCCAATTTGAATCCTTAGTGGACTCTCATGGCCGCATGTCGATGCTTCTAAAATTGAATTACTAAATAAAAAAAGGCCAGTTAAAAGAAGTCGCCTGAATTTCTCGTTATTTTTCAGCCGGTATTGAAGGGATACTTTCTCAAAATCGGTGGCTTCCCTACCGTTATTGAAGGGATACTTCGCTCACCAATTGCAGCCAACGGTGGGCTTTTTGGATCGCATATTCGCGTCGAAAGCCCTAATTTTGCTGGTATTTTTTAGCGTCGTGCTTGAAGGGATACTTTTCCCAGTTATTGCTTCGCTCAAAGTATCGCACAGCAGCTTGATTGGCCTGAAAATCATCGCTCTTTTCTATTCTCGCGGCAGCCGCACTTTCCTCCGTGCTTGAAGGGATACTTTTGCTCTGCCCGCCGACCGTGTTCGAAGGGATACTTCCCGCATTTCCTCCGTGCTTGAGGGGTTAGTTCGCCCGTGCTTGAAGGGGTAGTTCTCCGTGCTTGAAGGGATACTTTGGACCTGATTTACCGTGTTTGAAGGGGTAGTTTGTCGTCGCAAACCCTTTTCCATAAAGGACTTGCTTACAGGGAACTCTTGTTATAACTTATAGAAACTAACAACAACTCCACAAAACAGTTGTTGCTTTTTTGGAAATGGATTGACTGAAAGGAAGCAGACGGTGACAGACACCCTTACGGAAGAAATTGTCTCGCGAACAGCCTTCGATCTGACCGACGCTCGAGACGAACTCAATCTCAGCGAATGGCCACTTTTCTATCTTGGGCAACGGATCCCATCGAACACCAAAACGTTGCGATACGAAAACACCGTCTATGACGCTGCTCGCAATCGCACCCACAACCGCAAACTTGAGATTGTTGGTAGCGATGCTTACGGGCTTCCAACGATGCGAGACGCGGATGTGCTATTGGCCCTGCTCTTGATCGGAAAGCAACGCAATGATTTCAAGTCTCCAACGGTTACGTTCAGTCGAGCTGAACTGGTTGAAATTCTCGGTTGGGGAGACGGCGGGCGGAGTTACGAACGGATCGATGAAGCTCTTAAAAAATGGATGACCATTACGCTGTTTTTTAAAAACAGTTGGTGGGACCGCGAAGACTCGCAGTGGCGAACTGAAGGCTTCCACTTGATCGAGCACGTGAGCATTGCCGACCGCAGTGGAAGCCGGAGTCAACACGAACTCCCCCTCTCGTCTTGTACGTTTAGCGAAGTCTTCTTCGCGAGCTTGCACCAAGGCAACATCAAAAAGTTGAATCTAACGGAGTGGTTCAGTTTGACGGTTCCGGCCGCGAAACAAATGTACCGGTTTTTGGACAAACGATTTCACGCAACCAGTAGTCTCCAATTCGATCTGCAGACGTTCGCTTGTGGGCATGTTGGCTTTTCGAGCGAGTATCAGCCATCGAAGCTCAAGGAGAAACTCAAACCCGCAATCGCAGAATTGGTTGCCATCGGTTTTATCGAGGATCTGGCGATCGATAAGCGATACACCAAAGTCGCACACGGCCAATGGCAGATCAATTTCACCCGCAAGCGAAGCAACTTGCTTGAAAACTTGCCTCTCAAAGGAACCAAAACCGAGCGAAGCAACAATCGAATCCTTATCAAGGAATTGGTTGATCGAGGAATGACCTTGGTCACGGCCAGAAACCTTGTCGAAGACCCAAACATAGACCACCAACTAATCCGCGACAAAATCGAGCTCCTCGATTGGATGATCGCCAGCAAGGACGTTGAATCGCCAGCAAGGCCAGGCGGTTGGCTCAGAAAAGCAATCGAAGAAAACTATCAAGCCCCGAAGGGTTTCACGACATTCGAGGAACGCAAGCTGCAACAGCAAAAGCTCGATCTATTTCGCGAAGAGCGAGAACTCGAAAAGAGTGAAACAGCGAAGCAGGAGCAAAAGCGGCTGGAACTAGACCGAGCTCGAGAGACCAACGAATGGCAGCAAGTTCAGAACTATTTGGCTACACTCTCAGCCAGCGAACGAGAGTCGACGATCGACGCGGCGATCAATAATCCCGAGAACAGTTTCTTCCGTGATTTTGCAACCAAATACAGATTGAGTCGAGACCCAAGAGGTAACGGAGAGATTATGTACCAAATGGCCCTCAAGAAGCACATTCTTCCGAAGCTTTAGTGGGTTCTTAGGGGAATTTAGTGGGTAGGTAGGAAAAAGCCAGGGATTCGGTATTCTTTAGGGATGAACGAATTAACCATTGATCATTATAGAGCTTTGTTGGGGCTTGATGCCGACTGGCGTGTTATTAATGTCGAGTTTCTGCCCAAAGCCAAATTGGTGGATATTCGGATTGAGTATTGCGGCACGAAGCTGTCTTGCCCGGAATGCAAGTGTAGCTGTCCGCGAGCTGATATAGGCAGTTATCAAAACTCCCCATCAATGGCGATATTGCATCTACGATTATTTCTACTCGCGCTATAACTGATGTAAAGATTTTCTGTGCCTATGGTGTTACAACCGGTAACGTCATTGTTTACATCCCCTGGAAATCGATAGAGATATACAAAACTATGTATTTTTGCTTTACCAGATAGTGGCAACCCATCATCTATTTTGCTATCTAACTGAAACGCTTCTTCAGCCTTCATGCCACAAAAGAAAGCTTCAACTTCCCCACCACCTCCACCACATGCCACCACATGCACCAAGGCTTATTTTATTGCCTTCATTCATATAAAAATAGCCCTTCATGTAATGAACCACAATGCCGCCAACACCTCCAAATCCAGCTGAAGTCAGAGACCTGTCTAGTCGAGGCGTTCAACTCATCCCTGCGTGACATGCTTGCTCGTCTCATTCGACGTACCAAACGTTACTCCAAATCCATCGAAATGCTTCGACTCACCCTCGTTAAGTTCGGGCAGCTATCCAGTACATCTTCGATGCTCCCAAGGGATTATCTTCATCTATTTTGATTGGTGTCCATAACTACAATCGCAAACTTAAAATGCCATCCCTACCACTAAAGTACAATAATTTGTAGAGGAACTAACATTATATTCTGCTGTAGCAGCAAATCCAGTAGTAGCACAAGAATTGAAGTAGATCGTAGTAACCATTTTGCCAGTACCGGGTCGACCATCATCAAGCTTCGAATCCACAGCAAAGGCATCTGAAGGCGTGAAACCTTGAATTCCACCAGTCAAACCGCTGCCATAGCTGCCATAATGGCCAAAAGCCTGATCAATACCAGCAAAGTAAAGCACATGATTTCTCGGCGTCGCTCCCCAATAATACACACCACTGCCTGCATCGCCGTAAGCTGCATTCGTCAATTCCTGCTGATTTTGCAGTAGCCAGCCACCTGCTTCAAATCCCCGTGATTTATATGTATTCACCCCTGGGCTGGTAGTTCCCTGATTGGT
>Ga0105045_10001719_pt1 | contig 18086 bp, 13 predicted proteins | sample MAT02_FD_78089 | JGI IMG/M metagenome (GOLD analysis project Ga0105045, IMG submission 78089) | Freshwater microbial communities from Lake Fryxell liftoff mats and glacier meltwater in Antarctica - MAT-02 (megahit assembly) | ecosystem: Environmental > Aquatic > Freshwater > Ice > Liftoff... | reverse complement strand
CCAATGGACCAGGCATTTGAAGACAAAGGGATCAGAATTGTAACAGATCTTAAAAGTTTTTTATATCTCGTTAACACCGAATTGGAGTTTAGTGATGGTTTGAATGGTAAGGGCTTTTACTTTAATAACCCTAATGCGAGCAGAAGTTGTGGTTGCGGTGAGAGTTTTGCAGTTTAATTATTTTTAATAAAAAGAGACCGTTCCAATTAGGAGCGGTTTTTTTGTTTGTATAATCTTTTTGTAGGCATTGTATCTCTACCTTAGTCTAAGGACGAACCCCAGGCAATGTTTTTTGTTTTAATTTTTTAATGGCCAAGGAATTCGACAGGTAGGGGCGGTATTAAACTGCTTATATCAGTAATAACTGGTAGTTATGCCAACGGTGTAGGAAGTGATGATTTAGATTAAACATCAATAGCTGTGTCTCTAGAGATGGTTTTGTTTCCCTACTATTAGTTTGATTTAAAGACTTTACCAAGGTTATAGAGAACATTATTTCCAGTATACATTTTTTTACGTTATTCCTAAAATAAATCTATAAAAAAGTCCCGCCATAAAGACGGCGGGACCCAGCAGTTGGTTTTGGTAAACAACTATTGTCTTATTAATCCTTGAACTTCCACAGAATAAGCAAAATCAAGCTTTATACCGGGTTTCAAGTTTTCGTGTAGGGGTATTATAATGTGCAGTTGGTAAAAATAGAAAAAGTATAACAACTACATGACCATAGCTTTATTGCAAATGCTGCTTGGATTTTTTTTTTTTTACTTTTTAAGTCATCTTTTTTAAAATAACTTTTCTTCCTGAGTTTCAATTTATAAATATTGTAACTGTAAGTGGGTAAATTGCGCAGAAACCGAGAATTATCATAGACTTGAAATCAGGCATTTCTGCCATAAATAAAAAACGAGTACATCAAATTACTTTAAAAAATATTTTCAAAATCGTCAAATAATTTAGGTTAATTCAAAAAGGGGGGTATATTTGTATTCGATTTTACTTCTGGTGTAAAATACGATCCCTGAATCTCATATATCTTCTAAAGAACTTCTCTTTAAAATTCCTTCTAAATTTTTGCTATTTCTTACAGCTTGGTAAGTCTCTTACATTAATCCACTATATCTTTTGCATTTCCGCTTACTTACTTATTTTTTATTAATCTCTAAATCACAACGGAATGAAAAAGTTCTACACATTAATGATGACTGTATTATGCTTAAGCAGTTATAAAATCTCCAACGGACAATGTAACGGAGTAAAAGGTCCCAATTTATTAGGCGCAAAGGGTACTTTTAGTGCTCCTTTTATTACTGCTAATGCCGCAGCAGGTGCTTGTACCGTTTCAGGTTCAAATACATTTAATCCTAACGGAAACATTGGAAATGCTTTATCAAATTGTTCTTCTTCTGGAATTGCAATTCCATGTTCAGATTATGTTTATACCGCTGCAAGCGGAGGGTTACAACCAGAATTTAGATATACAATAATCAAAAATATAGGTGATGCCAACGGTGGTAATTGTATAAAAGGCGATTGGCGAGGAAAAGATCGTACAGGTGACGGTGGTTATTTTATGGCTGTAAACGGTGCTCCAAATAATACTTTTAGTCAGGTTTTTTATAAAATTAAATCTATCCCGGTATGTATTGGAGCAACTTATGAATTTTCAGCATGGGTAATTAATCTGCTCCCAGGAAACGGAACAAGTGCCTCCTCTCCAAATATTTCTTTTTTTGTTAATGGAGTAACAATTGCAAGTTCGGGTCTTATTGCAGCCACAAACAATGCAAGCTGGGTAAAAGTGGGAGGTTCATTTACTGCAACTACCAGTACTGTTGATTTGGAGGTAGTAAATTCTACTGCTGTAGTATTTGGTAATGATTTAGCTTTAGATGATATCACCTTCAATGTATGTGAATCTCAAATTGCTGTTTTGGGCGGTACGGCTGCTAAATGTTCTGGTGACAATGTTTCTGCCAATTTTGTTGTAACGGATAATTCTCAAACTAATACCTGGTACAAATGGCAGCAAAGTATTGATGGTGGTAATTCTTACACAGATGTTACCTCGGGAGCGCAAGCTACCTATGTTGGTAACAGTTATACATTAACTAATAATATCGGTATTGTAACTTCTGCAATGAATGGTTACAAATATCGTCTGGTTGTTTCAAGCTCACAAACTGGACTTTCAGCACCGGATTGTGTTTACTTCAATGATTTCACTTTGATTGTTGCTGATTGTGGGCCATTACCGGTTCAACTGACTTCTTTCACTGGTCGTTATTCAAGCGGTAAAGCTCTATTGGATTGGCAAACCAGTCAGGAGATGAATAGTGACCGTTTTGAACTGTTCAGAAGTACTGATGGATTAGATTTTATCAAAGTGGCTAGTATTAAGAGTGCTGGGAACAGCAATTCAATTAGGAATTATAGCCATCAGGATAATATCAGTGGTAATTCTGGTAACAATGTTTACTATCGTTTAAAGCAGATTGACATCGACGGTAAGGCAACTTTCTCATCAGTGGTTAAACTGTCTTTAGGTTCTAAAACTACATTTGATATTTTCCCGAATCCATTTACAAGCAACTTTACCGTTTCTTTCGGGGCAGCAAAAACGTCTATTGCTAACTTACGAATCCAGAACAGCGCCGGTAATTTGGTATATTCTAAAACAATCAGTGTTAGCAAGGGGAATAATTCAATTTTATTGAACAGCCTGCCAACTTTAGGATCAGGAGTTTATTATGTAACAATCTATAATGAGGAATTAAACTTCAATGGCAAATTACAGAAGTTGTAATTTTTAGCCCATATTAATATATTTAAAAGCTTCCTTAAAATGGAAGCTTTTTTATTGTTCAGCTATCAAAGATGATCCCAAATGAAAATGGTAGCCTTTTTTCTTCCTGAATCTTTTTAGTATATTTTGTTAAGAGTGCACTAATATCAAGTTGAAGGCGTAATCAATTTTTTAAACAAAAAATTTTATAGGAGCTAAGTAGTAAATTGCATCCAATTTTAAATCCATGTGGAGTATTTGTAAAAAAGAATTGTTCCAGTTTTTCAGTAATCTTACTGGTTATATTGCCATCATTTTATTTCTGTCGGTGAATGGTCTTTTTTTGTTTGTGTTAAAAGATAGCAATCTTTTTGATTTTGGATATGCCACCCTGGATACCTTTTTTGAATTGGCTCCATGGGTTCTGATATTTCTGGTTCCCGCAATCACGATGCGCTCTTTGTCGGAAGAGTTTAAAGGTGGCACATTTGAAATTTTGCAGACAATGCCACTTACGAAATGGCAAATTATTGTTGGGAAGTACATATCTATTTTATTGGTGATCATTTTTGTAATTGTGCCAACCTTCATTTATATATTCACCATTAAAAGCCTGAGCGCCGGCGGGGGCATTGATAGCGGCGGTATAGCAGGTAGTTATATTGGTTTGTTTTTACTGGCAGCGGTATTCGCTGCCATTGGCTTGTGCTGCAGCAGTTTTACCAACAATGCGGTTGTTGCATTTTTAATCAGTGCATTTGTATGCTTGGTACTTTACTTTGGCTTTAATGCAATAAGTAAGCTGCCAGTTTTTCAGGCAAAGGCAGATTATTTAATCGAAATGCTGGGAATCGACTTTCATTACCGCAGTGTTAGTCGTGGGTTGTTGGATAGTCGTGACATAGTTTATTTTAGCAGCCTTATTCTGTTCTTTCTTTTAATCACTGTAAAAAATCTGCATAAGCGCTAAGTACACTTCTCAATGAAATCAATTTTTAATAAAATAGTTAACAGTAAGGCATGGTTGCCACTCGCAATTTTATTGCTGGTTGTGATAAATTGGCTTGCAAATACCTGGCATACCAGTATTGACTTTACCAATGAAAAAAGATTTACGCTTTCCAACTCAACCAAAATCGTTTTAAAGAATCTGGATAGTACGGTCGATATTACAGTATTACTTTCAGGGGATATAAAGTCGGAGTTTAAAAAGTTATCCAATAGCACAAAGGAGTTGCTGGAGAACTTCAAGAACTATGGTGGAAAAAACATTCAATACAAATTTGAAATACCCGGAGAGGGATTGGATGATTCAGCAAAGTCAAAAGTATTTGAATCATTGATTCAAATGGGTTTGAGGCCAACTAACCAAAAGGTTCAACTGAAGGAGGGAGAGGGCAACAATAACCGCCAAATTTTCCCTGCTGCCATTGTTAATTACCACGGTAAATCCATTGCCATCGATCTGTTGCAGGGGCAAGTGCAAAAAAACACCTTTAATTCAAGTGACATCCTTGATAAGCAATCACTCAACAGCGCCGAAGCTTTATTGGAGTATAAATTTGCCAACGCTATACAGAAGTTAACGCAGCAGCAGGTTCCCTTAGTAGGATATGCATACGGTAATGGCGAGCCGCAATATGGTTTTTTGCCGGTGAATGATGTGTTTGAAACTTTGGGTAGCAATTTTATTGTGGATACTGTCAATGTAAGAACTCAGGCATTTATCTCACCGGAATTTGATGCACTGGTAATTGTAAAGCCAGTTGATAAATTTACCGATGAAGATAAATTTAAGCTGGATCAGTATGTAATGAATGGCGGACGATTATTGTTTTTTATAGATGTCTTGTATGCCGAAAGGGATAGTCTGCAAAACGGTGATCTCATTGCTTATGCAAGAGACCTCAATTTGAATGACCTCCTTTTTCGCTATGGTGTTAGAATTAATACTGACCTGATTGCAGACAAACATAGCGATGTGATTCCCGTAGAAGTTGGTAGCGTTGGTGGTCAAAGCCAGAAGCAGTTATTACGATGGCCATACGCACCATTGTTGCAACCGGGATCAGAAAATGCCATCGTGAAAAATCAGGCTGACGTAGTGGCACAATTTGCCAACTCCATCGATACCGTAGAAGCAGCCGGCATTAATAAAACAATTCTATTGGCAACTTCTAATAACTCTTATACCATGGCAACACCTGCCAGGGTTGAGTTGAATAGTTTACAAACTGCCGATGATATCAGTAAATACAACCGAACAAATATCCCCGTCGCGGTATTGCTTGAAGGTAAATTCAGTTCCCTTTATGCCAACCGGGCAAGCCATGCTCAACTTGATACTTTAAAACATTATAATATTCCATTTGTAAAGGAAAGCGCAGTGCCGGGCAAGATAATTGTAGTAAGTGACGCAGATATTGTAATAAACCAAATTTCTGAAGCAATTGGTCCGTTGCCCATGGGCACTAATAAATATACAAAGGTGGGCTATGCCAATAAAGATTTCTTTTTAACCTGTGTAGAATATCTTGCCAATAAGAATAATATCCTGGAAGCAAAGGGAAAAGATTACACGCTTCGTTTATTAGATTTTAAAAAGGTGGAAGAAGAACGCTTGTGGTGGCAGATCGTCAATATTGTTGCTCCCATTGCATTGGTCTTTTTGTTTGCATTGATTTATCAATGGTGGCGAAAAAGAAAGTACACGAAATAATATGAGCATTGAGCAGTCGTAATAAAAAGTAATAAAAAATAGAGATGGATAAAAATTTATTGATTTACCTGGTTTTTGGGGCAGTTGTAATTATTGCGCTGGTTTTTGATCTCGGCCTTCTTAGCAAAAAAAATACCGTGATTACATTGAAGAATGCATTGGTACAAACCATCTTTTGGGTTGCACTTGCATTGGCATTTGGTGCGTTTATCTGGTTTGAAAACGGAGCTGAGGATGCGCTGCAATATATCTCAGCTTATTTTTTAGAGTGGTCACTTTCAATCGATAATATCTTTGTTTTCATTATAATCTTCGCTTTCTTTGGAGTTAAAGAAAATAATTATTCAAGGGTACTCCTGCTGGGTATTTTAATGGCTATTGTTTTCAGGATACTCTTTATAGCAGTAGGAAGTGAACTCGTTGCAAGGTTTGACTGGATCATGTATATATTTGGTGTTTTCCTTTTATACACCGGGGCTAAAATGTTTGCCAGTAAAGAAGACGAGGAATTTAATCCGGAGGAAAACTGGGCATTTAAACTGATGAAGAGATTCATGCATACTACCAACGAAGAACCTAATGGCCGATTTACTATAAAGAAAGGAAATAAAACCTATTTTACCACCCTTTCAATGGTAGTAATTATGCTTGGGTTAATCGATATTGTATTTGCGATTGATTCTATTCCGGCAGTATTTTCCATTATCCCGGATCCCAGTAAAAAATTATTAATTTATTCTTCAAATATTTTTGCAGTACTTGGATTAAGAAGCTTATTCTTTCTGTTGAGGGGAGCCGCCAGCAAGTTCGATTTTTTACAGCAGGGTATCGCCATCGTATTGGTGTTTATCGGTTTAAAAATGTTAGTAGCAAAATGGATACATATTCCTGTTTGGGTATCCCTGCTGATGATCGTTTTTTGTATCAGTGGTTCCATTGTTTATTCAATCTATCACAAAAGAAAAGGGACACCGGAAGAGATAGCTGGTTAGTAATATTGAATGAACGGTTTTATAGAATGCTTATTCAAATAGTAAATGTTGCTGCTGGGTGTGTATTAAAATAAGTGAATGTGAATGGCGCCTGCGATAGAACGTTGCGCTTATAACCCGTGCATACAAGAGCAGTTTGATTGGGTATTTTCTTTTATCAAAATGAGTAACCCCTGATGTAAATGAGATGAAGAACAATAATCATTTCAACTGTTTTTCATTTCGCAATTACAAAGCTCAATTCTGAATTGTATCTTCTACCAAAAAATATTTATAAATCACTATTTTGAGTTACCTGGTTTCACAAATAGAAAAAATAGTAAACGGTCAATTTTTATTATATGAAAATTCAGCCGCTGCAATAGAGCATCTTTTACTGGATAGCCGAAAGCTTTTATTCCCCGAAACTTCCCTTTTTTTTGCATTAAAAGGACCAAGACGCAATGGTAATGCCTTCATTAAGGAGTTATATAAAAAAGGCGTAAGAAATTTCGTCGTCGATCAAGGCGGGCCGATTAATGAACTTACCGCTTATTCAGGATCTAATTTTATCCAGGTAAAAGACGTGCTGGAGGCGCTTCATTCTCTGGCAACTTACCACCGGATGCAATTTAATATTCCTGTAATTGGCATTACTGGTAGCAATGGTAAAACCATTGTAAAGGAATGGTTGTACCAGTTGTTGCAGGATGACTACTCAATCGTTCGCAGTCCTAAAAGCTACAATTCGCAAATTGGTGTTCCACTTAGTGTTTGGCAAATGAATGCAACACATACTCTGGCTATTTTTGAAGCAGGTATTTCACTGCCCGGCGAAATGCCGCAACTGGAAAAAATCATTCAGCCGAACATCGGCGTATTTACCAATATTGGCGACGCCCACAATGAAGGGTTTTTAAACACCGGCCAAAAAGTAAACGAAAAACTAACACTATTTAAGCGCAGTAGTGTGTTGATTTATGATGCCGAAAATCCGGATTTAAATGCTGGCGTAAATACCTTTGCCAATAATGTAAGAGGTGGCGATGACTTTTCGTTTTTTTCATGGAGCCGCAAAGTGACGGGCTTTTTACAAATTATTTCGATAGAGAAAAAAATGGGACAGTCTGTCATAACAGCCATGGACAAGCGGTCTGCCAATAATGGAGCTGCCATTTATATCGTCATTCCTTTTGCTGATGACGCATCCATACAAAATGCTATTACCTGCTGGTGTGTAATGTTATATCTTCAAAAGGATGCGGCGGTAATTAGTAAAAGAATGTTGCAATTGCGTGCCGTTGAAATGCGACTTGAGCTAAAACAGGGTATCAATAATTGTTCTGTGATCAACGATAGTTACAGCGCCGATATCAATTCATTAACGATTGCATTGGATTTTTTAGTACAGCAACAGCAGCACCCCAACCGTACATTGATATTAAGCGATATTTTGCAGTCCGGAAAAAGCAGTGCTGACTTGTACAGCCAGGTTGGAGCTATTTTACAGCAAAAAAACATCAATCGTTTTATTGGCATCGGTCCCGAAATATGTCGGTGCAGGGATGCTTTCAACAAGATTTCTAAAAGCCTTTTCTTCTCTTCCATTGCGGAATTTATGCAGCAATTTTACTCCCTGCATTTTTACAATGAAACCATTTTATTAAAAGGTGCCAGGATATTTGAGTTTGAGCAGATCAGTCATTTGCTGGAGGAAAAAGTACACCAGACCGTATTGGAAATAAATTTAAATGCGGTAACACATAACCTGAAAGTTTACCAGCAATTATTAAAGCCAGGTGTAAAACTCATGGCCATGGTCAAGGCTTTTAGCTATGGTAGCGGAGGTTTTGAAATAGCCAATCTGCTGCAGTTTCACAAAGTAGATTACCTGGCAGTAGCCTATGCAGATGAAGGAGTTGAGTTAAGACGGGCAGGCATTACCTTACCCATTCTTGTTCTAAATCCTGAGGTGGCAACTTTTGATGTGTTACTTCAATTTAATCTTGAACCGGAACTATATTCCTTTAGCATTTTATCTGCCTTCGAAAATTATTTACAGCAGTCCGGTTTTAATAATTATCCGGTACATATTAAGCTGGATACCGGTATGCACCGCCTTGGGTTTGAAGGAAGAGATCTGTCTACACTGGCTGGTTTATTACAGGCAACAACCCTCTTTAAAGTACAATCTGTTTTTTCACATTTTGCCGCCAGTGACGCACCTGAATATGATTTTTTCACAAAGGAACAGGCCGATGATTTTCTACGTGGATGTGACGTGTTGCAAAAGGCATTGGGTTATCCTTTTATCCGGCATATTTCCAATACATCTTCCATACACCGTCATCCCGATTATCAGTTGGAGATGGTACGCCTCGGAATTGGGTTGTATGGTGTGGAAGGCGATCCGGTGATGCAGGAGAAGCTTAAAAATGTAAGCACATTAAAAACAACCATTTCGCAAATCAAACAAGTGGCTGCTGGTGAAAGCGTAGGTTATAACAGGAAAGGAGTAGTAACCAAAGACTCCATGATAGCCACCGTACGAATAGGATATGCAGACGGTTACCCAAGGATACTCAGCAATGGGGTAGGCAGCATGTGGGTGAAGGGCAATCTGGTGCCGGTGATCGGAAACATTTGCATGGATATGACTATGCTAAATATAAGCGATACCAACGTTAGCGAGGGCGATGAAGTATTAGTATTTGGCGAAGCATTGCCCGTAAGCGAACTGGCAAAATGGGCCGATACAATACCGTATGAAATTTTAACAGGAATATCACAAAGGGTAAAGAGGGTGTATTATGAGGAATGATGAATTAGGAATGAGCAATGAGCAATGGGCAATGAGGAATGAGGAATGAGCAATGAGCAATGAGCAAAGAGTGATGAGTACGGAGGAAAAAGTGCGTCTCTGATTCGGGATTAATATTCACCAGCTTTATAGATGTTGATTTCAATTTGAGGAAGAAGGAATATGTAATCTTTAAAATATATAATCGTGTAGTATCCATAAATTTCGGACCAGTCATACAAAAATGCCAACCAAAAACTCCCTTCAACCATATTCTATTATATTTGCCAATAATTATGAAAGCAAGACACGTTATATTGATTATTTTATTGGTGGTAATTGCCGATCAGATTCTGAAATTTTACATTAAGACCAATTACTACATGAATGAACACCACAACATTTTGGGCACCTGGTTTCAGTTGTACTTTGTAGAAAATGAAGGGATGGCTTATGGTTGGAAATTTGGTGGTGAAGCGGGTAAGATGATCCTTACTTTATTCAGGTTGGGAGCCGTTATTTTTGGCGTTTGGTACCTCGGTAGTATCATCAAAAAAAAGCAACATGGCGGCTTCATTATCTGCGCCTCACTCATATTTGCCGGGGCTTTGGGCAATTTAATAGACAGTATTTTTTACGGGATGATATTTGAAGAAAGTGTACAGGGAAGTTTTACGGTTGCAAGGGCATTTCCGGCTCATGGCTATGCAGGTTTTTTGCATGGTAAAGTAGTAGACATGCTCTATTTTCCCATTATTAGCGATGTACATTTTCCAGATTGGGTGCCGTTTTGGGGAGGGGAGGAATTTGAATTTTTCCGGCCTATTTTTAACCTTGCAGATGCTGCCATCTCAACCGGCGTAATTACTATCCTGGTATTTCAAAAAAGATTTTTTAGTCACCATGATGAAAAGCAAAAACATAGCACCGTTGAAACAGGGGCTGTGGTAAATGACAATGCGCAGGTTGAGTAAGTGCAGACGGGTAACATTTATTTCATTGGGTTTCAAACGCATTCAATCAACAAAAAAATATTAAAAAAGGTATGTGCGAAACAGGCCTTTTTTATTGCGCCGCTCTTTTTTCAGATTTAGATAATCTTTATATTTTGGTTAATTCACACTAGTGTAATCTTAACAAAAAATGACGGTTCGAATGATGAATGGGAAATAGTTGATCATTGATCATTGGCCATTCACCCAACGCCCAACGCCCAACGCCAGTTAAAATATAATAACACGCATCATCCTCAATTCACCTTTACAACCCGTTTGCTAATGCGCATATTTTCAAAGGTTACGTTGATAGTATAAATTCCAGCAGCCAGTTGATGAAGCCCTTCCATCGTGGCCTTATTAAAACCCTTTGTAGCTTTTTGAGTAGTACCGCTTACGAGTTTACCATAACTGTCAAACAAGTGAATCAGTACCTCGCCATTGTAAGGCGCCATATAATCAACACTCACCTTATGCTGAATTGGATTTGAGATACTATTAACCGTAAACCCAGTTGCTGTGTTGCCCAGCAAAATTGTTTTACTGTACCTGAAAAGTTCACCCTTCCCGATCATTTTTAGCCGGTAATAAGCAGGGGTGCTACATGCTGCCATATCAGTAAAATCATAAAACGAAGTGCTAGTCCTGTTCCATGGAAAAATGGATCCTATTTTTTCAAAATGCTGACCATCTTCACTTTTTTCAATTTCGTAATGAATAAGATTTTGCTCATTGCTGCTATACCATTTCAGTGAATTCTTTTTATTGATCACCTGGCCGCTAAAGTTCTTTAGTTGCACATCCAGGATAAACGAGCAATCAATTATTTTCAACATCGTATTTTGGTTGTTGCTATACGCACAGGAGCCACTGGCTAGGTTATCTGCCGATGTAGCGACAGCTACCCGATATCGGTGCCCGCTGTCAATGTAAAGTGCGGTAAATGCCGGGAAGGTTGCAGTGTATTGCCACTGGCCGCCAATATAGGCTGGTGCCTCATTGCCATTTACCCCTGTATTAAACCAGGTGGTGCCTCCGTCTGTACTTTTCTGCCATTTATAAAATGTATAGTTGGGGAAATAACATTTTACAGTCACGCCAAAATTTACCTGCACACCATTACAACCCAATAGCACCGGGGTAATATTAAGATCCACATTCGGTTCACATGTAGAAAGACTTACATCATCCACCGCCCAGTCGTTTCCTCCTCCGCCAGGCGAATTGTTGCGGATGGTCAATGTAAAAGCGGTTTGAGTGGCACCCGTTAAATAAGTGAATCCCTTCTTTTCCCATAAACCGGTATAGGGTAAATCTCCGGTGGTATAATAATCAATGCCATCCAGTTGAAAAGTAAGATTTGGTTTTACACCTGGTTTGTAAGGACCGTTGAAAGCTGCATTGGTGGCACCTATGCCATTGGAGTCACAGGCACAAAGCGAGCAGATATTTCTAAACCAGGCACTGAAATCATAATAGGTATTGGTACATAAATTAGCTACATCCTGTTCGATAGCAGGACTGGTAGCATAACTGGCATTTACTACAGCCATATAGCCTCCGATGGAGCCGGGTACAACGGCATTATTTCCTGCCGCAGGATCTGCTGCCCCTGTATGATCGCCAATAATATCCCAAATAGTAAAAACTCTGGATGGATGTGGTTTTAAAACCCCATCGTTGGTAGCACCGCTTGCACTGCTGTTATTGGCAATTCCATAAAAGCCATCGTTGGGCAAGCCGGAGGAGAAATTCGTAAAAGCATAGCCCGGGATAATAGCAGAAGCGGTGCGGTTTTGACTGGTGCCACTACCAAAAGTTCCGTTGTTTTCAATCACCGCATTGGAACCAACAAAATTGCTACAGCGGCCTAAATTTTGAAACAACATAATATAGTTGGGTGAAAAATTTACCGTCATTGCGGTGGATGATTGAATGAATCTAAATGCACCGCCGGGTAAGCTAATCAAGCTATTAATGCTTAGGGACGGTTTTATTTGCACCCTGAATGATGCTACCATAATGCAATAGTTGCCATAAAAGGAAGGCTTGTTATTGTATGCAATTGTGCCTGCTGTAGCGGTTGCAGTCCCGGTATTGGTTGCATTGGTAGCGGTAGCGCCTAAGTTGATACGCATTGTTTTGGTCGTGTTGTCATACATCGCCTGATCATCACTGAAGGCATCCGTATATGCTCTGAATGTAAGACCTTCGTTGGTTAAAATTTTTAAGCTGTTCGGCAGGTAAGTAAAGTTGTTATCAACAGTATCGTTGTATCTTACCCTGGTAATGGTAGTGCCTCCTCCAACAGCAATGGCTGCACGAATCTCCAGTGTGTCGCCCGGTTCAAAAGTTCCGCCGGTAACGCCCTTTGAAATATTGACGTAACTCCTTCCTGTTTGTACCTGACTGAATATTGGCTGTACGCTTAACAGCCCTGCCAAAGTTAGGGCCAGCATCAAAAGCAAACTCGGTAAATAGGGTTTCATAGTAGGTTTTTTTTTCAGGGAATTGGTACTCAAATTTAACACATATTACGATGCCTTTTTCGCTTGAATACCCTGCCTACAGTAAGATAGAAAAGCCGCTACAACGGAGGTGGAGCTATTGTTAGGGTAATCAGGTAGATGCGTTGAAGCACAATCGAAAGGGGCCTTAAAGTGTTGGTATCAATTTGAATTACTTATCATATCTCAAAAATTAATTTCTTCCCCAGCCGGAATGTTATTGAGAACAGTTTGAAATCTTTTGTGCAATAGCGATTAACTATTCGCCGTTTTTCGGGTCAGCAGTATACCAAGTGTAATGCTACAAATACGAACCCTGCAAATTTCATCCTGATAAAATGATCTTAGCAATTGCGGCAAAGAATAGTAACAAAAACGAGGTGCTTGCGAAGGCACCTCGTTTCTTATAAAATAAAAATTCAAACCAGTATTCAACTAAGTAAGAATCGACAGTTGGGAATGGTCAATATTTCACCATTCACAATTCACCATTCACAATTCATCACTCATCCCTCATTCTTCCCTAATCAATCTTCCCCACCATATTGGCCGGAACTACCCATGCATCAAATTCTTCCGGTGTAACATAGCCAAGTTTCACTGCCATTTCTTTTAAGGTGGTTCCTTCTTTGTGCGCTGTCTGTGCTATCTCTGCAGCTTTGTAATAACCAATTTTAGTGTTAAGCGATGTGACCAGCATCAAACTATTGTCCACATGTTTTTTAATATTGGCTTCAATCGGTGCTAACCCAATGGCGCATTTGTCATTGAATGAAACACAGCCATCACCAATCAACCGGGCACTGTGCAAAAAGTTATAGATCATCACTGGTTTAAACACGTTCAATTCAAAATGCCCCATGCTGCCACCAATACCAATCGTAACATCATTGCCCATTACCTGTGCTGCAATCATGGTGAGTGCTTCGCATTGGGTAGGGTTTACTTTGCCTGGCATGATCGAAGAACCAGGTTCGTTATCCGGTATAAATATTTCGCCGATACCCGACCGTGGACCTGAAGATAACATACGAACATCATTGGCAATTTTCATTAAACTAACGGCCACTGTTTTTAAAGCGCCATGCGCTTCTACGATTGCATCGTGAGCTGCCAGTGCCTCAAATTTATTTTCTGCAGTAATAAAAGGTAAGCCGGTCAATATAGCGATGTGCTTTGCTACATTTTCAGAATATCCTTCCGGTGTATTGATGCCGGTGCCTACTGCTGTGCCGCCCAATGCCAATTCGCTTAAATGAGCCAACGTGTTTTTAATAGCTTTTAATCCATGGGTTAACTGAGATACATAACCGCTAAATTCCTGTCCAACGGTTAAAGGAGTGGCGTCCATAAAATGCGTACGGCCAATCTTAACTACATGCATGTATTCCTTGCTTTTAGCAGCCAGGGTATCCCTTAATTTTTCAATACCGGGTATGGTTATTTCTATTAGAATTTTGTAAGCTGCAATATGCATGGCAGTTGGAAAGGTATCATTACTCGATTGTGATTTATTCACATCATCATTCGGGTGTAAAAACTTTTCTTTATCTGCCAGGTTGCCGCCGTTTAATACATGACCACGATAAGCTACCACTTCATTTACATTCATATTGCTTTGGGTACCGCTACCTGTTTGCCATACAACCAGTGGAAACCACTCGGCCAACTCTCCTGCTAAAATTTCATCACATACTTTACCAATCAGGTCTGATTTTTCCTGCGATAAAACGCCAGCATCCAGGTTGGTTAAAGCGGCCGCTTTTTTAAGGTATGCAAAGGCTTTAATAATTTCTTTCGGCATCTTATTGATGTCCTGTGCAATCCTAAAATTATCAATACTGCGTTGGGTTTGTGCGCCGAAATAAGCGTTCACAGGAACTTTAACTTCACCCATGGTATCTTTTTCAATTCTATAGTCCATATTGTATTTTTTTTTTAGTTTATTAATTCCCACAAAGGTAAATACTGATAAACGAAATATGTATCATTTATAATTATAGGACGCTATGATAATCGTCATAGTGATTGGCTGCTTTGCTCAACTGATTTATTATCTAATTCTACGAACTGATTTTTATCTATTTTGGAAGCATAATTACAGTTATACTGTGCAAGGAATAAATTAATGAGTTGGTATTTTGCTACTCACCCAAATCTATCAGATGATAAAATGTATAAGATTCGATCAATTGGATGAAAAACTTCTGCATGGGCATAAAAAAATATTGTTTAAATCATACCTTTTTTTACAATGCGTGTGGGGGACTAATCCTCGCTGGTTTTCTTTTCTTTGTCGTCATTTCGAGCTTGTGTGGCCACAGATGAAAGAACTGATCAGTCAATTTCAACCTGACGTATTCTGGATAGATAGCGAATGGGATTCCAATGAAAATATCTGGAAAAGGAAAGTGTCTTTTAACCTGGCGGTACAATGAAAGTTTTGTGAAAGACAAAGGAGTGTTGTGATAAGAATAAAATGACGTAGCGAATGTTGAATGGCCAATTTCACCATTGACCATTCACCTTTCACACTCAAACTTAACAGTAGCATGAGTTCTGGGCTAGTGGGTGTGCTATTCAAAGATCATGTTCGACACAAGCCGGATCTGGATTTTGAAGACGATTCACCGCAGTCCGTTAATTATGCCGCAGAAGGATGCTCCGTTGGAAATAATCTTTTTGTAAAAGGTTTTGTAAATTCATTTTTATATAAGATCATTTTAAATGATATTGCCATGGGATTTATTAATTTTTATACATGATTTCCATAACCAACCCAATCAATAAAATTTATTAAAAAGAACAACATGAAAAGACGTGCGTTTGTAAAATATGCATCATCCTTTGCGATCCTGCTCGCTAATGGAGAACTACTTTCCGCAGCAGATCTTGCTTCTGAAGAATGGTTGAAGGGTAAAGTGAAACTTCGTTTCGTGATTGCTTCCGACGGACATTATGGTCAAAAGGGTACGGAATATGCAACGTATTTTGACATACTGGTAGGCCGTATCAATGCAGCGCATGCGAAAAATCCTTTTGCTTTTTGTATGATCAATGGCGATATCATACATGATGATAAGAAACATTTTCCGGCAGCAAAAGCAGCCCTTGATAAACTGAATCTGAAATATTATGTTAGCCAGGGAAATCATGATCATGTAAATCCAACAGAATGGGAGTCTGTCTGGAATATGCCGGTAAACCTCGATTTCTCGATAAAAGAAAATACCTTTTTAATAGCCACCACCTCGGATGAGAAGGGAACTTATTTACCTCCGGATGTAAATTGGATAGCAGCCAAACTGGAGCAGCACAAGCAACAAAAAAATGTTTTTATTTTTATCCATATCAACCCCGGAAAGTTAACCAAAAATGCAGTTGACAGCCCGGGGCTTTTTGAAGTATTTGCCAGGCATAAAAATGTAAGGGCAGTATTCAATGGTCATGATCATGATGAAGAAGGGATTAAAATGAAAGACAACATTCCTTTTATTTTTAATGCCCATTTTGGTGGTAACTGGGGTACAGCCTATCGTGGATTCAGGGTAGTTGAATTGCTTAAAAACAACAACGTTTTAACCTATATTATGAATCCGTTTGAAAAGATTAATGAAGCACATTTTTAAAAATGAGGTAAGAAAAATATATGAACATGATTAGAAATTTTCTCACAGTTTGCCTGTTGGTATTCAGTTCTCAAATACTACAGGCGCAGGTTCCAAAGCCAACGATTCAACAGTTGCAATGGCATGATATGGAGTTCTATCTCTTCGCCCATTTTGGTCCAAATACATTTACGGATAAGGAATGGGGAGAGGGAACAGAAAAGGCGGAACTATTTAATCCCACCAATCTTGATTGCAGACAATGGTGCCGGGTAGCAAAATCGGCAGGTGCAAAAGGAATCATCATTACGGCTAAGCATCATGATGGATTTTGTTTATGGCCGAGTAAATATTCTACGCATACCGTAAGAGAAAGCTCCTGGAAAAATGGTAAGGGTGATGTACTAAAAGAATTGTCTGCGGCCTGCCGGGAATACGGATTGAAATTTGGCGTATATATTTCACCGTGGGATAGAAATCATCCCGACTATGGAACGCCGCAATACAACAACGTGTTTGTAAATATGATGAAGGAATTGTTTACCAACTACGGGCCAATTTGGGAGCTATGGTGGGATGGTGCCAATGGCGAAGGCCCTAATGGCAAGAAGCAGGTATATGATTGGGACCAGTTTAAGAAGACAGTTAAAAAGCTTTCTCCCAAAACAGTGATTTTTAGTGATGTAGGGCCGCATATCAGGTGGGTAGGAAACGAGCGTGGTATCGCCGGTGTAACCAACTGGAATACCCTGGATACCGCAGGCTTTACAGCCGGTGCCGGTGCACCAACCAGTGATACTCTTAGTAACGGGAATGTAAACGGTAAAGTATGGATACCGGCAGAATGTGATGTTAGCATCCGCCCCGGTTGGTTTTACCATAAAGAGGAAGATGATAAAGTAAAAACACCGGAACAATTATTTAACTTGTATTTGAAATCCGTTGGACGAGGAGCTACTTTATTACTAAATGTACCCCCTGACAGAAGAGGCCTTGTGCATGAAAATGATTCCGTAGCGTTGGTTGAATTTAAAAACCTGAGAGACCGTATTTTTAAAACCGACCTGGCAGTAAAAGCAGCGGTAACTCTTTTGGCTGGAGATAAGAAAAAACCCGCTGCTGTTGTCAATGACCGGAATAAAAACACATTTATTGAAATTGCAGATTTGAAAAATGAATCCCTGCACTTGCATTTTAAGCAACCCGTTACTATCAATACAATTGTTTTAAAGGAGTTTATAAAAGATGGACAATCCGTCAAGAAATTTTATGTCGAGGTGCGTAGCAAGGATGGGCAGGAACGTTTTGAAGCAACTACCATTGGGCATAAAAGGATCATTACATTTCCTGCAAGACTTGCCGAGGACATAGATATTTATTTTTTAGAGAGTAAAAGAACTGTTAAGATATCGGAGGTGGAGGTGTATTGATGCACCCCCATCTCCTTCCCGAAATAATCGGGATGTTCCAAAAGGGGTGAAAATGAATAGCTCTCTTGTTCAGAAGAGTTATTTCTTGACAATGAATTGCAATTGCCTTGATAAAAATTATGACTGTTGAATAACTTCCCGCTGGCTAGTGAGGCTGGGGGCGGATTGGACTCGTCGTGACCATTCTTTATTCATCAGGCCATTTCTCGGCTTGGTGATTTATTTTTTATATTTTAATTTCCATCATAACATAGGGCTGCACCCTATGCTT
>Ga0105045_10001718_pt1 | contig 18094 bp, 19 predicted proteins | sample MAT02_FD_78089 | JGI IMG/M metagenome (GOLD analysis project Ga0105045, IMG submission 78089) | Freshwater microbial communities from Lake Fryxell liftoff mats and glacier meltwater in Antarctica - MAT-02 (megahit assembly) | ecosystem: Environmental > Aquatic > Freshwater > Ice > Liftoff... | reverse complement strand
GCGCAGGGCCACCGGGTACTGACTGCCGTAGGTCTGACCAATCTGCTCCAGCAGGGGCAGGCTATCCACGTTCAGCTGAAGGCCCATTGCCAGTGCTTCCTGAATTTCGGACCAGGCGTTGCCACTGGGGGTGTACATGACCTGATCCGGCAAAAAGCCCGCCATCAGAGCCAGCCGCGCTTCGTTAACCGACACCACCTCCACGTCGATACCCTGCATCTGCATCAGTTTCAGAATGCTGAGGTTCGTCAGGGCTTTAGTGGCGTATTTTACTTTGAGATCGACACCCGAAAATGCGGCCCGGAGTGCGTCGATTTTTTCGGTAATTTTGTCAGCGTCATAGATGTACAACGGCAATCCAAAGTCAGCGGCAATAGCCAGCACATCGACACTCTGAATCTGGTAACGGTTATTTATCAGTTGCATAAGTTGAAAGAAACAGACTGCAAAACTACTCGTTCTTTCGCCCATGTACAAAATTCGTCTGCTGCTTCCGTTGCTTGTTTTAAGCGGTGTTTTACCAGCTTGGGGGCAGTTAAACGGTAATGGAACAGAACATAATGCCACCTTTTCGGCCCGTCGGTTGCAGTCTCGTGCTGCCCGCCCCGCCCATGTCCAGACCGTAAAGCACGGCCCCAAACAGGAACCCGCCCTGCCCGACTCCAGTGCCAACCCCATACCAATCGCCCTTGCCGACCGCCCGCAGGACACACTCCTCCGCCGACGAAAATTGCGGGTACGGCTTCGGGGGTAAAACCATTATGACCCAACAAACCTTTCCTACCCACGCCAATCTGTCGCAGCACGCGGCTGAACACCTGGCCAGCCTGCTTACTCAAAAACCCGATGCGCTCCTGTGCGTAGCATCGGGCGATACACCCATCGAGACGTATCATCGGTTTGTTGACATCGTCAAAAATGGGAAAATCGATATTAGCCACTGCCAGCTTGTTGGACTCGATGAGTGGGTCGGTTTCGGACCGGACGATGCCGGAAGCTGTTCCTTTTACGTCTTTCGCGATCTGTTTGAACCGCTCGGTCTGCGTCCCGATCAGATGCACGTTTTCGACGCCAAAGCCGGTGATTTACAGGCCGAATGCGCCCGAATCGACACCGTTATTGACCAACATGGCGGACTTGACCTATTATTGGTTGGAATGGGCATGAACGGCCACATTGCCCTCAACGAGCCGGGAACGCCTTTTGCCAACGGTTGCCACGTCGTTGAACTGGCCGAAAGTACCAAAACCGTTGGGCAGAAATACTTCGCGCAGCAAACCCAACTCACGCAGGGTATTACCCTCGGCCTGCGCCACCTGACTGCTGCCCACGACGTAATTCTGATGGTAAGTGGCGCGAAGAAAGCTCCCGTCCTGCGCGATGCCCTTGCCGGTCCCATTACCGAACAGCTACCCGCCAGTATTGTCCAGACCTGCCCGCAGGTTCGCGTCTGGACAGACGCCGGGGCAGGGTCACTGCTCTGAGTCGTTCAGCATTACGGGTTCTATTGAATTAAAAACCGTATGCCCAATAATTTCAACCGAATTGCTCCGGTGTATGACGGCCTGTCCCGGCTTGTATTTGGGCGACGGCTACAGCGGGCGCAGACACTTTTTCTCGATCAGATTCCGGGTACCAACGTGTCAGGCACGGGTACGTCGGTGCTGGTGCTGGGGGGTGGCACGGGCGAGATCCTGACCGCTATCTTTGCCAAACAGCCCGGTTGCCGCGTCCTGTTTCTGGAACCCTCGGCCCAAATGGTGAGCCAGGCAACCCGGCGGGTGTTGCGCCTGACCGGCCCGGCTAACATCGCATTTCGGGTTGGCAACGAAACGACGCTGCGTTCTGACGAGCGGTTCGACGTTATTATCACGCCGTTTGTGCTGGGTTTATTTACGGAAGAAACGCTTCAAACCCGCCTTGTTCCCCGTCTGCGGCAGGCACTCAAACCGGATGGCGTGTGGCTCGTTACGGATTTCGTGAACACACCCGTCTGGTGGCAACGAACTCTGCTCTGGAGCATGATCCGCTTCTTTCGACTTACTGCCGACATTGAAGCCCGCCAGTTAGCCAACTGGCAACAGACGCTCAGCAACGTTGGGCTAACCCGGCAACGGCAGGGATTCGCGGTGTGGGGTATGGTATCGGCAGAGGTTTGGCGAAATTAAAGAGTCTGTAAAACCGAAATAACATCGGAGAAACTTTTGATGTCATACCACTCATGTGTGCCCAGGCTGAGCCAATGGCCGGGTTGTTTTGGACGTTTAGCCTCTGCTTCTTCGGGGTCGTAATCGGGAGCATAAACCGCGCTCATAACCCGTTGCAGGTTGTCCCAGGGCAGCGTTCTTGTACGTTCCTGCTGGTTTTGCCTGGTAAAGACCTGTATAGTACGGCTGGCAAACGAAGCAGTGAGCCGGGTTTCCTGCGCGTCTGCCGAACTCCTGATTTGCAGGTAGGTCAACTCAAAAGGCCGTTCGCGCCCGGCCTGTTCATAAATGGCCTGAATCAACTCCTGCACCACGTACTGCCAGTCGTCGGTATGCTGCGGGCGGCCCTGCCGGGTAGGGGCGTTGGGCGTTTCGATGCGGACGTTCCAGAACTCGTCATCCTCGCTTAGCTGATCTTCATCAACGGGTTTCAGCCGCGCTTTATCGGCCAGGGTGAGCATGGTTTGTCGCCAGGTTTGGGGCAACCGGCCCGCCCAGGTCAGGTCATCGTCGGGCGTGAAGCCATCCGCCAGCAGTTCCTCTTCGTCCATATCCTCCCGGTCAGGGTAAGTAAGGGTCAGCTCGACGCCAAGTTCACCGACGAAGGGCGTGAGGATGAGGGTGTAAAAATAAGCGTAGGGAGCGGGCAGTGAGCGGGCAGTCTGGTACCGAATCTGGAGCGTTTTGAGCGACATGTGTAAACAGCTAACAAATCACAAACTTACAACAGCCGGGCCATTGTCTGGTTCCGGTCAACCTTACCGGTAGCTGTTTCGGCAAAGGCAGGTACAGTGAGCCACGCACGCGGAACGCTGTACGGCCCCAGCTGTACCCGCACCGCGTCCTGAACAGCCGCCCATTGTTCACTATTTACTGACACCTGTTCACTGATAACTGTAAGGCGTTGCCCCAGCCGCTCGTCGGGCAATCCGGCCACGAACAACCGCACCGACAGGCCGGATTCGGCGAGTTTGGTCAGAATAATCTGCTCGATGGGTTCCGGCTGGATTTTTACGCCCCCGCTGTTAATGATCAAATCGGCCCGGCCCAGTATCCTAAACTGCCGGGCATCACGCATGTCCACTACGTCGTTGGTCTGAACCAGACTATTGCGGGAAGCAGCCGCCATAATGTTCAGACAGCCGCGTTTGTCGGTACCAAGCTGAACACCGTCAAGGGCTGTGAACCACGCACTGCGGTCAGGACCGTTGAGTCGCCGGAGGGCAATGTGAGAAACCGTTTCGGTCATCCCGTAGGTGGCGTAAATGGGCGCGGAGATTATCTGCAACGCCTGTTCCAACCCGGAACTCGTGGCCGCTCCACCCACCAGAATAGCCTTCATACCGTTTAGCATCGGCAGGAATTCCTGTCTGTTTTTAAGGGCGATTTCGTCTAAAATCGTCTGGAGTTGCAGCGGTACGAGTGCGGTAAACGCAAACTGCATGTCAGGCAAAAAGCCGTATAATGGGTTACTGGCAGGTTCGAGAACGGTCATGGGCAAGCCCAGTTCCAGCCCGCGTACCAGCATCATCACGCCCGCTACGTAGCGAATGTTCAGGCAAACGAGCGAGGCATCGCCCGGTTGCAACCCCAGCGTTTGTCCCGTTAGCCAGGCACTTGCCCGCATCTGTTCGCGGGTGAGCGTAATGGGTTTGGGCGTTCCCGTCGAACCGGAAGTATGCAGGACAAACTCCGGTTGCCCACGCTGCCACGCCCGGCAAAACGCCAGCGCATCAGCTTCGTATTGGGTACGGCCCACTGGCCACGTATCAGGGTTATTGGGGTCGATGAACAGCATTAGCCAACTATGCGCAGGCTCGTTGCCCCGTTGAGTGCCGTAACTTTATACCGCGTGAGGGGTTGTGTGGCCGGGCCGGAAACCACCGCGCCGGTCATGCTGAAACGCGACAGATCGAGCGGGCAGTAAAACTGGTTTTCGGCAGATTTATACACCAGCAGCGTGCCTTCGTGCGTGCATTTGGCCGACACTGCCACAAACTCACCGCCCGGTGTACGTGCCACAAGTACGCCATTGGCCACTACGTAGCCGCCGGGAGCAGACAACGCCTGATTAGTCTGTTCGGTGAGATTCAGCGTAAAATCAAGACCAGGGGCGGGCGGCTGATCGGCGTTGTCGGAGCAGCCGGCCATACTGCGCGAAAACAGCAGTGTACTGATGCCAGTAATGGCGTGTAAAAAAAACTCGTATCGGTTCATGGGCAATCTGTTCGTTTGGGCGGCTGCTGACTGTTACTTTTGTGAACAACCACCCGTTCACTGTGTAAATATGCCATTTCCCCGGCATTTCCCGATGCTGAACAATGCCGTTCGTCGGGTCGTTACCAACATTAACTATGGAAGAAGCGAAGGTAATCATCAATCCGATTTCGCCGGATAAAGTTGCTGAGTCGCCGGGGTTACTGGCGTACGCTCACACAGCGGGAGGAGCCGTAATTCGCCCCGAAGACAAAGGAAAGATCACCGGACGGGCCGTGTCGGCCATGCGCGAACAAACCGACATGCAGCTCAGTCAGCTGTTCAAGCAGATGCAGTTACTGGCCGATCAGGCCACGGCCATCCGGCACCGGGTAGAGGTGTCGGAACGCATTTACGGAGCGCAGATGAACTTCGAGCCGGTCATTAACCACACGTATTATTTCTACACCCGCAAAGACGGCTCCGACGTCCTGTCTATGATTGGACCAACCGAGTGGGGCCGTAAATTTCCGTTCGAGCGCTGTCTGGCCACGGTCCGCATGATGGCCGACCACACCTGGGACGTTTTTTACCACGATGTTTCATTTGATGAGTGAATGAGTGAATTGTGAATGAGCGAATGTCTGGTATCTCGCTTATCCATAATTCACGCATTCACTCATTCACTCATTCACTCATTATGATTACCTGGGAACCGATTAAAGAATACAAGGAGATTCTGTTTTCCTATTACGAAGGTATTGCCAAAATCAGCATCAACCGCCCGCACAAGCGCAACGCGTTTACGCCCCTGACCGTCAGAGAAATGCAGGAGGCCATGGAAATTGCCCGGCAGGACGAGCGCGTCGGCGTTGTGATCCTGACCGGCGAGGGTGGCGAAGCGTTCTGCTCCGGGGGCGACCAGTCGGTACGGGGTCACGGCGGTTACATTGGCGAAGATACCGTACCCCGCCTGAACGTACTGGACCTGCAAATGCAGATTCGGCGCATTCCGAAACCGGTTATTGCAATGGTAGCGGGCTATGCCATTGGGGGTGGTCACGTACTACATGTAGTCTGTGACCTGACCATTGCCGCCGACAACGCCCGCTTTGGGCAGACCGGCCCTAAAGTCGGCTCGTTCGATGGTGGGTTTGGCGCGAGTTATTTAGCGCGGGTTGTGGGGCAGAAAAAAGCCCGCGAAATCTGGTTTCTCTGCGATCAGTACGACGCGCAGGAAGCTCTGGATATGGGGTTGGTGAACAAGGTCGTACCACTCGATCAGCTCGAAGAAGCGACCGTGGCCTGGTGCCAAAAAATCCTTGAAAAAAGCCCGATTGCCCTGCGCCTGGTCAAGGCATCGTTCAACGCCGAACTGGATGGGCAGGCCGGTATTCAGCAGCTTGCCGGCGACGCTACGTTGCTGTACTACCTGTCTGAAGAAGCCAAAGAAGGGAAAGATGCCTTTCTGGAAAAGCGTAAGCCCGACTTCAGCAAGTTCCCCAAGTTTCCGTAAAAATACAGATCAGGTTTTCTACTTAAAACACCCCCGCCGAGAGCGTCATTGCTTTTTGAAACTGTTCAGGGTCAATGGACAGGGCAACGCTTTCCTGAACGAGAGTCTGGATAATTTCTTCGGTGGGGAGGTTGCCCGTCAGGCTGTCGGTGGCCATGGGGCAACCGCCAAATCCACGCAATGCCCCGTCGATACGCAAAACGCCCGCCCGCAGCACGGCCCGGACTTTGGCGGGTGTTTCGCCGGGCAGCGCGTGCAGGTGAGCCCCAAACTCAACATCAGGAAATTGACTCAGTAATCGGCTGAACAGGTCTTCGATGGCATCGGGCGTAGAGGTGCCAACCGTGTCTGAAGGGACTACAATGCCGATACCCAGTTGCACCAGTCGGTCGGTGTAATCCGCTACCAGGTCGGGGCTGTACGGGTCTCCGTAGGGATTGCCGAAGCCCATCGACAGATACGCAACGAGTTGTTTACCCGTATCCGCGCATAGCTGCTGCATCTGGGTTACTTCTACTAAAGCCTCCGCAATGGACTTGTTGGTGTTGCGCTGCTGAAACGTTTCGGATACCGACAGCGGGAAACCCAGGTAGTTGATCTGCTGAAACGAAACCGCCTGTTCGGCACCGCGCCGGTTGGCCACAATCGCCAACAGTTTGGTTTTCGTCTGCGATAAATCCAGCCCGGCCAGCACCTCGGCAGTGTCGCGCAGTTGCGGAACGGCCTTCGGCGAAACGAAACTACCAAAATCGAGCGTGTCGAAGCCTACCCGCAACAGTGCATTCAGGTACCGGATTTTGAGGTCAGTCGGTACGAAATGGGTCAGCCCCTGCATGGCATCGCGCGGGCATTCGATAAGTTTCATAGACAGGCGGGTTTCATGAGCGGACGGGCGTTGGTCGGGTCAGCCAGGCAAACAGCCCCATCACGGCGGCACAAATAGATAGTCCCCCCGACTCGCGGGCTTGTTCGATGTTCATGCTGTGCATTTTCAGCTCGCCAAAGAAGAACCCCTCAAATGAAGGTGGCCACTGATGAACAGCCGCTACGGTGTATAGAATGGCCATACCCACAAAAAACCACCACCGCCCCGCGCCCGCCCAGGCCATCAGGCAGGCTGCAGCCGCAGCTCCGTAGATCGGAATCCAGATTTCGGGGTCAGGGTCATTGTACTGAAAGGCGGCAAACAGCACGAAGAGCAGGCCGAAGATAATGGCGGAGATTTTCATAGTCAGTTACAATATTGGGCTACGGCATTGGCGGCATCGGTATAACCGAGCATTTGGGCCTGTTTAAGACTCAGGCAGGCGGCTTCGCGCTGCTCCTGCAATAGTTGGGTAAGGCCCAGCCCGTAAAATGCTTTACCAAATTTTGAGTCGGACTGCACAGCCTGCTGAAAATCGGTGGTGGCACCGGTCAGGTCTTTTTGGCTGTACCGCAGGTTGCCCCGGTTATACAGGGCGAGTGAATTTTTGGGGTCAAGTTCAATTGCCTGGCTGAAATCGGTCAGGGCGGGCTGAACCTGCCCCTGCTGGGCAAATAACTGGCCCCGGTTCAGGAAAATTTCGGCCCGGCGGCTGCGGCTCGTGTCAGGAATCAGCCGGATCGCATCAGAATAATCTTTCAGGGCACCCGGCAGGTCATTCTGAGCTACTTTCAGCAAGGCCCGGTTGTAGTAGGGCTGGTAATCGTCGGGGTTGAGTTTGATAGCCTGTTCGTAGTCAAGGGCCGCGTTGCTGTATTCTTTCAGCTCAAAATAAGCTACCCCGCGCGAGTTGAATGCTTCGATATTATCCGCATCGGCCTCAACCGCCTGATTCAGCACCTGCAAGGCTTCCTTAAATTTACCCTCGCGCAGGTAACCTCTCCCCTGCTCCACGTATTTATCTGACGAATTACAGGCGAGTACGGTAAGTAGTAGGCAGCAGGCAGTGATTAGTTTTTTTGTCATGGTTATTGAGTGGGTCTTACACGGCTGTGCGACCTACTTAAAAACAAAGGTACGGCCTGAACTTGCTTGATTGGCTAATATTTCCTTAACTTTGCAGCGGCAAATCGGTGCTACCAGCTCCTGCTGAATCCCCCAGGTCTTGACCGAAGCAAGGGTAGGTGGTCGTAGCGGTGAGACATTGGTTTGCCATTTTTTGTTTCCGGCCCGCACTCTATGGACCTGCTTCGTGCCCTTACCCGTTCCTTCCGCAGCACCTTCCTTTCTGACCCTCCGCTGCTTATCTGCTCGCCGGGCCGCGTTAACCTCATCGGCGAACATACCGACTACAACGAGGGCTTTGTGTTACCAGCCGCCATCGACAAAGCCATTTATCTGGCTATCGGCCCGCGTACCGACAACGAACTGCATTTCGTTGCGCATGACATCCAGAAACGCTTTATTGGCTCAATAGACCATATCGAACCCACCAAATCCTGGGCCGATTATCTGTTGGGTGTACTTCGGCAGTTTCAACAGGCCGGATATCCCCTGCGCGGGTTGAACTGCGTTTTTGGCGGCACCATTCCAATGGGTGCGGGGTTGTCGTCGTCGGCAGCACTCGAAAATGCGGTTGGCTTTGCAGTTAATGAACTCTTCGGACTCGGACTTGACCGGCTGACCTTACTGCGGCTGTCGCAGAAAGCAGAAAACGAGTTTGTTGGGGCCAAAGTGGGCATTATGGATATGTTTGCCAGTATGATGGGCCGGGCAGGGCATGTTATTAAACTCGACTGCCGCTCGCTCGAATACGCTTACGCGCCGTTGCAGATGGATGGCATCCGTATCGTTCTCTGCGACACACGGGTAAAACACTCGCTCGTTACGTCGGAATACAACACGCGCCGGGCCGAGTGCGAAGCGGGCGTTCGGTATTTGCAGGTTTTTTACCCCGCAATAAAGAGTCTGCGCGACGTGACAATGGCTATGCTGGACGAACATCTGAAAGAAAGCAATCCGCACCTATACCGCCGATGCGGGTACGTGGTACATGAAAATCAGCGGGTTCTCGATGGCGTGATGGCTCTCGATGCGGGCAATGTAGCGGCATTTGGCCAGCTTATGTATGCCTCGCACGAGGGCCTTAGTCACGAGTACGAAGTCAGTTGCCCTGAACTCGATTTGCTGGTCAGTATGGCACGGCATCAGCCCGGCGTACTGGGTGCGCGGATGATGGGGGGCGGCTTTGGCGGATGCACCATCAATCTGGTACGCGAAGACGCTTTAGATACGTTCACAAAAGAGATAACCAGTCAATATTTCGCCCAAACGGGGAAAGATACCTACCTTCACGTTTGTAAAATCGAAGACGGAACACACCTTGTTCGCTGAATTTTTGTGCAAAACCTTGTCCTGCTTACGAAGGAAGCATCTTCGGAAGCAGGTTATTACAATCAAATACCAGTCACCGGATGGAGATGCTTCCTTCGTGAGTGTGACAAACTAACTGAATAATAAAATGAAATTTTTCATTGACACAGCCAACTTAGACGACATCCGCGAAGCACAGGAAATGGGCATTCTCGATGGCGTAACGACTAACCCGTCGCTGATGGCCAAAGAGGGGATCACCGGCAAAGACCGGGTGATGCAGCACTACAAGCAAATTTGCGACATCGTTGACAATGATGTGAGCGCGGAAGTCATTTCGGTCAACTACGACGAAATGATTAAGGAAGGCGAGGAACTGGCCGAAATTGACGACAATATCGTCGTAAAAATCCCGATGACAGCCGATGGTGTGAAAGCCATCAGATACTTCTCGGAGAAAGGTATTCGCACCAACTGCACGCTGATTTTCTCGGCGGGTCAGGCGCTGGTAGCAGCCAAAGCGGGCGCGGCTTTCGTGTCGCCGTTTGTAGGGCGGCTGGACGATATCTCGACCGATGGTATGGCCCTCATCGAGCAGATCGTAACTATTTTTGCCAACTACGGCATCGAAACCGAAGTACTGGCCGCGTCGGTACGTCACCCCATGCACATCATCCAGTGCGCCGAGATCGGTGCCGACGTCATGACGGCACCACTGAGCGTTATCAAGTCACTGCTTAATCACCCCCTCACCGACAGTGGCTTAGCCAAATTCCTGGCCGATCACGAGAAGGCAAATCTGCCGGTGAAAAAATAAATTTTGATTTACGGTTAGTTGCTGACGCCTGCAGAGACAGAAGATTTTCCATCTCTACGCGCGTCAGCAATTTTGGTATCAACCGAAACCCATATAGTATGTCCTCTTCCGAACCCGTCCTGACGCTCGATAGTGCCGATATTTATCAGGGACAGAAGTTAGTGCTGGGCGACGTATCTTTTCAGATTCAGAAAGGCGATTTTGCGTATCTGGTGGGTCGAACGGGCAGTGGCAAGTCGTCATTACTCAAAACGATATACGCCGATTTGTGGCTGCAAAATGGCCGTGGGCAGGTAGCTGGATTTTCGCTCGACAACCTAAAGCCGAACGACGTGCCGCAACTGCGCCGGCAAATCGGTATTGTTTTTCAGGATTTCCAGCTCTTTCTGGACCGCACGGTCGAAGAAAATCTGCGCTTTGTGCTGAAGGCCACCGGCTGGAAAGACAAAACCAAAATGAACAACCGCATTGCCGACGTGCTGATGCAGGTTGGACTGGGAACGGTTGCCAAAAAAATGCCGCATCAGCTATCCGGGGGCGAGCAGCAGCGTGTAGTCGTTGCGCGGGCCATGCTCAACGAACCGCAGCTTCTGGTGGCCGACGAACCCACCGGCAACCTCGACCCCGCCGTGTCGGACCAGATCATGAAGGTGTTTCAGACCATCAACAACGCCGGTACCGCCGTGCTGATGGCTACCCATAACTACGATTTGCTCTATAAATACCCCGCCCGCGTCCTGCGTTGCCAGGATGGCCAGGTCGTTGAACTGGCCGGATAAGCGTTAATTCTCGAAATTATCCAGTCGGCGGTTCAGGTCGTAGGCCGCGCTGATGAGGCCGAGATGCGTAAACGCCTGTGGAAAGTTGCTCAACTGCTGCCCCCGGTGGCCCAGTTGCTCGGCAAACAGGCCAACGTGATTGGCGTAGCCCAGCATCTTATCGAACAGCAACCGTGCCTTTTCGATTTGTCCACCCCGGCTCAGGCACTCGATGTACCAGAAACTGCACATGGTGAAGGTTCCTTCCTCGCCATCCAGCCCGTCAGACGCGCCCGAATCGAGCCGGTAACGATACACCAGCGAATCGGATACCAGTTCCCGCTCAATGGCTTCGAGGGTCGATACCCAGCGGGGTTCTTTGGGATTTATAAACCGCACCAGCGGCATCAGCAGGGCCGACGCATCAAGTGTTTTAGAGCCTTTTTGCTGCACAAACGCTTGTTTTTCTTCGCTCCAGAAATCGAAATAAATCGAATTAAAAATCTCGTCGCGGGTTTCTCGCCAGGCATTGAGGGGCGACGGGAACGAGCGGTGATCGGCCACGCGGATGGCGCGGTCCAGGGCCACCCAGCACATGAGCCGCGACTGTAAAAACTCGCATTCTTCGTCGCGCACTTCCCAGATACCGTGGTCGGGCCGCTGCCAGTTCTCACGTACAAACTCAATCTGCCGCTCCATCTTCTGCCAGAAATCGTAGGTAACGGACCCGTGAAATTTATCGTAGAGGTAAATAGAGTCCATCAGTTCGCCGAAAATATCGAGCTGAAACTGCGAAGCTGCTCCGTTGCCGATACGCACCGGTTTCGAGTCTTCGTAGCCCGACAGATGGCCCAGTTCGATTTCGGGCATCTCCTCTTCACCGTCGATGGTGTACATCAGTTGAAGCGTACTCTTGTGCTCGTCGATGGTATCAAGTTCGTGACCAATCCAGCCCATAAACGCCGTAGCTTCGTCCATAAAACCCAGCCGGATAAACGCATACATGGCAAAAGCTGCGTCGCGAATCCACGTAAACCGGTAGTCCCAGTTGCGGCTGCCACCAATAACCGACGGCAAACTAAACGTTGGCGCAGCCACCATAGACCCAAACTGGTGCGAAGTCAACAGTTTGAGCGTCAGGGCCGAGCGGTTCACCATCTCGCGCCATCGTCCGTTGTAGGTTGACTGAGCAATCCAGTTTTTCCAGAAATTGACCGTAGCCGCAAAGGCGTCACCGGTATAATACACCACCGCCTTTTCGACGTCCATCTTCACGTCTTCCGACGATGATTCGAGAATAAAATGGGCCTTTTCTTTTTCGGCCAGCGTAAACTCGGCATATACGTCGCCGTCCTCGATGGTCATCGGCACGTCGCTCATCAGCCGGAACGACGTTTCGGGCTTGTCTGCGCGGGTCAGGGTTATTTCGTATTGGTTACCTTCGGTGGTGTGTTCGGCACGGGCGTAATCGAACCGGGGCAGGCAGCGCATCCGCATGGGTACGTTGCCGCGTGTTACCGCCACGCTTCGTACCAGCACGCAGTTTTTTTCTTCGGTCTTCACCGGCATAAAATCGGTCAGTTCAGCCACGCCTTCGTCCGACAAAAAGCGGGTCAGCAGCACGGTCGTATCAGGCAGATACAATTGCTTCGTGTCCACGTCTTTTAGTTGGGGTCTGATGTCGAAAAAACCGCCTTTGTCGGCGTCCAGCATCGACGCAAAAATAGACGGCGAGTCGAAGCGGGTGAAGCACATGAAGTCGATTGACCCAAACTTCGATACGAGCGCGACGGTGTGCAGGTTGCCAACAACGCCGTAATCGCCGATGGGCTGGTATTTACCGGAAATCATACAACAGGAGTTTATGGGGCAGACGAGCGTTCGCCTTGCTAATACAACCCGCAGTGAAGGCGTCTGTTCAGAAGCAAGTTTAGTAAGCGGATACGATTATAGCCCAGACCGGTGCCCGGTGCGTCTCCCAGTCCGGGCTACACGATCACCTCTCCGACAGTAGCCGTAACAACACGCCGTTGGTCCAGCCGAAACCATCCTGATTGGGATATTCGCCCCCTTTGGCTTCTGCGGTGTTCACTACGTCGTATTTCTCAACCATCTTACCGGTAGCTTTATAAACCCGCAGATTTTCGTTAACCCACCGCGTTTTAATCAAATTGGCCAGTTTAGGCTGCCGGTAGTTGCGCAGCCCGCTAATGGCCATCCATTGCAGCGGTGCCCAGCCATTGGGGGCGTCCCACTGCTCGCCAGTAGTGTTGACGGTGGTAATTAATCCGCCGGATTTCAGAAACTGACCTTCCAGCGTTCGGGCTACGCCCACGGCCTGTTGCGCCGTAGCCATCCGCATGAACAGCGGCACAACGCCCGCCAGCGAATAAATAGCCGATGATTTTTTGGCTACGAAGTCATAATCGAAAAAGAAATTCCGGCCCGCGTCCCAGCAGTATTTCTGCACGGCATCGCGTCGCTGGCGGGAGAGCGTCAGGTACTGGTCGGCTCGTTTGGTGTCGCCTTTGAGCCGGTAGCCTTCCGAAAGGGTGCGTTCGAGATTGGTAAGCAGGCAATTAAGGTCAACGGGTACGAAATCGATGGTGTGGATAGTGGCCAGCGTCTTCCCATCCCGGAACCAGCGGCTGCTGTAATCCCAGCCCGACTCCGCCCCAGCCCGCAGGTCGCGGTAAAGTCGCTCGGCTTCTGCGGGAGTTTTGGTCGTTTTCCTCGTCAGAAGCGCATCTTCTTTGTACGATTCAGGGCGGGGCGTGGTGCGGTCGTCGTAATAACGGTTCAGGATGGTTCCATCGGAAAGCCGCACAACGCGCCGGAAAGTGGGTTTCTGGGCGGTGAGGTTAGCGTTACCGTCCATCCAGAAATCATATTCTTTCTGGAGTTGGGGGAGGTAGTTCACCAACGTCCGGCGTCCGTTGGTTTCGCTGAGGAGGTTGACGATAAACGAGAAAAACGGCGGCTGCGAACGACCCAGATAATACGTGCGGCTACCATTAGGAATGAAGCCGAAGGTGTCGATAAGGTACGCGAAATTGTCGGCCATGTTCTGAATCAGGTCCGTTTTACCCGCCTGCTGCAAACCGAGCATGGTAAAGTAGCTGTCCCAGTAGTAAATCTCGCTGAACCGCCCGCCCGGCACTACATACACCTTTGGCAACGGAATGCGCGAACCAATGGGCTGGCCAACTTTCTCGGCGGGTCGGGTCAGTACGGGCCATAACTCATTGATATGCTCCTGCGCCGACTGTCCCGTTTTGCTGACGTAACCCGATGCAGGGGTAACGGGCAACGTAAAATATTGTAAAACAAACACTTTCAGGTCGAAACCGGGTTGTGTGCGAGCCACCTCATACGCGCTGAGAATGGTCGAGACCGATGCGTTGGGGGTGCAGTCAGCGAAGGTTTTGGAATCAGGAAAGACCGCTTTGAGCTGTACGTCGGCAAAGAAACGGCCAAACTGCTCGGCGGGGTCGGCCCATTTCTGAGCAGCGGTTGGCCGAACGGTAATCTGTTGCGCGCTGGCAGTAAATAGGTTAGCAAAGACGAGCATTACAGGTAATAGTGGCTTGGCAAATGGTTTCATACACGTCATCTGGTAGAAAAAGAGTTAGCCACGAATGGTACTACCACAGTCATTGGCCTGATTAAGCGACGAATATGGGCGTAAATCCTGACTTTTGCCCGGTTCATTCCCCAACGCTTCCGTGAAAAACCCGTTACCCGTTATTGTTCTGGCCCAGTTTGGCTGCACGTCACTCTGGTTTGCGGGCAACGCCATTCTGCCCGACCTGGCCCGAACGGCGCAACTGCCCGCCGGTTTTCTGGCTCACCTGACCAGTGCCGTGCAGCTGGGATTCATTGCCGGTACGCTGGTATTCGCGCTGCTGGCTATTGCCGATAGGTTTTCGCCCTCGCAGGTGTTTTTTGTTTGTGCGTTGCTGGCCGCGCTGCTCAATCTGGGCGTCAGCGCGGGCGGATTATCGACAGTGAGGTTGCTGACACTGCGGTTCGGAACGGGGTTTCTGCTGGCGGGTATTTATCCGGTCGGCATGAAAATCGCGTCGGACTATTACCAGCGGGGGCTGGGCGTCTCGCTGGGGTTTCTGGTCGGCGCACTCGTGCTGGGTACCGCCTTCCCGCACCTGCTCCGAAGCCTGACCACTACGTTGCCTTACAAGTCAGTTATTTACGGCACATCATTACTGGCCGGACTGGGTGGACTGGCCATGCTGCTGCTCGTTCCCGATGGTCCTTACCGGCAGGCGCGGGTGGTGATGCCGGGTAGTCCTTTGGGGCGGAGTTCGTTTTTTTTGGGTTTTCGGGAGCGCGGATTCCGGGCGGCTGCGCTGGGGTATTTTGGGCATATGTGGGAGTTGTACGCGTTCTGGGCATTCGTGCCGGTCATGCTCACTACGTTTGCCCGGCAACATCCATTGGTTAGTCTGAACGTCTCGCTGCTGTCGTTTCTGATTATTGCCGGGGGTAGTCTGGGCTGCGTGGCGGGCGGGTATCTATCGCTGCGGGTCGGACCAAAACGGGTGGCTATGGTTGCCCTGTCGCTGTCGGGACTGTGCTGTCTGGTGTCGCCGTTGGTGTTGGGTGGTTCCTCCCCTGCCCTGCTGGTTGGGTTTCTGGTTTTCTGGGGGATTGTGGTTGTAGCTGACTCGCCGTTATTCTCGACACTGGTGGCCCAAAACGCCCCGGCAACGTCGCGCGGTACAGCCCTGACGCTGGTTAACTGCATCGGCTTTGCCGTTACCATTATCAGCATTCAGTTGCTTAACGGGTTGCTGATTCGGGCAGACGCATCGTATCTATACATGATATTGGCCGTTGGTCCGGCAGTTGGCGCAGCAGTTCTGCTGAAAAATCGGTAGCTTCGGCCATGCAATTCGATACTCTCGCCCTCCGCGCTACCCACCAGCCCGACCCCGCAACGGGTGCGGTGGTAGCTCCGCTGCACCTCTCCACGACTTTTTCCCGCGATACGGCCAACGAACTGCCGGGACCATACATCTACAGCCGCGCCAACAACCCCACCCGCGAAGCCCTCGAAACGGCGTTGGCCCAACTCGAAGGCGGCAGCGTAGCGATGGCATTCAGTTCGGGACAGGCCGCTGCCATGACCATTTTTCAGGCCCTGCGCCCCGGCGACCATGTGCTGATTGGCACCGATGCGTATTACGGCACCCCCGCCCTGCTCGAAGAAGTTTTCCACCCCTGGGGCCTGACCTACACCCGCGTGGACATGCGCGACCTGGACGCGGTACAGTCATCACTGCACGAAAATACCCGCGTAGTCTGGTGCGAAACACCGTCCAATCCGCTACTGCATATCACGGATCTGCTGACCGTCAGCCGACTGGCGCACGAAGCCGGAGCCATTGTGGTCTGCGACAATACCTGGGCCTCGCCCGCGCTGCAACGCCCCCTCGACCTCAACTGCGATGTGGTCATGCACTCGACCACCAAGTACCTCAGCGGCCACTCCGACGTGCTGGGCGGGGCGTTGATTTTCGGGAAAGATGATGCGTTTGCGCAGCGTATCAGGCAGTTGCAGAGCCTGTCGGGGGCGGTACCATCGCCGTTTGATTGCTGGCTGGTAAGCCGGGGCATTAAAACGCTGGGGGTCAGAATGCGGGCGCAGATGGCTACGGCACAGACCGTTGCTGAGTTTCTGGATGGCCACCCTGCCGTAGAAGCCGTGCATTTTCCGGGCCTGAGCAGTCACCCAGACCGGGCCTTGATTCAGCAGCAGATGAACGGGCCGGGTGCCATGCTGTCGGTGCAGATTCGCGCTACGAACGGGGGCAACGGAGCAACGGAAGCCCTGCGATTTATTGGCAGGCTGAACCTGATTACCCGCGCCACGAGCCTCGGCGGAGTCGAAAGCCTGATTGAACACCGCGCCAGCGTAGAAAGTCCGAACAGCAAGACCCCAAAAAACCTGCTGCGTCTATCAGTGGGTCTGGAACACGCCGACGATTTAATCCAGGATTTAGCGCAGGGGCTTGCTTAACTCGCTCTTTTTTTGTCATCCCGACGAAGGAGAGACCTCTATGAGTAGCAAATATCTATCTACAAAAAGATGCCACTTCGACGGCCCAATTCGTTTCTCAGCATGACAGAAAAAAACCCTATCACTTCTTCGGGCGGACCTTCGGCACGTAGCCCGGCAGTTGCGGCATCGTGTAGCGTACTGGCGAATCGGGGCCTTTAACGGGCATATTGTCCAGCGTAGCGCGGAGTACGCGGGGTGGGTCGTTCGGGTCGCGGTAGAACGAGTTGCCGGGCCGGACGGTGGGCATCGGGTCAACGGCTTTGTCGGGAACGGGGTCGCGCCGGACGGTTATGGCAGGTGTTTGGGCGCAGGCACAACCAGCAATCAGGAGCAGAAAAACGAATTTCATAGTACAGATGACTGATTGTGATATAGATGCAAGGACTCTTGTTTTTCCATACCCGTTGCAATCGCACTCATCGAACGACTCAGAAAACCATTTACCCACTGACTATTCACGGTCCGAAGCCATCGGAAACTAAAGCCTTAGCGTCAAAGTTGTTCAGGCAACGTTTATCCCAATTCAATGAATATCGCCATCATTTCGACTTCGTCGCGTTCCAATAGCAATACCCTTCGCTTCACTAAATTTCTCAAAAACGTCCTGAACGAAAGCGGAGAACATGAAGTCTCGCTCGTTGATTTTGAGCAGTACGACATTCCATATGTGGGGCAGGGTTCCGTCGATAAAGACAACCTGACGCCTTTCCAGCAGGAACTCATCAGCGCGTGGTCTGTCGCTGACTTAGTCATCTTTGCCGCACCGGAATACAACTGGACAGCCCCACCGCAGGCCACCAACACCGTACACCAACTCGGCGGACCGGCATTTAAGCACCTGTTCGACAACAAAACCTTCGCGATGGCCGGTGTGTCGGCCGGGCGCGGGGGGCGGCAACCGGCACTGGATATGACTACGGTAGTGAATAAGATTATCAGCTTTACCAACTGCTACTCAGTCATCTCGCCGAAACTCTACGAATCGCACGATACGCCCGCCAACCTCGATGCCGATGGTAATTTTGTGGGCCACGAAGTCTATGACCGCACCGTCCGCGCCTTTGTTGAGTACACCCTCAACGTAGCCCAGCGGTGGCTGCAACCGAGTTTAGTAGAGGTGAAGTAATGCACACTTAGAAATCTGAAGTCATGCAGGTACAGATAGACATAGGGTTTGACCAGTTGGTACGAATCATCAGGACGTTACCGGCGGAACAATT
>Ga0105045_10001717_pt1 | contig 18100 bp, 18 predicted proteins | sample MAT02_FD_78089 | JGI IMG/M metagenome (GOLD analysis project Ga0105045, IMG submission 78089) | Freshwater microbial communities from Lake Fryxell liftoff mats and glacier meltwater in Antarctica - MAT-02 (megahit assembly) | ecosystem: Environmental > Aquatic > Freshwater > Ice > Liftoff... | reverse complement strand
ATATTGCAATCAGCAAAATACTTTCTGCAGGATAGTGATTAGGAACTTGAAAACCGATGTTACTCAATTTTCCTGATCCGTTTAATCTGAGTCAGAAAAACATTCCAGTCCTGTAAATCAATTTTTTATTCTTTTTTTAAGGCCTTACCATACACATCCAGGCATCGCTTTCTCGCTTCTTCATGCACCACCATTGGCTTTGGGTAAGTAAACTCCTGAAATTCGGGGACCCATTTTTTTATATATTCAAACTTTGGATCAAACTTTTGTGTTTGTAGGTAGGGATTAAATATTCTAAAATAAGGTGCTGCATCGCAACCGCTTCCTGCCGCCCACTGCCATCCGCCATTATTGGCTGCCAAATCAAAGTCGAGTAATTTTTGTGCAAAATACGCTTCTCCCAAACGCCAGTCGATCAATAAATGTTTGGTAAGAAAGGACGCTACGATCATGCGTACCCGATTGTGCATAAACCCGGTTTCATTCAACTCCCGCATACCGGCATCCACTATCGGATAACCGGTTTCACCTTTGCACCAGCGCTCAAAACCACCTTCATCTTTTCTCCATTCAATTGCATCGTATTGAGGTTTAAATGCTTTGTAATGGCCAATATGTGGAAAGTGCCAAAGAATCATGTGGTAAAAATCACGCCAGATCAATTCGTTCAGATAAGTTTCAGAAAGACCGCTGCTTTTCAGTGCCAGTTCCCGAATACTGATTGTGCCAAATCGCAAATGAACCCCCAACTTCGAAGTGCCCGGTATCGCCGGAAAATTCCTTTGATCTGCATATTTTTTCACTAGTTCTTCATTCAATAATTTTGACGGAAACGGTTTATCAACTTCTTTAAAGCTCATTGAGGATAAATCCGGTATTTCTTTTACAGGCTGCTTGTAAAAATTGCCAAAATATTTTTCTGTAGCAAAAGCCTTCAGGTGAAGATCAGTCAAAATAGCTTTCCACTTTCTGCTGTAGGGTGTAAATACAGTATAGGGTTTGCCATCATCTTTTACAACTTCGTTCTTCTCCAATAATACCTGGTCTTTGTAGGTAGTCAGTAAAACATTTTTACTTTCCAAAAAAGACTGAATCACCTGTTCTCTTTCCAAAGCATACGGTTCATAGTCATGGTTCGTAAAAACCTGTTCTACATTATATTTAGACAGCAGGCTTTTAAAAACTTCAATTGGGGTTCCATAATACACTTCTAAGCTGGAGCCTATTTTCAAAAGTTTTTGTTGTATCTCATCAAGTGCTGCATGTATAAATTCGACTCTTCTGTCCGCCTTATCTTCCAACAAGTCCAGTATATTTTTATCAAAAATAAAGATCGGAATTACAGGGTTGTCCGACTGGAGTGCATAATACAATGCTGCATTGTCATGTAACCGAAGATCTCTTCGAAACCAACTGATATTTACTTTTTGCTTATTCTCCATAATTCAAGTTACTACTGCTGTAAAATCTTTTTTTGCCCTATGATGTAAACAGTAAAATTATCAATTGGTTTGAATCAATTCCGTATATATTTGTTTTGAAATAGTTGGTTGATAAACGCTGTCACCAATGCTTTGCACCCACCGCAGGTTGTAAATACTATTGGTCAAAAAAACCTCATCGGCATTTAGCAAGTCATCGACTGTTAAATCTTTCTCCACCAACTGCCAGACTGAATTCATCATTTTTTTAATGATCATTTTCCGCATGATACCTGCAACACATCCTTCACTTAAAGAAGGTGTATAAACTATATTATCTTTTACTATAAAAATATTGGCGATAGTGGTGTCGCAAATACGCCCGTTTGTGTTCAATAAAATGGCATCATTCCATTTTTCCTTTTTAGCCTGCAGCGCAGCCAGTACATAAGGCAGGTAGTTATTATGCTTGAGATTGCTTAAAATATCACTGCTCTTTTTCACCTCGTCATAAATTCCCAATACCAAACCATTTCCATTCCACTCTCCATTTCCATCCGGCAGTTTCCACGATTGGATAATATAATGCGGTACATGATTTTTGGCATCATATAATCCGCCATCGCCCCGCATAATATTTAACCGGATCCTCGCTGCATCATCGTGACTGTTTTTTTTAGCCAACGTTATAATTCCCTGTCGTAAGCTATCTACCGTAAAATGTTTTGGTATATCAAACTGTAAAACCTTCAGTCCTTTCCATAGTCGGGCAAAATGCTCATCCTCAAAAACGAGTTGACCATTTTTCATTTTCATTGTTTCAAACAAACCATCACCATATCGCAGTCCACGGTTATCGGCACCAATGATCGGACTGCCCTCTTTAAAAATTTTACCATTGTAATTAAAATAATTCATTCGGTAAAGGTAAGGTGGTAAAAACCAAATTGAATTTGTTAGTCAGGAACGTAGCTTCATGCTCTAAAATTTGGGGATAGCAACAAAAATCCCACCATTTGGTGGGATAATTTTTTTTAATATCTTTTCAAAACTCAATACTAAGAACTGACAGCATTTCACAATTCGTCATTTAATATGTTATTTTTTACCGCATACATGATAAGACCCGCTGTACTTTTTGCACCTGTTTTAACTTTTAATTTGTCACGGATAGCCTCTACTGTACGTGGACTTAGGTCAACTATATCAGCAATTTCTTTAGTGCTTTTTTCTTCACACATCAACTTCAAAATAAGCATTTCCTTATCATTCAAATTAGCTTCCAGCGGTGCATTTTTTTGCGGCATCATGTTATTGCGCTGCTTCAGATTAGTAAGTAATGCTTTATTGGTAAGCGAATTAAAGTAATATTCCTGTTCAAAGCATGTCTTGATAGCTTCATATATAATCTCACTGTCACTCGTCTTCGACAGATAACTGTTTGCGCCCAATTCCATCAATTTCGTAATCATACTATGGTCATCCATCATGGTCAACATAATAACTTTAATATTTGGCCAATTCTTTTTTATTTCTGGCAAAGCCCCGATACCATCCATTACTGGCATTTGAATATCCAGCAAAATCACATCGGGCTGTATCATTTTAAGCATATTTAATAAATGCATACCATTGTCTGCTTCTGCAATTACCTTCACGTCTTTTTTTGTGCTTAATGCAGTTTTTACACCTGCACGGTATAACACGTGATCATCTGCTATTAAAACCTTAATAGGGTCCAAATTTGTTTCGTTAACTGACATAAAAAAAATTTCGTTTGTTCATAGGAGTTTAACTAAGATATACCCGCAAGGTCGGTCATTTAAATCGTTTGCAATGTAGGAAAATTACCTTTTGTTTTGAATAGGAAAATTACTACAAGAACAGGGGATTATACTAACAATAAGCGAACAAGCAAATAAAAAGAAAAATGCCCAATTAAAATAATACGTACTGCCAGCCTGTATTCTTTAGACTTTACAAATGAGTTAAACATTATTGAATTGCCATAGAAAGCAAGAAGGCCTGGAATTTATTGTAATAAACAACCTATTCAATCAGTTTATTACGCATGCCATACATTAGTAATCCTCCTATTGTTTTTGCGTTCACTTTTGTTTTCATATTTTGTCGGATTGTCTCAATTGTTCGGGGGCTTAGGAATATTACTTTAGAAATTTCTTCGGTGGTTTTATCTTCGGCTAATAGTTGTAAAATTTTTATTTCTTTTTCATTAAACTGGATGGCAAGGCTGCTTCCATAGTGCTGACGTACATTCTTTTTCTGCATCAACTTCCCCATCACCGCCTTATTCACAAGGTCATTAAAGTAAAAATCATCGTTCATACAGGTAAGGATGGCCTCATAAATTTCGTCTGGATCTGTCGTTTTGGTTAGATAAGCATTTGCGCCCATTTCCATCATTTTGTTGATCATCTGTTGATCATCGTACATGGTGAGTACCACAATCTTTATGTTTTCAAATTCTTTGCGAATCATTTCAATCCCATTGATTCCATCAATTTCAGGCATCCTGATATCCATTAATAGCACATCCGGTTTTTTGATCGCAATTTTATGCATCATATCTTTCCCGTCTTCAGCCTCCCACAACATTTTTAAATTTTCCCGCCCGGATAATGCCATTTTAATTCCATCACGGAAAATTTTATGGTCATCTGCAATTGCAATTTTAATAAGATAATTGGCTGTCATCGACATAATATTAAAGTTAATTCTTTACAGAGACTAATCTTTTAAGTGTTAAATATAACAAAAAACATTTGGATTGAATTTCAATTGGAAAATTAAATTAGCATTAACTCCGCTTAAAATCATTTTGACATGTATTTGCTTGCTTTTATTAAGTATGTTTTATTTTTTAATATGTATTTTTACCAGCTATGTCTTTAGTTAAAATACTTATTAGGTAAGTACATTTACACATAGCAACGTAAATACTGCAATATTAAAAAAGAGCAATTTTGCTTATAGCCGGTTTTACATTCCACTATATCTTTGTGTAAGTTGATTGACATTGGTTCACTTATATTTATGTATTCAAATCCAATCCAAATCCAATAAACTATTTAAAAACCGAATCACCAATATTTCTGTCAAAAACCTGTTTGTGCTTGTGCAATTGGTGTCAATCAACTAATTTTTAAAATAACACCTACAACATTTCCCAGATTCAACAAACACTGCTAAGAGCATCCTAAACCTCACCTGTTAAAACGCCGGGGTGCATCTATTTATTTCATCACCAGAAATTTCTTTGCTTCTGGTTAAACAAAAAAATGTTCTCCTACTATTTTTCGATCCGGGTATTAATACGATCGTAAAAACACTTGTCATTTGCACAGTAATTTTACTATATTATACCAGTACATTTACCCTATTTCCATAAGGTATTATACCAGGTATTTTCCCTCAAACGCTTGTTGATAATGAGTTTTGCAAAAAAGTCAATTTTTATTTGTTTTTTAACCTATTGTTCATGTTTAATTTTTAAAGCAAGTTTGTAATGAAACTATTAATTATAACCTGTAAAAAACTATTTCACATGCAAACGCAATGGGACACAATCGAATTTTTTCAGTCGTAATTAGAAAATAAAAAAAGGATGTAATTTTTATTCTATAAATTCGTTATTAATAATTAAAAACGATTTTATAAATTCATTATTCCCTTATATTATCTATTTATCTGAGTTAATGCCTTTTATCTTTTGTCTACACTTTTTAAAAAAAAGAGCTTCAAAAGATTTAAAGGTTTTTTTTGTGTACTGTAGTGTGCTTTTTTTATCCATTGTGTTGTTATTATTGTTCCGTTATGTTTTCAAGTCTTATTCAGCCTATCTTTTATACAACAGATTTTATTTAATTGCAGAATTTGCTTTAATTTCTCAATTTTTTGTTTACAATATAAGACAGCCCAAATTAAAAAAGGTCGTAAATTTTTTATTTTTACCCTTTTTGGTATTTTCAGTACTCGATTACATCACTTCCCAAAATCAGCCTTTTACTTATTATCCTTTAGCATTCGAGTGTATTTTATTTCCCTTTATCATTTTACTGTTTTTTTATGAGAAGATGAAATATGATTCTAAATACCCCGTCTATTATGCGCCAGCTTTTTGGATTGGAGTTGCTTTTTTAATTTTCTCCACTGGTAACTTTTTCCTGTTTCTATTTTCAAAAATGCTCTTACAAAACAAGGAAAACAAAATATTGTACAATGATATTTATGGCACATTTACAATTCTTAAAAATATACTCTTATGTGTGGCTGTAATAGTGGCCAAAAATTCAAGGAATAATGAAAAATCGTCTAATATTGATGTAACCATTCAACTGGATACAAAAATTCCCTTTAACAATAAAGCCAACATCTAAACCACCCAATGATTTTCCTACAAGCCTCTACCAATGCCGCTACTTCGGAATTTCCTGCCATCATGATTTTTGGCACGTTGGCGATGGTTGGACTTACACTCGGGATTGTATTTTTTGTAATTCTTCATCAACGCAAGGTGATCCGGTTTAACAACCAGCTTAAAATTCTGGAGGATGAAAAACAAAAGATTTTATTAAATGCATCAATAAAATATCAGGAAGAAGAACGAAATCGTATTGCAGCAGATTTACACGATGATGTTGGCCCATTGTTGGCAACAGCCCGTTTATACCTGAATGAGAACATGATTAATCAGGAACCGGCAGCTCAACTACAGTCTATTTTTAGTGCCAAGCAAATCATTGATGATGCAATACAACTGATCCGCAACATTAGCCATAGCATGATGCCGCCGACACTTAAAAATTTCGGACTTGAAAGTGCGATGAGTGACTTATTTCAAAAAATAAATGGCAGCGGTACATTAAATGCCTCCGTTCGTTTTCATGATTACCGCACGAGGCTAAAATTAGAACAAGAGTTGTTGATTTTTAGAATTTTACAGGAATTGGTGAACAATATATTAAGACACAGCAATTCTGGTTTCATACACCTTACCCAAAATGCCAATGCAACCCATACCTACCTAAGGCTTCACCACGACGGGCAAGGTATTGTGCAAACAGAATTTGAGCGTTTGAACCAGGTTTCACACGGACTTGGATTAAAGAATATTGCCAGCAGAATTAAAGTTTTGAATGGCCGTATTTTTTTTGAAATTGATCCCAGTCACACCTATTACAAAGTAACTTTGGAAATTCCAAAAGATGCCACTTTTTAATTGATCCGTTTATTAATGTAAACTCCATAAATTTGAGTAGCTTATTTATGGATTAATATTTGTAAAGACGTGTTCGGAATTACAACTACCCAAACCAATATGTTTTCTTAATTTTGCACCACGCAATTGTATGAGTTTAATTAAAGTAGCTATCGCAGACGATCACAAAATCTTTCGAAAAGGAGTTATTCTTTCTATGCGCCCTTATCCAAATATTAAATTTGTGTTAGAAGCAGACAATGGTGAAGAATTGTTATCAAAGATACCTGAGACAGCCCCGGATGTTGTTCTGTGCGATTTAAGAATGCCTGTAAAAGACGGTATTGACACAACCAAGCAAATTACCAGAGATTATCCTAATATCAGGGTCATTATTTTAACAATGTATGAGGATGAGCGTTTTGTTGGACATTTAATGGATTGTGGCGCAGCAGGTTACCTTTTAAAAAGCACAGAACCTTCAGAAATAAAAACAGCCATCATCGATGTAATGAGTACAGGCTTTTTTCTGAATTCTTTTGTAAACAAAGTTTTGATTAAAAAGAATTACAGCAAACAAAAATTTAACCCCAACCTTAGCTCCGAAGTTGTTATCAGTGACCGGGAAAAAGAAGTGCTTACATTGGTTTGCATGGAATTTACCGCTACAGAAATTGCACTTAAGATGGATATCAGTGCACGTACAGTGGAAGCCATTAAAGACCGCCTTATGGAACGCTTTGGTGTTAAAAATTCTGTAGGCCTTGTTTTTTATGCCATGAAAAATCAACTTATAGATTAAGCAATCCTTTTCTTATAAACTATTGGTATAAAAAAGGCAGCAAAACCCAATTGATAGTATCATCCCCAAAAAAAATTGCAATCCTTCAATATGCATTTTGCTTATTTTTAAAACAGCCCAAACAAGGTGGAGTCAATTTTAGTAATGATCTGTCCAAGATGCTCTTCATTTTCCGCAAACTTGTTATTATCCGCATCAATTATTAATAGCGGACCTTCTGAATAAGTCTCAATAAAATTATTGTAATAATCATTCAATTTTTTCAAATAATCCAGTCGTATATTTTCTTCATACTCTCTGCCTCTTTTTTGTATTTGTGCCACCAGTGTTGGTACCGATGCTTTTAGATATATCAATAAATCAGGAGGCTGAACCATTGATTTTAAAGTCTCAAAAAAATTATAGTAATTATCAAAATCCCGCTTACCCATTAGCCCCATGTCGTGCAAATTTGGAGCAAATATATTGGCATCTTCATAAATCGTTCTGTCCTGGATGACGGTTTCGGTACCGCGATGAATTTCAAGCAACTGGTTCAAGCGACTATTCAGAAAGAAAATCTGAAGATTAAAGCTCCACCTTGGCATGTCGTCATAAAAATCGTTTAAATAAGGATTATGATCTACATCCTCAAATTGCGGTATCCACCTATAATGTTTACTCAACATTTCTGTTAACGTTGTTTTGCCGGCGCCAATATTTCCAGCTACCGCAATATGCTTTGGTTTTTTTGATTTTGCCATACCCACATCCACTTAAGGAAAAAATTAAATTAAAAATTGATTACTGATTTAAAACTGAAAGTAAGCAAACATTATAATATTACCCTAATTAAAATACATCATTAACTGATGGATATTTTTTTTGTATCAGTGTTAAGTAAAACAAAAAATAACGATTTGCTTTTAATTCACCATTGACAATTCACCATCTACCATTCACACTATCAGCTAAGAACCATGATAGTAAACGCCGGTTTAATAATTGAGTCCCATTGCCTCCCTTACAAGGTCCATCGTAGCTTTTGCACTTACTCTTGCTTTACCTGCTCCCTTTTCCATTACCTGTTTTAAGTATTTCTCATCATCCAAAATCGCATTTACCTTCTGCCGTATCGGAGCAATAAAACTAACCATATCTTCTCCCAACTGCTTCTTTAAATCACCATAACGGATGGTGCAGTTATTGTAATCAACTTCGAATTTCGCTATTACATCGACTGCACTCACTAATTTCATCAATCCGAATATATTTTCAATATAATCTGGCTTTACTGCGTTCGTTTCTAGTGGTCCACCATCTGTTTGGGCTTTCATTACCTTTTTCCGAATCATATCATCTTCATCCGACAAAAACAAAGTCGCCAGTTGGTTTTCACTTTTACTCATCTTTCCAACACCGTCAAGACTGGGAACCTTTACCAACACCTGGTTGTAATTAAATGCTTGTGGCTCAGGAAAAATTTCTCCGTACCTATGATTGAACCTGTTGGCAAAATTTCTCGCCATTTCCAAATGTTGCTCCTGGTCTTTTCCTACCGGCACATATTTGGCACGATGCAGTATAATATCGGCTGCCTGCAAAACTGGATACGTCAATAAGCCTGCATTAATATTTTCAGGATGTTGCCTGATTTTATCTTTAAAAGTAACGGTCTTCTCCAATTCGCCCATATAGGCCAGCATATTCAGGTATAAATACAATTCGGATGTTTCATACACCTGGCTTTGGCAATACAAGGCTACCTTTTCAGGATCTAACCCACAGGCAATATTCTCTGCCAATACCCTGTGAACATTTTTTTTCAGCTCTTTTGTGTCGGGATGTGTGGTGAGCGAATGCAGATCGGCCACCATAAAATAACAGTCAAAATCATCCTGCATTTTTATATAATTCCGGATGGCTCCAAAATAATTTCCCAGGTGCAAAAAGCCTGTTGGCCTGATGCCGCTCATTACTATTTCTTTCTTTTTAAACATAAGGACGGCGAAGATAACAAAAGTCAATTGTCTATCGCCACAGGTAAATGGAATAATTCCTCTTAAGTTTTATAAAATAAATTTTAGCACCATTAGCCACTACCGTTTACCCACCCAACTGCAATGCAATATAACGGGTAAAACCATTTGTACTAATATTGATTGCATCTAAATTGAATCCGTTATTTTTGTTTCATGGAAGTAAATGACGCATTGGTAGATAAGTTAGCTAACCTGGCAAAGCTGCAGTTTAATGACATTGAGAAAGCTGGTATTAAAATCGACTTACAAAAAATGATTCAATTTGTGGAAAAATTAAATGAATTAGACACGACAGGAGTTGCCCCCTTGCTTCACATGAGTAACAATGTAAATATATTAAGAGAAGATGAGGTGAAAGGAGGCATTAGCCGGGAGGAAGGTTTAAAAAATGCCCCGTTGCATGATGAACAGTTTTTTAAAGTTCCTAAGGTGATAAAGAAATAGAGGGTTGTTAGATTAGTGAATGGTTAAATCATTTTAAAGTAGGGTTTTAGGAGATTTTAAAATATCCCCGGGATTTTTAAAACACGACCATTTTACAATCAGGCATCTTTCGATTTTCAGATGCAATCATAAATCATTTTAACAATACGACCGTGCAAAACAATCAATCATCTATAATAAAGCAATATGCAAGGAATTATTCATTTGGAGAAAATCGTTAAAAGTTATTTCCTTGGCAAACAGGAGCTGCAAGTGCTAAAAAATATTGACCTGAACGTTTATAAAAACGAATATGTAGCCCTAATGGGACCCAGCGGTTCGGGAAAATCAACGTTGATGAATATTTTAGGTTGTCTTGATACACCCACTGGTGGAAAATATATATTGAACGGAAAAGATGTAAGCAGCATGCCCGATAACGACCTCGCAGAGGTAAGAAATAAAGAAATCGGTTTTGTATTTCAGCAATTCAATTTATTACCCCGATTAACTGCTGCCGAAAATGTAGCCTTACCGCTCATTTATAGCGGCATTGGCAAATCCGAAAGAATGGAAAGAGCAATGGCTGTTTTAAGCAAAGTAAAATTAGAAGACCGAAGTACGCACAAACCAAACGAACTTAGTGGCGGTCAATGCCAACGTGTAGCCATTGCCAGGGCGCTCATCAACAATCCGGCTATTATTTTGGCGGATGAACCAACCGGAAACCTTGATTCAAAAACGTCGCACGAGATAATGGATATTTTAGGTAAAATTCACAATGATGGTAACACGGTAATTTTAGTAACCCATGAAGAAGATATCTCGGCTTTTGCGCATAGAGTAGTTCGGTTACGAGATGGCGTTATTGAAACCGATAAACTGAATGCGCATCCATCCGTAATCGCACAATTGGTTTAAAATTTTTTTAATTTTTTAAAACTACTCTCCTGCTTTTTTGTTGCCGGTATTACAAAATCATTAAATAAAGATGGCACTTAAGATTTATACAAAAACCGGCGACCTTGGTAAAACAAGTTTAATCGGCGGCACCAAAGTTCCTAAAAGTCATTTACGTATTGAAAGCTATGGCACCGTAGATGAATTAAATTCCTACATAGGTCTTGTAAGCGACCTGTTTACGGACGAGCATACCAGGAAAATATTAAAAGAAATACAAGACCGATTATTTACGGTAGGCGCTTCGCTGGCATGCGATCCGGATAAGGAGCCTTTGATGAAAATCCCTGATTTAAAGGAAGCAGATGTTGTGTTGCTGGAAAAAGAAATTGACACAATGAACGAGGTTTTACCAGCAATGAAACATTTTATTCTTCCCGGCGGTCACCAGGCGGTTTCCTCCATGCATGTTGCAAGATGTGTCTGCAGGCGTGCTGAAAGACTTTGTGTAAATATGCAGGAGCATGAATTATTTGTTGAGCCGCTGGTGATAAAATACATCAATCGCCTGAGCGACTATCTTTTTGTATTAAGTCGTTTTGCTGCACACATATTGGGTGTGGCAGAAGTGGAATGGAAACCTAGAGTTAATTAGCTGATGTGCTAATTTGCTAATTTGCTAATTTGCTAATTTGCTAATTTGCTAATTTGCTAATGAAATGCGCTTTCTGTCGAAATTATCACACCCTTAATAGTTAAACAAAAAAAATCACAATGGCTGTAATCCGGATTTACGGGGCTGCTACCATTTAAAAAATTAGCAAATTATCGCATTAGCTAATTTGCTAATTAATTATCCGCCCGTCTTTCATGTGCAGTATCCGGTCACTCATTTGGGCAAGTTCTTCGTTGTGTGTTACGATTAGAAAGGTTTGATTGAATTTGTTGCGAAGGTCGATAAATAGTTGGTGTAATTCCCTGGCATTGGAACTATCTAAATTGCCGGTGGGTTCATCTGCCATGATAATGGAGGGACTATTAATTAAAGCTCTAGCAACTGCTACTCTTTGCTGTTCTCCGCCCGAAAGTTGTTGAGGTTTGTTCTCCAACCGGCTCGAAAGTCCTAAAGTTGTTAACAAATTGGTTGCCTTTTCAATTATTTCTTTTTTTTTCGTTCCGGCAATCCACCCTGGAATACACACATTTTCAAGTGCGGAAAACTCTGGCAATAAGTGATGAAACTGGAAAACAAAGCCTATATTTTTATTTCTGAAAGCTGACAATTTACTTCCGGAAAGCGCCTCAATTCGTTGTCCTTCCAAACTAACAGATCCTTGATCGGCTTTATCCAATGTGCCAAGAATGTGTAGCAGCGTACTTTTACCTGCTCCTGAGGATCCTACAATGCTAATAATTTCACCTTTTTTTATTTGTAGGTCTACTCCTCTCAAAACAGGCAATACTCCGTAATTTTTAATAATATTTGTAGCTGTAAGCATCTGGCTAAAGTAATTAATAATTAAGAATTAATGATGCCTGAGCGATAATATTTGATAGTTTTTTGTGTTGCCAATTTACCTCTGTTAAAAAACACATTTGTTTAATTCCACCAAACTTTTACATTTGCAAAAATTAAATACACTAAGAAGATGTTTTGGACACTAGAATTGGCCTCTCATTTAGAAGAGGCACCATGGCCGGCAACCAAAGATGAACTAATTGATTATGCCATCCGAAGTGGCGCACCTACAGTAGTTATCGAAAACCTACAGGAACTTGAAGATGAAGGAGAAGTATATGAAGGGCTGGAAGATATCTGGCCGGATTATTCAAGCCAGGACGATTTCTTTACTAATGAAGATGAATATTAACGTTCGTTTTCTACAGCAGCACCTACAGAAATTATCCGTCACTGCATAAAAAACTGATATAAAAGCCACCAATTTTTTAAGTTGGTGGCTTTCGTATTAATTCAACCTGAATTTATTTTTTAGAGAATTTAAATTTAAAATAAATCAGCAGTAGCGAGAGGAAACAAATAATGCCATTGCAAATAATTACCGGCAATAAATTTTTTCCTATTCCATATACCAACCAGATCACAGTGCTCAGAAACACAATCAGCATCATTGCTAAATTAAGATCGCCCACACTCCGTGATTTCCAGGTTTGATAAACCTGTGGCATAAAGGTAACGCTGCTTAAAACAGAACCTGAAAGTCCTACCACTTCTATCCAATCCGTCATAAATTAATTTTAACGCTTACCTTATTATTTTTCCATTTGTTCAATGATGGCCTGGGTGGCACCGGTGAAAGAAAAACCACCATCATGGAAAAGGTTTTGCATGGTGACCATCCGGGTAAGATCGCTGAATAAAGTAACACAATAATTAGCACAATCTTCAGAGCTTGCATTTCCCAATGGACTCATTTTTTCTGCATAATTGATAAAGCCATCAAAACCCTTTACACCGCTACCAGCAGTTGTTCGTGTAGGCGACTGCGATATGGTATTTACCCTTACATGCTTCGCAACTGCATAATGATAACCAAAACTACGTGCAACACTCTCCAGCAAGGCTTTGGCATCAGCCATTTCATTGTAGTCAGGAAACACACGCTGTGCAGCGATATACGATAATGCCACCACGCTACCCCATTCATTAATGGCATCCAGCTTCATAGCGGTTGCCAATACCCGATGCAGACTCATGGCAGAAATATTGAGGGTTCTTGCATTAAAACCATAGTCAATATCTGTATAGTGCTTGCCTTTGCGAACGTTCAAGCTCATACCGATGGAATGTAAAATAAAATCTACTCCGCCGCCAAAATGCTCTTTTGCCTTTACAAACAAGTTTAAAACATCTTCATCGCTGCTAACATCACATGGAATAATTGGCGCATTGATCATTTCTGCCAATTTATTTATTTCGCCCATCCGCATTGCAACCGGGGCATTGGTCAATAATATTTCGGCGCCCTCGTCATGGCAGCGTATCGCAGTTTTCCAGGCGATTGATTTTTCATCTAATGCACCAAAAATGATTCCCTTCTTTCCTTTAAGTAAATTGTATGACATGTTTAAATAATTTGAGCGGTAAAAATAGCATTCTTATTTTTCAAAGAAAAAATTGTTAAAATAAATTATAGCAAACTCTGTAATAAATGCTATAGAAAAATTATAATACAACTGAGCAGCAGGAATATAAAAAGGTAAAGCAACGATTTTTTTGGAGGAATAATGAGCTGAAAATATTGTTCAATTTGATAAGCGGACTACATTGCTGCAATGATCAAGGCCAGCAATAGTAATTTTTTATAAGGCAATGGTTTGATACATTTTAAATGAATCTTTAATTGCAAACCCAGCTTCTATCTTACCCGGAAATGCCTACACACCACCAACCATTTCCCGTGCATTCTCCAGGGCAGCCGCAGTTGGCTTTTCTCCGCTAAGCATTTGGGCAATGGCGGTAATGCGCTCCTCATTATTTAACAAGCGTATCGAAGTAGTAATCTTATCTCCCTGTACTCCCTTATAAACAAAATAATGTGCATTGGCCTTGGCCGCAATCTGTGGCTGGTGTGTAATGGATATCAACTGGTGTGAGTGGCATAAATCTTTCATGATTAGTCCTACCTGTTTGGCAGCTTCACCACTAATTCCACTATCTATCTCATCAAATATAAGTGTAGGCAATTGTAATTTTTTCGCCACCAGCGATTTTATACAAAGCATAATCCTGCTCAATTCTCCTCCACTTGCCACTTTTCTCAACGGTTCAAACCGGCCACTTCTGTTGGCATCAAACAAAAACTCAATTCCATCGCAGCCGTTTATATGTAATGATTCTTTTTGCAACAGTACTTTTATTTGCGCATTGGGCATTCCCACCTGCGCCAGCAAACCATTTACTTTCCCGATAAAAGGTTGTAGCGATTTTTGCCGGTTAACGGAAATAACCTCTGCCATTTTGTTACAGCGGTCCAGCGATTCCTGCACCTGCTTTCCTTTTAATGTAATGGCATCAACCATGTTTAAAATCTCATTCAGTTTCAATTGCAGATTTTCTTTAATCACCAACAATTCATTGGTAGTATTTGCAGCGTGCTTTTTTAATAATTTGTAGCCAACCGAAATTTTATCATTTACCTGCTGTATCCTTTCTGCATTGTAATGCACCCCTTCGTCTATGCGCTCCAATTCATCGCCAATATCCTGCAACTCGGCCTGTGCACTGCGTAAACGTTTGTGTAATTCTTCAACCGATGGATGGTAAACTTCCAGTGCATGCAACTTATTACTCAATGACTTTAACTGTTGTACAATCGGCAGTTCACTATCCTTCAATTCAAAGTAAATGGCATTTAACTGCTGCTTGATTGACTCTGCATTTACCAACAATCTGATCTCCGCATCCAGCTCCTCCAGTTCGTTTTCTTTCAATCCGGCTTCCGCCAATTCATCAAACAAAAACTGGTTATAATCAAGGGCAGCATTGGCCGTTTGCTGTTCTAACTCAAGTGCGAATAATTCCTTTCCTGATTTCGTGTAAGCGTTGAAAACAGTCCTGTAATCCTGCAACAGATCTATGTTTCCTGATAAAGCATCGATCACTTCCCGTTGAAAATCATTATCGGCCAATTCCAGTGTATCAAATTGTTGGTGTAAATCCACCAGCATCGAACTTAACTCTTTCAACTGGTTTAAATTAACTGGTGTATCGTTAATGAATGCCCTTGATTTTCCATTTACAGCAATCTCTCGTCTCACTACCAATTCCTCCTCAATATCCAGTTCATGGGCCTTTAAAAAGCTCTTTACCTGCTTATTGTCTTTCGCTTTAAAAAAGCCTTCCACCACACATTTCTTTTCAGTATTCATCAACGTAGCGCTGCCTGCACGCTCGCCCAGTATCAAACTAAGGGCACCCATCAAAATACTTTTTCCGGCACCGGTTTCGCCGGTAATGATATTGAGGTTCGATGAAAAATCAATTGCAATCTCATCTATGATGGCGTAATTCTGTATGTGTAGTTTGTAAAGCATATTAACTGGCAAATTAGTTTTTTTTATCACTGCTCACGCAGAATGTAAGCAATAATTTTAAAGAAGCCATTTAAAACCGGATTTTGCAGTTGAAAATCTATAACGGCTTCCAACTGCTGCACAGCTAAGCCTTTCAGAACATTTTTTGACAAAAAATAGTTCACTATTTCTTAGGCTAAAAAAGAACCTGAAAAACTAAACTGTGTTGCATTTGAAACCCTCATTACGGTTTCAACTGCAAAGTCCGGGTTAAACTAAAAAAGCACTTCAATTGTTGAAGTGCTTTTTTAAAATTATTGGAAACTCTTGAATATTTATTTAATTTCAATGCTGTCGTTCAAGTCAGTATCTACTAAAATACGTCCGCAGTTTTCGCAAACGATTACTTTCTTGCGCAACTTAATTTCGCTTTGTTTTTGTGGAGGAATGGCATGAAAACAACCACCGCAGCTATCTCTTTCAACCGGCACTACTGCTAAACCGTTGCGGTAATTTTTACGGATTCTGTCATAACTTAAAATCAGGCGTTCGTCCACGTGGCTTCTTGCATCTTCGGCCAGTTTATTGTATTGCTTTTCTTCCTTCTCCGTCTCGTTGATAATTTTTTCTAACTCACTTTTTTTACCAGCTAAATTGTTTTCCTTACTAGCCACTGCTTTTTTCGCTGATTCTAATTGTCTAGCTTTTTCACCGATTTCTTCGGTAGCATCTTTAATATGCTTCTCACAAAGTTTTACTTCAAGTGTTTGCATTTCAATCTCTTTATTGATTGCTTCAAACTCACGGTTGTTTTTTACGTTGTCGCTTTGCTTTTCGTATTTTTTCACCAGTGCTTCGGCTTCTTTAATTGCTTCTTTCTTCTGGTTAATAAATTCCTGCATACCATTGATCTCTTCTTCAACACGGGTTTGACGGGCATGCAAACCTTCAATTTCATCTTCAAGATCTTTTACTTCAATCGGTAATTCACCTTTCAGAATTTGAATTTCATCCAGCTTACAATCTACTTTTTGCAGATTTACTAGAGCTGTTAACTTTTCTTCAACTGAGAAATCTTTTACTGCGGCCATATATTTTATTTGAAATTTTTATTTCTTATTTGCTTACCAATGTTTTGCCCTCTCCAGAATCATTGTGTCATCCGATAACGATCGGCTCCCGTGCAGTGCAAACCATCCCTCACCTTTTTTCCTGCTTTTTAGTCAATTAAGATTTTAAAGCCCCCACAAAATAGTTTACAGGATTGGTTGTAACACGTGATTTTTGGACGGCGAAGTTAGGGAATTTTTCACTTAAAATATCAAATAACAGATCAACTGTGTACTGTTCACTTTCATAATGACCGATATCGGCAATTACCAGGCGCCCGTTCGCATCAAAAAACTCATGATACTTCACATCACCGGTTACATAAAAATCGGCTCCGGAGGCCACTGCCGCACCAATCAGGAAGCTACCGGCTCCACCGCACAAGGCTATTTTTTTCACCAATTTACCCGTTAAAGGCGTATGCCTCGTCACGGAAAGTCGAAAAGCCTTTTGAAGAAGGTGCAGAAAATCAAGTTCGCTTATTGCTGTTTCCAGTTCGCCCACCATTCCGCTGCCGGTTTGCTGGTGGATATTGTCCAAACTTATAATATCAAAAGCTACTTCTTCATAGGGATGCGCTTTTATTAGGGCACTGCATACATTTCCTTCCAGCCAGGCTGGGAAAACCAGTTCTATCTTCGTTTCATTCTCAGTATGTCGTATTCCCTGCGTTCCTACAAAAGGGTTTGTGCCTTCCCCTGCCTTAAAAGTGCCTTCTCCCTGCGAGTTAAAACTGCATTCGCTGTAATTTCCAATCTGCCCGCCACCTGCTTTGAAAATTGCAGATCTCACCATTTCGGCTTGAAGGGTTGGTACAAATGTTACCAGTTTTTTTACCAGATTTTTCTTTGGCTGTAAAATCTGCCGGTTGATTAACCCCAGCATATCGGCCATCCTGCCATTAACCCCGTGCATTACATAATCGAGGTTTGTATGGATGGCAAAAATAGCAATGTCGTGCTTGATAGCAGTGATTACTGCCTTCTCTACATAATTTTTACCAGTTATTTTTTTTAGCCCGCTAAATATGATGGGATGATGGGCTACAATCAGGTTGCAATTTTTCTGAATGGCTTCCTGCACTACTTCTTCCGTTGCATCTAATGTGGTGATGATGCCGGTGCAATCCCAACCTGCACTCCCGGTAAGCAATCCTGCGTTGTCATAATTT
>Ga0105045_10001716_pt1 | contig 18102 bp, 18 predicted proteins | sample MAT02_FD_78089 | JGI IMG/M metagenome (GOLD analysis project Ga0105045, IMG submission 78089) | Freshwater microbial communities from Lake Fryxell liftoff mats and glacier meltwater in Antarctica - MAT-02 (megahit assembly) | ecosystem: Environmental > Aquatic > Freshwater > Ice > Liftoff... | reverse complement strand
GCGCGATCGATCCACATCTGCGCAATGATCTGGTTTGCTACGTACGATGCGTCGGAACGGTACTTCGCATCGATGCTATTCTTGATCGATACCGCCTGTAGCGCGACCAGGGCCAGCAGCCCGATCGAAAAAATCAGGATGGCAAACAAGGCCTCCAGCAACGCGCTACCGCGCTGGGATGGAGGGGGGCGTCGGTGTTTCATCAGCATGCTGTCCCCGTACCGGCAGCCGCGTTGGGATCGCAGGTGCGCACCGCGCTACCGGTGATAGTCACGCGTTGCTCCTTCGAATCGGCCGCAGGAATGAGGCTGGTCGGCACATCAATGTCCAGCCTCGTGAGAGTGGCGCTGGTGTCGGTGTTCGGCACGACCCGCCCAATCGAATCAAAGGTGATCTGCGTCGCACCGACCGGCGACACCGCCACCGTCGCCTGGCGCGTGCCTTCGCTGGAGGAACGCGTCTGCACCGCGATAGCGCCCGACTCAACGGTGACGGCCCAATCGCTGCCGGTTCCCTTGGTGAACAATACGCGCTCGTTGCGTCGAATCGCCTCAACCCGGGCGAGTTGCAAGCCGTCATACAGCGCCTGGGTGGCAGTTCGGATTTGTGCGTTGGCCAACATGGTCTGGAACGACGGTACGGCCAGCGTCACCAGCACGGCCGTCAGCACGATGGCAATGACCAGCTCAATGAGCGTGAAACCGCGCTGTAAGGGTCTGGCTAACACTCTTCACCCTTGACAAGCCAGCAGGTTTTGGTCACCGCCGCACCCTTGAAACTCGTCGTCGCCCTTGCATTCGACTGATCCACGGTGTAGGTGTAGCTGCCGGCAGCAGAACCCAGCGAGCCTGCAACGCTGGCGGCGGTTGCGACATAAGCGACCGTCGGCGTTGCCGCGCCAGCGACACAGGTGAACGTGAAGTTTTTAGTGGCAACGACCGTTACCGGACACGCCGCACCGGCAACGCCGTAATTGCGGTTGTCCTGAAAATACTGCTCCATTCGGACCCGGTAATCCGACAACCCGTTCATCGCCTCGACAATCTTGCCGCGCGCCAGGTAACTGTTGTACGACGGCAGCGCAATGGCAGCAAAGATGCCGACGATCGCGACCACGATCATCAGTTCTATCAGAGTGAAACCCTTGGCCTTCATGCGCTGTATTCCTTAAAAGATGCCGCCGGCTCGAAATATTTGTGAGGATCGATAAAGTGGACGAAGGTTAAACCGAAGCCGCGCGTCAAAGCCACTGGCAATCGACGGACGGTACCGAACGCAGGCTCAACGGTTCAAACCATGAAATATTCACGGTGCCACCAGCTCGCGCCAAGAGATCCGCCCGGTTCGGGAGCGCAATCCGCTGTCTCGACCGCCCGATTGGATGCCCTGTGGAACCGCCTGGCCCAGGAGGCTGCGCTCGCTTTCCGGTTGGGGCACATGGGCATCAAAATGGTGATTGAACAGCACTTCATTCAAATTGCCCCGTCGCGCCAGAACCGGCTGTGACAAGATGCCGAAGGCGATGAACCGGCCTACGGCGGCACCGTCGGCGGTCATGATCGGGTCCCCGGGCTTTCGACCCGGCGCCAACGTTTCACCGGCTTCATAACGGACACGGTCGCCGTCACCCGGTCGCGCTTTGCCACTCAAGCCCAGGAAAGGCTGACCCGTGCTGCCGCCGGTCAGATAGTCGAGCTGCACCAATGTATTGCTGCCCGCAAGGCCAAAGGCGGCGGGCGCTGCCGCACGTGCCGTCGGATCGTAGGCATTGAAATAGTACCGGCCGCTTTCAATGAAGCTACCCTCGCCCAGGACACGCTCCCCACCCAGAAGGGGCACCCTCCATCCCTTGTGGCGGACCGGTCCGTTGCGCCAGGTCGGCTGGTTGGCCGTGACCACGCGTACAGGCTGTACCACCGCGCCGATGGTGATATCGCGCGCGCTCAGGGTTTGCGCCAACAGCTCGGTATGGGACATTGGTGCGCCGTCCCAGATGCCATAGGCGTAGTGGGTCGCCGCATCCTCCATGTCATTGCGATGGAGCATCTTTCCAGTGGCGAAATTGACCATGTAACCGCCAGCCGGATGCATGCCCACCGCCGGCGTGGATGTGATGGCCTGGGCCGGCGAGGTGGTCAGCAAAGCGTTCGCAGTCAACCGTGCAAGGTCGAACTTCCACATCGTGCCGTGCAGATCACCGGCATAAACGATGTCGACCGATCCGTCGCCGTCACTGTCAATGGCGGCCGGGGTGGACAAGCCGTTCGGGTTGGTGGCCGAGCCGCTGCTGCCAGCCTTGATGGCACCGATCAACTGGCCGGTCATCGCGTTGATGACATACAGGTAGGCCTGGTAGTCGCCGCCGCAGCTCGCGTAACCCGGCTTCGCGTTGTCACATCGGTCGTATGGCCCGGCCCCGTCGTTGTAGCCATTGCCCACGATGACGGCGTCGGTCGTTGCCACCCTGGCAAGCGTGATCGCACCAAAGGTGTAGCCCAGGTTGACGTAGGCATTGGGCACGGCCGGCCTGGCGTGGTTGAGGGTGGTCGGCGTGATCTCCCACATGATCTTTTTCGCAACGTCGGCCTCCGATGACGCGACAAGGCCTGCGTTGGCGGTGATGTCGAGCGCAAAAAGCCCCTTGCCGCCGGCTCCCAGGCCTCCGACCAATATGCGTTTGCTGCCCGAGGCAATCGCCTTCACATTGATCTGCCCGTCCACGTAGTAGTCGTGCACATAGGGTTCGACCGACAGGTTCTTCATTCTGGGCAGCAACATCGACGGCACATAGGCCCAGCGCTCTTTGCCGCCTTGGACGTCGCAACCGGAGGACGGCACGGTGCTGGTGCAGGACGCGTTGATCGCGTGCAGCATGCCGTCATTGGCACCAACAAAAATGGTCGGATCGGCGCTGTCATGCACATAGTACGGACGCGAATGCACGATGCTGCCCAGCGTCGAGGCGCGCTGGCGCAGCAGCTTGCCAGGGGTCGAACGCTCGTTGCTGCGGTCGCCACGCAGGAAATCGAGAATGCTGATGCTGCCCAGGTATCCACGCTGGGTTTCCGACAGCTGACTCCAGCGAAACCCGACCTTTGATCCGTCGTCCTTCATCGTTGCGATCAACCGACCGGTGTCATGGTTCTGCGTATCGAGCATTGCCGCCGCGCCGCCGGGCCACCAGGCAGAGTCGCCATCGAACTTGCCGCTTGCATCCACCCGGTGGGCCCACAAGTTGCCGCTCCACCCCTTGCGCTCGAACTGGCCATGGAACAGCACCGTACCGCCTGCGCGCAGCTTGTCATTGCCCACCTCGACCTGGGCGACATACCCGATCGGTTGTTCGGCGGAAACAAACCCCGCGCCCGCTGTAGCCAGTTCGCTGCCCATCAATGCCAGCAGCACTATCGACAGGCGTTTCCTCCAAGCGGACTCGATGGCCATGTCGGGCATGTCAGGCATGTCGGGCACTGCTCTCAATCGGGACAATGCAGGACCGAGAAATAGGTCTGTACGAACCTGGAAGTGCCACGCGGGTCCCGGCCACGCGCGGTGATCTGGTACGTATTGACACTATTGCAGCCTGCACCGGTGCGTCCGCCCTCGATCTGACTCGAACCTGGCAACCGAGCACCGCTGGATAGTTGCTCGATGAAGTACTGCTGCGCCGGATTGCCACCAACGCCGATCGCAGATGCCGCGACGCCCGAGTCGGGCCAGCGCAATCCGGCAGACGGAAGCGACGCTTGGCCCGATGCACCTTGGCCGGACAGGAACCCGATCGGCAGCAGGCGTGGCGTGGCCTGGGCGTTGTACTGGGTGAATCCGACACTGAGATGGTTGCTGCCGCTGCCCAGCCAGGATTCGGCGGCTGCAATGGCGCTCTCGGCATTGTTGAGCGCAACATCGTCGGACTCAAGAACGCCAGCCAGCTTCAACTGGGAATTCGAGCTGCTGGTGGCTACGATTCCCGTCATCAGAATCAGCACCAGAATCAACATGGATATGACCAACACGGTGCCATGTTGCCGCCCGGGAAACCGGTCTGGGTGACACATGGAGATCGGCAATGCACGCATGCTCAGTTACGCAACTGCACCACGCTGCTGAACAATCGGCGGTAATACCCATCGATCGGAGAGACCGCCGTCTGGTCACCCATCACATAGGCCGCACGGCTGGAGTAGCCGGCTTCGGGCGCTGCGCTGCGGGCCAGCAACCAGATTCGCATCGCGTGGACGTCGTCCCACTCTGTCGGTGTTCGGGTCGACGAATCGCCGGCCATCGTGTCGATATATTGCGTGTTCGCGTCCGATTCCTGACGCCCGTACTGCACCTGGAACTGCTCGATGCCACTGGTGACAAGCTCCACCTGCATCGTACCGTCACTTTGCAAAGAGGACTTGACCAGCGCGGGGGAACGCGGGTTTTCGTCAGGCGAGCGTGTATAGGGCCGCACGTGGTACACACGGATCTGGACCGCGAAATCGGCGGCATCGTTGACACCCATCGGATCGGTCGGTGGCACCAAACCCCGGAACAGTTCGCCGCGCCCGTAGCTGGAGTGCCAATAGAGAGTGCCTGCTGCCGGTGCCGTAGTCGCCAATGCGGTTACATACCGAATCACCAACACGTCGGTGCCTGGAACGTAGTCGTCGGGCGAAATGCAGTTGCCGGGAAAAGGGTTATTGTTGTTGGCACCCCAGACACCCTGGCCCATATTGGTGGCGAAGGCGCTTGCGCTGGCACCGGGCTCGGCACCCGCACAGCCACTTGCCAACGCCACCCCACCGTCCGATATCGTCGATTCGCCCCAGGTCCGCCCGCGAAATCCAGCCTGCCGAATGTCCCGCTTGAGCGCGTTGAGCGCCTGGCTTCCATTGGCGACCAGTTCCGAGGTCTGGTCATTGGCACGTGAACTGCGGTAATTGGCGGTCAGCACGGCGATCAGTCCTGCCAGGATGAACATTCCGATCGCGGTCGACACCAGCAACTCGACCAGCGTGAATCCCGCCGGGACAACCCGAAGACCGTCCTGGCGACGACGATGTGTGGATGTCTTGGGAAACACCATGGTGTCAACGCTCGGAGATGGTACGGGTCACGGTGTAGAACAGCCGCTGACCGGTACCGAAAGCTTCGGTCGCGCCACCAGCTGCTCCGTCGGACCCGCTGTTGCGCCGATCGACCCAGCCGATGCGGATCGTGTAGGTGTTGGGGCTGCCTGCCTCGGGACGCGTTACCTGCGCCGTCGCCTGTGGTAGCGCCGCAAACACCGCCGAGCGCCATTGCGCCAGATCATAAGCGGCCAGCTCTGCATGTGCGCAGGGCTGCGCAACGCAATTCTTGCTGCTGTCAACCGGATGCAAATAGGAACCTGAAACGGCGCCGACCCTATTGGCTTCCAGCCGTTCCACCATATCGGCAACCAGCAGCACCGCCTGGATACGGAATTGCGCGCCCTGATTGAGTCGCAGCGAATAAGCCTGAAGCCCCACCGTGCCAAGCAACGCCAGCGACACGGTAAGCAGCGTGACCAGGACCTCGACCAACGAGAGGCCGCGTTGGCTTGGCATAAAGCGAGCGGGATTGCGCACGCAATATCTGCCACCGGGGAGAGTTAACATTGCCGACGCGCGAGTCGGATCGAACCGCGCAATCGCACCACAATGTCAAACCTGGTCCCGAGTTTCATGGGTGAAAGATTAACCCGGCCTGCGCCAACCCCATCAACCCGACTGACCGGCGGCACGATTGACCGGTCAGACGGTAACCGCGCGGCAGCCGTCGGGGCTCAGAACGATGGCACCCCGATCGATTGGAGGGTTTTCCTGGATGCTGGCTTTACCGACAGAGGGCCTACTCAGTCTGCGGTTTTTGGCCCTGCCCGCTGATTGCCGTGATGACTGCTGAAGGCGACACACTTTGGATACAACGCGCGCTTGAGCTGGCGGGTCAGGCGGTGGGGATTTCCGAACCCAATCCGCGCGTCGGTTGCATCCTGGTCAGCGCCACCGGACAGGTGCTAGGCAGCGGATCGACCCAGCGACAGGGCGGGCCGCATGCCGAAATCGTCGCGCTGCGCGACGCTGCCGCGCGAGGCCATGCGACCCGGGGCGCGACCGCGTTCGTCACGCTGGAACCCTGTTCGCACCACGGCCGCACTGGGCCGTGTTGCGATGCACTGATCGCGGCCGGTATCGGCAGGGTCGTCGCATCCATCGCCGATCCGAACCCGCTCGTATCGGGTCGCGGGTTCGCCCGCATGCGGGCCGCTGGCGTCGCGGTGGACGTCGGCACCGGGGCGCTGCTGGCGCGCGAATGCAATATGGGCTTCTTCAGCCGGATGATCCGCAAGTCGCCGTGGGTCCGCATGAAGGTTGCTGCATCGCTGGATGGCCGGACTGCGCTCGACAGCGGCGAGAGCCAATGGATCACGTCCGATGCCGCGCGCAGCGATGGCCATGCTTGGCGGGCGCGCGCCGGTGCGGTGCTGACCGGGATCGGCACTGTATTGGCGGACGACCCCCGCCTGGACGTGCGACGGGTGCCGTGCAGCCGCCAGCCGACGCTGGTCGTGGTCGACAGCCGACTCGAAACCCCGCCAGATGCCAAGTTATTCCTGCCTGGGCGGACCGTGCTGATCTACGCTGCAGTGCGCGATGCCGGGCGGGAACAGGCACTGGCATCGCGGGGTGCCGAAATAGTCTACAAACCCGGCGGCGGCAGTAGCGACAGTCCCAAGGTCGACCTGCAGGCGATGTTGGCCGACTTGGCCCTGCGCGAAACCAATGAAGTTCACGTCGAGGCCGGCTACAAGCTCAACGGCTCGTTGTTGCGTGAAGGCCTGGTCGACGAGTTGCTGGTGTATCTGGCACCCACGCTGATAGGCCAAGGGCGCCCGATGGCGCAGTTCGGCCCGCTGGCCTCGTTGCAAGACAGTCTGAAACTGGAGTTCCTGTCCACCGCGATGGTCGGCCCCGACCTGAGACTGGTGGCCCGGATCGCAGCGCGCGCCAACTTTTGAGCCAAGCCATGGGTCTGCCCCAGCGGTTTGCTGCGGCGCACCTAAAATACGCCGATGTTTACAGGAATCATCACCGGCCTAGGGCGCATCGCCGCCATTGACGCGTTGGGCGACACCTCTGCCCATGGCAAACGGCTGCACCTGGCCTGTCCACCCGGCTATCTCGACGATGTCGCCTCGGGCGACAGCATCGCGCTCAACGGTGCTTGCATGACCGTCACCCGCTTCGATCCGACCGCATGCACTTTCGAGGTCGACATTTCAGCCGAATCGCTGGACAAGACCGCCGGACTGGGCGCGCCCGGGCCGGTCAATCTCGAAAAGGCGCTGCGTGCGCACGACCGTCTGGGTGGCCACATCGTGTCGGGCCATGTCGATGGCGTAGGTCGGGTCGTGGCGCTGGAGGCGGTTGGCGAGAGCTGGGAACTGCGCATCGTGGCACCGACGGCACTGGCACGGTTTCTGGCGTACAAAGGTTCGATCACCATCAACGGCGTCAGCCTGACGGTCAATCGGGTGCATGACACCACCGATGGCTGCGAGGTGAGCATCAACCTGATTCCGCACACGCTGCACAACACGTCCCTGGGATCGCTCGTCGGCGGCTCCAGGGTCAATCTGGAGATCGACTTGATCGCTCGTTACCTTGACCGCATGCTCGCCGCCGGCGTGGCAATGCCGCAGCCAATGGGACACCGCGCCGGACCTGCCACCGTGATGGCGGAAGGCCAGCCATGAACAGCCGCATTCCCGCGCCGATCTCGCCGGTGGAAGACATCATCGCCGACCTGCGCGCCGCGCGCATGGTGATCCTGATCGACGAGGAAGACCGCGAAAACGAAGGTGACCTGATCCTGGCGGCCGACCATGTCAACGCGCAAGCCATCAACTTCATGGCCCGTTTTGGCCGCGGTCTGATCTGCCTGACCCTGACCCGCGCGCGTTGCACCCGTTTGCAGTTGCCGCCGATGGCCGCGCGCAATGGCGACAAGAAGGGCACCGCCTTCACCGTGTCGATCGAAGCCGCCGAGGGCGTGACCACCGGCATCTCGGCAGCCGACCGGGCACGCACCGTACAGGCGGCCGTGGCACCCGATGCCGTGCCAGCCGACCTGGTGCAGCCCGGTCACATCTTTCCGCTGCAGGCAGTCGATGGTGGCGTGCTGATGCGCGCTGGCCATACCGAGGCCGGCTGCGACCTGGCACAACTGGCGGGCTGCAGCCCGGCGGCCGTGATCTGCGAGATCATGAAGGACGACGGCACGATGGCGCGCCTGCCCGATCTGCAGCTGTTCGCAGCCGAGCATGGCTTGAAGATCGGCACCATTGCCAGCCTGATCGAATACCGCAGCCGGGTCGAAACGCTGCTGCAAAAGGCCGGAACCCGAACCATCGAAACCGCCTATGGCAGCTTCACCGCGCACGCGTTTCGCGATACACCCGGTGGTGGCGTGCATATGGCCCTGGTGCGTGGCCGATGGGATGCCGACGAGATTGTGCCGGTGCGGGTGCACGAGCCCTTGTCGGTACTCGACGCGCTCGAGATCCGGCGTGCCATGCACTCCTGGAGCCTGGACGCCTGTCTTGCGCGCATTGCGCAGCTTGACAAGGGCGTGGTGGTGCTGCTCAACTGCGGCGAAAGCGCGGACCAGCTGCTGGCCCAATTCGAAGGCACGGCGCGCGCCAGCCACGGACCCGAGCGCGGACGCATGGACCTGCGCACTTACGGCATCGGCGCGCAGATCCTGCGCGAGTGCGGTGTGCGCAGGATGGAGCTGCTGGGCAATCCACGTCGACTGCCCAGCATGGCGGGTTATGGGCTGGAGATCACCGGCTACATCACCCACTGAACCACAAGATCATCAGGGAAAGCGATCGTCATGTTTGGAGCCGACAAGGGAAAACTGGAGTCCAGCGACAAGCGACTCCTGGGCAGGAAACTGCGCATTGGCATGGTTCAGGCGCGCTTCAATGCGTCTGTCACCGATGCGCTGGCGCAGGCTTGCGAAGATGAGTTGCGCGCGCTGGGCGTGGCCGACGACAGCATGGTGCGGATACAAGTGCCTGGCGCACTGGAGGTGCCGGTGGCGCTGCAGGCACTGGCCGAGACGGACCAGTACGACGCGCTGATCGCACTGGGCTGCATCATCCGCGGCGAGACCTACCACTTCGAATTGGTCGCCAATGCGTCAGGGGACGGCGTCAGCCGCATCGCGCTCGACTACCAAATACCCGTAGCCAACGCCATCCTGACCACTGAGAACATGGAACAGGCCATCGCCCGACAGACCGACAAGGGACGCGACGCCGCGCGGGTCGCGGTCGAGATGGCCAACCTGATGGAAGACATTGGATGACCGACGACCGGATCGTGCCTGCCGGCACGCGCCCACCCCGGCAAAGCCGTACCGGCCTGACCAGTACCGGTGCGCGCAAGGCCGCCAGCAAGTCAGCCCGCACGCGGGCCCGTGAGTTTGCGCTGCAGGGCTTGTACCAGCACCTGATCGGGCGCAATACATTGGAAGACATCGACACCTTCACCCGTGACCTGGCCGGCTTCAACAAATGCGACCGCATGCATTTCGATGCGCTGCTGCGTGGCTGCGTGCAAGACGCCCAAGCCCTGGACGCCTTGATCCTTCCCTTGCTCGACCGCCCCATGGCCGAAATCTCGCCAGTCGAGCACGGCACGATGTGGATTGGTACCTACGAGCTGCAGCATTGCCCGGACGTGCCCTGGCGTGTCGTGCTTAATGAATGCATCGAACTGGCCAAGGAGTTCGGCGGCACCGATGGCCACAAGTATGTCAACGCGGTGCTCAACGGCATTGCACCCGGGTTGCGCCCGCAAGAGGTGGCCTCCGACCGTGGCCGCAGGTCGCAGGCCTGATGGCACGACAACTGCGCATCTCCGAGCGGGCTCGCAGGATCGAGCCTTTTTATGTACTGGAGATGACCAAGGCGGCGGCCGAGATCGGCCAGTCCGCGCTGGCCTCCGATCGTCCGATGGTCTATCTCAATATCGGAGAGCCGGATTTCACTGCGCCTCCCCTGGTTCAGCAAGCCGCCGAAAAAGCGATCCGGGACGGTCGCACCCAGTACACGCCTGCGCTGGGCCTCGCGCCGCTGCGCGAACGCATCAGCCAGTGGTACCGCACCCGCTACGGATTGACCGTGCCGACCTCGCGCATCGTGGTCACCGCCGGGGCGTCGGCAGCCCTGCAACTGGCCTGCCTGGCATTGATCGACGCGGGCGATGAAATCCTGATGCCGGACCCTTCCTACCCGTGCAACCGCCAGTTCGTGCAAGCGGCCGATGGCCGGGCCATCTTGGTGCCGACCACGGCCGAGCAGCGGTTCCAGCTCAGCGCGGCATCGGTTGCCGAACACTGGAAACCGGGCGTGACCCGCGGCGTGTTGCTGGCGTCGCCGTCGAACCCGACCGGCACCTCGATCCATCCTGACGAACTACGCCGCATCCATGCGCTGGTGGCCGAACGCGGCGGCGTCACGCTGGTGGACGAGATCTATCTCGGGCTCGGCTACGACCCGGTATTCGGCCACAGCGCCCTGGCACTCGACGAAACCGTGATCAGCATCAACAGTTTCAGCAAGTACTTCAGCATGACCGGTTGGCGGCTGGGCTGGCTGGTCGTTCCCGAACAACTGGTTCCGGTGGTTGAACGACTGGCGCAGAACCTGTTCATCTGCCCCAGCACGGTGGCACAGCATGCGGCCATGGCCTGCTTCGAGGCCGACAGCATCGCCGAATATGAACGACGCCGACACGCGTTCCGGGCCCGGCGCGACTACCTGGTGCCGGCGCTCTCAGCGGTGGGTCTGTCGGTGCCGGTGATGCCCGATGGCGCGTTCTACGTCTGGGCCGACTGCGCACAGGCCTGCGAGCGGCTGGGCGTGGCCGACAGTTGGGAACTGGCGTTCACGCTGATGCGCCAAGCCCATGTGGCCGTGACGCCAGGGCGTGATTTCGGCTCGGCGCAAACCGGTCGCTTCATCCGCTTGTCCAGTGCCAGCGCGATGGCGCAGCTCGAACTCGCCGTGACCCGGATCGGAGCGCTGCTCGCATGACAGGGTCCACCCACAGCACCTTGCCACCAACCGGTGACGGCCAGGTCTTCCAATGGCTGCTACGGGTCTACTGGGAAGACACCGATGCCGGTGGCGTCGTGTTTTATGCCAACTACCTGAAGTTCTTCGAGCGTGCACGCACCGAGTGGCTGCGCGCCCTGGGTTTCGGGCAGCAAGACCTGCGTGACAACGTGGGCGGGATGTTTGTCGTCACCGATGCCCGCTTGCGCTATCACCGACCCGCCCGGCTGGACGACCAACTGTTGGTTACGACTTGGATGCAGGACACCCGGCGTGCCTGCATGACAATCGGCCAACAGGCCCGTCAGGGCCCATCGCCTGACGGCGAGCTGGTGTGCGAGGCATCGATCCGCATCGGCTGGGTGTCAGCCATCAGTTTCAAACCCGCGCGCATTCCTCCATTGATCGTGAAAGCACTCGTCCCATGAATCAAGACATGTCGATCCTGCATCTGGTGCTAGGTGCCAGCCTCGTGGTGCAGTTGGTCATGTTGCTGCTGATCGTCGTATCGATCGCCAGCTGGGCCGCCATCTTTCGCAAGATGTTCGCGCTCAAGCGGGTCAAGTCGCTGAACGACTCTTTCGAGCGTGGGTTCTGGTCCGGCACCAGCCTGAACGACCTGTTTGCCGCTGCTGCCAAGAATGCGCGCGAATGCGGGCCGATGGAACGCATCTTCGCCAGCGGCATGCGCGAATACCAAAAACTGCGTGAACGCCGCATCGCCGACACCGCCAGCCTGATGGACGGCGCGCGGCGCGCCATGCGCGCCAGTTTCCAGCGCGAGATGGACGAGGCCGAGTCCAACCTGTCCTTCCTGGCGTCGGTCGGTTCGGTATCGCCTTACGTCGGCCTGTTTGGCACCGTCTGGGGCATCATGCATGCGTTCACCGCGCTGGCCAATCTGCAGCAAGTCACGCTCGCGACGGTCGCCCCCGGCATTGCCGAGGCCCTGGTGGCGACGGCGATCAGCCTGTTTGCCGCTATTCCGGCGGTGGTGGCCTACAACCGTTTCGCGCGCGACATCGACCGTATCTCGATCCGTATGGAGACCTTCATCGAGGAGTTCTCCAACATCCTGCAACGCAATGTGGGTGCGCAATCGGCATCCGGACACTGACGAGAAAACATCACCATGCCAGCGACCATGTCCCGCGGCCGCGGACGCCGCACCATCAACGAGATCAATATGGTGCCCTTCATCGACGTGATGCTGGTGCTGCTGATCATCTTCATGGTGACCGCGCCGCTGATCACGCCCAGCGTCATCGATCTGCCCACCGTCGGCAAGGCGGCGCGCCAGCCCGACCAGGTGCTGCAGGTTGTGATCGACAAGGACGGGTTGCTACTTCTCAAGACCCCCGACGGCAGCGCCCAGCTGGCCTTGCGGGAGATCGCCAACGCGGTCAAGAAGGCGCAAAGCGGTGCCAACGACCCCGCCGTTGTCATCAGCGCAGATCGCAACGTGCGCTACGAGTCGGTCGTGACGGTGATGGACGCGCTGCAAAGGGCCGGTATCCAACGGGTCGGTCTGTCGGTGCAGTTGTCGGGACAAGCCGGGAAATGAACCCGCACCGCCAAGATCCACCCCTTTGCGCTGACGGTGGGCGCAGCAAGACGCAAGCGCCATGAGCTCGACCACCCATCGCCTGGAGTTCGGTCCACCGCCAACGGATGGACTGAGCCGCTCGCTGGTGTTGGCGGTGCTCGCGCACTTGGTGCTGGTGGGCGCGTTGACCTTGGGCGTGCAATGGCGACGCACCGCGCCAACTGTCGAGGTGCAGGCCGAGTTGTGGTCGGCCATCCCCCAGGCAGCTGCGCCCCGACTTGTCGAACCGCCGCCGCCTCCCCCGCCACCGCCGCCAGCACCCGCCACGGTGGCCAGGCCAATACCTGCTCCGCCAAGCCCGGATGCGGACATCGCACTGCAACGGGAGAGACAACGGCTTGAGAAGGAAAAGCAGAGGGCCGCGCAGCAACGCGAACAGGACCGACTGGCCGCGCTGGAGAAAAAGCGCGAACAGGAACTGCGCGAGAAAGAGCAGAAGCAAAAGCTGGCTGCACAGAAGAAGCAGGAGCAGGAACGCCAGGCAGCACTCGACAAGCAACGCGCACAGGAGCAGCGGGAAAAGGAAAAACTGGCCGCCGAGACAAAGCGCGAACGAGAGCGCGAGCAGGAGCGCCTGCAAGCGCAGAAAGTCAAAGAAGACGAGGTTCGACTGGAAGCCCAGCGCCAGGTCAATTTGCAGCGCATAGCCGGCCTGGCCGGTGCCAGTGGGGCTCCGGGTGCCGCCGGCACAGCGCTTAAGGCCAGCGGCCCCTCCAGCAGCTATGGCGGGCGTGTCAGCGCCATCGTCAAGCCCAACATCGTGTTCATCGACAACCCGCAGGACAACCCGACCGCTTTGGTCGAGGTGCGCGCCGCACCGGACGGCACCATCATCAGCCGCAAGCTGGTCAAGAGCAGCGGCAACAAGGCATGGGACGATGCCGTTCTCAAGGCAATCGACAAGACCGTCTTGTTGCCGCGCGACATCGACGGCACGGTACCGCCATTGCTGGAGATCAATTTCCGACGCCGCGATTGATGAGGCCGATCGCTATTCGTAGACGATGACCGCCTGACCCTGGTCGGCCTGCGCGCGCCACTGCGCCAGTGCGGCATCAGTCGGGAAAAAGCGCATCGCATCGCCTAGCTGTAATTCAGCGCTGGCACCGTCCTCGCTGGCGATGCGGGTCACGGCCAGTCGGATCGCCAGGCCGCGCACCACCTCGCCGTGTTCGGTCTGCGCGCGTTGCGCCGGAAACTCCTGCAGCATGCGCGCCACATCGGGCGCGCGGCCGTTGACCGCCACACGCAGGAACTTGCCGAACCGGCAGCGTGCCTGCTCCAGATCCCAGATCTGGTTCACATTGAGCTGCATGCCACCGGTGAACCGGTCCGGCATCAGCTTGCCCATGACGACGATCAGTTGGTCATCCTTGAGCAAATGTTTGTGGGCATTGATCAGCGCTTCGTCGGCGCGCGACTCGATCACGCCGGATTTGTCATCGAGCTTGAACAAGGCCAGCTTGCCGCGCTGCCCATTGATGACGCGCAACTCGCTGACGATGCCGGCCAGCAGTTGTGGCTCACGGGTGTCCATCAGGTCATCGATCTGGCGTTTGACGAACCGGCGCACCTCCAAGGCCACCTCATCGAACAAATGGCCGGACAGATAAAAGCCGATGGCGGATTTTTCCTGCGTCAACTGCTCCTTGACGCCCCACGGAACAGCCTCGATCGGTTCGGGCTCCTGGGTGCTGGAGCCATGGTCGTCGGCACCGCCCAGGTCGAACAAGCCGCCCTGCATCGCATTGGCCTGGGTCGCAGTCGCATAGTCGAAGGCCAGGTCGATCGAAGCCGTCAGGGACGCGCGGTTGCGTTGCAATGTATCGAAAGCACCCGCCTTGACCAAGGCCTCCAGGCAGCGCTTGTTGAGGCGCGTCCGGTCGACCCGCACACAAAAATCGAACAGGCCGGTGAAAGGTCCACCCTCACTGCGTGCCGCGACTATCGCCTCGATCGCCTGCTGGCCGGTGCCCTTGATCGCACCCAGGCCATACCGGATCGTGCGGTCGTTGACCGGTTCGAAGCGGTGCATCCCGCGATTCACGTCGGGCGGCTCGAATGCCATGCCGAACTTGCGTGCGTCCTCGAACAACAGGCGCAGCTTGTCGGTATTGTCCATCTCCACCGTCATGTTGGCGCAGAAGAACTCTGCCGTGTAGTGCACCTTCAGCCAGGCGGTGTGGTAGGCCAGCAGCGAGTAGGCAGCGGCATGCGACTTGTTGAAGCCGTAACCGGCGAACTTCTCCATCAGGTCGAACACTTCGTCCGCCTTGGTCTGATCGATGTTGTTTTTCGCCGCGCCGTCACGGAAGATCTGCCGCTGTTCGGCCATCTCCTCGGGCTTCTTCTTGCCCATCGCGCGGCGCAGCATGTCGGCACCGCCGAGCGAATATCCGCCCAGGATCTGCGCGGTCTGCATCACCTGCTCCTGATAGACCATGATGCCGTAGGTCTCGGACAACATCTCGGCCACCAGCGGATGCGGATACTCGACCACCTCCTTGCCGTGTTTGCGCGCGACGAACGACGGAATCAGGTCCATCGGGCCGGGCCGGTACAAGGCGTTGAGCGCGATCAGGTCTTCCAGCCGGGTTGGCTTGGCATCGCGCAACATGCCTTGCATGCCGCGCGATTCAAACTGGAACACGGCTTCGGTCAGGCCGTCGGAGAACAACTGGTAGACCTTGGCATCGTCCAGCGGCAGGTTTTCGAATGCGAACTGCTCCTGTCCCTTGTGCCGCTTGCGGATCAGCTCCTTGGCAATCTCCAGGATGGTCAGCGTGGCCAGACCCAGAAAGTCAAACTTGACCAGACCCACCGCCTCCACGTCATCCTTGTCGTACTGGCTCACCGCCGAATCGCTGCCGGGTTGCTGGTACAACGGGCAAAAATCGGTCAACTTGCCCGGTGCAATCAGCACACCGCCGGCATGCATGCCGACGTTACGTGTCATGCCCTCCAGCTTCTGCGCCAGCGCCAGCAAGGTCTTGACGTCTTCTTCCTTGTCCAGCCGCTCGGCCAGAATCGGTTCGGCCTTGATCGCGCCATCGATGGTGATGTGGGTACCGGGCTTGTTCGGTATCAGCTTGCTGATGCCGTCACAAAAGGTGTAGCTCATGTCCAGCACCCGACCCACATCCCGGATGGCGGCGCGCGCCGCCATGGTGCCGAAGGTTGCGATCTGGCTCACCGCCTCCTTGCCGTATTTGGACTTCACGTAGTCGATGACCCGATCCCAGTTGGCCTGGCAGAAGTCGATGTCGAAGTCGGGCATGGATACCCGCTCGGGATTGAGGAAACGCTCGAACAGCAGGTTGTATTGCAGCGGGTCCAGATCGGTGATGCCCTGCGCGTACGCGACCAACGAACCAGCACCCGAGCCCCGTCCGGGGCCGACGGGGCAGCCGTTGTTCTTGGCCCAGTTGATGAAGTCGCCCACGATCAGGAAATAGCCGGGGAAACCCATCTTCAGGATGGTCTGCATCTCGAACTCGAGCCGCTCCCCATATCGGGACAACTGCTTCTCGCGTTCGGCCGGATCCGGGTACAGGTGCGCCAGTCGCAGCTGCAGACCTTCATGCGAGACATGACGGAAGTAGTCCTCAGGCGAAAGCCGCTGTCCGTTCACCAGTGGAATCGGGAAATCCGGCAACTGCGGCTTGCCTAGCACCAGCGTCAGATTGCAGCGTCGCGCGATCTCGCCCGTATTGGCCAAGGCAGACGGCAGGTCGGCAAACAACTGCTGCATCTGCGCACTCGACTTGAAATACTGCTCGCGGGTGAAGCGCCGCACCCGGCGCGGATTGCCCAGCATCTCGCCGTCGGCAATGCACACCCGCGCCTCATGCGCCTCGTAGTCATCGGGCTGCTTGAACTGCACCGGATGGGTGGCGACCACCGGCAGACGCAGGCGCGCCGCCAGCTGAACCGCCGCACTCACATGGCGATGGTCCTCGGGCCTGCCAGCACGCTGCAGTTCCAGGTACAGACGGTGCGGAAACACCGCTGCCAGCTGCAGCGCCAGGCCATGCGCGCGCGCGACATCGTCTTGCAACAGCGCCTGGCCGATCGCACCGAACTGGGCACCCGACAACGCGATCAGCCCTTCGGAGAGTTCCTGCAACCAATCCCACCGAACCGTCGGCTGCGAACGACTGGCATTGCGCGTGTGGGCACGGGCCAGTAGTTCACACAGGTTGAGGTAGCCGCCATGGTTTTGCACCAGTACGATCATGCGCGATTGGGCCTGCGGATCGGAACCCAGGCCCTCCAACACGATGTCGGCACCGATCAGCGGCTTGACGCCAGCGCCCCGCGCTGCCTTGTAAAACTTGATCGCGCCAAACAGGCTGTTGAGGTCGGTGATGGCCAGGGCCGGTTGGCCCGCAGCCACGGCAGCCGCTATGCAGTCGTCGATACGGTTTGCCCCATCAACGACAGAGAACTCGGTGTGCAGGCGCAGGTGAACAAACATGGGTTCATTGTAGTTTTCGTCAGCCTGTGCCTCGCATGGCCATGCCATTCCAGCGACGGGACGATGCGTATCGTGCGCCACAATACCCGGGATGCCCGCGCTGCGACCCGACCCCACCTTCACCGGTTCGATCTGGGAAACCCACAGCAATGGCCGCCAACAAGCGGTGTTGTCCATCGGCTGCCTGGCCGCTGGCTTGCTGCTGGTCGCGCTGCTGAACAACGCCGCGCCCGACGACTCCAACGCCCAGGCCGGCTTCTGGTTCGGCGTGGTGTTGCTGGCCATTGGCGGTGCCACGCTGATAGCCCACGCGCGCCAGCGCGTGGTGGTGGACCCGCAGTTGCGCGAAATCCGCATTGAAGACTGGCGACTGTTCGGGCGGCAACTGCGCTGCATCCCGTTTGCAGAGGTTCAATCGGTGCAGGTGGCGTACCTGCGCACCCGCACGAACATCGCCATCCGCTATTTCCTGCAACTGCAACTGCAGCATGGCGAGCCCTATGCCCTGTTCGCGCCGGCGCGCGTCTACCCGGGTGCCGGGGACCCGCAGATCGTGGCCGACTGGCAGTCGCGGCTGAGCGCCTACCTGGCCGCGCCGGCACCCTGAGCGCACAAACGGGTTCGGGGTACGCCCCGACTACGCTGTCGGGGCGACCTTATCTCGCAGCGACCTCAGAATCTCAGCCGCGCGACCTGTTGCGCGATGCGCTGGCCAAAAAGCCGCGCGGTCTCCAGGTCGCCGCTGGCCATGTCGCCAGCCCCGCCGTCCGACGGAGACTGGGCCATCGCGCCGCTGTAGGACACCAGGTTGTTGACGTCGCTGCGGGTGGCCGCCTTCGTGTTGGCAGGCATCAGGCCCTGGCTGACCCAGAGCATGCCGTG
>Ga0105045_10001715_pt1 | contig 18106 bp, 16 predicted proteins | sample MAT02_FD_78089 | JGI IMG/M metagenome (GOLD analysis project Ga0105045, IMG submission 78089) | Freshwater microbial communities from Lake Fryxell liftoff mats and glacier meltwater in Antarctica - MAT-02 (megahit assembly) | ecosystem: Environmental > Aquatic > Freshwater > Ice > Liftoff... | reverse complement strand
TTCAACCCGGCGGCCTCGATCAAGGACCGGCTCGCGCTGAACATCATCGAGGCGGCAGAACGCGCGGGCACCCTGAAACCCGGTCAGACGGTGGTCGAAGCCACAAGCGGCAACACTGGCATCGGCCTTGCCATGGTCTGCGCCCAAAAGGGCTATCCGCTCGTCGTCACCATGGCTGACAGCTTTTCGGTTGAACGGCGGCGGTTGATGCGGATGCTGGGCGCAAAAGTCGTGCTGACCCCGCGTGCGCAAAAAGGCACCGGCATGTATATGAAAGCGGCGGAGCTGGCTGAAAAGCACGGCTGGTTCCTCGCCTGCCAGTTCGAGACCGCCGCAAATGCCGATATCCATCAGGCCACCACCGCGCGCGAGATCATCGGCGATTTTGCCGGGGATCGACTGGACTATGTGGTGACCGGCTATGGCACAGGCGGCACCGTCACCGGGCTGGCGCGTGTGCTGCGCCGCGAACGGCCAGACACGAAGATTATCCTGACCGAACCTGCGAACGCGCAACTTGTGGGCAGCGGTGTCGCGCAACAACGCGATGTAGATGGCGGGCCAACCGCAAGCCACCCCAACTTTGAGCCGCACCCGATCCAGGGCTGGACACCGGACTTCATCCCAAACGTCTTGCAGGAATGCCTCGACAGCGGCGGCTATGACGAACTGATCCCGGTTGCCGGTGCCGATGGCGTGGCCTGGGCGAAAAAGCTTGCCCGGCGCGAGGGGATCTTAACTGGCATTTCGGGGGGGGCCACGTTCGCCATCGCGATGAAGATCGCAGAGCGTGCCGACCCGGGCGCAGTGATCCTGTGCATGCTGCCCGACACCGGAGAGCGCTACCTGACAACGCCGCTTTTCGCCGACATTCCCGAAGACATGGATGCGGACGAAGTGGCGCTGTCGCAATCTACGCCCGGATACCAGATGGGCTGAAAACGGCGCAGGGAGCAGCGACAAGGAGCAGAACATGACCGCGCAGGATTCCAACATCGCAGAAGAAACCCTCGACCCCGCCGACTGGGACGAGGCTCGGGCGTTGGCGCACCGGATGGTGGATGACGCCATCGACCATTTGCGCGGCGTGCGCGACCGTCCGCTATGGCAAGAGATGCCCGGTTGCGTGCGCGCGTCGTTTTCTCGCCCGCCGCCGCTGGGGCCAATTCCGCTTGAAACGGTCTATTCCGAAATCACGGCCCATCTGATGCCGCATCCAATGGGCAATATCCATCCGCGGTTCTGGATGTGGTACATGGGGGCCGGAAACTTCACCGGCGCGCTGGGCGATTTTCTGGCCGCAATTGACGGCTCGAACCTTGGCGCCGGAAACATGGCCGCCGGTTTGGTGGACCTGCAAGTCACCGACTGGATCAGGAACATGATGGGGTTCCCGGAAGGCTCCAGCGGAACGCTGGTCAATGGCGGGTCGATGGCCAACATCATCGGCCTGATGGCCGCGCGCAACGCGATGGCCGGGATCGATTTGCGGCAGGACGGCGTCGCGTCGATGCCGCTGCCCTTGCGGTTCTACGCCTCCGATCAGGTTCACTCTTGTCATTACAAGGCGATGAACCTGCTGGGTCTGGGCAAGAACGCGCTTAGCAAGGTGCCGTCGGACGATGCACTCCGGATGAACACCGTCACGCTGAAGGCGATGATCCAGGCTGACAGGGCGAATGGCTTTCGTCCGGCCTGCGTGATCGCGACGGCGGGAACCACCAACACCGGCTCCATCGACGATCTGTCGGCCATTGCTGACCTGTGTCGCAGCGAAGGGCTGTGGCTGCACATCGATGGCTGCATCGGCGCGCTGATCGCCATCGCACCGGAAAACCGCAGTCTGGTTTCAGGCATCGAGCGCGCGGATTCCCTTGCTCTCGATCTGCACAAGGGCCTTCAGGCGCCGTTCGATGTCGGGTGTGCACTGGTGCGTGACCGCAGGCAGCATCGGCAGACCTTTGCGGAAGATGCGGAATATCTGCAGAACATGTCACGCGGAATCGCTGCGGCAGAGCATTTGCATGACTACGGCCTTGATACCTCGCGGAGCTTCCGCGCGCTGAAGATCTGGATGATGCTCAAGGAACATGGGGTCGCAAAATTCGGGCGATTGATTGATCAGGGCATCGCGCAAGCCCGGTATCTTGACGGGTTGATCGCGCGCGAACCGATGCTGGAACTGATGGCGCCGACAGTGATCGACATCGTCTGCTTTCGCTACAATCCCGGCGGGCTGGATGAGGGCCCGCTGCGTGACCTAAACATCGAGATCATGCTGCGCCTTCAGGAAACCGGCGTTGCAGCTGTTTCGGACACCACCATCCACGGCCGCCATTGCCTTCGCGCGGCGATCTGCAATCACCGCACGAGGCGGGCCGATCTGGACCTGTTGCTGACAGAAGTGCTGCAGACAGGCGCGCAGGCTGCAAAGGCAAGCAGGGCGCTTGAACTATCCGAGGGCACCGCGCCAGACGCGCTTGCCACACCCGAAACCACCGAATACCAAATCCAATGACTCTCGTTATGACTGAGGGACGACCGGGGAGCAGGTCATGCTGAGAGGTCTCGCAGCACATAGTGCAGAACTCCACCGTTCTCGACATATTCAATCTCGATCGCGGTATCGATCCGGCACTTGATCTGGATCGTCTTTTCGGTGCCGTCTGCGTAACGAATGGTGCAAGACACCAGGCTGAGCGGCTTCAGATCGCCTGCAAGACCTTCGATGCTGACCACCTCGCTGCCCGTCAACCCAAGCGTCTTTCGCGTGTCGCCACCGGTGAACTCGAACGGGATCACCCCCATGCCGACAAGGTTGGAGCGGTGGATACGCTCAAAGCTTTCGGCGATGACAGCCTTGACCCCCAGAAGGGCTGTGCCCTTGGCTGCCCAGTCGCGGCTGGATCCGGCCCCGTATTCGATACCGCCAAATATCACCAACGGCGTGCCAGCCGCCTGATAGGCCATCGAGGCATCGAAAATCGAGGTCTGCAGCCCGTCGGGCCCAAGCGTGTAGCCGCCTTCGATCCCCCCCGAGTCATTCGCCAGCATCTCGTTCTTGATGCGGATGTTGGCGAAGGTGCCGCGCATCATCACCTCATGGTTGCCACGCCGGGCCCCGTAAGAGTTGAATTCGGATACCGGAACCTGACGCTCGGTCAGGTACTTTCCGGCCGGTGTGGTCGCCCTGAAGCTGCCTGCCGGGCTGATGTGATCGGTGGTGATCATGTCCCCCAACAGCGCCAGAACCCGCGCGCCGGTGATGTTCTGGATCGTGCCAGGCGTTGGCGTCATGCCTTTGAAATAGGGCGGGTTCTGGATGTAGGTGGAGGTGGACGGCCAGTCGTAGGTTTCCGAATTCGTCACCTCTACCGCCTGCCACTGTTCATCGCCCTTGAACACGTCGGCATACTTCTTCTGGAAGGCTGCGCGGGTCACGGTGGCGTGGACCAGATCGGCAATCTCGGCGTTGGTGGGCCAGACGTCTTTCAGGTAGACCGGGCCGCTGGTGCCAATGCCCAAGGGTTCGGTGGTCAGATCGATGTTCATATCCCCTGCCAGCGCGTAGGCCACGACCAAGGGCGGCGAGGCGAGGTAGTTGGCGCGCACGTCGGGGCTGATCCGGCCTTCGAAATTGCGATTTCCAGACAGGACGGCAGTGGCCACAAGGTCACCCTCGTTGATCGCCGCACTGATTTCGGGCTGCAGAGGGCCAGAGTTCCCGATGCAGGTGGTGCAGCCGTAGCCGACAAGGTTGAAGCCGATGGCGTCAAGGTCTTCCTGCAAACCGGCAGAGTTCAGGTATTCACTGACGACCTGGCTTCCGGGAGCGAGCGAGGTTTTCACCCACGGCTTGCGGGTCAGACCCAAAGCCCGCGCTTTGCGGGCGACAAGCCCCGCGCCGATCATCACGTAAGGGTTCGATGTGTTGGTGCAGGAGGTGATCGAGGCGATCACGACCTTGCCCGAGGATATGGTGAATTCCTCACCTTTAACGGCAACTTCAATGCCTTGCGGACGCTTGAAGGTGGCGTCCATTTCCTTGGCGAAGCTGGCCTTGGCATCGGTCAGGGGCAGGAAATCTTGCGGGCGCTTTGGGCCGGAAATGGCGGGGACGATGGTCCCCATGTCAAGGCTCAGGGTAGAAGTGTAGATCGGGTCGTAGTTTTCATCCCGCCACATGCCGTTGGCGCGTGCGTAAGCCTCGACCAGTGCAATGCGGCCCTCATCCCGGCCGGTCATGTGCAGATAGCGCAGGGTTTCGCCGTCAATCGGGAAGAAGCCGCAGGTGGCGCCGTATTCGGGGGCCATGTTGGCGATGGTGGCGCGGTCGGCGAGGGGGAGGCGGTCCAACCCGTCGCCGTGGAACTCGACGAATTTGTTCACCACGCCATGCTTGCGCAGCATCTGGACGACTTTCAGTACGAGATCGGTGGCGGTGGTGCCTTCAACCATGCTGCCCGTCAGCTTGAAGCCCACAACCTCGGGGATCAGCATCGACACAGGTTGGCCGAGCATCGCCGCCTCGGCCTCGATCCCACCGACGCCCCAGCCGAGGACGGCCAGACCGTTGACCATGGTGGTATGGCTGTCAGTGCCGACGAGCGTATCGGGGTAGGCGACGGTTTCGCCGTTCTGGTCAACATCGGTCCAGACGGTCTGGGCAAGGTATTCCAGGTTCACCTGGTGGCAGATGCCGGTGCCGGGCGGCACGACGCGGAAGTTGTTGAACGCCTTCTGGCCCCATTTCAGGAACACGTAGCGTTCCATGTTCCGCTCATATTCGCGGTCAACGTTCAGCTGGAAGGCACGCGGGTGGCCAAATTCGTCTATCATTACCGAGTGGTCGATCACGAGGTCGACCGGGGCGAGTGGGTTGATCTTCTGCGCGTCGCCGCCAAGGCCCTTGATCCCGTCGCGCATTGCGGCAAGGTCAACCACGGCCGGAACCCCGGTGAAATCCTGCATCAGCACGCGGGCCGGCCGATAGGCAATCTCGCGCGGGTTCTTGCCGCCATTGGCGCCCCAGTCCGAGAAGGCGCGGATATCGTCGACGGTGACGGTCTTGCCATCCTCGAACCGCAGCATGTTTTCAAGCACCACCTTGAGCGCAGCTGGCAGTTTGGCGAAGGATCCCAGCCCCGCCGCCTCGGCCGCGGGGATAGAGTAAAAGCTGACCGACTTTCCCGCTGCGACAAGCGTCTTGCGGGTGCGGCTGAGGTCATGTCCAACGGTGACGGTCATCGGGTGGCTCCTGAAGGAAAGGCTGTGGCTGTTCTCATTGTATGCAATAGTATGCCGAAAATCCATCCCCTGCGAGTGGCTTTTTCGGGACGTGTGTCAGGTCTATCGCAAAACCTTGATTGGCTCGTCCGGTCTGGCCCGCCTATAACATGAAACGGGGAATCTGGATCAGGATACGCGATATGCGACATTTCGTCAGCGCCGCTTGCGGCCTGTGGTTGGCCGCTACGGCCCCAGTTGCCGCGGAGCAGGTGGTGGTGATAGAACTTTACACGTCGCAAGGGTGCTCCTCTTGCCCACCGGCCGATGAATTCGTGGCCATGCTGGCGTCTGATCCGCGCATCCTGCCGCTGGCGCTGCATGTCGACTATTGGGATTACATCGGCTGGGCCGACAGGTTTGCGCAAGCAAAGTTCACCGACAGGCAGCGTGCCTATGCCAAGGCAGTGGGCAGTCGCACGATCTACACACCGCAACTGATCATCGGCGGCCAGGACCGGATTGAGGGATTCGCCCCGGATCAGACGGCAGAACGCCTGCGCGCCCATCTGGCCGCAGGAACGACGATACGGCTGACCGTCACCCGTGACGGCAACCAGCTGGTGATCCGCGCCGAGGCTGACCCGCCACTGGATGGCCCGGTGCGTGTGCAGTTGGTACGCTATACGCCGGAAGAAACGGTCGAGATTGCGCGCGGTGAAAACGCCGGCAAAGTCATCACATACCACAACATCGTGACCTCTTGGGAATCGTTGGGCGATTGGGAAGGGCAGGCGCCATTGGAGTTGACCGCGCCGATTGACGGGGCCGATCCGGCCGCCATCATTTTACAGGCCCACGGCCCGTCAGCGATCCTTGCAGCCGCGCGGGTGGACTGAAGCGGCGACCGGGCGCTGGCCGTGGCCGCGACCTAGGGCCGCGACCGGCCAAAACCCTTCCAACGTCGGTGGATCCAGAACCACTGATCCAGATGGCTGCGGACCAAAGCCTCCAGACTGTCGTTAAGGGCCTGGGTCATCGCTTCTGGCGTGCCGTGAGGGATCGGTGGCTCGACGACGATGTCGAAGGAAAGACCATCGTCCTTGCGCACGGCATAGGTCGGCACCAGCAGCGCATCATACTTCAAGGCAAGGCCCGCGGCAGATAGCGCGGTCAGCGCCTCATGGCCGAAGAAAGTCAACTCTTCGCCGTGGCTCATGTGCTGGTCGATCAGCATGCCCAACATGCCGCCTGACCGCAGATGACGCACCATGTCTGAAAGCCCGGCCCGCCCGCGCGGGAACAGCGGTGTGCCGATGCCCGAAATCGCGCGAACATAGTGTTCGTTGAAATGCCGGTTTGCCATCGGCATGTATAGCGCCCCCACCCGGTAGCCCCGGGCGATCAGCGCGGCACGGCTGGCATCGTAATTTCCGAAATGGCCGGTGACCAGGATGACCGGACGGCCCGCCCGATGCGCCGCCTCCAGCGCAGCCACGCCTTCCCCGGTTAGCGGGTGCTGCACCGCATGGGCAACGAACTCCGCTCCGGAATAGATTTCGATCACGGTGCGGCCCACGTTATCGGGGACTGCGCGGATGATCCGGGCAACCTCGACCTCAGACAGGTTGGGCAGGACGAGTGCCAGATTGTCCTGGATTCGTTGCCGATATCCAGCCAGTGGGGCGATGATCCGTGACAACACCCAGCCGCACAGCGGCACCCTCCAGCGATATGGCAACCGCAGGAGCAGCCAGATCAGGGCCCGAAGACTGCGGTCCTGAAGCCAGTGGCGCAGGTTGAAGCGGGGCGTTTCGGCCATGGTACTGTTCGCGGCCTCAGACGTTTCGGGCGGCTTGGGTTTCGCGGTGCCAGACATAAAGACCCGCGACTACGATCACAAGCGCGCCGATGATTGTCCAGCGGTCTGGCCACTGGTCATAAAGGACTGCCCCCCAGAAGGTTGCAAAGACAATGCCCAAATAGGCGAAGGGGGCGACGATGGACGCTTCGGTCGTCGAAAAACTGCGGATTATGCATAACTGCGCTCCGGTCCCCAGAACGCCCACCAGGGCAAAAAGACCCAGATCCGGCAGGCTGACGGGGACCCAGACTAAGGGCATGGCCAACCCCGCCAGCGCCGTGCCGAAGAGAGAGGCATGCAGAAGCGAGGTCCAGACCGGCTCCTTCGGGCCAATATGACGGGTCAGAAGCGCGTTGCCGGTGTAGCAGATAGCTGCGCCCAAAGGCAAAAGCGCCCATGGGCTGAACACTCCAATCCCGGGCCGCAGGATGATCAGTGCGCCGATCAGGGCCGCGATTACGCCGGCAATCCTGCGCGGGCCAAGCCGTTCACCCAGAAACATCGCTGCACCAAGTGTAATCAGGACCGGGTTGATGTCGGTCAAGGCCGTCGCCTCGGCCAAGCCGATATGACCGAGCGACACGAAGAAAAGCCCGGTTGCCCCGAACTGGCAGGCAGATCGTATCAAGTGCAGCCCCGGAAACCGGGTGCGCAAAAGGACCGGCGTGTGCCGGTTGAGGATTATCATCACGATCAGCAATTGCCCGGCAAACCGCGCCCAAACCACCTGCGGTGCCGGGTAACGCTCGATCAGGCCCTTGGCGGTGGCGTCCATCGCGGTAAACAGCAGGATCGCAAGAATCATCAGCGCAATGCCGCGTGTCACGGAAGATTGAGATGAAATTTGCATCGCCCGGCACGCTAGGGTCAGCAGCTGAACGGGGCAAGGATGAAATGGCGGATATGGCTGATGCGGCAATTCCCGGCGCGCGCATCTTGCTGAAAAGCCATGCCCTGCGGCAGGACTACACAGTGAGACCTGCAGCTGCGGGGGGCGGATGGCCGGGAAAGGCTGCGTCAGCCCGTCACTCTTCCTCGGGTTGGATCAGGGAGATCTCGCCGCTGGTTTCAAGGGTGCGTATGGCGTTGATAATGCTGGTCATCGCCTCTTCGGCATCCTTGTCCTTGATCTTTCCCCGGTTGACCATTTCCTCGCGCAGGCCTTGCGCAAGGCGTTGCGAGATGTTGGCCAGCAGGAAATCGGCCGCCTCTTCCAGCCCGGGCTTGCCGGTGGCGGCAGCAAAGGCTGTCACCAGCACCGGTTGTTCGACGAGCCGCGTGATTTTTGGCGCGTCGCGGGGCGACAGTCGGGTGGGGATGTGGATGAAGGTAAAGATCGCACGGCGCACTTCGGCCGCAAACCCGGCATCTTCCGCCTCAAGCCCGAGCAGCACGTCTTCCCGCGTCAGGGCGGGTGAGACGTTCAGGATCGCCCCTACCCGTTCCACCGGGCCGGTATCAAAAGCGCGGGGCGGCTGGTTGTCGAGTTCGGACAGCAGGGCGGCACCGATACGCCGGACGGTTTCGGGATCGACCTTGCCGGTCATCGACACGGCATAGGCCACGCGCCGCGCCCTGTCGCCGGGCAGGCGCCCCAGAATCTCGGCCGCCTTGGCGACCGGAAGCTTTGACAGCATCACCGCCCCCACTTCGACGGCCTCATCTGCAAGAATCGGCAGCAACCGATCCACTGGCAGGGCGGTGATCCTTTCCCACGGGTCAATCTTGGACGAGGCCGAGGCCATGCGGCGCAGCCGCGAGGCTGCGGATTGCGAGATGTGGCCATCCATCATCGTCAGCGCGCCTTCGATCCCGCCGGGGAAGGAAAGGCCGACCGAATCCAGTTCCAGCAGGAATTCCGCCACCACCTCATCCAGCGTGGTGCGGTCAATGAGCCGCATCTGGCCCATCTGTTCGGCCAGGGCCGCCTGCATGTGTTCAGGAAGCGAGGCAAGAGGCAGGGTGGTACCATCAACCAGAAGATAGCGGACAATCACCGCTGCCTTTTGACGCGAGGTCAGCACCCGGCGCGCCAGAACCGGCACTGTAACCGCGCGGCGTTCCGGTGTGATCCGGGCGATACCAATCATGTCCTGCGGCATACGAGACCTTCCGATTCTGTCGGAAGGCAGCCTCGCAGCCGCAGGTTAACGCGGGCTTAGCCGGGTCGGCCTAGCTGGTCGGATTGATCATGCAGGCGCCCTTGGCTTCATCATAGGTCGCGCCTGCAGCGCAAGAGGCGGCGGTTTCCTGCTTTACCTTGTCGCCGTTGCAATAGGCGAAAGTCATCGTCGGGGCGAGCGTCAGTGCAATCACGGCGAGGGTCGTCTTGATCTTCATGGATCGTCCTCCTTGGGGTTTGGGTCAGTAGTTGTAAGTCACGCCGGTGGAGATGGCGTCAGAAAGGGCCTGTTCGGCCCAGGTTCCGCCCCCGCCATGCATGCGGATCGCTGCAAGTTGAAGTCGTGCCAGTTCGGGCTCGTCCATCTGGACCAGAAACTGGCCATAATAGCTACGGGCCAGGATGTTACCTGCATCCAGCGCGATCGCGCGTTCATAGGCGGCAATGCCATCCTCGACCCGCCCGGTCTGGCGGAGGAGAAAGCCCTGATACGTCAGGAGGCGGGGCGTCTCACCCTCGGTCATCATGGAAAGGACCGTCAGTGCCTCATCGGGACGACCGGCATAGGCCAGTTCGCGCACCGCACCAAAGCGCTGGTCGTCGGTCAGGCCCGCACCCTCAGCCTTGATGCAGGTCTTGGTCTTTTCATCCCAAACCTCACCCTTTGCACATTCCAATGTGGTTTCAGTGGGTTTCGGCGGTTCGGTGTCGTCGGTGCCTGCTGCAAGGGCAAGCTGCGGCAGAATGGCAAGGCTGGCGGCAAGTATCATGCGCATCGGGCGACCTTTCGGTAATTTTTACAAAGGTAGCACAATGCGCGCGCAATCAAGCACCCAAACTTGCGACGCGCCGCCGCAGGCAGATCACGCTGGCGTCAGGTGCCGAAAACCCGGGCAAAGATCGTGTCCACATGTTTGGTGTGATAACCAAGATCGAACTTCTCCTCGATCTCGGCGGGGGACAGGGCGGCCATCACCTCGGCATCCGCCAGAAGCTCGGTCTTGAAATCCGCGCCCTGTTCCCAGACCTTCATCGCGTTCCTTTGCACCAGACGGTAGCTGTCTTCGCGGCTGACCCCGGCCTGTGTCAATGCCAGAAGCACGCGCTGCGACATCACCAGACCTTTGAACTTGTTCACGGTCTTCAGCATGTTGTCCGGGTAGATCAACAACTTTTCAACCACGCCCGCAAGGCGGTGCAATGCGAAATCCAGCGTGATCGTGGCGTCGGGACCGATGGCCCGTTCAACCGAGGAATGGCTGATATCGCGTTCGTGCCACAGCGCCACATTCTCCAAGGCCGGGATCACCGCCATCCGAACAAGGCGGGCAAGGCCGGTCAGATTTTCAGTCAGCACCGGGTTCCTTTTGTGCGGCATCGCGCTGGAACCCTTCTGGCCGGGCGAAAAGAACTCCTCGGCCTCAAGCACTTCGGTCCGCTGCATGTGGCGGATTTCGATGGCAACGTTTTCGATGCTGGAGGCGATCACCCCCAATGTCGCAAAGAACATCGCATGCCGGTCGCGCGGGATGATTTGTGTGCTTATCGGCTCGGGCGTCAGGCCCAGCATCTTGCAGACATGCTCCTCGACGCTTGGGTCGATGTTGGCGAAGGTGCCGACAGCACCGGAAATGGCACCGGTGGCCACCTCTTTCCGCGCCGACAGCAGCCGGTCACGGTTGCGCGCCATCTCGGCGTAGAATCGGGCGAAGGTGAGGCCCATCGTGGTAGGTTCGGCATGGATCCCATGGCTGCGGCCGATACGAACGGTGTCCTTGTGCTCATGCGCGCGGGCTTTCAACGCCGCCAGCACCCGGTCCAGCGCCTGAAGCAGCAGGTCAGAGGCGCGGACCAATTGGATATTCAGCGTGGTATCGAGCACGTCTGACGAGGTCATCCCCTGATGCACAAAGCGCGCATCGTCCGCGCCGACATGTTCGGCCAGATGGGTCAGGAAGGCGATGACGTCATGTTTGGTGACCGCCTCGATCTCATCAATGCGGGCGACGTCGAAAGTCACGTCCCTGGCACGCCAGACGGCTTCGGCATTGGCCTTGGGGATCACGCCGATTGCAGCTTGAGCGTCGCAGGCATGGGCCTCGATCTCGAACCAGATCTTGAACCGCGTTTCCGGGGACCAGATCGCCACCATTGCGGGGCGGGAATAGCGTGGGATCATCCGGGAACCTCGACCTGATGCAGTTGGCGCCCCCTTACGCCGCGTCGGAGGGGGGCGCAAGCGGCCAGAGCATGCGTCAGGGGATAAGCCCAATTAGCCCCAACACCGAGATGACCAGAAACGCCATCCACTGCGGCAAGAGGCGCAGCGTGCCCAGTCTGGCAAGGCCGTAGACGATGAAAAGCACCGCCGATGCCAGATACAGCGTGATCGGCAAGACCGCCAGCGAAAGGGCATGGTTTGGCAGGAAAGCCGCTGCGACCAGCCCCGCGCCCCCAAAGCACAAGATTGCCGACATCGCGTGCCAAAGGACCGACCATGCGGCCTTTGCAGGCTCTGGCAACAACGATGCGACCATGGGGCGATGAAACTCGCGCCCGCCAGGAAGCACGTGCACCAGGCACAGAAGAATGGCGCAGATGCCAGAGACCAGAAGCCAAAAGTTCATTCGAGGAAGCTTTCCATACGGTTGCGTATGGGTTAGCAAAGCCTGTTGCAGTTGTCCATACGGATGCGTATGTTTTCCGCATGGCTGACATTGATCGCAAAGCGCGGCTTGGGCGCGATGACTGGGTTATGGCGGGTCTGCGCGCGCTGGTGCGCGGCGGAGCGTCGGCGGTAAATGTCGAATCTCTGGCCCGCGACATTGGAGCAACGAAAGGCTCATTCTATTGGCATTTCAAAGATTTGGCAGAATTTCATCAAGTGATGCTTGAGCGTTGGGAAGACCTGGCAACAAAGACCATCACGTCTACGGCCAAATCTTCGGGGCTGGATGGGCGCGGGCAGCTGATGCTTTTGGTCGACATGGTCTCGGTCCTTCCGGGCGAAGCCTTCGGGGGTGTCGAAGTGGAGCCTGCTCTGCGCGAATGGGGGCGGACCGATGCCCGCGCTCGCTCGGTACTGGAACGGGTGGACCGGCAGCGGCTGGAGGACTTGGCCGGTTTTCTGCGCGCGGCGGGTGTGGCCGCGCCGGACTTGCCGGGAATGGCGCAATTGATTTATGCCGGGGTCATCGGGCTGGAAAGCCTGCGCCTTACCACCGGTGCCGAAATGCGCCCTGCGCTTCACGCCCTGGTTGCGCGGCTGCTGCGCCCCTGAGGTGAGACGCGGCAGCTTGCGCCCGGTTCGCTGGCAGCGCATGGAAAGGGCCGGTCTTGCCGCGAAGGGAAAATGATGAAGCTGGTGCGCGTGACCCTTGGGGTGTTGATGGGTCTTGCCGTCGTGGCTTTGGCGCTGGGCTATCTGGGCGGGCTACACTCCGCCGGGGATTCGCTGGCCATCGGCCGTGGCCCGACTGCAGTGGCGCTTGTGGTGCTGGCTTGGCTGGGCCTTCTGGCCGGCCTGATGCGCTGGTTTGCCCTGGGCGCTCTGGTGGTCGCGGTCGCCACGGGTGGGCCGGTGGCCATGGCCTATGTGTGGCAGGGTCCCCCGGGCACCTTCACCCTGTACCAGAAGAACATGTACTACCGGAATGCGAATCTGGCCGCTCTGGAGGCCGACATCCGGGATGCCCAGCCCGTGGCACTGACCTTGCAAGAGGTCTCCGAGGCAAATCTCGGCTTGCTGGATGCCCTGCGCGATGTGCTGCCGCACCAGTTGCATTGCCCTGATCACGGACGCGGTGCATCGGTGGCGACATCGCTGTCGCCCGTGCCGGGCGGCGAGATCTGTGCACCCGGCCTGGCGGCGCTTCAGGTCAATCGGGATGGCACCACTCTTTGGATCGTGTCGGTGCATCTGTACTGGCCCTGGCCCTATCGGCAGGCCGACCACGCGGCAGAGCTGATGCCTGTCCTTGAGGGAATGGAAGGGCCAGTGGTCATGGCGGGTGATTTCAACATGGTCCGCTGGGGCGCATCGGTGCGCGCGCTTGCAGCGGCCGCGCGGACCCAGCCGGTCGGGGCGACGGCCGGCACCTATCTTGGCCTAGCCCCCTGGCTGCGTCTGCCAATTGACCACGCCTTCGCCCCCGGCGGCGGACGTGTGGCCTACCGCATGGCGCTGGGGTCGGACCACCTGGGTCTGGTCGCGGAACTGGAGCTTTAGCCGCAGGCCATGGCGGTCACCGCATCAGCCGCTCATCAAACGGATAGCGCGTCAGGTTCTCGCAGCCGGTCTCGGTGATCAGCACCTGATCCTCCAGCTTGATCGAGAAATCGCCGCCTTCCGGGCTGATCAGCGCCTCGACGCAGATCACCATGCCGGGTTCCAGAACCGCGTCAAAAGCGCCGGGCGTCCAGCCGTCGGGATAGGTGACGTAAGGCCATTCGTCGCATAGCCCGACGCCGTGCATCTTGCAGCTGTATTTCTGCGCCCAGTATTCGGGCGACAGTTGGTGGCCGTTGGTCACCAGTTCTTCGATGCTGACCCCGGGTTTCAGCCGCGCCTGATGATCGCGAATATGGTCGATCCCATGATGAAACGCCGAGATCATTGTGTTGGAGGGGCGGCTGTCGCCGATCCACCAGGTGCGGCTGATGTCGATGCAAAAGCCGTAAGCGCCGATCAGATCGGTATCGAAGGCGACAATCTCTTCGGGCTGGACAAGCCTTGGCCCACATTCCTGAAACCATGGGTTGGTCCGGGGTCCGCTTGCCAGCAACCGTGTCTCTATCCATTCCCCGCCGCGCCGGATGTTGGCGGCGTGAAGCTCGGCCCAGATCGCATCTTCGCTGACGCCGCCCTGCGGCACATTCTCGCGAGTGAAGGTCTCCATCTCGGCAACCCCGGCCTCGCAGGCGTGGTGGGCGCAGCGCATGGCAAGAATCTCGTCTGGCGTCTTGATCGCGCGGGTGCGTTCGGTGACTTCTTCGCCTTCTTCGACGGTGAAACCAACCGCCTCCAGCGCGCGCAGGCCGTGGACCATGATCTTGTCGACCGCAAGCCGCCGATTTGTTCCGGCATGTGCCCGCATCACCTCATCCACCTGGGCGGCAAAGCGCCTTGCGGCATCGGCCCCCCGGTCGCCGGTGGAATTGTAAAAGAACGTGGCACCCGACCGCAGCTCCTTGACCAGCGGGTTGATGGTCACAAGGAACGGGGAGTTCTTGTATTCCCACATTACCATATGCCCGTCGGCGCACAAAAGGCAGGCGCGGAACGGGTTGTGCATGTTCCAGACCTGCATGTTCGTGGTGTCAGTGGCATAGCGGATGTTCAGTGGGTCGAACATCAGAAGGCCGCCGTAGTCGCGGACTGCCAGCGCTTGAGTCAGCTTTTGCCAGCGGTCATGCCGCATCCGGCCAAGGTCGGGCAGCGCCAGCCCCGCCGCCGCCCATTCGCGGAACGCCAGTTGAGTGGGCCCGATTTCCACCCGGTCATTGTCATTGGGGGAGCCATCGCCCAGCCGGTCCGCCCGGGTCGGGTCGATCTTGCGGCGGTCTCGGTGGAACGTGTTCATCTCGGTCTCCGGCTTTTGTTCAGATTGGCGGCTTGGCGGGTCTTCGCTTCGCCAGCGGCGACCGTGGTCATGTCGCAAACGTGTTGGTTGCAGCCGCGCGTCCCGCGTGGTCAAAGACGCCATGGTCAACCCGATGCAAGACGCGCCGATCCTGCAGGACCGGCTACCGCTGTTCCCCTGGGCCGATCCGCGCACCCGGCGACTGCCTGGCATTCAGCCGGTCGAGGGGCGCGACTGGCTGCGCCGGGATGATGCCTATGCCGGGCAGATGGCGCTGCGTGACCGGCTGATCGCGGGCCAGCCGCAGGTGGTCCATGGCCTGCTTCCCAAGGCCCGCCTGGCTGCGGATGAACTTTATGCCACAGTGCTTGACTGGCTGCGCGAAGAACCTGGTTTCGCCGTTTCCGAGACCGAAGTTTGCCGCCCTGATGGCGTCACCGTCCCCCTGACCCCCGATAAACCGCTTTTGACACTTGGTCGTCTTGTCCAGCAGGACCTGTGCCTGATGGAATCCAACGGCGCGGAATATGATCTGACCGGCGCGATACTGTGCTTTCCGGCCAGCTGGACTCTGGCGCAAAAGCTGGGCCGCCCGATGACCGGCATCCATTCCCCTGTCGAGATCTATGATGAAACCCTCGCCGCCCGGGTCCACCGCCTGTTGCAGACAATCCGGCCGGAACAGCCGCTGTGGCGGATGAATTTCTTTACCTATGACGACTTCATGCTGCACCACCCAAGGGTTGAGGGCGACTGGCGGCGTCAGCCGACCGGCAAATCCTATGTCCGCTGCGAACGTCAGACGTTGCTGCGGCTGCCGCAGACGCAGGCGGTGATGTTTGCGATCCATACCATCGTCGTCGATGCGGCCCAGATCAGCGCCGAGGATTACGCCGCCCTGCGCGACGCCATGCATTGAGGGGATACTATGCCCGGACTGATCCGCAGAACCCTTCTGATCGGTGGCGCTGCCGTCGGCGCTGCAGGACTGGCCTGGTGGCGCTTGGGTGGCTCGGAGGCGACCGACCTGGCCTATGGCCCCGGCCCGCGTCAGGTGCTTGATGTGACCCTGCCTTCGGGGACGGGGCCGTTTCCGGTGCTGGTGATGATTCATGGCGGCGGGTTTGCTATGGGTGACAAGTCCGACCTTTCTGTCCCGGCCGAGGTGTTAGACGCAGGCGTTGCGGTCGTGCGGGTGAACTACCGGCTGTCCGGCACCGACCGCTGGCCCGCGCAGGCCGAAGACATACTTGACGCCGTCGTGGAGTTGCAGCGGCAGGGGGCCGCACTGGGGCTTGATCCGTCACGCATTGTGCTAATGGGCCAGTCGGCGGGGGCGTTTCTGGCGGTTTCAACGGCGCTCAGCCTCGTCGAGGTGGGATTGCCGCCGCGCGGGGTGATCAGCCTTTACGGTCCGATGGATTTCTCGACCATGGATGCGGACATGGCCACGCTGGGACGGGTGTCACCGCTTGGCGCGGTGGATGTGGCCGCCAGCGCGGAAAGCCGTCTGCTGGGCTATCCGGTGGGGGAAAACCGCGCCGCCGCCCGGGCGTTGGGGCCGGTCGGGCGCCTGGACCGGATCCGTGAGCCCTTGCCGCCGATTTTCATCCGGCATGGCGACGCCGATCCGATGGTGGCCGATCTGCAGGCACAGCGCCTGCGGGAGGCCTGGGTCGCCGCCGATCCGCAAGCTGCCATCGACTATGCGCTGGTCCCCGGCGCCGGGCACGGCGGCGAGGCGTTGGAGTCGGGCACGGTACAGACCCACATTCTCGCGTTTCTGAAAGAGACGCTGGGCTGATCAGTCGTCAGTCCCGATCCGGCGCAGATCGACGCCCTTGATGTGCAACCACAGCGCCCGCGCCAATCCATAGGGCAGGGCCACGAAGCTGCTCGCCCAGCCAAGCGCATAGCCTGACATCTGAATTGCCATCAATGCCACCGGGCCGGGTGGGGCAGGTGGGTCTGCGGGGGGCTTGGACAGGGGTTTGGCCGCGGTGTCTATGGCTGCCATATCGTCCCGGATCGACTTTAACGGGTCATCGTCCGGGTGCATGGGTTCACCAAGGATCACGGGGGCGACATCAGCTGTCGGCGGTCCTGGCTCCGGCGCCGGAGGCAGAGGCTCCGTTGCGAGGGTCGCCCACAGATGCGGCTCGATTTCGGCTACCAGCGCATTGCCGCGCTTCACATCCGGGTCGGCGGTGGCGCTGGCATGCGACAGGACGGCGGCCAAAGTCTTTACCCAGCCCGCCACCGTCAGATGCGATGGCACAAACCGCGCCGCGCGGCCAAGCCTGGCCTCGGGGATACGACCTGCGCCGTTTTTCACATTCGCCGCCACGCGCCGGGTATTGCGCGCCAACAAGGCGTGCAACGGCGCCACGGCCTGACGTGACAGGTGAAGGCTGGACCGACCAAATGCGCGCAGGTCAAACGGCGGGCGCTGATCGCCCTCGGACCAGATCTTCGGACGGTTGTCGCCGTCGTTGATGCTGCGGTTGACAACGGGTCTTTTTCGCAGAGGATCGTCTGCCATGGGGATTTGCCGCCTTGTTCCGGGGCCAGATTTCGGGGCTAAGATAGCCCAGCGTTTCGGACTTCGCAACAATCAGAAGTTGTGGATTCTGCCCCTGCCGCGGTCTAAGGTGCTAATGAAAAGGGGCATCGGAAGATGCCCCTTTCCTGATACGCTGCAGTAGTCAGCAGCTGTAGTACATCTGGTACTCGATCGGGTGCGGCGTGTGCTCGTAGGCGTAGACCTCTTCCCACTTCAGCGCGATATAGCCTTCCAGCTGGTCTTTGGTGAACACGTCACCGGCAACGAGGAAGTCCATATCCTTCTCCAGCTCTTCCAGCGCCTCACGCAACGAACCGCAGACGGTCGGGATTTCGGCGAGCTCTTCCGGCGGAAGATCGTAAAGATCCTTGTCAGAAGCCGGACCCGGGTCGATCTTGTTCTTGATCCCGTCAAGGCCGGCCATCAGCAGGGCGGCAAAGGCGAGATAGGGGTTTGCTGCCGGATCAGGGAAACGGGCCTCGACACGCTTGGCTTTCGGCGATTCCGTCCACGGAATACGAACGCAGCCTGACCGGTTGCGGGCCGAGTACGCGCGCAGAACCGGGGCTTCAAAGCCGGGGATCAGGCGCTTGTAGCTGTTGGTCGAAGGGTTGGTCAGCGCGTTCAGAGCCTTGGCATGCTTCAGAATGCCGCCGATGAACCACAGCGCCTCCTGCGACAGGTCGGCGTATTTGTCGCCTGCGAACAAGGGCTTGCCGCCCTTCCAGATCGACATGTTGACGTGCATC
>Ga0105045_10001714_pt1 | contig 18108 bp, 13 predicted proteins | sample MAT02_FD_78089 | JGI IMG/M metagenome (GOLD analysis project Ga0105045, IMG submission 78089) | Freshwater microbial communities from Lake Fryxell liftoff mats and glacier meltwater in Antarctica - MAT-02 (megahit assembly) | ecosystem: Environmental > Aquatic > Freshwater > Ice > Liftoff... | reverse complement strand
ATTGCTGGGTTCGGCCTTCTGTTTTTACCAAGCATGGCAACGGGTCGCGGCCAAATAGGGCTGGAGTTGGGCACCGGATAACGCGGTGGATCAGCGGGCAAAAAACCGAGGTTTGGTCACTAACAGCTCAATTAACAGCTATTTATAACCCTCCAAAATTTCCATCATTTGCTCGCAGGTGGCCAATGGCGAAATGTGCTTGAGCGACTGGACAGTGGCCAAGTGGGCCTCTTCGGAAAAAGCCGCGCTGCCATCGGAAAGTAACACTGTGCGGTAGCCGTAGGTTTGGGCATCGCGCAGGGTGGCTGCCACTCCGGTGTTGGTGGTGATGCCGCCGATCAAGAGCGTATCAATCCCGATTTGGCGCAGGGCAAAATCCAAGAAAGTGTGGTAAAAAGCGGAGGCAGCGATCTTGTCCACCTGAATATCGGCGGGGCCAAGCTCCTCAATGAGCTGGTGGCCAAATGTGCCGGGGGCAAAATCGCCTTTGGCCAGAAACGGTCGAGCTTGGCGCAAGCTGCTGGTAATGATAGGTTCGCCATCCCGGCCCGGCAGCAAAGTAAAATGCGTGGAAACCACAAAACCACCGCCCTCCCGCACTATCTCCGTCAGATCGGTCAACCGGTTGATCAGGCCCCCTGCATCTGGCAACGTCAAGCCCGCCCGGGGATAAGCCCCCTTCTTGAAGAAAAAATCATTTTGCATATCAACCAGCAATAGCGCGGTAGTGTGCGGGGACAGGGTTTCTGGGTTCATGGCAATAAATGGTTGGTCAACGGGAGTAAAAGTAAAGGTTTCAAACTTAGGCGAAGTTTGAAACCTTTACGGTCTTCTGGCAAATGTACTTGCTTTATTCCAATATAAAAGTCATGGGTTTGGCTACTTTTTCCTCCAGCAGGGCCAGTTTCAGCACTTCGTCCACACTGTTGACGTAGTGAAAAGCCATGTCCTTGGTATATTGTTCGCTGATTTCCAAAATATCCTTGCGGTTGCGGATGGATAAGATAATTTCTTTGATCCCTGCCCGGCGGGCGGCCAAGATTTTTTCCTTGATTCCGCCCACGGGCAGCACTTTGCCGCGCAGCGTGATTTCGCCGGTCATGGCCAAGTTCCCTTTCACCCGGCGCTGGGTGAACACCGATGCCAAGGAGGTGAACATGGTGATACCGGCCGATGGGCCATCTTTGGGCACGGCACCCGCTGGTACGTGGACGTGCAGGTCGTAGAGGCCAAACATCCGGTGATCAATCCCGAGCGACTCGGCATTGGCCTTGAGGTAAGAAAGGGCCGCCATAGCCGATTCTTTCATCACATCCCCCAGTTGGCCCGAGAGTTGGAGAGTGCCCTTGCCCCGGTTCAGGCTCGACTCAATGAGCAGGATTTCGCCCCCCACTTGGGTCCAGGCCAGGCCAGTGACAATGCCCGCGATGTCATTGCCGGCATATTCTTCATTGTCAAAAATGGGAGCACCCAGCACCCGCTCGACGTCAGTTTCACGGATTTTTTTCTGGTACGGTTGTTCCATGGCGACAAACTTGGCCACGTTGCGCACTACTGCCCCCAATTTCTGCTCGAGGTTGCGCACGCCCGATTCGCGGGTATATTCCTGTACCACTTTCATGACCACTTTGTCCTCAATGCTAAAGTCCTTGGCAGTCAGGCCGTGGTCTTTGCGGAGTTTGGGGATCAGGTGTTTTTTGGCAATCTGGACTTTCTCTTCTTGGGTATAACCATTGATCTCGATGATTTCCATCCGATCGCGCAGGGCCGGGTGGATGGTGTCCAACGAGTTGGCCGTGGCAATGAACAAGACTTTTGACAAGTCGTACTCCACTTCCAAGTAGTTGTCGACAAAAGTGCTGTTCTGTTCGGGATCCAACACCTCCAGCAGGGCCGAGGCCGGATCACCCCGAAAATCGGAACCCACTTTGTCAATTTCGTCAAGAATATAAACCGGATTGGCTGAACCAATTTTTTTCAGGTTTTGCAAAATACGGCCCGGCATGGCCCCGACGTAGGTTTTTCGGTGGCCCCGGATTTCGGCTTCGTCCCGCAGGCCCCCGAGCGACATGCGGACGTACTTGCGATCCAAGGCTTTGGCCACCGATTTGCCCAAGGAGGTTTTGCCAACTCCCGGCGGGCCATAGAGGCACAAAATGGGACCTTTGAGGTTGTTTTTGAGTTTGAGCACCGCCAAGTATTCAATGATCCTCTCTTTGACCTTTTCGAGGCCAAAGTGGTCGCGATCAAGAATTTGTTGGGCTTTCTCGAGGTTAAAACTATCGGTCGTAAACTCGTTCCACGGCAAGTCGACCATGAACTCGGCATAGCCCATCGCCACCGGGAACTCAGCGGCTTGGGGGTTCATGCGCAGGATCTTGTCCAGTTCCTTGTTGAAATGTTTGCGCACATCGTCCGACCAAGTTTTTTTTTCGCCCCGGGCGCGCAACGCTTCCACGTCCTGCTCGAAGCTGTCGTAGCCCAGTTCGTCTTGCAGCACTTTCATTTGTTGGCGCAAAAAATAATCGCGCTGCTGCTGATCAATGTCCGAATGGGCTTTGGTGTGGATCTCTTGCTTGAGCTCCAACAATTGGATCTCGCGCAGCATCAGTTCCAACAGCCGGGTGCCCCGTTCTTTGGTGGTCAAATATTCCAACAGCTCCTGTTTTTCTTTTACTTCGGCATTGATGTTGGCCGAAAGAAAATGGATCAGGAACGCGGGGCTTTCGATGTTGTTGATCGCGATTTGGGCTTCCTGTGGAATCTCGGGATTAAGGCGCATGATCTTATGGGCCGCTTCTTTGAGCGATTCCACCAGAGCCTTGGTTTCTTTTTTCCGTTCCTCGAGCTGGGTATCGGCCTTGTAAGACACTTTGGCCATTAAGTAGGGGTTGGTTTTGCTCACCTTGACGATGTCAAACTTGCGCCGCCCTTGGATGATGATGGTCGTGTTGCCGTCGGGCATGACCAGCATTTTCAATATCCGGGCCACTGTGCCCGTGTTGTAAAGGTCGGCGAGTTCTGGCTCGTCGGCAGAATTATTGCGCTGGGCCACCACTCCCACGATCCGGTCGCCTTTGTAAGCCCGCTTCACGAGTTTGATGGATTTTTGCCGACCGACGGTGATAGGGATTACCACGCCGGGGAAAAGTACGGTATTGCGCACCGGTAAGATGGGCAATTCTTCAGGATAGTTGGTCGAGGAGGTTTCATCGCCTTCGTCGGTAAGCAAAGGAATAAATTCTTCTGGCTCATCATTGCCGAGCCGGTTTTTTAGCAATGTGCCTTTTATATCTTTACTATTGTTTGCCATAAATTCAGTGTAAACCGCAAAGTTATGTCAAATTGACATGATTTCCGCGACCGCGCTTCCCGACGGGGTGGGTTGAAGTTAATTGAATACTTTAATAATCAAGCAATTGGCTTGAATGGCCATTCTTGGCTTGCCAGCTTGGTTTAGTTCTTTCAACCAATGTACCAAGTTTGGTTGCCACTGGCCATTGGCCGGTAGGATAAACAAAACGGCTGTCCCGGTTCGAAGGGGACAGCCGTGGTGCACCTTGCTCAGGTCGGATCAATTATTCATCATCAGTGGGTAAGGTCTCCGCCGGGGCCGCTGCATCAGCGGGTGGCGTGGCCCCTGGCACTTCGTCCGGCGGGGTTGGTTCGCCTTCCACGGCTTCTATCTTGGCAATGGAAGAGATCTCGTCTTCTTCGTTCAAGCGGATGAGTTTGACCCCTTGGGTGGCCCGGCCCATTACGCGCAACTCGCCCACCGCCAACCGGATGGTAATGCCCGATTTGTTGATGATCATCAACTGATCGGTGTCGGTCACTTCCATAATGCTCACCAAACTGCCCGTTTTTTCGGTCACGTTCATGGTTTTGATGCCTTTGCCGCCCCGGTTGGTCACGCGGTACTCTTCAATATCGGAGCGTTTGCCGTATCCTTTGTCTGAAACGACCAAAATTTGGGAATTGGGACGGTTGAGGGCAATCATGCCCACCACTTTGTCGTTTTGTTCGTCAAAACTGATGCCCGTCACCCCAGCGGCGGTCCGGCCCATTGGGCGCACCCGGCGTTCATTGAACCGGACGGCACGGCCCGAGCGGACGGCAATCACGATGTCATCTTGGCCGCTGGTGAGGCGTACATCGAGCAAGTTGTCGCCTTCGTTGATGGTGATGGCGTAAATGCCCGCCGACCTTGGGCGCGAGAAAGCCTCCAAACTGGTTTTTTTGATCACGCCCTGCTCGGTACACATCATGATGTAATTATTGTTGATGTATTCCTCGTCGTTCAAGTTCTTGACTTTGAGCACCGCCTTGACTTTCTCGTCACTGGTGATCTGGATCACGTTCTGGATCGGGCGGCCCTTGGATGTTTTGCTGCCTTCGGGCACTTCATAGACCTTGACCCAATGCAGGCGGCCCTTGTCGGTAAAGATCAAGAGATACGCGTGGGTGTTGGCCACAAAAAGGTGTTGGGTAAAGTCGTCCACCTTGGTGGTGGCCCCGCGCGAGCCAACGCCGCCCCGGGCTTGCATCCGATATTCGGCCAAGTTGGTGCGTTTGATGTAACCGTTGTGCGAAATGGTGATCACCATGTCTTCATCGGCGATCATGTCTTCCATCACCATTTCTTCGGCATCAAACACGATTTGGGTGCGCCGGGCATCCCCATATTTGGTTTTTAGTTCTAACAGTTCTTCTTTGATAATGATCATCCGCAAGCCTTCATTGTCGAGGATTTCGCGCAAGTGGGTGATGGTTTTCATCAGTTCATCGTATTCATGTTGCAACTTGTCGCGCTCCAATCCGGTGAGGCGTTGCAAACGCATGTCTAGGATGGCTTGGGCCTGGATCTCGCTGAAATCAAACTGTTCCACCAGGCCGGCTTTAGCGGCGGCTCCGTCGGCCGAAGCCCGGATCAGGACAATGATTTGGTCGATGATATCGAGGGCTTTGAGCAGGCCTTCCACAATATGGGCCCGTTTTTCCGCTTCGGCCAGATCAAACTTGGTGCGCCGCACTACTACCTCGAGGCGATGCTCAACGTAGTACTTGATCATATCTTTGAGGCCCAGCGTCATCGGGCGGCCCTTGACCAAGGCCACGTTGTTGATGCTGAACGATACTTGGAGCGAAGTGTAGGTGTAGAGATTATTGAGCACCACTTGGGGCACGGCATCTCGTTTCAGTTCATACACTACGCGCACCCCGTCGCGGTCGCTCTCATCCCGGATGTCATAAATGCCCTCAATCTTTTTCTCGTTGACCAACTGGGAGGTGCGCTCGATCATTTGGGCTTTGTTGACCATGTAGGGGATTTCGGTGGCCACGATCTGCATCCGGCCACCGGGCACATCCTCGATCGCGGTCACGGCCCGGATGATCACCCGCCCGCGCCCGGTCTCGAAGGCCGAGCGGATACCATTGACCCCATACACCGTTGCCCCGGTCGGGAAATCGGGGGCCTTGATGTATTGCATGAGGCCCAGCGTGGTGATTTCGGGGTTGTCAATATAAGCCGAAATACCATCCACCACCTCGGTCAGGTTGTGGGGGGCCATGTTGGTGGCCATGCCCACGGCAATGCCGGTCGATCCATTGACCAACAAGTTGGGCAGTTTGCCGGGCAACACCGATGGCTCCTTGAGCGAGTCGTCAAAGTTGGACTGGAAGTCAACCGTATTTTTGTTCAAGTCGGCGAGCATGTCCTCGGCCAACTTTTTCAGGCGGGCCTCGGTATAACGCATGGCGGCTGGGTTGTCGCCGTCCATTGAGCCGAAGTTGCCTTGGCCGTCCACCATCATGTAGCGCAAGCTCCAGGGTTGGGCCATCCGCACCATTGCGTCATAAACGGCAGTATCGCCGTGGGGGTGATATTTACCGAGCACTTCCCCAACAATCCTCGCCGACTTTTTGTACGGTTTGTTGGGGGCTAGGCCCAATTCGTCCATGGCGTAGAGGATACGGCGGTGCACTGGCTTGAGGCCGTCGCGTACATCGGGAAGCGCGCGCGACACAATGACGGACATCGAATAATCGATGTACGCCACGCGCATTTCGTCCTCAATGTTGATCGGAATGATGTTACCTTCGTTGGTCATTTTTGTACCAAGATTAAAAAGATTTTACTGGCTTATTGGGTTAGATGCTGCTAGTTTTGAGTTGGTTACCCATTATTTGTTCTTTTAACCAACCTAATTAGAAGCATTGGGGTCATCAATTGCCAAATTTTGGCGATTGCCCCTAGCCAGTCACCCGCGAATTTAGGTCATAAAAGTGGGAACGGGAAACCTTAATCAAGTTTTTTGTCAGAAAAGAGGGCAGGGCCAAGCGTGCCCACCAAATTGACCTCAGCTTGGAGTGCAATCGCAAATTTGGCTTGGATCGAAGCTTGGATGGTTTGGGCCAAGGCCCAGATCTCGGCCCCAGTGGCCCCACCATAGTTGACCAAGACGAGGCTCTGATCGCGGTGCGCACCGGTGTTGCCCACGCGCTTGCCCCGCCACCCGCATTGCTCGATGAGCCAGCCAGCCGCCACCTTGACCATGCCCGGTGCTGTGCCCGGATATCCGGGCAGGGCGGGATGAACTGCTTTAAGGTGGTCGTAGTGGGCTTGGGGGATTTCGGGGTTTTGGAAAAAGCTGCCCGCGTTGCCGATCTGGGCGGGGTCGGGCAGTTTGCTCTGCCGGATCTGGATCACGGCCCGGCTCACATCGTGGATGCTGGGCGCTTGTACTTGCATGGCAGCCAGCGTGTCGCGGATGGCCCCGTAGCCAGTATGCAGCACTGGGAACTTTTGCAGCCGGAACTCCACCGAAGTGATGATGTATTTGCCCTTGGCTTCACGTTTAAAAATGCTCTCGCGGTAACCGAAGCGGCAAGTGGCTTGGTCAAAAGTGCGGAGTTGGCCCGTGGCGATCTCGACCGCTTCCAGCGATTCGAAGTTTTCCTTTAGTTCCACCCCATACGCCCCGATGTTTTGCATGGGAGCCGCGCCCACGGTGCCCGGGATCAGGGAGAGGTTCTCGACTCCGCCCCAGTTATTGGCCAAGCAATAAAGAACGAAACGGTGCCATTGCTCCCCCGCGCCCGCCCGCACCCACACCTGCTGGTCATCTTCCCGGATTTTCTCCAGCCCAAGCAAATCAATTTTGAGCACTAGGCCGGAAAAATCTTGTACCAAGAGCAGATTGCTGCCTCCGCCCAGCACCAAGATGGGCCGAGTTTGGGCCAACGGCGTCTTCAGGATGGACTTTAGTTCAGCCACGGTATTGATTCGGGCAAAATACGCTGCTTGGGCCTCGATGCCAAAGGTATTGTAAGGACGGAGTGAAACAGATTGGGCAACTTGCACAGCCAAAGGAGGGTTGGTAAGGCGGCAAAGATAGGGATTTGGGCAAAATTCCCAGTGCTAGTTTTGCTCAATGGGTAGTTCAAAAGTGAAGACGCTGCCTTGGCCAAGTTCGCTCTCTACCCAAATATGGCCGCCATTGGCCTGCAAAAATTCTTGGCACAGCATCAAGCCCAGGCCGACTCCTTTTTCATCGGCAGTGCCTGTTTTGCTGATTTTGTTGCCTGGTTGGAACAGGTTTTTGGTTTCTTGCGGAGCGATGCCCATCCCAGTATCGGCCACCGACACCCGCACGGACTTGGCCAAGACCTCACAAGACACACTCACTTGCCCGCCCACAGTGCTAAATTTAATGGCATTGTTGACCAGGTTGCGCAGTACCAGCCGCAAATGATCGCGGTCGGCCCAAACCCGCACATCATCGGGCACTTGGGTCGAGAGTTGGAGTTTTTTGCCAGCGGCCGGCCCAGCATAGAGTTCGAGCACGGCCCCAGTTTCGGCACTGATCAGCAACTGGCCCGGTTGTGGCCGGATCCCTTTCATTTGGGACGTGGCCCAAATCAGCAGGTTGTTCAAGTTGTCGCTCAGGGTTTCCACATTGCCCTTGAGCTGTTTGGTGAGCTGCAAAAAATCTGCTTGAGAGATGTCCTGTTGCTCGAGCAGTTCCATGGTCCATTTGAGGCCCTGAAAAGGACTCCGCAGATCATGGGCCACTATCGAGAAAAGTTTGTCTTTGGTGGTGTTGAGCTTGGCCAATTCTTCCTTTTGGCGGTTGAGCATTAGGTTGGCCTGTTGCTTTTGGCGGATGGCGGCCACCAGCCCGACCAACAAAATGAGCAATGATGCCACTCCACCGATCAAAGTGTTGCGTTGGTAGTTTTTCTGCACAACTTCCGCTTGGCTGCGTTGGAGCTGGGCTTTTTGGAGGCTATACTCGGTTCTTTGTAATTTGGCAATGGCCAGTTGGTTGTCCAAATCTCGTTTGTGGCCCAGACTGTCCAACCGTTGGTGCTCTTTTTCTTTCACGAGCAAAAACCCTTGGTAGGCAATTTCGCCTTGCTTGATTTCGGCATCTTGCTCCAGCAGCGCAATCATTTGTTCCCGTCTGTCGGCCTGCACGGCCTGTAATTCTTTGTCTTTGTTGAGCAAATTGATTTTTGCCTGCTGGGTTTGAATTTCGTAGTCGCCTTGAAGGGCAAAGATCAATTTTTGCCGTTCAACGTTTTCGACCGAGTCTTTGGCCGCTTGGGCAATGCGGTAGAACTTAAGGGCACTGCCGAAGTCTTTTTTGGTCTCGCTTACGGTAGTTAAGATCAGGGCGGCCTCTTCTATCTCTTTGGGACTGTTTATCTCTTTGGCCAGTTCCAAGGCTTGTTTGGCCAGTTCATCGGCTTTGGCCCAGTGCCCTTGCTTCATCTGGAGGCTGGCCATTTCGGTCAATAGCTGGGAACGGGTCTTGCGGTCTTGGGTGACGAGGGTCAGGGCAAAACCTTGGTCAAGGGTTTGCTGGGCTTGTTCGTACTTACCTTTGAGGGCCAACAATTTTCCACTGTTTTTGTACAACCTGGCCAGGGTCTGTTGTTGCCCCATGTCTTTGAACATGGCACCAGCCTGCTGGTAATACCAAAGGGCCGAATCCGTGGATAGGTTCTCTTGGTGGTAATAGCCAATGTTGTAAAGTGACATGGCCTCGCCCCGTTTGGCTTTTTGGTGCCGGTTGCCGGCCAAAGCCTTGAAAAGTTGTATTTTGGCTTTTTCGTACTGTTGTAAGAATTGATAGATTAATCCAATATTGAGGGTGAGGGCGTGTTGGTTGGGGTGGTTGTGTTTTTCATATATTTTTTGCGATTCGAGATAATATTGTAAGCTCCGGTGGTTATTGCCCTGATTGCTGTAAACGGTTGCAAGGTTATTGTACGACCGGGCCAGATCAAGTTCGTTGTTGTGCTGTTGGGCCTGCTCAATCGCTCGGCGGTGGTAGGCGATGGCCTGGCCATAATTGCCCCGGTTGTTCTCGATCAAACCCATCACATTGTAAAAAGGGTAAGGGTTCAACCCACTTTCGGGCCGGGTGCTCAAGCGTAGGCCCCATTGGGCAAAAAACAGGGCGCTGTCGGCCCGGTTGAAGACATAGTGAAGCGCCAAATCTGCAACGAAAGGAGCTTTGGCCGCATCGGTTTTGGCCGCTGCCAATAAAGTGGACAGGCTATCCACTACTCGGGATTGGGCCAACAAGTGGGTTGACATTAAAAACAGCCCCGTAAAAATCAACCAATGTTTCATCAATGTAAGATAATCGCTAGTTAAACCTCTATATGACCTAATTTAACGAAAAATAAGGAAAACAAGCGTGTGGCACTAAAAAGTCACCTAAAATGGACAGATATCCAGTAAATCCGATTTAATCGCTGATCAAAAGGCAATTACCATAAATTTGGCAAAAGCCTTTTGTATAAAAATGGGCCGATCTGTAAAAGCCAAAACTAAAAATGACCCGAGACAGTCCAACGCCAATTACAAATCTAACTCTTTGCCAGTAAATGATACCAATAAAGTCACCAATGTGCCATTGCGCACGCCCGATCCGATGTACTGTTTGGCCCAATAAAGCAAAAATAATTGCGAACCATTTTAATCTTGGCCAAAGTGGGCCAACTAAGCTGACGGAGGAGCCGAACAGCTAGCCAAGTGCAGGTTTATGGTTTAATCTTTGCACGTGAGGCTTTATCCCCTTAAGTAAACAGCTTCCTTTGATTGTTAGCTTTGCTATTTAGATGAAAATCAACTATTTATCGCTTGCTTTTTGCATTGCGCTCTTGCTATCAGCTGGTGATATAACGGCGCAGGCCCCGCTCGTGTACCGGGGTGGAGAATTAAGACTGTTGCCCTTATGCCAAGCCTTGGCCGATCCTTCGGGCAAATTAGATTTTGCCCAGGTATCGTCCAGCAAATACGCGCCCCAGTTTGCTCCTTACACTTCTTTGCCCCACTTTCTGGCCGATGGATCCGAGACGGGCTGGTTGCGGTTTCAGTTGCACAACCAAAGCCCGGACAGTGCCCTGGTGCTGGACTTGTTCAACCAATTCGATTCGGTCGAACTTTACATCGTTCATGCGAGCGGTGTGGTGCACAGTTGGAAGGAAGGTACTGATACTGAACCAACTAAATTGCGCTACTCATTGGGTGAATTGATGGCCCTTCCGCTGCTGCTGCCGCCCGGGCAAACCCAAACCTATTACTTAAGGGTGCAACAGCAACGGCCCCAAAATATTCAGCAGAAGGCTTTTTTCAAGCGGGTATATGCGATTACAGCAAAGACCGAAGCCAATTTACTGGCTACCAACGAGGAGGCCAAGGTGTTTAATGGTTTTTATCTAGGGTTGGTGCTGATCATGGCATTCTACAGTTTTGTGCTCTATTTCCATGTCCGGGATCAAAGCTATTTGTACTTTTCCCTGTATTTGGGCGTGAGCACGGTCGCCACTGCCAGTTCGCTCGATTTTGTGTACAATGCCATTACTGGGATGGATTATACTTATGTCTATTTCACCAGTTCTATCCTTGGCCACTTCGCGTTTTTGCAGTTCACCCGACAATTTTTGGCCCTGAAGCGAGTGATACGCTGGGCCGATTACGCGGTACTCGGGTTGATGGGGCTGATGGTGGCTATGTTGCTGGTCATTTATGGGTTCAATCAGTGGCCAATCCCGCTGATGGCCCTAGTGTCGTTGATCCTGACCCCTTTCACCTTTGTGATATCGTGCATCGTTTGGTACCGGGGCTACCAACCCGCCAAATACTATGTCCTAGCTACTAGTGCGTACTTATTGGGCAGTTTGTTGTTTTTGGCTTCCCTGCTACAAATCATTGATTCCCGGTTCCTGCTGAGTTATGGCACCAATCTGGGCCGGATCGCCCAAATATTTTTGTTTTCCACTGGTTTGTTCTTCCGCATTAACCAAATGCGCCAAGAAATGGAAGTTGAAAAAGAGGCCCGGCGGCGGTTGGTGGAGCAGCAGAAGGAAATGCTGGAACGGGAGGTGGCCCTACAAACGGCCGAGCTGCGCGAAAAGAACGAAGAACTGCTCACTATCGAGGAAGAGCTGCGGCAAAACATGGAAGAACTGGACACCAACCGGGAAATGTTGCAGGATACCCTCCGCACGGTGGAAGCCCAAAAGCAGAAAATGACCGATTCCATTCGCTACGCCGAAACGATCCAAGCGTCCATTTTGCCCCACAAAGCGGATTTTCAACGGATTTTTGCCGATTATTTTATTTTGTTTCAACCCAAGGACATTGTCAGTGGCGATTTTTATTGGCTTGCCGAGCCTGGCAATGGCAAGCAGTTTCTTGCCGTGGTCGATTGCACGGGCCACGGCGTGCCGGGGGCCTTCATGTCCATGATCGGCAACTCGATCTTGAACGAAATCGTCACTCAGGAAAAAATCAGGAGCACTGCCGATATTTTGACTCAGTTGGATGCCCAAGTGAAGTTGGCCCTCAAACAAGTGGGCAATTTGCTGGGCCGCAACTTGGACGGCATGGACATGGCCCTTTGTGCCTTTACCCGCACGGGAGAAGGGCTGCAAATCGAGTTTAGCGGTGCCCGGCGGCCGCTCTGGTACGTAAAGAAAGGCGAGCGGCGGGCTGCTGTGTTGCCCGGCGACCGCAAAAGCATCGGTGGTGGATTAGGCGGGGCTGATCAGGCCCATTTCACCGTTCAGCATTTGATGCTCCAGCCCGGTGATCGGTTTTATCTTTTCACCGATGGCTACATGGATCAAAATAATCCCAACCGCCAGAAATTTGGCCGACAATTGTTCAAGTCATTGCTGGAAGCCAACGGAGACCTCAACCTCGGCCAACAACATGAACTCTTGCTGGCAGCCCAGCAAGAGTTCGCCCAAGGTGCGCCCCAGCGCGATGACATTACCATGTTGGGCATTGAGGTGTAGCACCAAAGATTGGTCAAACACCTAAAATGACCGATAAAATGACTTTAACGGCTAGAAATGGTGCCGTTTGCTCAGCCAATTTTAAGATCCAATTTCTCGGTCAAATACTTTTTGCAAATTTCGGCGCATTGCAGCGGTGTGCGGCCCGAACCTTTGGGCACGCCGTCAATCTCGATAATGGCCCAGCCCCGAAACCCGGTGCTGTCCATTTTGGCAAAAATCCCGGCCAAATCCAAGTTGCCTTGCCCCAGCTCGACAAATTGGAGCGCTTTGGCCTCGCCACCGGGCACTTGGGCCAAATCTTTGAGGTGGATCACTTTGATCAGGCTTTTGTACTGTTCCAATGCCTTGACCGGATCGCCCCCGCCCCATTGGTAGTGGGCAATATCGAGCAGGAACGATACATAGCGCGGATCGCAACTTTGTAAGATCGCGTCCACTTCGTTCGGGGTTTCGCCCAGTTGGTTCATGTGGTTGTGATAGACCAGATCAAGATCGAGTTCGCCCTTAGTCCGGCGGCCCAGTTCGTTCATTTGCAGCGCCAATTCCTTCAACTCTTCGGGAGTCGGCTTTCGATCCTTGGGCTTGCTGCCGTTGGTCACTTGTAGGAGCTTGGCCCCGGGCAGTTTGCTGTGGAGCTTGGCCACTGCCCAGACCGAATCCCAAGCGGGCATTTTTGCCTCCCGTTCAATGCGCAGGTTGCCACCCGACGAGATTGGGACCTTGAGGCCCGAGGCTTGGACTAAGGCTATCAAGGCATCGGGTTTGTCCTTGAACGCATTGTGGGTGGAGCCAGAAATCTGGATGGCCTTGAACCCCAGCGCACTAATTTCTTTTAGGGCTGTCGCGAATTCCCCGCCCCAAGTAATGGAGGCATAACCAAGTTTGTATTTGGATTTTTTGGGCAAGGAAGCCGCCAAAGTGCTCAGCGGGAGGGCCGAGGCAGCGGCCAAAGCGCCCAAATGGTGGACGAAAGTACGGCGGTTGATGTTTTCGCTCATATTGATAAGTGGTTAATGGGTGGTTCAAGACTACCGGGCCGACCAACTTTGGCCGATTGTCAACGGAAAACTAAAACTTTTTTCGCCAATTCATGTTTCCACCTCGCAATTGGATCCTGTGGAAGATCAACAATCAATGCCCGTATGGAAAATTTAGTGAATGACCAGCACCACTTGGACAAGTACCGTGCTTTCTGTGAGTTGTACGAAATTATCGATTTTGTCCAGTTCGTCCAGTTGTACGACATCTATGAATTGGTGAGTTTTTTGCCTGCCCAGCCGACGGCGCAAGAGAAGCAATGGCTAAACGAACTCAACGGGGCCATTGCCGAGTCCGGTTACTTGGACTATCAGCGATCAACCAATACTTTTGAGCTGATCATGCAGTGGCAAGAGCGCACGGGAAATTTTGATCGCCACTCGATTTCTTTCGCTAAAAATACATAATGTCTTTAAACCTTACGCGGTAAATTTTTTTTGGATGTCAAATTTTAAAGACATAACTCTTTTATCATCAGTAGTTTAACTGATAGCGATTGTTTTAGTCTTCGCCCAGTGAGTACTTTCGGGCCAAGTTGCACAAAATTTATTACGCATTTTTTCGTTCTCCCTTCACCTACATGTTGCTGCCCCGGTAAAACTAGTTACTTATTTGCTTACCTTATTTCTATATTCCTTTTACGTGGGATGAGTGTCCAGATTATGAGAAAAATCATCATATCAACTTGCCTGTTTTTTTGCATTGCTTTGGTCGGATTGGCACAATCGACCCTTCATTCGGTGGTGTTGATCGATAAACAAGATGGGGCCACCCTCAATGGCCGCTTGCAAAACCAGGAACGGATCCATGCCGAGATCGATACCATTGTCCAGTTTACCAAAATGGCCCACAAGGCCCACATCCTTGCCGACAACGAATTTACTGGTGAGGGGCTGGAAAGACTGATCGCTGGGATGAACCACAAGTCTGATGACGTAATTCTGTTCTATTTCTCTGGCCGCGAACACATTGGCCGGGCAGCGGGCGGCAGTAGCCATCAATTGAAAATGGGCGACTCTTACGTCGATCTCAATCGGCTTTATGCTTCGCTCAAGGGCAAAGTGCGGTTGTGTCTCGTTTTGGTGGATTTGTGCAACACACAAGTGGCTTATCGCGACGAGTACAGTTGGCCAGCGGCCGACCGGGCCAAGTACGAAGTATTGTTTGGTCAAAGCAGTGGGTCGCTCTTGGCGGTCAACCACGTGCCCCGCGAGCAATCGGGCATTACTGTTTCCGAAAATGGCAGCATTTTTACCCAGGCTTTGGTGCAGGCGTTGCACATGGCCCAGCCCGAAAAAAGTTGGCTGGCCACTATGTCCGAACTCAGGTCGTTGGCCATCCGCCGCTCGGGTGGGCGGTTGAACCCCCAAGTAACGGTGGAAGTAATGGCTTCCCAAAACCAGAGCGATTTCATGGCCAATACCAAATCGGCCAAACTGATGGGCGATCCGGCCCCGTCCAAGGTGGTGTACAAAGAAGTGACCCGCCCTGGGGATAAACCAGAAAACACGGATCAGAGCAATGAGACGACTGACCAGCCAACGGTTGAACCCAAGAATGAGCCAACGGTTGCGCTGCGGGGCATAGAAGCGGCCAAGGCAGAAAGCACCAAAGCTGTTTTTAAGTTTCAAGAACAAATGCAAGCATTGACCAATCCTGATGCCGATCCGGCCGTGCTCATCGAGGAGATCATGCGGCTGTTTGTCACTGAGGACCGGATGCTGGAAATCACCCGTTTGGGTGGCCGGAAATCCCGCACTGGGGCGCGCTCTTACTTCAGCCGGCTCCTCGGCCAGCGCAAAAAATACCAAATCAGCATCAGCTATTACCAGCCGACTGAAATATTGGAGCTGACCGATCAAGGCAACGGCGTTTTGCACGGCAATGCCCGCATTTTCCAAGAGTTTCGCAAGACCAGTCCAACCGGCAAACTGATTTATGGTGATCGGGTGGTCAAACTGGTCGCGCTGTACGTCCGGCCTTTGGCGGACGGCACTTGGAAAGTGGGGCTGGGCAATATCAGCGTCGAGCCAGGTTCTACCCAGCCATTGCCCACCCAAGAAGTAGGGGCAGCCCCAATCAATTAAACATCAAATTGTATTAAAGCACTTACCAATTAGTAAATTTTCTAACCCTAATCGTTTACCATCATGTTTAGCAAGAAACAATTTATTGGATTTATTGGGTGCTGGCTGCTTGTGTGCGCCACGGCCCTTGCGCAGCCCGACGGCGCGCGTTTTGAAGAACACAAAGCTGATAAGTTTGCCACCGTCACTGTGGCCGTGATCAGTAGCAACCGTACATATCATGTGGCATGTGTGAAATATTTTGATAAAAATGGCGATATTCTGCTGAATACGAGTGAAGAATTCAAGGTCGATATTTCCAAGTCGCCCCGGTTTGCCACTGGGAGCATCCGCAAGACCATCCCGGTTTACAAAGATGCGGAGTACATCGAGGTGAGTGTGAGCAATTGCAGCAACATGCACGAGAACCAGTTCTTTATCAACGATTTCAACAAGAATAGCAACGAGGCCACTTTTGTGTTCAGTGGCACGGTGGAAGATCTGGTAGTGATCGAATTTGAAGGAATTGAGGACAGCAAGCCCTGCACTTTTCAGATCAAGGGGATCAACACGAACGTTATCTTTTACGCCGATTACAGCAATGTGAAAAAAGTGCTGCCCGATGAGGCCAAGAACAAGGACATCGCCATTGATGTGTCCGAAACCAGCCTTTATAAATACAAAATTGAAGGTGTGGAAAAAGATAAGAAGGGCAAGAAAGTATTGGTCAAAGTGAGCCTCCCCAAAGATGCCGAACAGAGCACCGGCAATAAAAATGTACCTTCCCAGAACGGGACAACTAAGAGCAAAGAGAAAAAAGCCAAGAAATAGGGCAACCGCCCATCCACCAAAAAAAGTATTGGGCCACCACCGGCCCAATACTTTTTTGTTTACTGCTCCGCGCTTGAGGGCGGCGCTGCACCACGCTATCGCTTTACAAAGGCTTTGGCCGATTGGCTGATCAGGCCGGCCACCGAGTTGAGCACAATGCCCACTCCCTTGGCAATCAAGCTTTGGGCCTGCTCGGCGGTGGCGGCCACCGTGCCAACGACCAAGCCGGCCGCTGTCACTTTTTCGATGATTTCATCAATAATGGCCTGCACTTCTGGGTGGTTCGGCCCGTCCAGAAAGCCCATGGTCATGGCCAAATCGCGCGGGCCGATCACAAACCCATCCACATCGGGCACTTGCAGCATGGCATCAAGGTGTTTGAGGGCGGCAATGTCCTCAATTTGGGGCAAGACCAGCGTGTTTTCATTGGCCATTTTGACATAGTTGGCTTGTGTCATTTTGCCCAGCATGTAGTCCGCCGCGCGGACGGGCCCGAGGCCGCGCACCCCCCGGGGCGGATACTTGATGGCCTCCACCAATTGCTCCACCTCCATGGCCGAGGTCAGGCCGGGCATCATGATGCCCATTATCCCCGTATCCAAAAATTGCAGGATGAGTTTGGGGTCGTTGCTGCGCACCCGCGCCAGTGGCACAATACCCGCGCACTCGCAGGCCCGCACGATGTCGGCCACTTGGTAAGTGGTCACGGGTGAATGTTCGCCGTCGATCATGTAGAAATCAAGGCCCGAAAAACCACAAATCTCGGCCACCGTTGGGTCGGTCAGGTTGGAAATGACCCCCAGGATCGGCTGTTTGGTGGTTATTTTTGTTTGGAGTGGATTGGCTTTCATTAGAACAAAATTTAGGGGTCAGGGCTAAGGTGGATAAAAATATCAGCGGGTTTTGAGGCCGAGCAGTTCTTTGATTTGCAGGAAGGCTTCGGCATTGCCCAAGGCATCGTCGAGCGCATTGTGGGTGTGTTTGGTTTTGCGCAAGTGTTTAAAATTTTGGCTGGTGTCCTTTACCAATCCCTTGTAGAGGCTGCCCAAGTTGGTGGAACTGTGCCCGAACGGGTTGCGGCCCAAGAAATGGTGAAAATACCAGCAGATGAACATCCAATCAAACCCGTTGTTGTCCGAAATGAACATGGGCCGGCCCTCACTGTTGGTCTTGATCCACGCCTCAAAATCGGCCATTACCTGCTCGGGGCTGGCAGAAGCCAAGGTTTCTTCCCGGGCAAAACCAGAAACGGCCAAGGCTTCGGGCATATATTGCGCTGCCACTGGGCACAAAGTGGCATAAAACGTTTTGGTCAGGCTGGCCTCCACCACCACAGCCCCAAAAGAAATCATGGAATAATCACCCGGCACAGGGCCGTCGGCCTCCACATCCACCATAATGTAAGACATAAAGCAATCGGTTCAAGTGGTTAAGTTAACCAAATGGCAATAAATTGATTAACGCAGCAAATGTGCTGTACCATCCTCAATTTTTTGTTTGACAAATGCGATCAGCCCACCGGCTTCGGCCACTTCCAGTACAAACGGGGCCAAGGGGGCAGTGGCCCTTTCTTCACCGGTGCGGAGGTTCTTGACCACACTCGTCTCCAAGTTGTATTCCAGTTCATCGCCGGTTTGACAGAGCTGGATGATGTCTTTGCTCGTGACAAAGGGCAGCCCATAGTTAGTGGCATTGCGAAATTGCAAGCGCGAAAATGAGTCGGCGAACACGGCTTTTATCCCGGCCCCCATCATGCCCGTTACCACGTGCTCGATGCTCTTGCCGCCGCCCGCGAAGTTATGGCCGGCCACTATAAAAGTGTAGCCTTCGTTCTTAAAGCCATTTTCCT
>Ga0105045_10001713_pt1 | contig 18108 bp, 11 predicted proteins | sample MAT02_FD_78089 | JGI IMG/M metagenome (GOLD analysis project Ga0105045, IMG submission 78089) | Freshwater microbial communities from Lake Fryxell liftoff mats and glacier meltwater in Antarctica - MAT-02 (megahit assembly) | ecosystem: Environmental > Aquatic > Freshwater > Ice > Liftoff... | reverse complement strand
GCAGTCACCGTCGTTGTCCCTATTCCCGATATTCCCGTCCTCAACGTGAGCCAGCGCACCGTGTGTGCGGGCGGTAGCGCAGTGCTGACGGCCAGCGGCTGCCCAGGCGTGGTGGTGTGGTCCAACGGCAGCATGGGCCGCGAAATTACGGTGCGTCCCGCCCAAACGACCAACTACACGGCCATCTGCCGTACGGGCAGCCAACAAGCTGATGGTCTGAAATGCATCAGTTGCTTTGCCGAACCCATCGAGGTGAAAGTCGCCGATTCAGTGCGGCCCGTTTTGATTGCTTCCCAAAGAAGCATTTGCGCCAATGACCCGCTTTCGCTGCGCGTCGTGGGTTGTCCGGGGCTAGTCCAGTGGTCGGACGCGGCGGACTTGACTGCTTCGTCGCGGGTCGTGGAGCCAGCGGCTACCACTGCTTACACGGCAATTTGTAAAGTTGGCGATTGCGATTTTACTACAAATCATATAAGCGTGCGGGTCGGCCCCGCGCCCATTCCGGTGATCGTGGCCGAGCGATCGGTGGTTTGCGCGGGCGAAAAGGTGAAAGTCACCGCAAGCGGCTGCGACGGCACCGTGACCTGGTCCAACGGGCAGACGGGTTCCGAAATAATGCTCTTGCCCGAAGCCTCGCCGACCATCAAGGCCCGCTGCGGACAAGGTGATTGCCGGAGCGATTTTTCGTCTGAAATTATTTTTACCATTAACCCAACCCCGCCCAAACCTTTGGTGCAAGACCGAAAAAACGAATGCCCGTACGTCACGCTGGATTTGATGGTGGTTTTGCCGCAGAAACCAAGCACAGAAGGTGGGCGCTATGAGTTCAGGGCGGCGGCTGCTGCCGGTTCAGCGGAAGTAGCGCAGCCAAGCTTCGCAGGGGCAGGAACGTACTATGTCTTTGAAAAAAGTGCAGCGGGCTGTTATAGCGACGCGGCGGCAGTGACCATCACGATTAATGAATGTTTGGTTTCGGTGAGTTATCCAGTTACTCCACCCAGCGTACCCGGCGTATCCGGCGTATCCGGCGTGGTGACTACGCCTGTGCCTCCCAAAGACAGCACGTCGGTTAACAACCGCAACCCGCCAAGTGTCCTTCCCCCCACTTCCAGCCTTACGGAAGTATTTGTCCCCGAGGGTTTCTCGCCCAACGGCGACGGCATCAACGACCGCTTCGTGCTGGGCAATGTCCCCGACGAAATGAACGTTTCCTTTGAAGTCTATAACCGCTGGGGGCAACTGGTTCATCAAGAAAACGATTATAAAAGCGACTGGGACGGCAAAGCCAACCGCAGCGCTACGGGCGGCGGAAAGAACAAGCTGGCCGACGGCACCTACTTTTACGTGATCCGCCTGAGCGATGGTCGCGAGTTCATCAAGTTTCTGACCATCACACATTAAGCCGCGTATTTTATGAAAACAACTATTCATCTGGCCGGGTACCTGCCCAAGCCTATACAGAAGTTGAGGGTAGCGAGCTTGCTGCTGTGGTTGTGCTGCACGTTGTGTTCGGCCCAGCAAGAAAACCCCAAGCAGCAGGCCGACCGCCTTTTTTACACCCAAAACTATCCGGGCGCCGCCAGCCTCTACGCCGAGTTGCTCAAAGACCGCTCGCTGGCGGTCGACGCGCGGAAGGACGCGCTGTATAACCTCGCCTACGCTTACAAAGAAGTGGGCGATTTTGCCAAAGCCGAGAATAACTTCCGCGAGCTGCTGGAACTGGGCGAACCGACTGGAAAGTACCAGAATACTTACCTTTACTACGCTCAGGCACTGGGCCAGAACGGGAAGTTGCAGGAAGCGCAGGAGATGTTTGACCGTTACGAAAACGTCAAGGCCACGCTCGGCACCGAACCCGCCAGCTACCGTCCTGGCGCGATGGGCAATGGCGACACCAAAGTGTCCTACCGCGTGGAGCGCCTGGGCATCGACACCGAGGATGCGGAGTTCAGCCCGGCCTATTTCCGGGAAGGGCTGGTGTACGTGGCCGGCAAGGGTTCCAGTACTGCCGGCAATTCACCCGATAAAGGCTATCTCGATTTGTTTTATATCCCTAACCGCAACGACCTCACCGCCACGGGTGTCGTAGGGGCCGATGGCAAGCTGGTCGCGGTGAATAGTGGAGTCGAAAACGGCACCACCTACGCCAATCGTCGCCTGGGCCGCGACAGCTATACCCGCGCCACGGCCAACGATTCCCGCACGGCGGCCACTTTCGCCCCGCTGAGCTTTTCGTCGGGTTTGGGGTATAATGAAAACGATAGAAAGCCGACGGCAACCGTAGCCGCGGAAGAATTCAGCAAAGACCTTAACACCAAATACCACGAAGGCCCGGTTACCTTCTCTGCCGACGGAAGCCGGGTGATTTTTACCCGCAACAATTACAATGAGGGCAAGTCCCGGAAAAGCTCCGACAACGTAACTAAGCTGAAACTCTACACCGCCGAACTCCGCGACGGCGGCTGGGCCAACGTGCAGGAACTGCCCTTCAATAGCGACGAGTATTCGTCGGGCCACCCGGCCCTGAGCCGCGACGGCAAGTCGCTCTACTTTGTGTCCGACCGCCCCGGCGGGCGCGGCGGCACCGATGTGTACGTGGCCCGCTTCGACGGCGGCACTTGGTCGCAGCCGCTCAATCTGGGGCCACAAATCAACACCAAAGGCGACGAAATGTTCCCCTTCGTGGACGAAAACGACGTTCTCTACTTCGCTTCCAGCGGCCAGCCCGGCAGCCTGGGTGGACTGGACATTTACTATACTTCGCTCAATGGCCGGGGCAATTCGCAGGTGTACCACCTCGAAGCGCCCATCAATTCCAAGGCTGACGACTTTGGCCTAATCGCCGACGCTGGCCGCTCGATCGGTTATTTCAGCAGCAACCGCCTGAATGGCGACGACGATATTTTCCGGTTTTTTCGGGAAAGTTCGCTCTACGGTTGTCGGAATTTGTCCCTGAAAGTGTTTGACGAAACCAGTCTTGCACCGCTGGATAGCGTTACGGTGACCATTAAGGCGCGGGGCGAAGGCCGCGACGAGAAAACGCTGATGACCGATGCCGAAGGCATGATCGACATCTGCCTGGAAGCCGAGAATGATTTCCTGTTTGAACTGGCCAAGGACAATTACCTCACCGGAACGATTGGCTTTTCGACCAAAGACCTGACCGACGACAAGTCCACCCGGTTGGGCGCGTCGCTGATTAAGTTCACCATCATCGAGGCTGATCGCGCGCCGGGCCGGGTCACGAGCGGAAACGACGACGGCGACTGGGAGAACGATGAGACTATCTCAGCCTCTACCTTACGTGGCGTTGTGACCGGCGAGGTGGATAAAAAACCCATCGAAGGGGTCAAAATTATCCTGAAAAATGAATGTGACGGTGAAGTAAAACAAACCGTAACCGGGCCAAGCGGACGCTTCCGCTTCGAACTAAAAGAAGGTTGTGACTACACGCTAGTGGCGTCGAAGTTATCGTATGGCACCAACACTAACGCTATCAGGAAAATCTCGGTTGAGGCGAAGCCAAAGCTGGTTTCAGCTAACATCGTGATGATAAAAGCCGGCGACCGGGTAACGCTTGACAACATCCGCTATGACTCGGGCAAGTGGGAGGTCAGGCCGGACGCCGCCAAGGAACTTGATCGCCTGGTGGCCACCATGCGCAAATACCCCTCGCTGCAAATCGAAATCGGCTCCCACACCGACAGTCAGGGGGAAGCAAAGTTCAATCAATATTTGTCGGAACGCCGGGCCAAAGCTGCCCTCAATTACCTGGCCTCGAAAGGAATATCCCGCAACCGCCTTTCGGCCAAAGGATACGGCGAGTCGCAATTATTGAACCAATGCAAAGATGGCGTACTTTGCACCGAAGAAGAACACGAACGCAACCGCCGGACAGAGCTGAAAGTCTTGTCCATCAACTAACTTGGTCACTTTTCCCAACGCCAAAATAAACATCGGACTGAACATCGTCGGAAAACGTCCCGACGGGTATCACGATATTGCCTCCTGCTTTTATCCGGTGGGTTGGGCGGATGCCTTGGAAGTACTTATTTCCGATGAGCTTTCCTTCGCGTCGTCGGGGCTTCCTATTCCGGGCGATGCCAACTCTAACCTGTGCCTGAAAGCCTACCATCTTCTTGCTAGGGATTTTAGGCTGCCTCCGGTTAGCATTCATCTGCTCAAAGCCGTGCCGATTGGCGCGGGACTCGGCGGCGGTTCGGCGGACGCAGCTTTTACGATTAAAGCGCTGAACCAGCTTTTTTCACTTGACCTCACCACCGAAAAGCAGCAGGATTATGCCCGCTTACTGGGCAGTGATTGCGCTTTTTTTATTGAAAATAAACCGAGATACTGCTTTGGTAAGGGCGATGCGTTTGAAGAAATCCCCTTACGCCTTACCGGAAAGTGGATCGTGCTTGTCAATCCGGGTCTGCACATTTCTACCGCCGAAGCTTACGCAGGCATTAAGCCGCAAGCGCCAATCCACGACTTACGAGAACTTTTGAAGAGCCCCGTGGAGCAGTGGCGCGATTTTGTTATGAATGATTTTGAAAAGAATTTATTCAAAAACCACTCCGTTTTGCCCCAAATAAAGAAAAAACTCTACGAAATTGGAGCGCAGTACGCGAGCATGAGCGGCTCGGGTTCTACCCTGTACGCGATCTTCGATCAGGAGCCAAACCTGTCGAACAATTTCCGGGACTTGACCGTTTGGAAAGGAGAATTACAATAACGCAGCCTAATGCCCACCCGGCCCAAGACTTCATCCAAAGAAAACCCCTTCACTAAGCGCCGCGAGCCGCTGCATTTTTTGTTGTGGCTGGGTATCTCAAGCAGCGTGCTGATTTTCACCGTCATTTTGGGGATCTATATTGTTCGCAAAGTGGGGCCGAGCTGGCAAAACACACCACTGCCCGGCGTCTTTTGGCTGAGTACGGTGGTCATCCTTTTGAGTAGCGTCAGTTTGCACGAAGCGAAGGACGCTTTCAACAAAGAGCGCTTCGCGCTTTACCGCACTTGCCTTACGATCACGCTTCTCCTGGGCATGGCCTTTATGGGAATGCAGGGCTACGGCTGGCTACAGATGACCGAGCAGGGCATCCTGATGCAGGACAATCCGTCGGCGGGTTTTGTGTACGTGCTTACGGGGCTGCATGTGGTTCACATCCTGGGCGGGCTGGTTTTTATGGGGATATTGTTTCGCGAAGCCACCAAGAACCGCTCCTACGTGGATTCTTTCGTGTACAGCGTCAATCCGCCCAACCAGCTCAGGGTAAGGCTGATGACGATTTACTGGCACTTTGTGGACGTACTTTGGCTGTTTCTCTTCCTCTTCTTGCTCTACCATCACGCCAATTGAGGCGCTAACCTCGCCCCCCTGTCACACTGAGCGAAGCCGAAGTGCTGAGCGAAGCCGAAGTGCAGAGCGAAGCCGAAGCGCTACGCCATATGCTTCAATTGTGAGCGGTAAAGGAAAGTAAAAATAATGCTGAAGAAAGCTCCCCCGAAGGCCGTCATGGCTCCCAGCCAGCCGCCAATCAGAAGAATGGGGCCGAAGATGGCCACCCCGACGCCCGCCAGGTAGAGGTAGAATCCCCGTTTCTGTAAGCCCCACATCAGGTAGGCTCCAAACAGCGTGAGCGACTCGTAAAATAGCATGATGATGGCGCTGAGTCGAATGTTTTCGGCGGTGAGCTCATCGTATATCGAATCGAAAAATGGCTCCAAGGCTTGGGCGCTCTCCGGGTTGTTTTGGGCTTCAAGGCCCTCCTGGAACTGCTCAAAAAACTGTCGGGTACGATCCGCCGTCACACCTGGGCTCCACAGGCTGTCGGCCTGCGTCCACAGCCCCGAGATGGCGCTCAGGAAAGTCAGCATACAGATAAAAGTCAAAAATCGTGGTCGTTCGACGGGTGGGGTGTGGTCAGGCATAAAAGTCAGTGTGGGTTATCGGGCCGCAAAAGTTGCGCATTTCGCTGAAAATAGCAAACCTCGCCGTGGGCGACGATTCTGCGTCATTTCTCGGCTGTATTCTTTCCCCAAAGCAAAGAGGAGTCGCCATAGCTCAGAAAGCGATAGTCGCTGGTCAACGCTTCGCTGTAAATTTTCCGCCAATCCTCGCCCACAAAAGCGGCTACCAGCAGAATGAGCGTCGAGCCGGGTTGGTGATAGTTGGTAATGAGTGCTCGACACAACCGAAAGCGATAGCCGGGGAAAATGAAAATTTCCGTTTGGCCGGTGATTTCGTCCCAATTTTTTTTGTTCAGAAAATCAATGACTGCCCGCAATGCGTCGGCTGCCGTGGGCAGTTCGGCTTCCTCAAACTGGTAGGGATACAGTTTTTCAACCCAAAATTCGTCGGCCTCCTGCCGCAAAAGTTTCACGCCAAACCAGTACAGGCTTTCCAGCGAACGCATTGAGGTGGTGCCCACCGCGACAATGTGCTGCACCCGTTGGCGTAGTTTCTCGACCAACTCGCGGGTGTAAACCACCTGCTCGGAGTGCATGTGGTGTTCCTGCACGTTCTCCACCTTGATTGGCTGGAAGGTGCCCGCGCCCACGTGTAGAGTCAGGAACGCCTTTTCGATGCCTTTTTCAGCAAGCCGATCCAGCACGGCATCCGTAAAATGGAGTCCGGCGGTAGGTGCGGCCACGGCCCCTTCCTGCCGGGCGTACACGGTTTGGTAGGTTTGTGCGTCCTGGGCTTCGGTGTCGCGGTTGAGGTAAGGCGGCAGCGGGATTTCGCCTAGCGCCTGCACGATGTCCAGGAAAGGGGCGCTGCTGTGCCAGGCAAGCCGCACCAGATTCAGCTCGTAATCCGCGTAGCGGGCTTCCAGCGTGATGGTTTCGCCATTGATCAATAAAGTGCTGACCAGTGTTTCGGCGGGCTTCCAGCGTTTTTTATTTCCGATCATGCAAGTCCAGGTACATTGGTGCGTGACCAGCATGGCGTCGTTGATGAGTCGGGTGGGGGCTTCGGGGCTGAGCAGCAGCAGTTCGATGGTGGCGCCCGTGGTTTTTTGGAAATAGACCCGCGCCGGAATGACCTTGGTGTCGTTGAACACCAGCAGGCCTTCGGTGGGAAGTTGATCGGCGAGTTGGTGGAAATGGCAGTGACTGAGGGTGCCATCCTTGTAAGTCAGCAGTTTGGAGGCGTCGCGCGGCGATACTGGATAGCGGGCGATGCGCTCATCGGGTAGCTCGTAAGCATAGTCGCCGAGGTGAATTTCCGACATAGTTATTCCAGCAAAATTTCGGGTACGGGAGGACGCATCAGGCGGACGGGCAGGGCGATGAAAATGATGATTAACATTCCGAAACCCAAGTAAAACAACCAGGCGAACGAAAACACGTCCTGGTTGAACTGATTGCTGTTCAAGGTGCCGAGGGCAAATAAACTCAGCGCAACGATGGTGTTGATAGCCGCTACCAGGCTGTATAACCAGTTGGTCAGGTGTTCGTCCAGCTCCTCACGGAAGTTAGCCCAGGCCCGGCGGTTGGGTACGGGCAAAAGATTGAGCGGAACATTACTCACCTGTTTGGCAATGGCTCGAATGACCACGTTGTTGAAAATAATCAAACCCATGACGATGTAGAAAATGGTCGATTTTTCCACGTAATTTTCGGCCAGGCCAGAAGGGGCAAAGTCCACGGCCACCAGATCGGGCAGCAGCGAGTAAGTCCATCCTAGCGCACCTACAACCAAGAGGATGGAGAACCAGCGCCAGATTTTTAGGCTAAATGTGGAGACTTTCAAGAGCGTGGAGAGTTAGCGGTTAGTAATTGACAAAGGGTCGCCACGCAGAATGTTGTTTCGCGCAGCTTTTAAGATCGACCAGAAATGATCTGAAAAAGTTCTCCATTCTGGCAACAGATTTTTCATGCTTATTTGTTTTTATCTTTCGGGACGAAGCGCCATGCCTCATCCGCAGTAATGACGACTAGCTCTGGCGCTGCAAACGCCGACATTGCCAAAGAAGTTTCCGCGCCACTTATCGTTGAGAAGCCGCCCCAGCGCTTGTGGTAGCTGCAAATGGATGAAAGACGTAGGTGCGCTGGTCTCAATCCGTCAGTTTCATGACTTTCCCAGAGTATTGCAATTCCCAACCTTCCGAGTTGGGCGGCATAGTTCCCCTCAGAGGTAATTTTCCATTCGATTTGCCAGAACCATTGCCTGACAAAATGACCCACACCTGGAACTGGCCCGAAGGTAGTTTGCTGCGATACAGTCCGTACTGGCGCTGCGAGCTGTAATAGGTTTTGTTTTTCAGAAACCCTGCCCAGCCATAGGGCTTTGGCAAAGCGGGCAGCGGCAGAACGTATTTGTCCGATACCAGCATGAAGTGGGTGGGGGCGGGGCCATCGGCGTTTTGAGTGTTAAAATCGATGTACTCCTCGGGGAGGTTACTTTCGGCGATTGGGTAGGAAACCTTGGCGCTGAACGTGCCTTGGTAAGCTTTGGGCTTGTTTTGGGCCAAAGCGGCTAGTGCATCGGCGTCGGGCACGGAATTGGAAGCGTACACCTTGCTCAGGCCGGCCGACTCTACGGAAGCAAACAATTCTTTCATGCGGGTAGGATGATTCCAGTAGGGGCGGTCGCCGAAATTATTGCCTTGGGTAAGAAAGGTGTCGTAGTTTTTCCAGTAGAACGCATCGAGAGAAAGTTCGTCGTGCTGTTTTCTTAATTGGATGATGGAACTGTGATAACTGATGAAATTGATCACAAGAAAACCCAGCATCCCCAGCCCCAGCACCAGGGGCTGCACGTAGCGCAGCCTTTTGGTCAGCACCACCAAGGCTACGTAAGCTACTGCCAGCAGCACCGCCCCAAAGATCATGTAGCGGCGCGAGAGGATATTTCCGCCGTACATGAAAAACTGGTTCATGGGCCTGCTCAGCACGAACATCGCTGCCGTACCCAGTCCGAGCAGGAAAGCACCCAACACCAACCAATAGCTGCTCCGTAGTTGGTGGCTGATGAAAAACCGCAGCGCCCAGAGCAGAAAAACCAGCCCGATGAATAGCCCCAGAAAAACACAAGCCACCATGTCGGGGTAGAAGGCCTGCTGCATGGCGTGCGGGAGGTCGAGGTAGAGAACGTTACCTAGGAAACCGAAGAACAGCAGGCCGTTGAAAATGGGATGTTGCCAAGGCTTGGCAGCCTCGCCCGACTGAATGAACTGGTAGTCAAAGAGGAAGTAAAAGGAAAGACAGCCTACGGTTAGCAACAGCCATAGTGCCAAAAACTTGTATTTTTTTTGAAAGCCCAAAATGATGGCTCCGATAATCCAGGCGAGCATGCCCGTGCCACTGATGAAGGTGGCTACCAGCGCGGTGAATGCCCCGAGCCACCTGCCCGTCGGGCTGTCCCGGCTCAGGGCATGGGTCGAGAGGAGCGTAATGAAAATCAGAGGCGTGTTCTGGATGGCAGCGATGCCCCAGAAGGCATTTTCGTAGAAAGTGAGATTGAAAAGCAGGAAAGGGACGGGGATGAGGTAGTACCACGACACCCGTTCTTGTCGAAACGGCAGAAAAAAAAGATACAGGATTCCGAGCAGAAACAGATTCCCTAGTGTGATAAGCACTTTGATATTGACGGTTCCGGTGAAAAACACCAGGGCCAGCATCACCAGCCGTTCGAAGGCAAAGCGATGCTGGTTGACCTGCGCAAACAGGATTTTGACGGCTTCGGTAAAGTTCGTTTCCTGGCGAAAAGTATGGATCGTTTCCAGCAACACATAATCGTCTTCGAAGGGAATGTTGACGAGGTGGGCGTCGATGATCAGGTAAAAATACACGATGGGCGAAAGCATCAGACTTAGCCCGAATATTTTTTTTGCCAGTTCAGTTTTTGGAAAAAGGCAGGAAATCCCGAACAGTAACACGAGCAGCAGTACAAGCCCGAAGTACTCGAACAAATGTGGGTTTTCATAAAAAAAATGACTCATTGGTGCGTCACAAAGGCAAGATCATATCTGTATGTTTCACAAGGGTGCTCGGGCTAGGAAACACTTGTTTCGGAAGCTAAAAGCTTGCAAGGTAGAAAAACTTTCCGGCGAAGAATCAATACTTTTGCCCTAATTACTGCTCCGAACCGCATGGACGCTTCCATTATCATCATCAATTACCGCAGTCCGCAGCTAATTCTGGATTGCCTAGATACGATCTATAAGTACACCGGAGCAGTCAGCTTCGAGGTGATCATCGTGGACAACGACCCCGAACGCGGCGGCAAAGCGCAGGTGCTAGACCAGTATCCCGAAGTCAGATGGATCGACATGGCCTACAATTCGGGCTTTGGCCGCGCCAACAACGCGGGTATGAAAGTGGCGCAAGGGCGTTATTTCTTACTATTGAATGCCGACACACTGCTAATCGACGACGTGATCGGCCGCTGCGTCCGGCGCATGGACGCCCGACCCGACATCTTAGCCTGCGGGGCTTTACAACACTATGCCGATCACACGCCCATACCTTTTTACCAAAGTTTCAACGATTTCCGACGCACTTTCTTTATTTTGCCACCCGGGGGAGTTTTGGAAAAACTGGTAGCAAAATGGTACCCCGAACCCAACTACAACGACCCCGACCAGTACGACTGGTTGGTGGGCGCTTTCGTGTGTGTGCGACGCGAAGGCTACGAACGTACAGGCGGCTTCAGCGAGGACTTCTTTATGTACGGCGAGGATGTCGAGTGGTCGGGACGATTGGGTGAACTTGGGAAATTATGTATTTTTGAAGATTGTCGCTATGTTCATCTGGAAAACAAAAACCCGTTTCGACGCACCAGCATTTCTTGGATCAATCGTTTCAGTACGCAGATGCAGGTCTCCAATTTGCTTTGGATCAGGAAGCAGTACGGCATTAGGGCTTACCTGATGCTGATCTTTCACTACGCTGTGATGATACCCGTCGTTTTCGGTTGGCGGATGGCTTTGAATACCAAGGAAACGGGCAACCCTTTTTCAAGAATGAGTACCCAGCGGACTTTCCTCCGCAAAACTTGCGTCCTGTTCAAGTATTTCTGGCGGACGCTTTTTCTCAAAAAAGGATTGTACAAGATCAAGCCGACCGAGAACATTGACTTGCTGACAGCCGACGAGCCCTAGCCTACATCCTCCCGAATAAGTACTCACCCGTTCCACACCCATCCCTTATGTCAGCCCGCAAAAAACGCATTCTTTTTTTTACCCCCTTCGCCACGCGTACCGGGTCGGAAATGATGCTGCTCTACATTGTGAAGAATATTGATCGCAGCCGCTTCGATGTGGGCGTAGCCAGCTTCAGCAAGGGAGAACTACTGGCGGAGTTTCCGCCCGACATCCCCATATTCATCGTTCCCAGGGTCTTCAATTACTGGCAGAAAGTACAGTTTCATCTGGGCCGAAACCCCATATTATCGGCACTCCGAAAACTGGCCCGTGATTTCGGTGCTGACCTGTGGTACGTCAACACCACCATGCTGCCCGAAACGGTGACCGTGGCCAAGGAGTTTTCCATCAAACTGGTCACGCACTTTCACGAACTTCCGCTGACGTACAGTTATATCAACGCTGACGATATGAAGAATATCATCACTTACTCCCACACGCTGGTGGGGTGTTCGCAGGTTACGAGCGAAGCCATCCGGCAAACCGGGGGCGAAAACGTGGCCCTGCTGTATTCGTTTATCGACCCGCAGAAGCTCCACGCCGACCCCGCTCGTACTGCCCACATTCGACAGGAACTCAACATTCCACCGGACGATTTTGTGTGGGTTGGCTCAGGCATGACCTCCGAACGAAAAGGCTTTGACCTGCTGCCCGATATTGCGGAGGCACTGGACGACCCGCACGTACACTTGGTTTGGGTGGGCGGACGGATAGCCGACGGCCTAGTGTACCATACCGAGCAGCGTTGTGCCCGCACTAAGTCAAAAACCCGGATTCACCTGGTGGGGAAAAAAAAGGAGGATTATGCCCACTATCTCAACGCGGGCGACGGGTTTATGCTTACCTCGCGCCAAGATCCGTTCCCGCTGGTGATGATCGAGGCGGCCCTGCTGGGCAAGCCAATCGTCTCTTTTCCCTCGGGAGGTGTTTCCGAATTCTTGCGGGAGGGCATGGGATTGGTTACCGATGACATTAGTGTGAGTCAGATGGTCGTTGCCATGCGCCAAATCATGACTGGGCAGGTTGTGGTGGACGCTGCCAAAAGCCGGGAACGCGCGGGTGAATTCAATGTAGAGAACGGTTGCCGGATGTGGACCGAAATGGTGGACAAAATTGTTTAGCACTTTCCGACCTAAAATTGCAGCCTATTTTTATGAAAAAGTTTATTGCTTTTCTCACAAAAGTGGCCTTACTACGTTTCATTTCTGAACCAGGCTTTGGTTTTTAGAAAAAGTCACGTGCAAACCGGGGTTTATTATTGACAGCTTAGGAGAAACCATGAAAAAAAATAAAATAAAGACCGCAAACGGGCTGAAAAGCCTTTGGCTTTTTTCAATGCTGGCGATGTTTTTTCTGTTTGCTGGACAGCTTTCGGCCCAAGCTCCGCTGGCCCCAGGCAACACGCAGCGATATTTTTCCCTCATGCTCCTGAACCTCTCGCAGGAAAGGGACTTCGAGCTGGAAGTGATCCGGCAGGCGGCCAATGCGGGCATGAACTCGGTGCTACTAACCGTCCACTGGGACAAGGTGTACCGCAGATCGGCCTCAGTTCCCGCTGATTGGGGGCAGTTCGACCGCCAGATCAAGCTGGCCACCGAGCTGGGTATGAAAGTGGGAATCCGGGTGTTTCTGGGTCGCAATCGGGATATGTTACAGGGGTTTTGGACTCCCGCTGAAAGTACCAGGGATTTCCGTCAGAATCCGTTGCTCGAAATTTATAATTCCACCTTTTTCAGCTACCTGCATCAGCCTTCGGTAGAAAAGGCAGCGGCCTTCGTCAAAGAGACTACCGAGCGCTACAAGTTCCTGCAGGCCGATAACAACCTGCTGTTCATATCGGTCGTGACTACGCCCACACAGGAAGCGGGCTATCACTACTCCACCCTTTCCCCCAGTGGTGATTTCAAGGAAGGTTATTCGACTATTTTCGACTACTCCGATTTTTACAAAAATGGTTTCCGTGCATGGCTACAGGAGAAATACAAAAAAGTCATTCGTCTCAACCTGCTCTGGGGGGCCGAGTACAAATCATTTGCGGAGGTAGTTCCACCCGTTGCGCCTTGGGAGCCTAGGGAGTCGTTCTTTGGCCGCCGAGGCAAGGACTGGTACATTTTTCGCCACCTAGCGCTCAAAAAGTTCAACGATCAGATGATCGAAACCGTCAAGGGGGTGGATAAATCCATCCCCTACATCATCGAATACGGTGCCGTGAGCGACCCGATAAGCGGGGTGAGGGGTACGCTGGCTTTCCGTGATTTGGACGAAAAATCGGATGGCGTGAAAATACACGATTCCCACGCGTTCGACCACCGGTGGACAACGGACTTAATACGCAGTAACGTTCGACCCAACCATTGGGTGATGAATGAGGTCTTCTACGCCGACTATTTGCCCAAAATCGAATTCTATGAACACATCGACGAGTGCTTTGAGAACGGCGCCAAGATGGTCGTTTTTGTCCTGTCCACGCCTGGACACGTGGCCGCCGTGCGCGATGTAATCCAAAACTCGGCAAGGAAGTGGAACAATAACCCCATGACGCCCATTACTACTTCCGACACGGTTTCTTACCGCCTATCGCGGGCAGTGGATAAAAGCGTGTACGATACCGGTGCTTACGAAGCCTGGAAAAAGCTGGCTCGTGGTGGCGCCACCACGCGTCCGGTGAGCGTGATGCTGATAGAGGATCTTTTGCAGGATGAATACTGGAAGGCGGCAGAAAACGCTGCGCCTTATTTGCTGAACCCCGTGCCGATGCAAATCATCGCCGTCTCGCGCGATTTTGCCTACCCACTCCCAACCAACACCTTTGCCGACCGCGACGGAACCGTCGTCAGGATGGAGGTCTCGAACCTGCCCCCCTGGCTGCGCTACGAAAACGGCCAGCTCATCGGAAGGCCCGCCACCCTGGGCGACTCGCGGCTGCTGGTGCGAGGCATCGACGACGAAGGCGGTGCCACCGACGCTTACTTCACCATCCGAGTGGACACCCGCGAGAACGCCAACAAGCCGCCCACCGTCAAAAAAAGCCTGACGACCGTCACAGCGGCGGTCAACACGCCCTTCGAGTTTACGCTGCCCCAGGATCTTTTTGCCGACGCCGACGGGAGAGTAACCCGCGTCGAAGTGGGCACGCTGCCCGCTTGGCTCACTTTTCAAAATGGCCAGTTCAGGGGTTTTCCAGCCAAAGCCGAGGAATACCGCATTGCCCTGAAAGCTTATGACGACCTGAGTGCCTTTGTGGAAACCTTCTTCACAATAAAGGTAGTAGAGCCTCAGTTCCTGAACAGTCCACCCTTTGTGCAGAGAACCATCCCCGTAAAGTTCACCAAGGTCAACGAGCCGTTTCGCTTTGCGCTGCCCGCCAATATTTTCGGCGACAGCGACGGATACATTACCCTCGTTACGGTGCAATCTTTGCCCACCTGGCTCAATTTTTCGTTAAATGAGTTTTCGGGAAAGCCAACCGAGCAGGGCGAGTATCGCATCATGGTGCGGGCCTTCGACAACAACGGCGGGTACGTGGAAACTCCGCTGTTGATTCGGGTGGAGATACCCCGAATTACGTTCGACCTCATGGGTTCGGGTAGCTTGGTAGAACGGCAACGCATCCTGACCTTGGCAGAAGGGGACGAACTCCGGGTGGGTTCGCTTCCCTCCCGCCTGAACGTGTACGCTTATGGCAATTTCGAGTTCGACCGGATCGATTTCGGCCTGAATGGCCCCTACCGATTCAGCAGTCGGGCGACGCGGTTCCCTTATGCGCTTTATCGCGACGAAGATGGGTTTGCGCCTTACGTGGGAGCCTACACGCTCACGGCTTCGGCTTACAGAGAAGACTCCCTCGTGCTGGTGAATCAGGTACGGTTTAGCATTGCTCCCGGTGATTCCAGCCAAACTAGCCGCGCCCTCGAAGAATGGGCGGGCTATCCCAACCCCTTCGAGGGCGTTTTTAATATCCAGCTTCCCGAAGGACAACCCGCCGCCCCTTTTTCCTTCACGCTGATAAGCGCCAGCGGCCAGCAGCAACCCATCCCGGCCAAGTGGATTACATTTTACGATAAAATCGCCCAAATCGACCTCTCTGGCTTGAGCATCGCAGCGGGTATCTACTTCGTCCGCGTGGAATCAGAGGGGCAAGAACTACGCCTTTTCAAGGTACTGAAGAAATAGGTAGATTATTTTATAGTATTTCTTGCGAAATTTTAATTTCACGATAATAGTATGCTTGCATACTATTATCGTGATTGTTATATTTGCAGAATCTAAATATAGTATGCTTGCATACTATTCGCTTTGATTATTCAAAACCCCAAAAAATAAAGATTATGGCAATCATGGTAGAACAGGCCCCCATTCAAGGGGGCGAATTTTTGGTCAAAGAAACGGACGCATCGCAGATATTCATTCCCGAAGAGTTTACGGAAGAGCAGCAGATGATCGCCGAAACCTGCCGCGATTTCCTACGCACCGAGGTTCACCCGCGCCTCGACGAGATTGACGCGGCCAAGTCGCCTGAACTCATGGCATCGCTCATGGACAAGGCGGGCGAACTCGGCTTGCTGGGTACGGCGGTTCCCGAGGAATACGGCGGCTTTGGCATGAATTTCAATACATCCATGCTGGTGGCCGAGAGCCTGGGAACGGGACACTCGTTCTCGGTGGCGCAGTCGGCGCACACGGGGATCGGCACGTTGCCGATCGTTTATTACGGCGACGAGGCCCAGAAAGCCAAGTACCTGCCCAAGCTCGCCACGGGCGAGTGGAAGGCGGCCTACTGCCTGACCGAGCCCGACTCCGGCTCCGACGCTAACTCTGGCAAAACCAAGGCAATCTTGACCGAAGACGGCAAACACTATGTCCTGAACGGCCAGAAAATGTGGATTACCAACGGCGGTTTTGCCGACCTGTTTATCGTTTTTGCCAAAATCGAAGAGAAAGGTGAAACGGACAAAAACCTGTCGGCTTTCTTAGTGGAAAGCACCTTCGGCGGCATCACGATGAACGAGCCGGAAAAAAAGTTGGGCATCAAAGGCTCCGACACGCGGCAGATGTTCTTCAACGACTGCAAAGTACCCGTCGAGAATCTGCTTTCGAGCCGGGGAAATGGTTTCAAAATTGCGGTAAACATCCTGAACATTGGCCGCATCAAACTCGGCGTGGCCGTACTTGGCGGGGCCAAAGGTTCACTAGACTATGCGATAAAATACGCCAACGAACGTAAGCAGTTTGGGATTTCCATTGGTCGCTTCGGGGCCATCAAGCACAAGCTGGGCGAAATGGCGACGCGGATTTACGCCTCCGAAACCGCCTGCTATCGCGCCGGCCAAAATATCGACGATGCGATCGCCGATTTGATGGAAAACGGTACGAGCGAAGCCGAAGCCAAACTCAAAGGCGTGGAGCAATTCGCCATCGAGTGCGCCATCACCAAAGTCCACGGCTCCGAAGTGCTGGACTACGTGGTGGACGAGGGGCTGCAGATTTACGGCGGCATGGGCTACTCGGCCGATGCCCCGATGGAACGCGCCTACCGCGACTCGCGCATCAACCGAATTTTTGAGGGCACCAACGAAATCAATCGTTTGCTCATTGTGGATATGCTCTTGAAGCGTGCCATGAAGGGCCAACTCGACCTGATGGGGCCCGCGCAGGCCGTGAGCAAGGAAATCATGTCCATTCCTGATTTTGGTGCCGAGGACGATGACGTACTTTTTGCCAAAGAAAAAAAGGTGCTGAAAAACCTGAAAAAGGCCGCGCTGATGATCGCCGGGGCCGCCGTACAGAAGTTTATGATGAAGTTGTCGCACGAGCAGGAAATACTGATGGACGTAGCCGACATGATCATCGAAATCTATGTGGCTGAGTCAACCCTGCTGCGGGTGGAGAAACTCATCGGTATCAAAGGCGAGGACGCCAACGCGCTGCAAAAGGATATGGCGCTGGTGTACTTGCATGATGCCGTGGACAAAATCAACTCGGCGGGCCGCTCAGCCATCACTTCCTTCGCTGAGGGCGACGAGCTGCGCGTGATGCTGATGGGCTTGAAACGCTTTACGAAAATAGACCCCATGAATCTCAAAGACGCCCGTCGCCGTATCGCGGACGCTATGCTGGCGGAGAATAAGTACGTGTTTTAATAATGATAGAATGTTAGAATGAGTGAATGATAGAATGTGGCTTTCGCCCGCATATTTTTATTCTATCATTCACTCATTCAAAATTGATAAAGCCGACTCTGCCTCAGGGTCGGCTTTTTTATGGAAAAAGCGATTGGTTTGGGATAGCTTTGCGCTGTCCGAAACTTTAACAAAAGGACAGGAGTTGAAAAATCAGCTAATTTGCGGAGTGAAAGCTGCACAAAAAGCACTTTCAACTCTCAACTCTCAACTCTCAACTTTCCACTCTTCACTAAATGAAACTACACTCCGTTGCCCTGCGCGACACCGGACAGTTTCCGCCGCTTTTGCTCGATTATCTGGATCAAAAACCGGAGCTACGGGACTTTTACAGCGTTTTTCCCAGCCGCGCCGAAGCCATCGAGGCCATTGAGCAGCGGGCGGATTTCGATGTGGCAAAGCGGAAAACACTAGTGGAAGTGCTGAGAAAGCAGTACCGGGGCATCTCTGACGCGCCTGATTTCAGTCCTTTGCTCAATGAAAACACTTTCACCGTCACCACGGGCCATCAGTTGAATATCTTCACCGGACCGCTGTACGTGATTTACAAAATCGTCACGACGATCAACCTGGCGCGGACGTTAAAAGAGGCTTATCCCGACTACGAATTCGTCCCCGTTTACTGGATGGCGTCGGAAGACCATGATTTTGCGGAAATCGCTTCTTTCAATCTTTTTGGCAAAAAATACACCTGGCCCGGTGCGCATAGCGGGGCGGTGGGGCGGCTCAATCCGCAGGAACTGGAAACGGTGCTGAATGCCCTGCCGGAATCGGTG
>Ga0105045_10001712_pt1 | contig 18111 bp, 17 predicted proteins | sample MAT02_FD_78089 | JGI IMG/M metagenome (GOLD analysis project Ga0105045, IMG submission 78089) | Freshwater microbial communities from Lake Fryxell liftoff mats and glacier meltwater in Antarctica - MAT-02 (megahit assembly) | ecosystem: Environmental > Aquatic > Freshwater > Ice > Liftoff... | reverse complement strand
CATCATTGTCAAGGGGAAAGGTGGCCACGGGGCCATGCCCGAAAGTTTCATTGACCCAGTGCTGATCGCGGCACATTTGGTGGTGGCCCTGCAACAAGTGGTGAGCCGGATGGGCACGCCCCGGATCCCATCAGTGCTTTCCATTGGCAAAGTGTTGGCCCACGGTGCCACCAATATTATCCCCGACGAAGTGCGGATGGAGGGCACGTTTCGCACCATGAACGAGGAATGGCGAGCAGAGGCGCACCGCCGGATGAAAAAATTGGCCGAAGGGCTGGCCGAAAGCATGGGCGGGACTTGCGAGTTTACGATCAACCGTGGCTATCCGTTTTTGGTCAATGCCCCCGAATTGACTCAGCGCGCCCGGCAAGCTGCCACCGAGTTTGTGGGGGCCGAGAACATTGTTGATCTGGATATTTGGATGGCGGGCGAAGACTTTGCGTTTTATGCCCAACAAATGGATGCCTGTTTTTACCGTTTGGGAACCGGAAACGTGGCCCGGGGGATTGTTTCGGGCGTGCACACCGCCACTTTTGACATTGATGAAAGCGCCCTCGAGATTGGGGCGGGCCTGATGGCCTGGTTGGCGTTGCGGGAATTGTCGGTATAAGCCGGGCACAAGTGGGGCTTGTGCCCGGCTTGGTGATTAATAAGTATAAAACGTATCGAAAACGATTTGCTGGGTGTCCAAGGCAAGTTTGGCCTTGGCCAACAAATCTTGTTTGGTGATGCCCTGGTTGCGCTTGAAACAAAATATTTCTACTTCTTCCAGCTCGAACATTTCCAAGCCGTCGCGCAAGAAACTACGCTCCACCTGTTTGGTAAAATCTCGTTCACTGTTGGCGCAGCCCAATACGTTTACGACTGCCGCGTTATGTTTGTCCAGTACGGTCATGTCATGCTTGGGCCGGACGTTGGCCATTCCAATGTAAACGCGGCGATTTGATTCTCTTTCGGTGCTCATGATTTAGGGGTTAAAAAATTCAGTCGGTTGTACTTTGTTAAGAGACAAAACTGTGCCGAAATCACGCCGAACTAAGCAGGATGTAATATTTGCGGAAAGACTAGCGGTGAGTGGTGGATTGCTCCAGCATGGCCTTGATTTGATCAAAGGCGGCTTGCCGCAGATCGGCGGCAGGCAGGGTGGGGGAGAGGGGCTGGCCAAACTCTACGGTGATAGTGCCCGGGCGTAGTTTCCAAGAGCGTGGGAGGACATAGCGGGAGTTGTGGATGGCCACCGGGACAATGGGCACTTGGGTGGCCGCCGCCAAGCGAAACGCCCCGTCAAAAAAGGGGTTGAGCAGGGTGCTGCCATCGTTCATGGTGCCTTCAGGAAAAATAACAATGTGAAAACCGGCTTGTACTTTTTTTCTAATAATGTCAAAACTTCGTTTGCGGCTTTGCAGGCTGTTGCGGTCAACGGTTACCCCGATGTAGCGAAAGATGAAACCAAAAACCGGATAGCCCAAGATTTCCTGCTTGCCGAGGGCTTTAAAGGGCTGATCGATGGTGTGCACCAGCGCGGGCGAGTCAAAAAAGGAGTTGTGGTTGACCACAAAAATGTAGGGCTGGCCGGGTACCAGGTTGGCTCGGCCCTTGGCCCGGAAAAAGACCCCGCTCAGGGCACTAAAGCAAAATCCCCAGAATTTCATGAATACTCGGTAAGCCACCCAACTCCCAATTTTTTCGTGGAGGATGATGGGAACCACGATAAATGGCAAACAGGCCAACATGAAAAGGAAAAAATTAAATACCGTCCAGAATTGATACAGCGGCTGCAGCAACCGTTGCAGGGCCGCGGCCAAAGTCAGCGGTGGCTCAGGAAAATACTTGGTCAGTTCATCGATCCGCATAAGAAATTTGTTGGCCAAACGTAGCTATAAACTCGCTTTAATAACAAATCTACCTGTTTTTTGACAAAAGGCCACCAAAAAAGGGGCAGGCTTGGGAAAGTGTCTGCCCCACGGGGGAGGGTTGGGTGGCCGAAAGCCTAATACCCCTTGGTTTCCACGATCCCGACGGCCTCATCGGTGGTCACCCCAAAGCGTTTTTTGGCAGCTTCAAGCATGGCGATGGTGGCCGTGGCCCCCACCCGGGTCACCCCAAGTGCCTTCACTTTGAGCAGATCGTCGAGGGTGCGCACCCCACCGGCGGCTTTCACCTGCACCGACGGAGCGGAATGGCGGCGCATCAACTGCAAATCGGCATCGGTGGCCCCTTCATAGGAGTATTTGCCATCGCTGCTCTTGACGAAGCCATAGCCAGTGGAAGTTTTTACAAACTCCGCGTGCACCTCGCTGCAAATTTCGCAGAGCCGGATTTTGTACTTGTCATCCGGGAGGTAGTCATTTTCAAAAATAACCTTCAAAATGGCCCCGTGCGCGACACAGGCGGCGTGGATCTGCTCGATCTCAGCTTTGACAAAGGCCCAGTCCTCGCCCAATACTTTGCCAATATTGACCACCATGTCAATTTCAGCGGCCCCATTTTGGCAGGCTTCAATGGTTTCGGCCACTTTGATCGTCGTGGTGTTGCCCCCGTGCGGAAACCCGATCACCGTGCCCACCAGCACTTCGCTACCGGCCAGCCATTCGACGGCCTGTTTGACGGCGTAGGGCTTGATGCATACCGAAGCCACGTCATATTTTTTGGCAATGTCGCACCCCGCTTTCAGCTCGGCATCCGTCATGGTGGGGTGCAAGAGCGAGTGATCAATCATTTTGGCCAATTCTTTGATTTGATCCATACGTATAAAATGTTTGACAATATGAAAATAAATGAAACCTAGTCAGTGTCCAGTAAATTGGCTTCCAATCGCATATCCACTGGTATTGCAATACAAGGAACTGTAGATAAAATAGTTGGGAGCAGAGGTTTGGTAGCGGCGATAAATGTGGAGCAGTGGCTGGCCGGTTGGCATGGCCAAGTGTTGGGCGGCCTCGGGGGCAGCAGCTACGGCCCTGATGTGTTGCTCCACATCAGTGACCTCAATCTGGTGCCTCACCCGCAATGTATTGAACAGCGAGCCATCCAGCAACGGCTGGTCGGATAAGTTGGGCACCAAGCTTTGGGGCAGCCAAGTATGTTCCCACATGACCGGATCCCGATCGGCAAACCGCAAGCGCTGTAAATAAAAACAAGGTGACGCGAATTCTGTTTCGGTCAAAGGGTAGAAAAAAGTTACTGGCCAGTTTTGCAAGGTCAGCGGTTGGAGCACCGTTGTTTGCACCGTATGATCATGGCTGCCCACTACTTCCGAAAATCCCCGGAACGAAAGCAAGCCCAACGATTGGATGGGCGATTTGACCAAACTGCCCCGGCCCTGCCGCCGCTCGATGTAGCTCTCCCGCTCCAGCTTGGTCAGCGCCTGACGCACAGTCATTCGGGCAATGCCGTAGGTCGCACTCAAAATATTTTCGGAGGGCAGCCAGTCGCCCGGCCCGAACTCGCCACCCAGGATGCGCTGCTTCAATTCGCGGTAAACTTGCTGGTGGCGGTGTTCTTTCATGGGGCAAAGATAAGTGCTACAGCTTGTATAGACAAGTTGGCGCCTAAAATGGGGCAAATATAAGTTGCTCTTTTTCCCAACCCCGCAAGCGTTCATAACTTTTGCCCAACTCTCCAAGCATTTGTAACTCTTGGAGGGTTTAAAATTGCAACCCTAAAGACCAGTCCTTAATTTCTGGCAGGTTCACCATTTGCCAAAAAGCGGGTGCCGAGCCACCATCGCAATTCTCCCCCAATAGCATAGCTTTGTGGCCCAACCCAGCGTTGAACGTATGACATTGAGCCACCTTAAATCAGCCACTTCGGTGGCAGTGCACCACCCCAGCCGACTCCTGCGGGCGGACATCCAACTTCCCGCCTCCAAAAGCGAGAGCAACCGCGCCCTGATCATTGCCGCGCTGTGCCAGCAAGCTTGTGAACTGACCAACTTGGCCGAAGCCCGCGACACGGTCACCATGCAGCGGCTGCTCGGCTCGCCCGACCTCATGCTCGACGTGCTGGATGCCGGTACAACCATGCGTTTTCTGGCGGCTTGGTGCGTGGCCACCCACCGCCAAGCGGTGCTCACGGGCAGTGCCCGCATGAAAGAACGGCCCATTTCGGTGCTGGTCGATGCCCTGCGGGAGTTGGGCGCCACCATCGATTACTTGGAAAACGAAGGCTATCCACCGATCAAGATCCAACGATTTGAGTTGGCCCGCAACCAAGTGGCCATTCGGGGCGATGTGAGCAGTCAGTACATCTCGGCCCTATTAATGGTGGCCCCGGTATTGCCCGGTGGCTTGACCCTCAAGCTGGTCGGCAGAGTAGCCTCCCGCCCTTACATCGAGATGACCCTCCAATTGATGGAAAACTTTGGCGTGGGCCACACTTGGCAAGACAATACCATCCAAATTGCCGAACAGCCCTACACAGCCTCCACCTACGCCGTGGAATCGGATTGGTCGGCGGCCAGCTACTGGTTTAGCATGGTGGCTTTGGCTGAGGAAGCGGAAGTGCGGTTGCTGGGCCTCAAATCGGCCTCGCTGCAGGGTGACCGGGAGATTGTAAAGATCATGGCCCACTTGGGCGTGAAAACCACATTTGAGGCGGGCGGTATTTTATTGACCAAAATCCCGGCGGAACCCGCCTTGGAATGGGATTTTTCGCATTGCCCCGACTTGGCTCAAACCATTGCAGTAGTGGGCGCGGCCAAGGGCATTGGCCTGAAAATGAAGGGCTTGGAAAGTTTGCGGATCAAAGAGACCGATCGGACGGCGGCCCTCCAAGCCGAACTGGCCCGGTTCGGGATCGCCACCGAGGCCATTGGCGACACCGAACTGCACGTTGCCCCGGGGGGCATCCATCCATCAGGCGAACTGGTGCGCACCTACAAAGACCACCGGATGGCAATGGCCTTTGCGCCGCTGGGCCTGCTTTTTGGCATCGAGATTGAGCGGCCCGAAGTGGTGGACAAGTCTTATCCCCGCTTCTGGAGCGACCTTGCCCAAGCTGGTTTCGAGATTCATTGACCTTTTTTTACTAATTACTTGCCCGAAAACGTTGGCCACCGTAAATTTGTGGCTTAAACAGTTTGTTAATAACCAGATTTCAACCTGAGGGAATGTACAATGGCGATCATGATTACGGACGAGTGCATCAATTGCGGAGCCTGTGAACCAGAATGCCCCAATACTGCCATTTATGAGGGCGGGGTGGAATGGACATGGGCAGGCGGCACGAGTTTGACCAACGTAGAAATGGAAGGCGGGGTGATCATTGATGGCAATGCCACCCAAACGCCGGTTTCCGACGAATTTTATTACATTGTCACCGATAAATGTACCGAATGTGTGGGCTTCCACGAGGAACCGCAATGCGCCGCCGTTTGCCCGGTGGATTGCTGCGTGGCCGATCCTGAAGCGGTGGAGAGCAAGACCGAACTGCTCGGCAAAAAAGCTTGGCTCCACGCCGAGGCCGTTTAAACAATTTCCGCCGCAAAGGGCTGCCCAGCCTCTTGCGGCGGCACCAGTTTTGGCATCCTCGCCGCTGTGGGTTCCCCGACCTCAAGCAAGCCGGTTCCTAGCCACACTCACCACTCAACTGTACAATACCTTAAAGACGAGTTCTTTCAAAATATCCCCCTCTTCCATGTCGGCCCCAATGCCTTTGGCTTGCATATCGGCCTGGCGGAGGAAACCGACGATGCTCACCACTTTATACAGTGGGTAATTGCGCGAAGCGAGCAGATACTCATCCACAAAAAACGGGTTGACCCCGATCAGGGAAGCCACCGCTCCCTTCGACTTGTCGGCACTGCCATGGATGAGCAGCAGCTTGGAAAAGTAGCTGAACAACAGGGCAATCACTGGAATGGCGGGATTGTTTTTGGGATTGGCCGCAAAATACAGCACGATTCGATTCGCCCGGGACACTTCTTTCTTGGCAATGGCACTTTGCAGCTCAAAAGTGTTGTATTCCTTGCTGATGCCCACGTAAGTCGCGATCACGTCCTCATTGATGGGTGCGCCCTTGGCCGGGAAGTTGATGAGCAATTTGTCCGCTTCATTGGCCAGTCGGCTCAAATCATTGCCAATTGACTCGCAGAACATGGCGACTGCCTTGTCGGTCAGGTCATGCCCCCGCGCTTTAAACAAGCTCTTTACCCAGGCCGGCAACTGGTTGTCGTACAGTTTCTTGGTCTCCACCAGCACCGCCGATTTGTCCAGCGTTTTGGCCAGTGAAGTGCGGGCATCCAACTTTTTGTATTTGTAATTGAACACCAGCACCGTGGACGGAACCGGACGCGCCGCATATTTGGCCAGCGCCTCTTTGCCTTTTTCAGTGTTCCAATCGCCCATTTCCTGCGCTTCTTTTATTATCACCACTCGCCGCTGGGCCATTGTCGGAAACTGCCGGGCGGCACTGAACACCGTGGTCAGGTTGGCCTCTTTACCATAAAGCACCGTTTGGTTAAACCCACGTTCGGCCTCCGCCAAGGCTTTTTCCTCGATCCAATTCGAGATGAGATCAATATAATACGGTTCATCGCCCTGCAAAAAATACAGAGGAGCGTATTTACCGGCTTTTAGGTCATTCAAAGCAGTTTCGGCAGTGGTTGGCATTGGGCAATGGCTTGGGGAGGTTGGGCCAAGTTGCGCAAAAGTAGCCTAAAACCAGTGATGATGGCCCGCCTGGGGCCTAGAACTCCGCCCGGGCGATTTTTAGATTTGCCACCAGCGCGCCGTTCGGCCCTTGGCCCAACGGCGATAATGGCCAAAAAATCGGGCACTTGCTTGTCGGGCCACCCGAAGTAGCGTTTGGCAAATTAAATTGGCATTTCTCAAAATCAAGCATGAATCGAACGATCTTGCGCTTAACTTTTTTGCATCTGAATGGCGTTAGCGGTCTGAGGTTGGGGCGGGCATCCTTGCGCAGCGGGCAGTCCGACGTTTCGGGTGTAGGGGAGCATTGCGCAAGGGGCGGCCCTTTTCTTGTGTTTCTTTTCTTTTGGGCAAGCAAAAAAAAGAAAGAAGGCCGCAGACGCGCAGGCAGCTATGGGTGGGACTGAGGTTTACGCTTGGCCGGCCAATTGGGAGCGGTTGAGGCCCCGAGGTTACAATTGAGCCGAAAAATAGTGGATGGGCGGTGAAAAGTTACCCTTGTTGTTGTCTCCAGTATAGTGATGCCCACATCAATCGCGAAATCACTATAATCCAAGGGCGCGTTTGCTTATTTTCGGATAAAAGCCTAACATTAACCTGAAAATGCAAACAGTCTTAATCTCCTTTGACCCATGCGCAAAATAGCCCTCCTTGGTGCCGGATTTATCGGCGCGTTTTATGTAATGTCGTTGCACGGCCAACGCCGCCGCGATAAAGTGGTGTCCATTTATTCCCGTTCCCAAGCACGGGGCCAAACCTTTGCCGATCGTTGGGGCATTGCCACGGTACACACCGATATGCAGCGTTGTATCGAGGATCCGGCCATCGATACGGTGGTGATAGCCCTGCCCAACCACCTGCACCGCGAAGCCGTATTGGCGGCGGCTGCGGCGGGCAAGGCCGTGCTGTGCACCAAACCGCTGGGTATCAATGCAGAAGATGCCCGCATCATGTTGGAGGCGGTGGAAAAAGCGGGCGTTTTTCATGGTTACATGGAAGACCTTGTTTATACCCCCAAGACCCAAAAAGCCCTCCAGTACGTGCGCAACGGGGCACTGGGGCAGGTGCTGTGGGCGCGCTCCCGCGAGACCCACCCCGGCCCGCACTCCGATTGGTTCTGGAACAATGAGCAATCGGGTGGGGGGGCGATCATCGATCTGGCTTGCCATTGCATCGAGTTGAGCCGCAATTACATTGGCAAGGACATCCGGCCCGTGGAAGTGGTGTGCTGGGCCGATACCCTGGTCAAACCGATCGCGGCCGAAGACAATGCCATTGGGCTGGTGCGCTACGAAAACGGCGCGGTGTCCCAGTTTGAGGTCAGTTGGTCGTTCCGGGGCGGGCTCGACCTGCGCGATGAGGCCAGTGGCACCGAAGGCTCGCTGCGCATCGACAGTTTTCTGCGCACCGGCTTCGAGATTTTCACCGCCGCCGAGAGCGTGGGCTATGTGGCCGAGAAAGCCGAGAATGATCGGGGCTGGATCTTCCCGGTGGGTGATGAAGTCCATGAACTGGGCTACAATAATATGTTCACCGAAATGTTTGACTGCCTTGACAATGGTACCCAGCCCCAAGAAGATTTTTATGATGGCTACGTGGTCAATGCCGTGATGGATGCCTGCTACAAATCGGCCCGCACCAAGCAATGGGAGCCGGTGCAATTGGACATTTGGCGGGGGCAGTCGGGCGTGCCCAAAATCTCGGCCCTCAAAGACTATGACCCCGATCACTACTTGATCAAAGAAGAACTGCTCCCGGACGGCAGCCGAAAACTGATCCTGAAAGAAAAAGCGACCGGACGGATTTTTGAAAAATAAAGCCCGGCAGAATCCCCACAAAGCGGCTTTTGTCCGCCTTGTGGCTGCGTTGGGCCCGACCTCCAATGTTTGCTATTTGGATTTATGCCCAGAAAAGAGCTAATTAGTGGAACAATCCACCCGCTTATGAAAAGATATTTTGGTTATTGGGCTATGATAATTTTATTGTCAGTCGCTTGTCAAGTTACTGAGCCAGGGCCCGACGAAGTAGTGGCGAGCTTGGGCACCATCCAAGCCACTATCGGGGGCAGCGCGGTCGTGTTTGCCAGCAAAGGCGGCACCGATGAATCCACGGCCAACGGTTTTACTCCCTCGTTTGGCCTGCTCGGCATTTTCCGGCAGGTATCGGCCCAAGACCTCCGGCGCATCCAGGTCACGATCACGGGGATAGATCTGGACGGCCTGACCGTGCCCACCACCGTGGCCCAAAATGCACAATTGCGGTTTTTCTTGGGCGGCAGCAACCAACGGTATGATGCATCGGGCCCCGATCTTACCCTGCGCATTGTGAGCAAACAAGGCGATGTGTTGCGCGGTACGTTTAGCGGAACTTTGCGCAGTATCCAGAACCCAAATGAGGTTTTAAGGGTCGGAAATGGCAGTTTTAACCTCGCTTTGCGCCGTTTTTGATTTTATTTGTGCGAGTTTGTTGGATAACTCGAACAGAGTTCCTATTTTTGATAAATCGGTCAACTACGTCCTTTGGTGACGCTTGGTTTTCGGCTCAGTTTATTACCTCCATGGCACAGGAACAAGCACTTATTGCAAGGCTGGACACGCTGGAAAGCAGGTTGAAAACCTTAGTGGGGGCATATTGGGAATTGGTGGTAAAAAATGAAAAACTGATTGAGGAGAACCAGGCCCTGCGGGATAAAGTGGAAAGCTGTCGGGAAGAATTGGCGCAGGCCGCCCAGCAACCAGCCGATTACCAGTACACGTTGGAAGGGGAGCAAGACCGGGAATCAATGAAGCAACTGATGGATGATTATATCAGACGCATCGACCATTGTATTGTGCAGTTAAATCACCAGTTGTAATTTTTTTGGTTAGTTGTTTGGCTACTTAAGGTTTCTTTTATTAGATGACGGAACAGACTGTCAAAATCAATATAGCGGATCGCGATTACACGCTGAGAGTGGAGGCGGGCGAAGCCCCTTTCTTTAAATTGGCCGCTGAACGGCTCAATGCTCGGCTGCGCGAAAAAAAAGCAGTTTTGCGCGTCCACGACAAACAAGATTTGTTGGCAATGGTAGCTTTTGACATCGTTTTTGAAGAATTGTCGGGTGAGGAATTTGTGGGGGCAGTAGCCGACAAAGTAGCTCTATTGGAGAAAATTATCCCAGAAAATTTACAAATGTTGACCACGCCAGTGGCCTGATTGCTTTTTTGGTTCCCTTTGCTGTTTCTCGGACGCGCCCGCTCATACGATGGCACGCCCGGGTTTCACCTTCCCCCCAACTCCCAACGTGGTTTGTTCAACAGTTCCCGGTCTGCCGGGACATTTTACTCACTTCATAACCGTGCATTATAAACATGGATACAACATTGATGATTGCTGCTGGGGTTTCACTATTGGTGGGATTGGGGCTGGGGCGGTTCCTGCTTGGGATAGTACTGGGCCAGCAAGAGGGAGAAGCCAAGAAAAAAGCCCAGTTGATTTTGCAAGAGGCCGAAATTCAGGCCGAAAAGGTGAAAAATGAAAAGTCTATCCAAGCCAAAGAAAACTTTCTCAAATTGAAGACCGAGTTTGAGGAAAAAACCAACGAAAAACGGACGCTCCTGAGCAACAATGAAAACAAGCTCAAACAATATGAGGCCAAGCTCAAGCAAGTCGAAGTCAAACTCAAAGAAAAAGAAATCGAACTGGCCAAAACCCAGGAAAAACTGAAAGCTGACAAGGGCGAGATTGACAAAAGCCGGGAGACCGTCAAAATGCAGATGGAAATAGCCACCCGCAAAATTGACGAAGCCGATCAGATGCGGCTCTCCCAAGTGGCCCAGCTCGAGCAGATCGCCAACCTCAAGGCCGACGAAGCCCGTGAGCAGTTGATCGAGGCGCTCAAGGGCGAGGCCCAAAGCAAAGCCTCGTCCATGATCAAGCAGATCTTGGAAGAAGCCAAGCTGACCGCCACCAAAGATGCCAAGAAAATTGTGATCAACACCATCCAGCGCACCGCCACCGAGCACGCCATTGAGAACTGCGTATCGGTGTTCAACCTGGAAAGTGATGACCTCAAGGGCAAAATCATTGGCCGTGAAGGCCGCAACATCCGCGCCCTAGAAGCTGCCACAGGCGTGGAAATCATTGTGGACGACACCCCCGAGGCCATTGTCATTTCGGGCTTTGACCCTGTGCGCCGCGAAATTGCCCGGCTCTCGCTGCACCGGTTGGTGCAAGACGGCCGGATCCACCCCGCCCGGATCGAGGAGATCGTGGCCAAGACCACCAAGACCATCGACGACGAAATCATCGAGATCGGTGAGCGCACGGTGATCGAGCTGGGAGTCCACGGCCTGCACCCCGAACTGGTGAAAATGGTGGGCCGGATGCGTTTCCGCTCCTCTTACGGGCAAAACCTCCTCCAACACTCCCGCGAAGTGGCCAAAATGTGCGCCGTAATGGCCGCCGAATTGGGCATCAATGCCAAGCTGGCCAAACGGGCGGGCTTGCTCCACGACATTGGCAAGGTGTGGCACGAAGAACAGGAACTCCCCCACGCCATTTTGGGCATGGAACTGGCCCAGAAATACAAGGAAAACCCTGAGGTGTGCAACGCGATTGGGGCCCACCATGATGAGATCGAGATGACCTCGCTCTTGTCGCCCATCGTGCAGGCGTGCGATGCCATCTCCGGCTCGCGCCCCGGGGCCCGCCGCGAAATGATGGAATCGTACGTCCAGCGGCTCAAGGACTTGGAAAAACTGGCCATGGATTTTAAGGGGGTCAACAAGTGCTACGCCATCCAAGCGGGCCGCGAGCTGCGCGTAATCGTGGATGCCGACAATGTGAACGACAAAAAGGCCAGCCAGTTGTCGTTTGAAATTTCCCAGAAAATCGAGAAAGACATGCAATACCCCGGCCAGATCAAAGTGACCGTGATCCGCGAGATGCGCTCGGTGAGCTACGCCAAATAACCCCAGGGTCGCTGACCCAACCTAAACCCCCGGAACCTCCACTGGTCTTCGGGGGTTTTTTGTTGCTAGAAGTTACCGGTTCCCCAAGGTGATCGCCCTCCCCAAACGGGCGGGGAAATGGGCCGGGCGGGCGGTTTGATTTTCCACCAATGCAACCTTTTGGCAGTTGACTGGGTCTTGGATAAGTGGGGCGACGGGACAGATAGCTTGATCGGTCGCCCAAACGGCTGTTTTGGGGGTGGGCTGACTCCCATTCAACGATTTTGCCTTACTTCAACCTTAAAAACCCGCAAGTGTCGCGCTGGCCTTGCCAAAAGAGTTCCCCCGGGGCGGAGCCGAAAACCCCAACCCCAGAGTAGGCAACCCCAAAAAAAGCTAAGAGTGTGAAAAAATGCCCAAACTAGTGGCGTGGGGCCTGCTGGCCACCCTGCCACTCATGGCCTCCATGTGCCAAGGCCCACCCCCCGAACCGGAGACGCCGGCCCATGATCCTTGGCTTGCCACCCATCCTTAAAAACCAATGCCAAAAACCAACTTCGACCAACTACAACGGCTCCACTGGCTCATTGCCCGGGGCTGGGCCGGGCCGCCCCACTTGACCTCACAGTTTGGTCTATCCCCGCGCAGCCTTTTTCGCTATTTGCGTGCCCTGCGGCAACTGGGCGCGCCCGTGGTGTTCTGCCGCTGCACGGGCCGGTATTCCTACACGGCGGAGTGGCACCTGCCCGAAAAAGTGGCTGGCCTGGCCGACAACCAGAATAGTCAACTAAGTAATCAATAGCTAGTTTTCTGACTATTTTTTAGCCGTTTTTCCGCTTGTTAACCTTGGCGCAACGATTGGTTCACGATCACGTCACCGCGCCTTCACATTGGCCCCAAATGGGTAAAGATAAGATCACATAGCCGTCACACTCCGGTAAAACGCGGCAGCTACCTTTGTGGCGTGAAAAACTCTTCCCATTTACGTGTTATGTACAAGCACATTTTACTGTTTTTTAGCTGCCTGTCCCCATTTTTTGCCTCTGCCCAAATGGCGACCATCAAAGGCACCGTGCGCGACGCCCTCACCAAAGAAGTGATCATCGGGGCCAACGTGTCGGTAGATGGCACCACTACTGGATCCTCCACTGATCTGGACGGCAACTTTGCCATCAAGGTCGCCCCGGGCACTTATACCATCAAGATTTCCTACGTTTCCTACAAGACCCAACTGATCCCCAATGTGGTTTGCGAAGTGGGCAAAGTGGCCCAGATCGAGGCCTTCGTGGAAGAAGATGCCAAAACGTTGGAGGAAGTGGGCATTACCGTCGAACGCCAGACCAACACCATTGTGGCCTTGGTGAACGAGATCAAGTTTGCCGAGAGCGTGGTGGTGGGCATCTCGGGCGACCAGATCCAGAAAACCCAGGATCGTGATGCCGGCCAAGCCGTGCGCCGGATCCCGGGCGTATCCATTGCCGATGACCGCTTTGTGGTGGTGCGGGGCTTGGGGGCCAGGTACAACACCGTGATGTTGAACGACGTGATCACGCCCAGTTCCGAAGTGGATGTCAAGTCCTTTTCCTTTGATCTTATCCCTTCGGGTGTGATCGACCGGATCACCGTCTCCAAGTCTGGGGCGGCCGATATTCCCGGGGAATTTGCGGGCGGGGTCATCAAGATCTACACCAAGAATGATCCAGAAGAGAACAAGACCACTTTCGGGATTTCCACTTCTTACCGCGCCGGAACCACTTTCGGTTCCGCCATGCGCCAAGCGCCGGGCGCCAACGACTTCTTGGGCTTTGGCAGCGGCGGCCGCTGGTTGCCGGGTGGTTTTCCTTCCCGGAGCCGTTTTTTGGCCACCAGCAGCCCTGTGGATCGGGCCACCTTTGCCAATCAACTGCCCAACGATTGGGCCCCGCAGTCGGTGACTCCTTCGCCCGATTTGAGGATGAATTTCAGTCTGACCCGCAAGTTCAATATCGGCAAGCTGGAAGTGGGCAATTTGACCGCCATCAACTATTCAAATACGAATCAGTTTGCCAAGGTGTTCCAAGACCGCTTTATCGAGAGTGGCCGGGGAGTGAACGACCTGCGCGATGCCGCTTTTACCGATGAACAATTTACCAACAACGTGCGTTTGGGTGTGCTCAACAACTGGGTGTTCCGGTTGAACGACCGCCACAAGATCGAGTTCCGCAACCTGTTCAACCAGATGGGAATCACGGAAAGCACCCAGCGGTCGGCCACCGACTTTGGCAATGGCCAGGAATTCCGCAATGTGGGCCTCCGCTATGAGCAACGCAGCATTTATTCGGGCCAGTTGGCTGGCAAGCATGAATTTGGGGGAAATAGCAAATTCAACTGGAACACCGGGTTTTCGTACACCAGCCGCCGGGAGCCTGATTTTCGTCGTTTCCGCACTGCCCGGAGCTTGAGTTCTCCCCAAGAAGCTTTTTCGTTGGTGCTGCCTCCTTCGGGCGGTGCGCTGTTTGACAACGCCCGCTTTTATTCCAATCTGAATGAGTATGCCGTGATGGCCAGTGGCAACTACGAGCACAGTGTCAAATTGAACAAAAAAGACAAGAGCCTGATCACCAAGTTGCGGGCCGGTTTTTATACTGAATACAAGAACCGCCAGTTTGAATCGCGCTGGTTTTCGTATGTGGCCACCAGTAGCTTCTTCAACCAAGCCATTTCCCGCCAGCCCTACGAGCAGGTGTTTTCGCCCACCAATGTGAGCGGCCAGAACACCGGTCTCACCATGGTGGAAGGCACCAATGCCAGCGACCGTTACCGGGCCGACAACACATTGTTGGCTGGTTATGTATCAGCGGCCATTCCCTTGACCAAGAAATTTAACGCAACATTGGGCTTGCGCGCCGAATTTAACCAGCAGCGATTGAACAGCCGCGATCGCGGCGATCGCAATGTGCGGGTGGACAACCCCATTCTCAGCCCCTTGCCCTCGTTCATCCATACTTCGGAGTTCACCGAGAAGATGCTGCTCCGGGTAGCTTACTCGCTCACGATCAACCGCCCAGAGTTTCGGGAACTTGCCCCGTTCCTGTACTATGATTTCACCAACGACTTTAACTTCATTGGTAATCCCAACTTGAAAGTGGCCAATATCCACAATGTCGATGTCCGCTGGGAATATTACCCCAGCCCGAGCGAATTGATTTCTTTTGGGGTGTTCTACAAGAATTTTCAGAACCCGATCGAGGCAGTGGCCGATGTGACCGGTGGCGGATCTACCCGTACTTACAGTTTCCGCAATGCGGATGCGGCCCAAAACATTGGGGTCGAGGCCGAAGTGCGCAAGGGTCTCTTCAATGTTTCGGACAGCCGGTTTATCCAACGCATCACGCTCGTGGCCAATGCGGCGATAGTCAACAGCCGGGTCAATTTCTCGGGCGATGTTGCCCTCACCCAGCGGGATCGGGCCTTGGCCTTCCAATCGCCGTATTTGGTCAATGCCGGGGTATTCTACAACGATGATGAGCACGATTTCCAACTTAACTTGCTCTACAACGTCATTGGCCCCCGGATCATTTTGGTGGGCAACATCCAGCAGTTCCCCGAAGTATATGAAATGCCCCGCAACGTGATCGATGTCTCGTTCACCAAGGGGTTGGGCAAACACTGGGAGGTAAAGGGCGGGGTGCAAGACCTGCTCAACGCCCGCTTCCGGTTCACCGAAGATTCGGATCGCAACGGAAAGATTTCGGGGAGTAGTGACCAGAACTTTGCCAATTTTCGCCGGGGCCAGTACGTGACCCTGGGGATCAATTACAAAATGTAATCAGGCTCAATCACAATCAACTTTTGCTAATTGGCAGATTAAATCATTGAAAATCAAATGAATCTGCAATCATAAAATTTAAATTTTTTCTAATTTTAGTATAAATGAGTAACAAAAAAAGTGCGGAGGCCAATCCGCACTTCAATCAGTGAAAGCTTGAAATACCTTAAAATCAATCTCTCCATTCAAAAGTACACAGTTATGAACAAATTTTGGAAATTTTTCGCAGTAAGTAGTTTATCGCTCGTTATGTGGGGCTGCGGTGGCTTGGGTGGTGACGATGACAACACTCCAGTTGAGACGGGCCAGCGCGATGCCCGGGGCCGGGTGATCATTGAAGGAAACATCACCGCCAACCGTCGTTTATTGTCCACCGAAAAATACATCCTGCGCGGTTTTGTGCGGGTAAAGGCCGGGGCTGAAATCCAAATCGATCCCGGAACGGTTGTTTTTGGGGATAAAAATACCCAAGGCTCGTTGGTCATTGAGCGCGGTGGCCGCATTAATGCTGCCGGAACGGTTGACAAGCCGATTGTCTTCACTTCAGGCGAAGCCCCTGGCCAGCGCAACTACGGTGACTGGGGTGGGATCGTCCTGTTGGGTAATGCTCCCACCAACAAACCGACCACTACTGGGATCGAAGGGGTTCCCGATGGCCCTTATGGTGGCACCAACGCCGAGGACAACTCCGGCGTGCTCCGCTACGTACGCATTGAGTTTGCGGGTATTCCGATCACCCCTGGCAATGAGATCAACGGCTTGACCATGGGGGGAGTGGGCCGGGGCACCACGATTGAGTACGTACAGGTGTCTTTTTGTGGCGACGATTCATTCGAATGGTTTGGTGGCAATGTCAACTGCCGCTACCTGATCGCGTTCCGTGGTTGGGATGATGATTTTGACGCTGACTTCGGTTATTCAGGCCGGGTTCAGTTTGGGTTGGGCTATCGCGATCCGGCCATCAATGACCAATCAGTTTCTAATGGTTTTGAAACTGACAACGATGCCGCTGGTACGGCCGATACCCCTTTCACCAGTGCAGTATTCTCCAACATCAGCATCTTCGGGCCATTGGGCCGGGGGGCCAATGTTGCCAATTTAGCTTTGTGGGGCCGTGCGGCGCACATTCGTCGTAACTCCGAACTGTCGATCTTTAACTCATTGTTTACCGGTTATCCCGAGGGCCTGCGCCTAGATGGAACGGCTACGCAGGCCAAGGTCAACAGCGGTGCATTGGAAATGACCAACAACATTTTTGCTGGCCATACCCGCAATATCAACATTGCTGGTGGCGCCACTTTGCCCGAGATTGAGGCTTGGTTCAGTGCCCCCAACCGTAATAACCGGACCTTTGCCGATTTCTCGACATTGGGCCTCAATGCCCAGAACTTTAACATGGAAGCTCCCGGTTTGTTGCCAGCGGCCGGATCACCACTGTTGACCGGGGCGGCCTTTACCAATGCCAAGCTCCAAACTGGTTTTCAGGCCGTGACGCACATCGGTGCTTTTGGGACTACCAACTGGACCCAAGGCTGGGCCAATTTCAATCCCCAGACTACCGTTTACTAAGTTAGTTAGCCGCTGCTTACCCCGTTTGACCTGTCACAACCAGTTACCCGCCATTCTCACCGAGTGGCGGGTTTTTTTGGCATTAGCGAGCTGGTTAGCCCCTCATTACAGCAGCTTGGTCTGGATGATGGTTTTGAGCCCCTTCATGAGCCGGAAGATGTCGTAGATGTCCTCGTTGGAGGAGTCATAGTTGCGGCTGATGCAGTATTGCTGGCCGTGCAGCACCATAAAGTTCCAGATCAGCCCCACGATGTAGAGCCCGTAGATGGGTTTGATGTTGTTGTTTTGCTCGCGGGCCACGAGCATGGCGGCCATGGCTTGGGCATCGGGGTTGCCCTCGTTGTCCACGCTGCGCTTATACTGGTGCATGCAGAAGAAGGGCACATCCGGGTCGCGGAAGCCCGAAGCGATCATGCCATCGACGATGCCCGAAAGATCGTAGTCGCCCACAGTGCCCTGAAGAGGCCGCTCCAAAAAATATCCAAACTCATCGGTGTCAATCTTGGTGAAGGTAATGAGCGGGCTAATAAATTTATTTTCAAGTTCGGTTTCATTTCAAGCTTTGCCGGCCCGGAGAATACCCTCCTGCAAGTCGGTCAGGATCTGCCGCTCATAGTCCGACAGGGGGATTTCCATGCCCTGCCATTCTTCCAATACCCTGACCTGCCTTAGTCCAAACGCTTTGTCCAGTTTGGTGAGGGTCCAGTCCCGAAAGGCGGCTTTTTTCATGGCCTGATCGATTAATTTTTATCAAAGTTATGCAAAAATGGGCGAAATTCGCTTGCCCAGATACCTTTTAACCTTTACCAGTGTCCTCGTATTTTCGCTGTTCAACGCTAATCTGCCCATGATTGTACCAGGCCATAAGCTGCCCCTCGAGTTTTATCGCCAGCCCGATGTGGTGGCCATTGCCCAAGCCCTGTTGGGCAAGTACTTGGTCACTCATCTGGACGGGGAACTGACCAGCGGCCAAATCGTGGAAACCGAAGCCTACTGTGGGGCTACGGACAAAGCCTGCCACGCTCACTTTAAGCGCACCAAGCGCAGCGAGGTCATGTTCCGTCCGGGAGGAGTGGCGTATGTCTATCTGTGCTACGGCATCCACCGGCTGTTCAACATCGTGACCAACGGCGAGGGCCTGGCCGATGCGGTG
>Ga0105045_10001711_pt1 | contig 18114 bp, 13 predicted proteins | sample MAT02_FD_78089 | JGI IMG/M metagenome (GOLD analysis project Ga0105045, IMG submission 78089) | Freshwater microbial communities from Lake Fryxell liftoff mats and glacier meltwater in Antarctica - MAT-02 (megahit assembly) | ecosystem: Environmental > Aquatic > Freshwater > Ice > Liftoff... | reverse complement strand
CCACAGCTACTGGTTTTTCATAGCGTGTGGAAGTAACTTTTTTTACCAACTTTAATTGGCTTCTTGTGTGTGGATCACTAGAACTTTGTGAGGAGTTACCTCCCAGAAAATTTTAATTCTTTCCTGGTTTCAGTGTGTTCGGTCTTTTGCCATCATCGCTTTTTACAGCATAGGTTAGGATATTGGTTTCTTGGTTTTTTGAGTCATCATCGCTTTTTAGGGCATAGTCTCAGGATGTTGGTTTTTTAGTTTTCTTTTAGGATTTGGATCATTTGGTTTTTTTGAGTCATCATCGCTTTTAACAGCATAGTCTCAGGATGTTGGTTTTCTTAGTTTTCTTTTAGGATTTGGATCATTTGGTTTTTTTGAGTCATCATCGCTTTTAACGGCATAGTCTCAGGATGTTGGTTTTCTTAGTTTTCTTTTAGGATTTGGATTGTTTATTAGAATTTGACTGGTGATATCTTGTCAATCATTTTCTACCATAAAATTGCGTTAAAAATTATTGCCCAACAAGAGCAATAACGCTCTTTTTGTGTAATAGCGTAAATACCATCGCTGTAGTAATAGTTCTACTGATTGGAAGGTGTTAGTACGTAATTGGTTAAACGTATAAATACGAAAGAGGGGTAGCTCATTTAAAAATGATATAGGTAAGCCAACTCATGGTGTAGGCTAAAAAGGTCATGTAAGCTAATTGAATGAGGGGCCATTTCCAACTGCGGGTTTCTCTTTTTACAATGGCAAGCGTGCTCATGCATTGCATGGCCAGCACATAAAAAACCATTAGTGACATACCTGTTGCAAGGTTATACACTTTGCTGCCATCGGCTCTTACAGCGGCCGACATTTTTTGACGGAGTGTATTGTTATTATCTTCATCAACATCACCAACGCTATATAAAGTAGCCATTGTACCAACAAAAACTTCTCTTGCGGCAAACGAGGTAATTAATGCAATACCAATTTTCCAGTCGTAGCCAAGCGGCCTGATGGCGGGCTCAATGGCAGTACCTAAAGTGCCGGCGAAAGAATTTTGTAGTAATTCAGTTTTACGGTGTTTATTCAGTTCATCTTGTTGTGCCGGATTCTCTTTGATGAGTTGGTCATATTTCGAAGTTACTGCGGCCATTTTTTTAGCAGGTCCAAAAGAACTTAATACCCACAAAAGCAAGCTAATCACCATGATTATTTTACCAGCCTCAAACACAAAAATCTTTGCTTTTTCAATCATGGTGGTTACAGCATTTTTCCATCTTGGGCTACGGTAAACCGGTAGTTCCAGTATAAAAAAGCTCTTCTCCTTAATATTGATGAACCATCTCATTACAAAGGATACCACCATTGCCATCACAGTCCCCAGCAAATAAAGTCCCATCATCACAAGACCCTGCATGCTTAAAAAGCCAAAATATAATTTGGATGGAATAACCAGTGCAATTAAAATGGTGTACACCGGCAATCTTGCACTGCAACTCATCAATGGGGTAACCATAATGGTTAACAAGCGTTCCTTTCTGTTTTCAATATTTCTCGCACTCATAATGGCAGGCACTGCGCAAGCGAGTCCACTGATCATTGGCATTACGCTTTTTCCATTTAAGCCAACTTTTCGCATCAGCTTATCCGTTAGAAAGCTGATTCTGGCCATATATCCGGTATCCTCCAATAAAGTGATTAAGCCAAATAAGATCATTATTTGCGGAATAAATATCAATATGCCGCTTAAGCCAGCCACCACTCCGTTTATTAAAAGATCGCTCCACCAAACTTCCGGCAACACAGCTCCGAGCCATCCGCTTAATTTACCAAAGCTCCATTCAATGGCATCCATCGGGTACTGGGCTATCAAAAAAACACTTTGAAAGAGTAAAAACAGCACAGCCAGCAAAATCAGGTATCCCCATTTCCTATCCAGTAAAACATTGTCCAGCTTTTCGGTGAAGAGTGATTGATGCAAGGGGTCTGTTTCTACCACCGTTGAATGCATGATCTGCTTAATTCTTCCATAACGCAACATAATTTCTTCTGCCTGCGTTTTGGTTGGGTTAAAATTGTTTGCTACTTCAATGGCTTCAATATCTTCCTGAATGGCAGGTGTTAATTTAAAATTTTCATGGTTGATAAGATAATGCAATGCAGTGTAATCGCTCATTTGGGGAAGCAATTGTTTTACCTGCTCAATAGGTTTTTCCGCAAGATCCTGACTATGAATAAATTCCCGTGGGGCGGTAAAATTGGCTATAAAAGTTTGTTCAATTATTTTTTTAAGTTGAGGAACTCCTTTACTTTTTCTTGGATTAATGGTAACCACTGGCACACCCAATTCTCTCTCCAAACCATTGATGTCAATATCAGTACCTTTTTGTTTGGCAAGGTCAATCATTGATAGAGCTACTACCACCGGTATTTTAAGATCAATGATTTGTGAACAAAACAATAAGTTCCTTTTCAGATTACTGGCATCTGCAACCAGCAACACCATGTCCGGCCTGATGTCATCATCTTGCTGCAGCAATACTTTATAGGCAACCCATTCATCTGCTCTTTTTGGATACAAGCTATAGGTGCCCGGCAAATCAATAATGGTAGCCGTTAATTTTTCACCGATGCTGCAATACCCTGTCTTTTTATCAACAGTAACACCCGGAAAATTTCCAACCTGTTGGTGTAGCCCCGTTAAAATATTGAATAGCGAACTTTTCCCGCTATTTGGGTTACCGACTAAGGCTATATTGATGTGTTTTGTCAAAATAAAGTAAAGTAAGCCTCTTTGGATATGAAGGAATTCCGCTAAAGGATTGCAAAAATAACCCCTATCAATGATTTCTGATTACGAAATTAGAAACATAGCAAAGGTACTTTTGTATCATTATGTGGCTTACATTTTTTAATTTTTATCAATTTGGTAAACTTGGTTTTCATCCATTTGGCTTAGTTGAGCAAATGGTAATTGATGACGCCGATCCTATTTGCGTTGCTTTTGCAAAATAAGTTTTACTTTTTTTCAATTACACCTGCTCCAATAACTGGTATGGTTTTTCGTATTTTATTTTTCTCACCTCAATGATTTGTAAGAATACAGCTAAAACAAATTTTACGGTTAGTTTACATTTTTGGCAATTGACTGAATTACCTTTGCAACTTTAATAAATATATTTATATGAGGTACGCTTTTTTGTTGTTTATTATTAGCTTTCAATTTGCAGATGCCCAAAAATTGAAGAAGGCAGATAAAGCCTTGTTGACTGGTTTAGAGTCACACATCAATTTTTTGGCAGACGATAAACTGGAAGGGAGAAGAACGGGTACCCGGGGGGAGCAATTAGCGTATGAATACATTAGCCGTCAATTTGAAAGTGCCGGACTATCGGCAAAGGGAGATGGGAAATCTTACCTGCAGCAATTTCAGATAAATGATGGCAAGGAGGTAAGTCCGATATCTCATCTAATCATTAATGGCAACGACTTGAAACTATATGAGGATTATTTTCCATTTTCTTTTAGTCCGGATCAATCGCTGGAAGCAACGGCCTCTATCTCATTACACGAAAATTCAAATCCCTGGTTTTATGACATTAATGAATTAACGGAAGCCAATAAAAATAATCCTCATTTTGATTTAACTGCGGAAATAAAAGCTAAAGCCATTGAATCGGCAAAAAAAGGTGCCAACGCTTTTATTATTTTTAATACCGGTACCGAAAAGGATCAACTAAAGTTTGAGCCAACATCAAAATCAGATTTACTCTCAATTCCTGTTTTGTACATTTCAAAAACAGCGAAAGAAAAATACCTGAATGATGAAACAGCTACCCTCGACATCAAACTAAAAATTGTAATAGTCGACAAAATAAGATACGGTCATAACGTAATCGGGTATATCGACAACAACGCCGTCACTACTATTATACTGGGTGCCCATTATGACCATCTTGGTTTTGGCGAAGATAAAAACTCTTTGTATAGCGGTTTAATACCACAGATACACAATGGTGCAGATGATAATGCAAGCGGCACCGGGGCACTGATTGAGTTGAGTAAAATGTTGAAACTTGGAAATTATAAAAACAACAATTACCTGATGATTGCTTTTTCCGGTGAAGAGCTGGGTTTATATGGCTCAAAATATTTCACAGAGCACGCCACGATTGATCTTACGAAAGTAAATTACATGATTAATATGGATATGATTGGAAGGTTGAAAGACAGTACCCGTGGATTGAGCATTGGTGGTTATGGCACATCTCCACAATGGGGCGAACTGTTGGGTAAATCTGACAAATATTTCAATATAAGGTTTGATAGCAGCGGCACAGGTCCAAGCGACCATACTTCTTTTTATAGAAAAGATATACCTGTTTTGTTTTTCTTTACAGGTACACATGCCGATTATCACAAGCCATCGGATGATGCGGATAAAGTGAACTATGTGGGTGAACTGCATGTAGTGAAACTTATTTACTCGTTGATTGAAAAAACGAATAAACGGGGTAAACTAGACTTTACAAAAACAAGGGAATTACCAACCAGTTCAAAAAGTAGTTTTCGGGTGTCACTTGGCATCATGCCAGATTATACGTACAGCGGAAAAGGTGTTAGAGCGGATGGGGTAAGCGATGGAAGAGTAGCACAAAAAGTGGGGATTAAAGCAGGAGATATCCTGACTAAATTGGGGGATTACGAAATCACCGATATGCAGAATTATATGCAAGCGCTCAACAAATTTAACAAGGGAGATGCAACTAAAGTGAAAGTAACAAGGGGTGTAGAAGAGTTAATTTTTGATATAGTATTCTAGTGCTATCTTAAGAATAAGATAACAAATGACAATTTACAATTCATTCTGAACAACAGCCACTATCGATTTCAAAAGAGCTTTCTTGTTTTTACAAGCCTGCGTTACTTATAAGAATGCACTTTAAATTGTAGCAGTAGCAGATGGTAGGTGTAGGCACCGACCACGGTCCAGCCTTGGATGGTGTATTCATCAACCGAAATCAGGAGCGACAATTTGGGATGCAGCCTGCTAAGAACAAATAAATTTTAAACTGAATAATAAAATTCTCCTTAGGGAGCAGCAGGGTTATGAAACTTAAAATAGATAATGAATCAATAGCCCGTGAATTTTTTGAAGATGCTATCCTGCTGGGCATTGTAGCTCCGGTGAAGGACTACCAGTTTAGCTGGCATTTAAATCAGCTACTTGGTTTCGACTTCAGAATCAATAATGATTATGAAATACATCTAACCAAAAAAGAACGAAAGTATTTTTTTTCCATATACGAATATGCCGTACCTTCTACATCGGTCGTACATTATTTGTACAACAACCAGTTTGACGGGGAATACCTTTTACCCGAATTTAAGCACCTCGACTTTGTTTGGTTAATTAAAGGAGAATATGTATCAACAGTTGAATTAAAAGTGCTGGTGCATTCCATTAAATCTTTGCCAGGTGTGCAGCTTGTAAAAGAAATGACCAGCGAGAAAATAAAAAATAAACAACACCTCATCTTTTAGAAAGACTGATTTTTCTTTCTAAAAAAATGAAACATCAGTCAGTATAAAAATGATCGGGCAACAGGCTTTTATTAATGCTTGTTATGTTGATCCATTATCAATTCAATCACCATTAATTTATTTTTATGTGGGAAGAAAAAAACAATAAGCTGTATAAGAAATTTGAATTCAAAAATTTTTCAGAAGCCTTTGGTTTTATGACAAGAGTTGCTTTGGCGGCTGAAAAAATGGAACATCATCCTTTGTGGACCAATGTTTACAACGAGGTGGAAATATGGTTATATACGCATGATGCGGGGGATATCATTACCGAAAAGGACCGGAAGCTTTCTGCCAAGATTGATGCGTTGTCAAATTTGTAACAAGCCATCAACGTTTCAACTTGCTTAAACAAATGGGTGTTCATTCAAGACTATGCTTTATGCTACGTTATTCAAATATAGCCACGAGCATAGCTTGATTTTTAAGTCGTAATTGTTGATCAATCTTTTTAGAATGCTTGGCAACCAAATGACATTACGCTGCTTAGTTTCTTAAAACGAACATCTTAAATGTTTCTGTTGGTTAGGCTTTGATCGTAACCAATTTATCTTGTTGTTCAGTTAAATAACCAACAGGTTTTATAAATAATTCCAGCCCGTTTTGCAAAAGAATGTTTTTAACCTGTTCAACAGCAGATGGGTTTACGGCTATTAGCAATCCTCCGCTGGTTTGTGGATCTGCAAGAATTGCTTGTTGATAATCAGATACAGGTCCAATTTTATGGCCATAACTGTCCCAGTTTCTATTGGTACCGCCAGGCACCGATTTTTGATCTACATAGCTTTTGATATCCTGTAGTATCAGCGGAACATTTTCAAAATCAATCATCGCACTTAGTCCGCTTCCTTCTGCCATTTCTACCAGGTGGCCAAGCAGGCCAAAACCTGTTACATCCGTCATGGCACTTACTTCCTTCACTTTGCCCAGTACTTCACCAATTTTATTCAACTGCATCATTTGCTTTGCAGCCAGACCCTTGTGCGCTTCTCGTAATATGCCTTTTTTTTCTGCCGTTGTCAAAATACCTACACCCAATGGTTTGGTCAAGAACAAGATATCGCCTTCTTTGGCAAGGTTATTTTGTTTTATATTTTTAATGGGCACCAGTCCGTTTACTGCCAGTCCAAAAATGGGCTCCGGCGAATCAATGCTATGTCCGCCAGCCAATGGAATACCGGCCTCTATACAAATACTTCTGCTGCCTTCAATGACTCTTTTTGCAATGGCTGGTGGTAAAATGTTGATCGGCCAGCCTAAGATGGCGATTGCCAGAATGGGTTTACCTCCCATGGCATACACATCACTGATTGCATTGGCCGATGCAATCCTTCCAAACTCATAAGGGTCATCTACAATCGGCATAAAAAAATCGGTAGTGGATATCAATGCAGAACCGTTGCCCAGGTCGTACACTGCTGCATCATCCTTGCTATGGTTGCCTACTATCAGTTTATCATTATCTGGCATGGCAAAATTGCTGGTCAAAATTTCATCCAGTATTTTGGGTGCTATTTTACATCCACAACCTGCTCCATGAGAATATTGGGTAAGTTTGATAGCTGCCAGTTCTGTTGAGTCCATAACTACTGTTATTTAGTTTTTCGCCTCAATAATATTGCGGCATTTGTTTGTAAATCTGCACTAAATCTTACTTCATACCTTTTTTCACCATCCATTATGATGAGGAGCCCCGTGTTTGGCGGAATACTACCAAGGCTTTCCGCATACATCACCATCGACAGTGAATCTTTCATGGATTTATCAATGTAAATGGTTTTGCTGTTTGGTTTTTCTGTAAGTCCCTGTTTGGCAAATATAATCTGCCCATTCATTAAAACACTTACTGTATCGCCATCTACTTCACCATTGTCATATAAAGTTAATACCAGGCTATCCGATTCAAAAAATACAGACTGTTGATTTTTCATTTTCCTTTCAGCAACATCGGCGGCTGCCTTTACAACCGGTGAGGTGGCAATAACGGGTGTTGCTGTTTTCTGTTCTGTAGCTATAACAATTGCTGTTGTTGAAACCGGCTTTATCGGCTCAATGATTTTAGCAGCAATCGGTGTAACTGAAGCAGCGGGATTTTCATTTATAACCGGCTTCTTAGCAATATCTGTAACCGGTTTATTGTCCTTTTGCACCGGCGTTTTAACCGCGGCAACAGGTGTTGTGTTTTTTGCTGCCGGTGCCAGGTCTATCGTTTTTGGTTGTTCAATCACTGGTTGCGCATTTTCTTTTTTTACAGTAGGAGCAGCAACAATATCTTTCTTTTTTTCAGTCGGCTGAATGATAGGGGCTACTGGCTTAGTTAACGGTTTTATAACAAAGTCTTCAGCAGGTTTTGTTTTATTTGCAGCAGAATCTTTTGTAATAAGCACCGTTGTTTTTCCAGCCGGTACCTGTGTTTTAATTGCCGCCTGATTTTCAGCAGTAGTTGTTTTTGCAATGGACTGGTCCCTTTCCTTTATACCTTTTGAGATAGAATCTTTTGCAATCAGCTCAATAGTTTTTTTAACCGGATTGGGTGAGTTCATTGTGGGGGTTCTTTCAACAGCAGTGGTTGTTGCAATGGGTTGCCCGGTTGGTTTGATATCTGCCTTTGATGGCTCAATTTTAGCGACTGGTTCTACGATCTTTTTGGATTCTGTTTTCTTCGGCATTTCCACTACCGTTTTTGCAATGGATATTTCAATTGGTTTTTGCGTTGTTTTCACTGGCTGCTTTTCAATCGCAATCTCTTTGTTTTTTTCTGCTGCCGGGGCCTTTAATTCGTTCGGCTTTTCCACATCCGCCGTTACGGAGGGCTTTTCAGCTACTATTTTATTTTTTATGGACGGTTTTTCTACCCTTGCAATTTCTAATTGTGTTTTAACAGCAGCTTTTACAAATGAAAGATCTTTTTCAAGTTTTAGTTCCTGTAATTTTTCATACAATGCCATCCCCTTAAAATCAATTGAACGTTTTACCTGCAAACTGCCGGTAAGCTGGCTATATTCCCAGGTTTTGTTGGTACTCCATCTGCCGCTCAATTCCATGGCAGTATCACTTACATATAAAGCCAAAATACTTTGAACTTTTACTTTTTTTGGGGGTGCAACGCTAAAGTTATTCGAGATCATTTCAACATCCTCTATAATTATCCCGCCGTCTTTCTTTTTAATCTTTATTCTTTTTACACCGATTTCCTTTTTTCCGGAATCTTCAAATAATATATAAGAGTAGCCCGTAAGTTTTCCTTTTTCTTCGCTGATGGCAATTTCGTACGGCAAATTTTTTTTGGTGGAATCGTTGTATAAAGAACCCTTCCAAAGGCCCGTAATGTCCTGTTCTGCTATTTTGTCTGTTTGTGCAAAAAGGCAAATGGGGAATAAAAAAAACAGGAATATTATAATATTAAAGGGTAGCCTTTTCATTCATCAATAGGTTGGTGATCATTTTTATATCAACGCCCGGACAGGTTGTTTTATTGAGTAAGGCCGGAAGGTTTTCCCTGTTTAGCAAGGCTTTTCCATAACATTTGTCATAATATTTTAATAAAACCCTAAAACACTCTTTATGATTATTTTCCAACAGGTGATTGATCGCTATTTTGGTTTCAAGTCCACCCAATCTTTTTTGAATTCGAATGACGGCATTTACCAGTTTTTCTTTTTCAAATTTACCATATTCTTCTGTCAGGTAATCAAGTCGTTCTTCAAATGGAATTTCAATAAACCTTACCCGGCTGTTTCGCATGGTATTCCATAATGCGGTGGGTATATTGATCAGCCCGATGCGTTGACTCTCATCTTCCAGATATATGATGTTGTTTAAAGCCGTTTGCTCTACTTCAGCATTTGACGGGTGTGTAATAGCAGATAACTCTGCCGCCAACAGATTTTCAAACATTTCCTGCGTTGGTTGTGCCTTTTCGCCAATTGCACCAAACGCTGAACCTTTGTGATGGGCCAATCCTTCAAGGTCAATTACTGGTTTACCCATGCGTTTTAGTTCATGCAACACCAGTGTTTTCCCGGAGCCTGTGTAACCGCCTAAAATATTAAAAGGGTACGGTTTCTCAAATTGTAATCTTGCCCATTGCCGATAAGCTTTATAGCCGCCAACCAGCGTGTACACTTTAAAGCCATAAAGGTCTAATAACCAGGCTACCCCTTCACTACGCATGCCGCCACGCCAGCAATGAACAAGCAATCCCCCACCGCCCCCTAAAGGGGAAACAATTGTTTTGTTTATTTTGAGGTTTTCTTTTGCATTGGTTGCAATGATAGCTTCCACTTCCACCACCATCTTTCTCATCTTCATACCAAAGTAATCCAATCCAATTTTAATAGCAGTTTTCCTGCTTTCCTGTTTGTAGGCAGTGCCCACCACTTTTCTTTCGTCATCTGTAAATAGCGGAAGACTGTGTGCACCCGGTATATGCGCATGCAAATATTCGCCTGGACTGCGAACATCCAGAATGGGCTGCGTTTTGGCCAGTTGTAAAAACTGCCCGATGGTGATTTTTTGTACTGCCATATATGCTCCTTTTTTAAATGCAAGGAATCCATGAAAAGGTCAAAGCGAGTGTTCCATTTCGTGATCATCTATTTGTTAAACAAGTTAGATACTATTTTCTAAACGATCAGTAATCGGTTCATTCGTTATTAGTCAACGGGCTCCGCCTAAGTTACAAAAAGAAAAAGCTGCTGAAATATCCAGCAGCTTCTAAAATTATATTTTATAACATTGTTCGGCCTATCCGTTCATAGAGGTCAAAAACTCTGCATTGTCTTTCGTTCCTTTCATGTTCTTCAATAAAGTATTCAAGGCTTCTTCAGGATTCATGTCGGCCATGTGCTTGCGCAATACCCACATACGCTGGAAGGTTTCTTTGTCCAGTAGTAAATCATCTCTGCGGGTAGAAGAAGATACGATGTCAATAGCAGGGTAAATTCTACGGTTCGACAATCTTCTGTCCAGTTGAAGTTCCATGTTACCAGTTCCTTTAAATTCTTCAAAAATTACCTCATCCATTTTACTACCAGTATCAACCAGCGCAGTCGCAATGATGGTCAATGAACCACCAAATTCTATTTTACGGGCTGCTCCGAAAAATTGTTTTGGTTTTTGCATTGCATTTGCTTCCACACCACCACTCAATACTTTACCACTTGATGGTGCTACGGTGTTATGTGCTCTTGCCAAACGGGTAATACTATCCAACAGAATAACTACATCATGTCCACATTCTACCAAACGTTTCGCTTTTTGTAAAGCAATGGTAGAAACTTTTACATGCTTTTCGGCAGGTTCATCAAAAGTGGAGGCAATTACTTCTGCCTTAACGCTACGTTCCATATCGGTAACTTCTTCCGGTCTTTCATCTACCAGCACAATCATCAGGTAACATTCCGGGTGATTTTCGGCAATGGCATTGGCCAGTTCTTTTAGCAACATGGTTTTGCCGGTTTTTGGCTGGGCAACAATCAATCCACGCTGGCCTTTACCAATTGGCGTAAACAAATCCATGATTCTTGTGCTGTAATTGCTGGAAGAAGTAGTAAGATTTAATTTTTCAAAAGGAAACAATGGTGTAAGATAATCAAACGGAACCCTGTCTCTTACCTCATCCGGACTTTTACCGTTAATGGTTTCCACCTTTAACAAAGCAAAATATTTTTCACCTTCTTTTGGCGGGCGAACAGATCCGTAAACGGTATCACCTGTTTTTAATCCAAATAATTTTATCTGGGAAGGCGATACATAAATATCATCCGGGGAGGACAAATAATTGTAATCGCTGCTTCTTAAAAAGCCATAGCCGTCGGGCATCATTTCCAATACACCTTCGCCTAATATAATACCATCAAATTCAATATTGAATACCTGTGTATCTCTGCGCTGCTGGTACTGCTTGCTGGGGTACTGGTTTTGCTGGCTGCTTTCGCCTTGTTGTAATTCGGGTTGTTGTTGTTGTATATCTTCTTCCTGTAATAAAGATGCTATTGCAGCCGGCACAGTACTTTGTTCGTTTGTAATGGGTTGCAATTCTTCTTCATCGTCCTCTTCTTCCGGCTCGGGCCTTTTATTCACCACTCTTTTTCTATCTGCAGGATGTTCCGTTTTTTTAATAGGTTTATGTTCCGCTTTTGCCTCTGCCACTTTTGGGGGTTCAACTACAGGAGCCTGCTCGTCTGCGACATTCGCCGGATTGGCTTTTAAAGTGCGTTTGCGTTTTGGTTTTTCCTGCTCTCCGCCTTTGGGTTCTGGGTTCATGATAGTAATGGATTGAGAGTCCAGAATTTTGTAGATGAGGTCCTGCTTATCGGATTTTTTAAAGTTGGGTATAGCAAGTTGCTCAGCAATATCCTGCAACTCAGGAACGAGCATGTCGTTCAGTTGTAAAATGTCATACATAAAAAAGTGAAAATGATTTTTTTCAAAAAATCTAGTCTTAAAATCTGAAAACGTAATTGAGAATTTAGATTAACGGAATGGGACTGTCTGATGCAGTGAATGAATGGAAAGACCTTATCAGCAATATTCCTTCGCAATATTACGCCGTTTTTAATAAAAAATAAATATTTTTTTGTTTTAGGCATTGGTGCTGCTCAGGAAACTGTTGCAACGGTGTATCCGATCTGGTTGTGGCTCCGTAGAACGGATTGCAATAAAGGAGCTTTAACAATAACCGAAGCAAGTAAGGAAAAATAAAATGTTCTTCAGGTGTTTTTCGATGACACCTGGTACTCAAAAATGTGGAATTACTTTGGGGGCTTAAACTATTGAATAGCTATTATTAAATATTTTACCACCGCTCTTTTATTATCATTAGAACTATTTAGTGTTCACACGACCTGATTTTTAAGTTCTTTACCGGATTCAAAATCGTCTATATTTTTCAGGGTGATTTGCGCAATTTGTGTCAGGGCTTCTTCAGTAAAAAACCCCTGGTGAGAAGTAATCAGTACATTCGGAAAACTTAGCAGTCGCAAAATTTCATCGTCCTGGATGATATTTTCAGAAAGGTCTTTGAAAAACAGCTTCTCTTCCTGTTCGTATACATCCAAACCCAGGTAACCTATTCGACCTGATTTTAAACCATGGATCGCTGCGGAAGTATCGATCAATGCTCCACGGCTGGTATTGATCAACATTACACCTTTTTTCATCATCTCAATGGTTTTTTCATTGATGATGTACTTTGTTTGTTCATTTAAAGGACAATGCAATGAAATGATATCTGCCTGTTCAAATATATCAACCAGCGGTAAATAAGTTACACCCTTTGCCACAGTTGGTTGATGAACTATCAAATCAAAGGCCAATACATTGCAGCCAAAGCCCATCATAATATCGCAAAATATCTGTCCTATTTTTCCGGTACCAATTACACCCACCGTTTTACCATGTAAGTCAAATCCGGTCAGTCTTTCCAATGAAAAATTTCCTTCTCTTACACGGTTATACGCTTTGTGTGTTTTACGGTTAAGTGTTAACATCAGCGCTACTGCATGTTCGGCTACAGCAAAAGGAGAATAAGCTGGCACTCTTACCACGGGAATGCCATTTTCTTTAGCGGCAGCAAGATCCACATTATTAAAACCGGCGCTTCTTAAAGCAATCAACTGTATCCCTGTTTTTTTTAGCTCAATGATGGTATTCCTGCTCAGTTTATCATTTACAAATACACAAACAGCATTGCAGCCCGCTGCAAGGCTTGCGGTTTGCTTATCAAGTCTTGCTTCAAAATAAATGATTTCGTGCGTGGTCACGTAATGATCAAAAAATTCACGGTCGTATGACTTGGTTGAGAAGAATGCAATTTTCATACTGCTAAGTTAGCCAATATGTATGGTTGAATTGAAGAAAGAAAAATCCTGCCGATCTCAATAACAATTATTTCATTGTAAACTTGAAAAGGCAACTGAATACATTTCTGCTAACCTTACCATGACGGCTTTATAGCCTGGCGTATGCTTTAGCATAATCACCTTTCACGGATTATTTACTTTCTGCAAAAAATCAGGTATCAAAAAAATCAGGCATCCTACATTCTACAAATGCTGATTATCTTTGACATCCTAAAAATCAGAATGATGTTTAACAAAAGAATGAGGATTAAAGAATTGTTGGCCAGCGACAGATCCAACTACCAGGCAACCGTGATGGGTTGGGTACGTACCTTCCGCAACAACCAGTTTATAGCGTTGAATGATGGCAGCACCAACAATAATTTGCAAGTGGTACTAAGCCTCGGCGAGTTTGATGAGCACACGCTGAAACGCCTTACCACAGGTGCTTGTATAAAGGCAACCGGTGAAGTGATTCCTTCTTTAGGCAAAGGACAGAAAGTAGAATTGAAGGCAACTGCAATAGAAATACTGGGAGATAGCGATGCAGAAAAATTTCCGCTTCAGCCTAAAAAACACAGTCTTGAATTTTTAAGAGAGATTGCTCATTTGCGTTTTAAGACCAATACTTTTGGATCTGTATTCCGGGTGCGTCACTCGCTGGCATTTGCCATTCACAAGTTTTTTAATGATAAAGGATTTATATACCTGCATACACCCATCATTACAGCGAGCGATGCGGAAGGAGCGGGCGAAATGTTTAAAGTAACCTGTTTGCCACTGGATGGCACTGCACCTAAAAACGAAGATGGTTCTATCAATTACAAAGAAGATTTTTTTGCCCGCAGTACCAACTTAACTGTAAGCGGACAACTGGAAGGTGAATTAGCAGCAATGGCTTTCAGTGATATTTACACCTTCGGTCCAACGTTTAGGGCCGAAAACAGTAATACTACCCGTCATCTTGCAGAGTTTTGGATGATTGAGCCCGAAGTTGCTTTTAACGATTTGGAAGACAACATGAACCTTGCAGAAGAATTCATCAAATACGTCATCAAACATGCGCTGGACAATAACAAAGAGGATATCGGGTTTTTAGCACAGCGCCTGGAAGAAGAAGAAAAACAAAAGCCGCAAAACGAAAGAAGTGAAATGGGGCTTTTAGAGAAACTTGACTTTGTAGTGAATAATAATTTTGAGCGTTTAACCTACACAGAAGCGATTGAAATTTTGAAAGAAAGCAATCACAATAAGAAAAAGAAATTTCAATATTTGATTGAAGGCTGGGGGGCAGATTTGCAAAGCGAACACGAACGCTACCTGGTGGAAAAGCATTTTAAAAAACCTGTTATCTTAACGGATTATCCAAAAGATATCAAATCGTTTTACATGCGTATGAACGATGATGGGAAGACCGTGGCAGCGATGGATATTTTAGCTCCAGGTATTGGCGAAATTGTAGGCGGATCGCAAAGAGAGGAAAGGCTCGACAGACTTACACAACGCATGAATGAAATGAATATACCTGCCGAAGAGCTGGACTGGTACCTGGATACCCGAAGATTTGGAGCTTGCCCGCATGCAGGCTTCGGACTTGGCTTTGAGCGCCTGGTGCAGTTTGTAACCGGGATGGGGAATATTAGAGATGTAATACCATTTCCACGTTATCCAAAGAGTGCACAGTTTTAAAAACTAATATCTCATTTATAAACAGATGACATTAAAACGGGATATTACAATCCCGCTTTTTTTGTATTTTTTATTTTCAGATATTTTGTTCTGACTGTTTAAAAAATTGCCTGATATCATACTTTGTTAAAAAAGCTATTCGAAAAAAACGGAATTTTTTTAATTCTTTATTGCTTGATTAATTTCACGTAAAGATTTAATCAATTGCTTCAAATCATTGGTGGAACATTTCAAAATAGAATACTGGACGCGGGTTTTTCTTCCTAATTTTTACATCAACCGGAACCCAAACTATATTGCCATTGTTTGATTTTTTTTAAATCTGCCAAACAAAAGGAAATAAAAATCGATCATAAAACGAATACTGCTGTTGAGAAAGCTGGTAATGAAACGGAAGTGAAAAAAAGAGAATACTACAGTGTTTGCACAGCCGATTATGAGTCATTATTTAAATATGCCAAATTGCTAAAACATTTTCGCCACAGAAATGCTGCTAAAAGGTAAATTTTTTTTTAGTCTTTCAACCTTCACCTCCAAAGTTATTTTGTTAAAAAAGTAATTTTCTTTTGGAATTTTTACAGACAACTTCAATGTATGCAACTAAATTAAAATATAAAATACTTAACGATGAACACAAAATATAGATATACCAAAAACAGCATCATTAGCAGCTATATTGCTAATCTCTATTTCTACAGGGTTTTCACAAATCATTTCGGATAACGTAATTAAAAAGAACATTAGTCCAATCAGCTCCCCATTGAAAAGCCTTCTGCAGCTTGAACCTAAAGTGTATGAATTTGATACCCAAAAGTATAAAGCATTTCAATTAAAAAAAGGACTCCAGTACGGCTTTTTAGCTGAAAATATTAAGAACGTATTTCCTGGTATGGTTGGTACAAGAAGTGTAACTACAATGGTTGGCAAAAACACGTATCGGGAGAGTAAAATACAAACAATTGATGAGTCAAGTTTAATCCCCGTGCTGGTTGCATCTATTCAAGAGTTGCATATAGAAATAGAATTACTAAAACAGCAGATACAAAATCCAACAAAATAACATCGCCCGATAGATATTTGAAGCAATCCTTATTTTACCTGTGCCACTAAATAATACAGCAACCCCGGGAATGCCTTTATTTTTATGACTTTTTTTCGGATGCTATGTTAAGAACAAAAGTTTGGTAATTTGTTGAGCCGTCAAGGCACCTATATCCGGGCGTTGCTGGTAGAGTCGTTTTGTTTTTTACAATTCAGATACGTCTGGCGGTTGGCAGATGAAAATATCCTTTCGGCGATCATTTTATTAAAATACGTCAGTTCAGTGTTTCACACAGAGAATGCATACGGTTTTTTTTGGTAGCGAAAGCCACACGGCAAACTTTAGCAACTGACACTATAGGGCATTTCTGAAAACTTACCTTTTCCTCTATTTTGAAGACTTTGTCCCGTCCTTTCGGGGGGAACTAAAGGTGAGTTCAAATAAAAAAATGAGTTTTTAGAGATGCTCTAAAGTATCTATAGGTAGAAAGGATGTTTGAGTGCAATAACTATTATCTCTTGTAACGATTAGACCCTTACAGAACCTATCGGGATAATTGCTGGAATTTTTGAACGCACGGTTTTTAATCCAACCGGTGGACACCGTAAGAATTACCAATGGCAGATTCGACTTAAAGTTTTAAAACAGCGTCTATCCAGGATAACTAAAACAACATAAATGAAACATATTTTACTCTCGTTACTGATTTTTTTACCTGTTATATTGTATGCACAGGGAAATCCCGTAAACCAAAAACCACCTGCTGGCAAAGGCCGTATCTTTTTTATTTTCTACATGTTTCGGCAATTACCCCAAAGGGGCATACTAAACAGGCTGCCTGTATTTTTAAATGATTCACTCATTTGCAGATTGCCAAATAAAACATATTCATTTCATGACATTGACCCCGGAACCTATACTATTTCGGCTGAAGTGAATGGGAAAAAACTGCGACCTAAAACCGAAAGAAAAGAAATTGATATAAGAGCCGGCGAGACACTTTATTTTGAAATGGTTGGAGTAACAGAAAAAATATTCCGGGAATCGGCGCAATTAATATATTTAAGGGAACATGAAGCGAAAGAATTACTCAGGCGCCTGCCACCTCCGGAAGATTGCGCTGTAAAAAAACCCGAGTCTGGCGCTGCATTCGCAAACAGAAAATATTTTACAGCAATACAAACAGGCTATGTGTTTCCGCAGGGGAATTATAAAAATTGATGGCCTTTGCAAACCCAGCCACTGGTAACAAATTTTACACCTTTTGTAATTGGCTTTAAAGCGGGTGTAAGACTTGGCACAATCAACCATTTTGTAACCTTTGCTTTCATAAACAATACACAGGCGGCCATCAAAAATAATGTACTCAATTCCAGAGAATGGATTTTCATCAACAATACAGCAATTTTTTATTCCTATGCCTTTCAGCTTGACAGGCAGAATCGCTTTTTGTTTTATCCTAAAATCGGAATCGGTACACTCAATTATGTTTTGGAACAAAGGATCGATATGGGAGGAGGAGGATCGGCAGGTGTTTCTAAGCTGTCAGCAACTTTTGCTTTACAAACAGAATACCGCATCAGCAGAACTTTTTTAATACATGTGAAGGGGGAAACCGTAAAAGGAAAAGTAGTTATTGATAACCGGAATATCCGTCTTAACCAGTATCGACTACTTGCTGGGGTAAAAGCACAGTTTTAAAAATACCTTGGTATAAAAATGAAAACAAATATTCTTTTATTATGTGCAGTATTGTTATGCAAATCCTATGACCCCGATAAGCACTGTAAACAATACCATCAAAATAAATCCCCACTCCGGCTATATCGGAGTGGAGATTTGTAATTTTACACCGCAAAGCATTTAAACAATTAAATGATGAAGTTCACCATCGCTATATGTTTAATTTTTACTCACTACGTTAGTGGTACTCCATGTATCGTTGAAAAAGATACATGCGTAACTACATTTGCCAAT
>Ga0105045_10001709_pt1 | contig 18119 bp, 14 predicted proteins | sample MAT02_FD_78089 | JGI IMG/M metagenome (GOLD analysis project Ga0105045, IMG submission 78089) | Freshwater microbial communities from Lake Fryxell liftoff mats and glacier meltwater in Antarctica - MAT-02 (megahit assembly) | ecosystem: Environmental > Aquatic > Freshwater > Ice > Liftoff... | reverse complement strand
TGGGCAGTCCCGCGGGCCAGTCGTGGGCCGCGGGGGCAGGGGTGTCCGCGTCCAGCGCGCTGGCCAGGCCGCCGGCCTCGGTGCCCAGGGCCGCGACCATCCAGTCGCAGGTCTCGACGGCGACCCGAGCCCCGGTGGCGGCGTCGGCCGGGTCGTCGGTGGTGACGGACCATCGGGCGTAGACGCGGGCGAGCTGGGCGTTGTCGTACAGCATCTTCTCGAAGTGGGGCACCACCCACCCGGCGTCCACGGAGTAGCGCGCGAACCCGCCCTCCACCTGGTCGTACAGGCCCGAGCCCGCCATGGCGCGCAACGTCCGGGCGGCCAGGCCGAGCGCGGCGGGCGAGCCCTCACGCAGCAGGAACATCAGCACGGCCGAGGGCGGGAACTTGGGTGAGCCGCCGAGCCCGCCGTGGACCGTGTCCTCCTCGGTGAGCAGGTGGTCGACGGCGTCACCCAGCAGCGTCGAGGGCAGCGGGTCGACCGCGCCGTCCAGCGGGGCCAGGACGACCGGGCCCGCCGCGTCGCCCCCGCCGACCGCCTCCGACAACCGGTCGGCGGTGTCCTCGACCTGCGCTCGTCGCTCCCGCCAGGCCTCGTCGACCGCGAGCAGGACCTGGGTGAACGACGGCATGCCGCCGCGCGGGACCGGGGGGAAGTAGGTCCCGGCGTGGAACGGGCGCCCGTCGGGGGTGGTGAACACCGTCATCGGCCAGCCGCCCTGCCGGGTCAGCGCCGTCGTGGCGCGCATGTAGACCGCGTCGACGTCGGGACGCTCCTCGCGGTCGACCTTGACGGCGACGAACTTCTCGTTGACGACCCGGGCGGTCGCCTCGTCCTCGAAGGACTCCCCCGCCATCACGTGGCACCAGTGGCAGGCTGCATAGCCGATGCTGAGGAGGACGGGTTTGCTGAGACGCTGCGCCTCGGCGAACGCCTCGGGCCCCCACTCCCACCAGTCGACCGGGTTGTCGGCGTGCTGGAGCAGGTAGGGGCTGGCGGAGCTGCGCAGTCGGTTCGGCATCAGGCACCACTGTCCACGCTCGGGCCCGGGTCGGCGAGTCCCGAGGCCCCCTCGTCACATCGGGTGGTGTCGCCCCCCCGCCCTACAGCAGCACCTGGGTGGGACGATCGTCTCGGTATGGACGATTCCCCGGTCGAGCTGCTGGACGTGCAGCCGCAGCCCCGTCCGCTCCCGGCGGGGGTGGACCTGGGTGCGGCCGTCGTGGCGTCGACCGCGGCGCTGGTCTGCGTCGTGGGCACCGACGGACGGATCGTCATGGTCAACCCCGCTCTGGAGAAGGTCACCGGGTGGCACCGGGACGAGGTCGTGGGGCGGCTGTTCTGGGACGTGCTGGTCGTGCCGGAGGACGCCCGGCTGGCCGAGGACTGCGTCGCCCGAGCCGTCCTGGAGGGCCACGCCCCGCCCCAGGAGGGCGACTGGCTGGACCGCTGGGGTGGACGACGTCGCATCGCCATGACCAACGGGGTCCTGCAGGAGGAGGACGGCCGTTGCTACGCGGTGGTCTTCCTCGGGGTGGACGTGACCGCGCGGCGGCTGGCCGAGGAGCAGCTGCGGACGCGGGCGACCAAGGACACCCTGACCGGTCTGCCCAACCGCGACACCCTGCTCCGCTCCCTGGCCGAGGAGCTGGACGACCCCCGCTCCCCCGGCTGCGGCGTGCTGTTCGGCGACCTGGACGGGTTCAAGGCCGCGAACGACACCCACGGTCACGAGGTCGGCGACCTGCTGCTGCGCACGGTGGCCGACCGTCTGGTGGGCGCGGTCGACGTCGACGACGTCGTCGCCCGCTACGGCGGCGACGAGTTCGTCGTGCTCTGTCGCAGCGCGGACGCCCATCGCACCCACCAGGTCCGCTCGGCGATCGAGGCCGCGGTGGACGTCCCGTTCGTGACCGCGCACGGCCTGGTTCACCTGGGCATGAGCGTCGGCGTCGCCATCGGCGGCCACGGCGATCCGGTCGAGCACCTGATCGCCGCCGCCGACCGCCACATGTACGGCCTGAAGACCCGCCGCCGGGCCGCACGGGACCGCAGGGCCGTCCCGCGTCGGACGGACGCGGCGACGGCCTGACCCTGCGGCCTCGTCACAGGGTCAGGCCGGTCGGGTCACCGCCGAGGAGCCCCCGGCGAGACGACCACGGTCACGCTGCTCGTGGAGGTGTTGCCCACCGTGTCGGTCGCCTCGTAGACGAACGTGTACCGGGCGCCGGGCACGGACCGGACCGAGAAGGTGGTGTCGGACGAACGGCGCACGGCCGCCGCGCGACCGGGCCCTTCGGCCCTGACCTCGACGAAGGACACCTGCCCCACCCCCGAGGGGTCGCTCGCCGTGGCGTCGAGGGTGACGGTGGCCATCCCGCCCCTGCGCGACCAGACCCGAGCCGGGTCGGCCGTGACCGTCAGCTCGGGGCCCACCCAGTCCTCCTGCAGCCCCGCAGCCCGGAAGGCGTCGGAGTGCGACCCGAAGGACCGGCCGACCTCCGGCAGCCAGCAGGCGTCGTTGTGCCGCCCCTGCGGGTAGACCACGGACGTGTGCTCGACCCCCTTGTCGGTCAGGATCGCGCTCATCTGACGAACACCGTTGTCGAAGCCGAAGTCGTCGAACTCGCAGGCGTCGAAGTAGAACGCGAACCGGTCGAGCTCCGCGGTGCTCATGGTGCGCGCCCTCGCGATGGGCGTCGGACCGGACGGCGTGAAGCCGAGGGACCCGATGTGCGAAGCCAACGAGGAGAACGTCCCCGGGTTGTCGAGCCCGATGGAGAAGGCCCCGAAGCCCCCCATGGACACACCGGACAGCGCCCGGAACTCCCGCTCGGCCAGGGTGCGGTACTCCGCGTCGACCAACGGCACCATCTCCTGCAGGAACATGCTGCGCCACGGCACCGGCTGGTCCAGGTACCACAGCGACTCCCCGTCCGGCATGATCACGATCGACTCGGCCAGGCCGTCCGCCCACAGCTCGTCCAGGACCTCGTCCATCCCGCGGGGCTCCCACTCGCGGCTGCCGCCGTTGACGCCGTGCAGCAGGTACACCACGGGGTACTCGCGGTCAGGCTCCGTCAGGTACGAGGGGGGCAGGTACGTGACGAACTCCCGCGGCGCGCCCTCCAGGTCGGAGTCGACCGTCTCGCGGAAGAAGCGCGACGCGTTGCCCGTCTCGGTGAGGGTGTCGGCAGAGAACCGGAGGAACTCCTGCTCGGTCGGCTGGAACTCGAACGGGGCACCGTCCTTCGTGCCGGTGATGCGGCGGTTGGTGTCGACGACGAGGGTGCCGTCATCGGCGACGACCACCTCGACCTCGGCGTCGCTCAGCTGCAGCGTGCCGGAGGTGGCCAGCCAGTCGCGGAGCTCGCGCCCACGACGCTCCAGCGTGCGCCCGTCGTGGAAGTAGGACTCGTCCAGGGTGGCGAGGTACGCCTCGACGTCCCCGACCGCCAAGGCGGCCTGCTGGGCCGCGAGCACGGCCGCGACGGCCACGGCCTGCTGGGCCGGGGCACGGTCGCCCGTGATGCCGTAGACGTTCGCGCGCACGGCGTCCTTGGAGTAGATGCCGACGGGACCCGAGTACCAGCCACCGCCGCCGCTCATGTCGTAGACCCGCACGGCGAGCACGTTCTCCCCGCCGAACACGGGGACGTCGCCGGGGACGGAGTAGAGCCGCCGCTCGAACCACTGGCTGTTGGCGTTCGGGGGCATCACGCCCGAGCCGCCGATCCTGCGGCCGTTGAGGAACGCCTCGTCGACGTCGTCGAGGAAGCCGAGCGAGGCGACCAGGTTGGCGCCCTCCGCCTTGGTGGGCAGGTCGAAGGTGAGCCGGAACCAGCCGAAGCCGTCATAGCTGGCGAACGGGGCCCCGTCGTTGGGCACGCTGGTCGTGGTCCAGCCGGAGTCGTCGAAACCCGGGTCGGACCAGGAGGAGTCGTCGCCCAGGGTGAACCGCCAGTCGTCCCGCTCGAGGTCGACCGACACCGTCTCGGGCGCAACCGCCTGCGCAGCGACCGACGACGAGGCGCTGGTGGACGTGCGCTCCGTGCTGCCGGCCGCGCTCGGGAGACCAGTGGCGGCCGAGACCGCGAGGAGCACGGCCGTCGCGAGCGCGGCTCGGCGCCACTCGCGCGGGGGGATGGGTCGGTTCACGGGCACTCCTACGTCGACGTTGACGGGGTCGACCGGACGCGCGATGTTCGCCCCCGGTGATTGCTGTGTCCGTTCCTGACAGTCCTTGTGAGTTCCTGTTCGGTCCAGACCGGTCATAGGGTAGACGTCGAAAGAGTCGTTCGGGAAGTGACCAAGGGCTAGCCCCGCGGCGAGCGCTGCGCGCGGGGCCGGCCCGACGCGGAGCGGGGCTCGTCGGAGCGCGGACCGAGCACGGGGACCGGGCCGCTGATGCGACGGCTCCCCTTGACCGAGACCCACGACGACTCGTGCGCGACCGTGGCCTCGGGATCGAGCCGGGGGTCGACCACCAGACCCTTGTCACCACCGCTGCGGATGAACCAGAAGTCCGTCTGGACCCGCTCGGGCGTGACATCCAGGACGGCGAACCCGTGCCCGATGCCCTCGAGGTAGCCGATCCACGGGTTGGCCGCCTGGAACGAGCGCGTCACGAACGCGGCCGTCGCGGCGTTGCCACCCAGCACCTCCTTGAACCCGTCGCTGGTGATCGACGGGCAGACGAACTCCACGCCCACCGAGCTGCTCCGGTCCGCGCCGTAGGCCCGCAGGTCGACCGGCAGGTCGTTGGCCCACGAGGAGTGGATGTCACCGGTGAGGACCACGGGGTCGGTGCGCCCGGAGGCGGCCATGGCCTCCAGCACCGTGGCCTGGTCGGCCTGGTAGCCGTCCCACTGGTCGGTGTTGAACACGCGGCCGGGGACCGGTCCGGGCTGCGGGGCCGACAGGACCCGGGCGAACACGGTCTGGTTGCCGATCAGGTGCCAGCGGGTCCGGGACGCGGTGAGCGCGTCCGTCAGCCACCGCATCTGCTCCTCCTCCACCAGGCGTCTCGCGCTGGAGGTCAGGGCCGGGTTGACCGCCCCGCCCACGACGGCGGGGACCTGCTGGCTGCGGTTCTGCCGGGTGTCGATCACCGACAGCTCGGCCAGGTCGCCGAAGCGGAAGCGCCGGAAGAACTGCGTCCCGACGTGCGCCGCGGGCTGGTAGGACGCCGGGTCCCGGACCGGCATCCACTCCAGGTAGGCCCGGAACGCCTCGGCCCGCCGGGCCAGGAACTCCCCCTCCGCACGAACGCCGACCGGCTCACCGGGCCCGGTGTAGTCGGTGTCCGGGTCGTCCTGCTGCTCGTGGTTCTCCGCCCCGGTGTCGTAGGCGTCGTTGGTGATCTCGTGGTCGTCGAAGATCGTCACCCAGGGGTGCCGGGCGTGCGCGGCCTGAAGGTCCGGGTCGGTCTTGTACAGCGCGTGACGCAGGCGGTAGTCCCGCAGGCTCACCGTCTCGGTGACGGGATCGTGCTCGCGCCGGCCGACCAGGCCGACCGGACCGTATCTGTCAGCGGTGTTCCCGTACTCGTACACGTAGTCGCCCAGGTGCAGGACCAGGTCCAGGTCGTCGCGGGCCGCGATCCCGCGGTAGGCGGTGAACCAGCCGCCCGTGAAGTTGCTGCAGGACACGAACGCCAGCCGCAGGGCGTGGGCCACCCCGGGCTCGTCGGGAGAGGTCTGCGTCCGCCCGGCCGGCGACGTCTCACCCAGGGCGCGGAACCGGTAGAAGTACCGGGTGTACGGGGTCAGTCCCGTCACGACGACCTTGATGGTGTGGTCGCTCGCGGGGTCGCTACGGGCCCGCCCCCGCCGCAGCACCACGCTGAAGGCCTCGTCGCCCGCCACCTCCCAGCTGACGGCGGTCGCACGGCCGAGACCGCTGCCGGGGACCGCGGCGGGCTCCGGGGTCACCCTGGTCCAGATCAGCACCTCGGTACCGGTCGGGTCGCCGCTGGCCACCCCGAACCCGAACACACCACCCGCGGCCACCTCGGCGACGACGGCCGCCGCGGCTGCAGGGGCGGCCAGCGCGGGGCCGAGGGCGGCGGTCGCGGCCAGCACGCCCCCGCCACGCAGCAGCGTGCGACGGCTCGGAGGGGACGGGCTGGGCGCAGGGGTCGCGGTCGTCATGGCCGGACGCTAGGGAGGGTTCGCGTCCGTCGGGCCACCGGCGGGTGAACGACCGGTGGCCGGCGGGAGGCAGCCTGGGGACAGCCCTCCGTCAGCGGTTGGGGTCGGGGTCGACGGCGGCCAGGATTCGGATGTCGCGGACGGCCCCGTCCCCCAGCGCGGCGAGCGCCGCCTGGTAGCCGACGCTCGCGTACGCGGCGACCGCCTCCTCGACGCTGTCGAAGGCGATGATGGCCGTCCGTTCGGCGACCCCCGCCTCGAACGCGGCCGCCGCCGTGCCGCGGGCGACGAAGGTGCCGCCCGCCGCGGCGATCGCCGGTCCGGCGAGGCGGACGTAGGCGTCGAGCTTGTCCTGGTCGCGGACCTCGCGGACGGTGTTGATCCAGTAGGCACCCGGCATGGCCTCATCCTGGCGCACCCCACCGGGTCCTGACGACGGTCGGTGGACCCCCGGAAGGTCAGGGCAGGTCAGGGCAGGGTCAGGGTGGACCAGGCCTCGTCGAGGCTCGCCTCGGCCGCGGCCTCGTCGGCGTCGGTGGCGACGAAGCCGAGCAGGACGTCCCCCACCACGAGGAGGCGGCCGGCGAGCCACGTCTGCGAGGCCTCGTCCAGGCCACCGAACTCGGTACCGGCGTACTCCCCGAGCTCGAACGGCTCCTCGGTCTGCGTGCCCTCGGCGAACGTCGCGGCACCGAGCGCACCGGCCGCGGCCTGCGCCAGCAGCTCCTCCGGTGCCACGGCGCCGGCGATCTCGGCGGGGAACGACTGGTGGAGGGCCAGCAGGCTGCCGTCGGGGACCGCGTAGAGCGAGACGTCCAGGCCCTCGACGCCCGTGTCGGGCACGTCCTGCTCCGCGGCGTCGCCCGGCAGGGCGAACGTGGTGTCGCCGCCGGGCTCCACGACCGTCCACCCCTCGGGGACGGCGCCGGTGGGCTCGACCGGCGGCTCCCCCGCCGTCGTCGCAGCGTCGGAGGCCTCGGGCGACGCGGCCGGGGACGGCTCGTCGCTGTTCGGCGCGGTCGACTCGGAGACCTCGACCGACGGGCTCGGCGCGGGCGCGGCGGGGACGGCGTCGTCGGAGGCCCCGCCGCAGGCGCTGAGCGCCAGGACACCGGCCAGGGCCAGTGGTGCGAGTGCGCGCGCGGACATGACCGGCTCCCCCGAGGACATGGCCGCGACCTTAACGGACCGCGCCGCGACCGCAGGAAGGCGATCAGACCCGCAGCTCGACGTCCATGGTCGTCACGGCCCGCCCCGACACCCGCACCAGGGTCTCGTCCTCGCTGTCGTCGAGGTCGACGTCCAGCAGCCCGCCTCGCGGCGACACCTGGGCCGCACGGAAACCGGTGGTGCCCAGCTCGTGGCACCAGTAGTGGGCCAGGGTCGAGTGCGCCGAGCCGGTGACCGGGTCCTCGTCGATGCCCAGCGCGGGGGCGAAGTACCGGCTCAGGACGTCGATCCCCTTGGCCCGGGCCGGTTCGTCGGCGGCTGCGGTCGCGATCACACCGCCGAGCGGCAGCGCGGTGAGCCTGCGCAGGTTCACCTGCATGTCACGCAGGTCCGTCGCGTCCACCAGGACGAGCGCGTTGCGCTGGAGGGCCACGGACTGTCCCGTGAAGCCGATCAGCTGGTAGTTGATGAAGCCCATGGCCTGGTCGAAGCCGTCGGGCGCCCGGGTGTCGACCACGGGGACCAGGGGCAGGCTGATGGTGACCGACCCGGGGACCCCCTCGGCCCGCAACCAGCCCGACATGGTGCGGAACGACATCGGGCCGGTCTGCAGACCTTGCTCCAGCAGCCAGTGGGCCGTCGCGAGGGTGGCGTGGCCGCACAGCTCGACCTCGAGTTCGGGCGTGAACCACCGCAGCCGGTACTGCGAGTTGCCGAGCGAGGAGACGAAGGCCGTCTCGGACAGGGCGAACTCCGCCGCCACGGACTGCATCCAGTCCGGCGACGGTGCCGGGCCCTCGGCGGGCAGCAGCACGACGGCCGCCGGGTTCCCGGAGAAGGCCCGATCGGTGAACGCGTCGACGACTGCAGCTCGCATGGCGGGAATCGTCGCAGTCGGACCGTCCGGTTGTCAGCGACGCCGCGCGGCACCTGCCCGTCAGCCGGTGAGGACCCGCACGGTGCTGCCGCTGCGGCCGTGCTCGACCAGCACCTGGCGCGGCAGCCGTTGCCGGAGCTCACCGACGTGGCTGACCACCCCGACCATCCGGCCGTGCTCCTGCAGCTGGTCCAGGACGTCCATCGCCCGGTCCAGGCTGTCGGGGTCCAACGTGCCGAAGCCCTCGTCCACGAACAGGGCGTCGATCCGCGCCCCGCCGGCCTCGGCCGTGACCACGTCGGCCAGGCCCAGCGCGAGGGCCAGGCTGGCCAGGAACGTCTCACCGCCGGACAGCGTCCCGGCCGGACGCTGCCGCCCGGTCCAGGCGTCGAGCACGGCGAGGCCCAGTCCGGCCCGACGTCGCCGGTCCTCGCCCTCCTCGACGTGGACGAGGGCGTAACGGCCGTCGCTCATCCCGTGCAGGCGCTGGTTCGCCGCCTCCACGACCTGCTCGAGGTGGGCGGCGAGGACGTACGTGGACAACGGGATGCCCTTGTCGTTGGCCCCGCTGCAGAGGTCCGCCAGCTCCCTCGCGGCCACCGCCCTCACGCGCAGCGGTCCGGTACGACCTTCGGCGTCGACCAGCTGCGGGGTGGCCCGCGCCAGCCCGTCGCGCACGGTCCGAGCCCGGACCAGGGTCTCCTCCGCCGCACTGCGGGCCAGCTCGAGGGTCTCCAGCTGCACCGTCAGCTCGGCCTCCCGGTCGCTCGCGACGTCCAGCTCAGCCACCAGCAGGTCGGCGACCAGCAGGTCGGGCTCTCGGTCCTGGCCGGGGCGGCCCAGCCGTTCGGACAGCTCCTCGGACCGCAGCGTGGCGGCGTGCAGGTCGCGCTCGTGCGCGGCCACGGCCCGACGCGTGTCCTCACGCCACGTCCGCGGCCGGGCCGCAGCGACGGCCTCCACCGTGCCCGCCCAGCCGGCACCGACGGCGGCGGCGGCGGCGGCCCCGCGCGTTCGGGCCAGGTCGGTGAGCGCCGAGACGCAACCGCTGACGGCGTCGTGGGCGGCGACCACCGCCTCCAGGTGCACCAACCCGGCTTGGGCCCGCCTGGCCCACGTGGCCGCGGGTGGCTCGGTGGCGGGGTCGCTGCCGAGCGCCTCACGGAGCTCGGTGGCCACCTCGACCGCCTCCTGCTCCAGGGCCTCGACCGCGGCGGCGGCCGCGTCACGGCCTGCGGCGGCGGCACCGACGGCGGCCGCCAAGCGGGACTGCTCCTGCCGCAGCCGCTCCAGCCCCGAGGCCACGGCCGAGGCGTCGGCCGCGGCCCGATCGGCCGCCAGGCGACGCGTGCCGGCGCCGTCCAGGACGGCGACGGCAGCCTCCCGCAGATCGACCAGCGTCGTCTCGTCCAGGCCGTCCGAGGCCGGGACGGTGACCTCGGGCCGGGCGTCGGCGGCGAGCTGGGTGTGGCAGTCGTCGCGGCGCGCGACGACGCGGGCTACTTCGGCACCGGCGGCCAGCGCGTCGGCCGCGGCGCGCACGGCGTCCCGGCGGGACTGCTCCTCGGCGCCGGCGTCGAGGACGGGGCCGGCGCCGGAGGCGGGTGCCGGGTGGATGGTCGAGCCGCACGCCCCGCAGGGCGCACCGTCGACCAGGGCGCCCGCCAGCTCGACCGACATGCCGTCCAGACGGGCTCGTCGTCGTTCGTCCAGGAGCCGCTCGGCAGCGCGCTGCGACTCGCGGGCGGTCAGGTCGAGGCGCTCCGCGTCCGCCGCGGCCACGACGAGACGGCCGAGCAGGGCGGTGCGGGCGAGCACCCCCTCCCACCGTTCGACCTCCCGGAGCGCAGGGTCCAGGTCGGCTGCCTGCTGCTGCAGGGCCTCGAGCTCCTCGGCCTGGCCCTGGAGCCGGGTGGGGAGCTCGTCGGCACGGTCACGGAGCTCGATCAGGCTCGCCTCGGCGTCGCCACGCTCGCGGCGGCGGACGGCGAGGCCCGTCTGCAGGCGCTGCCACCGCTCGACGTCCTTGCCGAGCGCCGCCAGGCCGGCGTTGGTCACCGTGGCCTCGGCGACGTGACGCTCGAGCACCTGCACCAGCGCGACGACGGCGTCGACGTCCACCTCGTCCGGGCTCACCTCGTCCGGGCTCACCTCGTCCGGGCTCACCTCGAGCAGGTCCGCGGGGACCAGCCCGGACACGGGGACGGACCCCGGCAGGGACGCCAGGCCGACGGCGGCGGCCCCGAGCGAACGACCGGCACGGGCGAGGGCCTCGCGGTGTGAGTGGTGGAGGGCGACCACCTCGGCCGCCCGGTCGGCGTCGCCGAGCTCCCGGGCCTGCTCGGCGACGTCGTCGGCGCGCCCCAGCAGGTCCGCCCGCGTCCGCTCCGCCGCCACCAGCTCGCCCAGCAGCCGCCGGCGCGTGACCGCCGCGCCGTGCTCGTCCCGTGCGGTCGTCACCTGGCGTGCGGCGTCGCCCGCACGCGCGGCGGTGTCGGACACCTGGACCGCGGCCTGCGCGAGCAGCTGCTGCGCCCAGGCCGTCAGGTCCACCTCGGGCACGTCCTCGACGCCGGCGTGGGCGGCCACCCTCGCGGCCGCCGCGTCGACGGCGGCGCCGGCGTCGGCCAGGGCCGCCCTGGTCTCGTCCCGCCGGGCCCGCAGGTGCCGCTCCACGGCCCCGAATCGGCCGGTCTCGAACAGCGCCCGCAGCACGGCGGCGCGGTCGTCGTCCTTGGCGCGCAAGAATCGGGCGAAGTCGCCCTGGGGCAGCAGCACCACCTGGACGAACTGCTCGTGCGTCATGCCGACCAGGTCGGCCAGCTCGCCGTTGGCCTCCTGCACCCCGGTCCACCGCGCGTCGCAGTCGTCGGCGTCCAACGCCGCCAGGTCCCGGGCCACGCGCACGCTGACGGTGGCCTTGTCGGTGGTCCACCCCGTGCCGCGCGAGCGGGGTCGGCGCTGGTCGGGCGTGCGGACGACGTGGACCGCACGCCCCGCCACCGTCGCCCACAGCTCGACCGCGGTCCGGACGTGGTCGGGGGCGTGGTCGCTGCGCAGCTGCTTGAGCCCTCGCGCCCCCGGCACCTTGCCGAACAGCGCGTACCCCACGGCGTCCAGCAGCGACGTCTTGCCGGCGCCCGTGGCCCCACGCAGCAGGAAGGGGCCCGCGCCGCTCACCTCGTCCAGGTCGAGCTCGACCTTGCCCGGGAACGGACCGAAGGCCGTGAGGCGCAGGCGGTGCGGCCGCATCAGGCCACGCCTTCGCGACCACGGCGCCCAGCCGCCGGCTCCGGCGGCCGCAGCAGGTCCCCCAGCTCGGCGTCGAGCGTGCCTGCCCCGTCGTCGTCGACCGCCGTCAGGTCCTGCAGCACCCGCTCCCTGGACTGATCGTCGACGCCTGCGGCGGACACGGCCAGGAAGGCCGCGTCCAAGGTGGCTCGCTCGGTCCCGGTCGCGACGGTGCCACGGACGTGGGCGACGAACCCGACGGCGACCTCGGTGTCGGTGACGGCGCTGGACAGCCGCTGCGCGTAGGGCAGGTCCGGCACGCGGCCCTGCGGTGCCCACTCCAGCGCGACGGCCTGCGGGAAGCGGGACTGCAGGCGCCGCATGGCGTCGGCGGGGCGGGCGGCATCGGTCAGGACGGCCTTGACGTGGTCGGCCTCGGCTGCGGCGTGGGTCGGGTCCTGCAGCAGGTCGGCCAGCGAACCGGTCAGCTGCGTCAACCGTCGGTGGACCGGCGCCTCGACCCGCCGCACCGTGACGGCACCGGCGGCGTCCATGTCCACCAGCCAGCTGCCCTTGACCTGGTGCCGCTCGGAGAACGAGAACGCGACGGGCGACCCGCTGTAGCGCAGGGTGTCGTCCAGCACCTGCGCGCCGTGCAGGTGGCCGAGCGCGGTGTACCCGAACGACGCGAACGCGTCCTTGGCCACCCGATCGAGGGTGCCCACCTGGGGACGGGTCGAGGGCGGCCCGACCGGTGCCGGGCAGCAGCCGATCTCGCGCTCGCTGTCCGAGCGGTCCTCTGCTCGTACCCCCGCCACCCAGGTGTGCGCGGTCGCCACCGTGCGACCACGACCCGCCGAGGCGGCCTCGGCGGCCGCGAGGGCGGCGGCGCGGGAGACGACACCCTCCTGGCTGCGGCCGACGGCCTCGACCGGCGCCACGCCGGGCTGGGAGCACCGGGCCAGCAGGCCCGCGGTGGTCGTCGGCTCCAGGAACGGCAGCGGGTAGAACGCGACCGGGCCGTGGCGGTCGTGCAGGACGACCGGCTCCGCGACGCGCGAGGGGTCGCACCGCACGTGCACGCCGGCCTGGGCCAGCAGACCGCCGTGCACCCCGAGCCGGGCCGGGGAGTCGTGGTTGCCGCTGGACACCACGACCTTCGCGCCCGCCGCGGTCACCTGCGCCAGCGCCCGGTCCCACGTGGCCAGCGCCTCGACGGGGGGGATGGCGCGGTCGAAGACGTCACCGGCCACGACCAGCACGTCCACCGACTCCTCGCGGACCACCGCGACGACGTGGTCGACCCAGGCCTCGTGGGCCTCGGTCAGGTCGGCCCCGTGCAGACGGCGGCCGAGGTGCCAGTCGGAGGTGTGGAGCAGGCGCATGCCACGACGCTATGTCGGGGCCGGGACACAACCCGGGAGGCGCGACCAGGCCTGGTCAGGGACGCCGGGCCGGGGACCCGTCGTCGGGCTCCGAGGGGCCGTCGGAGGCCGTTCGCGGATCGTCGCCCACCCCTGGCGAGGGGTGCGTCCCACCGCCGGCGGCCTTCCGCGCGGCCTCCTCGGCCAGCTCGCGGCGCAGCTGCGCGTCGGCCAGGTCGGAGCGGACCCGGACCCGGCGCACGCGCCGGTTCATGTCCCTGACCAGCAGGACCAGGGCGACGGCGACCAGGAACGTCACGACGAAGCCGATCGTCCCGGGGGTGACCAGCTCGTCCGGCGGGGTGTCGGGCAGGACCACGCCCGGTTCCGGTGAGGGAGAGGGAGCCAGGGTCGAGAGGAGGCGGAGCAGACCGGGCGTCACCGACGCGCCCCGGCGTCCAGGTGCTCGCGGACGCCGGCGAACAGGTCGTCCTCGACCCCGTCGTCACCGCTGCCGGCGACCGGGCCGCCCACGTGGCTGCGCGCCAGCTCGAACTCCTCCGTCGGCCAGACCTGGCGACGGGTCTCGGTGGGCACGGAGAACCACATCCCGTCCGGGTCCACCTGCGTGGCGTGGGCCTTGAGGGCGGCATCCGCCGCGTCCAGGTAGCCGGCGACCGGGACCCTGGTGGTGACGGGCCGCTCGTCACGGTCGTCCCAGCGCTCCATCCACTCCGCGAACGGCGACTCCGTACCGGCCTCCAGCAGGGTCTGGTGGTAGGTCAGGATCTTCGCCCTGGAGAACGTCTGGTTGTAGTAGATCTTGAGCGGCTGCCACGGGACCGGGCCGTGACCGACGTAGCGGTCCGGGTCGCCGGCGGCCTCGAAGGCCTCCATCGACACCGTGTGGCACATGATGTGGTCCGGGTGGGGATACCCCCCGTTCTCGTCGTAGGTGGTCATCACGTGCGGTTTGAACTCCCGGACCAGCCGCACCAGCGGAGCGGCCGCGATCTCCAACGGCTCCAGCGCGAAACAGCCGTCCGGCAGGGGCGGCAGCGGGTCTCCCTCGGGCAGCCCCGAGTCCACGAAGCCCAGCCACTGGTGTTCCACGCCGAGGATGCGGACGGCCTCGGCCATCTCCTTGCGCCGGAAGCCCACGATGTCCCGGACCACCTCGGGGTCGTCCTGCAGCTTGGGGTTGAGCACGTCGCCGCGCTCGCCCCCGGTGCAGCTGACGACCAGGACGCGGGCACCCTCGGCCACGTACCGGGCCATGGTGGCCGCACCCTTGCTCGACTCGTCGTCCGGGTGCGCGTGCACCGCCATCAGGCGCAGCTGCTCGCCCACGTGTGTCCTCCTGCATCATTGGTCCCACGACCTCGGGTCACCAGACCCGGAGAACAGTGTCCCCGACACCGGGGACGGTCGAGCAACCGGACCAGACGACGGACCAGACCACCCACCAGCGAGGAGCCGGATGAGGACGCGGCCGCAGCAGCCGCTCGACGACGTGGCCGCGCGCTACGCGCGTCCACCGCGCCGACGCCTCGGCTGGCTGCTCGGCGCGCTGGGCGTCCTGGCGGCCGTCGGCGCCTTCGCGCTGGTGGCGGGCTCGCTGCTGGACACGGACGTCCGCTGGCAGGACGTCTCCTTCGAGGTGGTCGACGACGAGCTCGTGCAGGTGCGCTTCGAGGTGTACGCCGGCGAGGGCGACCGGGTCCGTTGCCTGGTCAGGGCGGCCGACGCCCGCTACGGCGACGTCGGTCAGGTCGAGGTCGACCTCGGCCCGCTGCCCTCCGGCGGCGCTGCGGGGCGCACCGTCGACGTCAGGACCGTCGCCGCTGCCGCCAGCGCATCCGTACGCACCTGCGTGCTGCTGGAGTAGCGGGTACTGTCGCCCCCTTGCCCACCGCAGGTGCCGGAGCCTGACGGCCCGCGGGGCAGGAGCAGGACGACGGCGCCGCAGCGCGGCCGCACCCGCCCACCACAGCGAGACGAGGAGACACGGCATGTCCGACACCAGCACCAACGTGACCTGGCTGACCCAGGAGGCCTACGACCGGCTCAGGGCCGAGCTCGACCACCTGACCGGCGAGGGCCGACTGGAGCTGGCCCGCAAGATCGAGGCTGCGCGCGACGAGGGTGACCTCAAGGAGAACGGCGGGTACCACGCCGCCAAGGACGAGCAGGGCAAGCAGGAGGCCCGGATCCGTCAGCTGGAGCAGATGCTCGAGGAGGCGCAGATCGGCGCCGCGGGTGACGTCGTCGTCGACGGCAAGGTCCACGCCGGCATGGTCGTCACCGCCGAGGTGGGCGGCGCCGAGGAGCGGTTCCTCCTCGGCAGCCGCGAGATGTCCTCGACCACCGAGCTCGACGTCTTCAGCGAGAAGTCGCCGCTGGGCCACGCGGTGCTGGGCAAGAAGGTCGGGACGAAGACCAAGTTCACCGCCCCCAACGGCCGCGAGATCGCCGTCAAGATCACCAAGGCCGAGCCCTTCACCGGCTGAGCCACCGCGAAGGAGGCCCCCACCTGCTGGTGGGGGCCTCCTTCCCACTCTCTGAGTGGGCGGCACGGCCGACCGGGCGGTCAGTCGTCGAGGTCCACGTGCAGGATCTCCCCTTCTCCGGGCACCGCGCTGTGGTTGGAGATGTACGCGTCGTCGTCGTCGACGACGATCCCGCCCGGGGAGACCAGGGGGTCGGTCAACAGCAGCGTGTGTGCGGCCGGGTTGCGCCGGGACACCTGCACCAACCCACCGGTCGGGTCACCCGACAGCAGGCCGTTGTGCGCGAACTCCAGCACCAGGAGGTTGCCGTCGTCGTCGAAGGCCAGGTCGATGATGGTGGTGAACCCGTCCGCGTAGACGGTGGGCTTCTTGCCCTGCGCGAAGCGCCAGACGGTCGCCGTGCCGGGCGTGAACGGGAAACCGGTGAGCTGGCCCACGTAGAACGCGCCGTCCGGGCCACGAACGACGGCGCTGGGGACCGCGTCAGCCTCGATCATCACCCCCGGAGGGGCGAACGGGTTCTGGACGGGCGCCTCCTTGGGGAACACGAACACCGTCTCGACGTCGCCGTCGTCACGGACACGCAGCAGCGAGTTCCCGCCGGCGTCAGCCACGAGGCGCTGGTTCCCCTTGACGGCGATCGAGGTGGGGTTGGAGTCCAGGTCCTCGGGCTCGGGGTTGTTCTCGGACTCGTACCGCCCGACGTCGGCGAACACGCGGGCGGTACCGCGTCGGGTGTCGATGCGCTGGACGGTGCCGAGGGTCCGGGCGAGCTCGGATCCCCCCAGCTCATCGGTGCGTACCGCGGGGTCGGCGCCGAGCCCCATGGTGGCAAGCAGACGCCCGTTGCGGTCGAACGCCACGTCGGACGGACCGATGGCGTTCTCGCCCGAGTCCTGCAGGCCCAGCGAGGGCAGCCCTGCCACCACGTCGGCGACGGACCAGCTGTCGTCGTCCCGCGCCCGGCGCCCCTCCTTGTGGTCGTCCTCCCGGAGCACGGAGACCTTGCCGGTGTCGCCGAGGCACGTCGCCCCCTCAGCACCGCCGAAGCAGGGGCCCTCGCCGCCGCGTCCGGCCTGGGCGAACCAGACGTTCTCGTGACGGTCCAGCGTGAGGCCACGCGGACCGTCCAGGCCAGCGGCGAGGACCTCGACGTCGAGGGCGTCCCGGTCGCCGCGATCGTCGTCGTGGGCGGCTGCGGTACCGGTCCCGAGGGGCAGGATCAGGCACACGGCAGCCACGCCGACAGATGCTGCACGGAGTCGTTGCATGGTCGACCTCCAGCCGTTGGCCGGCCCTGGCTACCGTACCGAGAGACGGGCCTGGGGATGGGGGGCACGGATCGTCGCCGCCCACGGAGTGATCACGGTCCCAGCGTGACCCCATACGCGTCAACAGTGAGGCACCACAGGGTCGGGGACACCCCCCTGTCGTCGCCCAGCGCGACGACACCCTCTCGACCTCGGCGCTCCTGGCGCCGCTCGCGACAGGCGGTAGCCACCACCGTCTCGTCGCGACCCTCAGCGGGCGGCGGCGCGCTGGTACTGCCGGACCGTCAGCGGGATGAACACGACCAGGATGGCCAGGCCCCACAGCACGGTGTAGAGCACCGGGTTCTCCAGGGCCCAGCCCTCGGGCGGCGGCGTACCGGCCGGGATGTTGCCGAACAGCTCCCGGGAGGCCTGCGTGACGGTCGACACGGGATTCCAGCTGGCGAAGACCCGCAGCACGGCGGGGAAGCTCTCCAGCGGCACGAACGTGTTCGCGATGAACGTCAGCGGGAAGATGACGATGAAGGTGACGTTGTTGAACACCTCGGGCGTGCGGACCAGCAGCCCGAAGAACGCCATGATCCAGCTGATGCAGTAGGCGAAGAACAGCAGCAGCGCGTAGCCGATCAGCGCCTCCCCCACCGAGGTGTCGATCCGCCAGCCGATGGCGAGGCTGGTCAGGGACATGATGATGATCGTCAGCACGTTGTTGACGACGTCGGCGGTGGTCCTGCCGACCAGGACCGCGGACGGCGCCATGGGCAGCGACCGGAACCGGTCGATGATGCCGGTCTTGAGGTCCTGCGCCATGCCGGCACCGGTGATGGTCGCCCCGAAGATCACCGTCTGGGCGAAGATGCCCGCGATGAGGAACTCCCGGTAGGCCGCCGGGTCGACCTGGCCGTCCCCGATGGAGATCGCGCCGCCGAAGACGAAGGCGAACAGCAGGATGAACATGATCGGGCTGACGACGGAACCCACCAGCAGGTCGGGCACCCGCTTGATCTTGATCAGGTTCCGCCGGGCGACGGTCCAGCCGTCCCCGACGGCGCTGAGCGGCCCGCCCGTCAGGTCGGCCCGCTGCTGGAAGGTCCGCGCGGGCGCCGGCGCCCCGGTCGTGGTGGGAGGGGTGCTCATGCCGCTGCTCCTGCTGTCTCGTCGTCCGCGGCGCCGTGACCGGTCAGGGTCAGGAACACGTCGTCCAGGGTGGGTCGGCGGATGCCGGCGTCGAGCACGGAGACCCCGGCGGCGTCCAGAGCCCGGATCGCCTCGACGAGCATGCTGACCCCCCCGCTGACCGGGGCGGTGAGGGTGCGGGTGTGCTCCTCCACGCCCACCTCGCCCCCCGTGAGCCCGGCCAGGGCCAGGCGGGCCGCGCCGAGCTGTGAGACCTCGGCCACCGTCACCTCGATCCGCTCGCCACCGACCTGCTCCTTGAGCTCGTCCGCCGTGCCCTGGGCGATGACCCGCCCCTGGTCGATCACCGCGATGCGGTCCGCGAGCCGGTCGGCCTCCTCCAGGTACTGCGTGGTCAGCAGCAG
>Ga0105045_10001708_pt1 | contig 18121 bp, 21 predicted proteins | sample MAT02_FD_78089 | JGI IMG/M metagenome (GOLD analysis project Ga0105045, IMG submission 78089) | Freshwater microbial communities from Lake Fryxell liftoff mats and glacier meltwater in Antarctica - MAT-02 (megahit assembly) | ecosystem: Environmental > Aquatic > Freshwater > Ice > Liftoff... | reverse complement strand
GAAGAAGAGGGGTTGCAAACCCCTTCTCCGTATTGGGGGCGCTTCAACCGATGACTTCGGGCCAATCGGTGTGAAACATTTCGCCGCGAGGCTTGTCGGTGCGCTCGTAGGTGTGGGCACCGAAGAAGTCGCGCTGGGCTTGCAGCAAGTTGGCTGGGAGGACCGCGCTGCGGTAGCTATCGTAGTATCCGAGTGAGGCACTGAAGGCCGGGACCGGGATGCCGGTGAGGGTGGCCATGGAGATGACTTCACGCCAGTTTTGTTGGAAGCCGTTGAGCAGATCCATGAAGAACGGGGCGAGCATCAAGTTCGATAGTGCGGGATCGGCGCGATAGGCATCGGTGATATCGTTGAGGAAACGAGCACGGATGATACAGCCCCCGCGCCAGATGGCAGCGATTTTCGAGAGATCGAGTCCCCAGCCTTTTTCTGCTCCCATGGTGGCGATGAGGTCGAGACCTTGGGCGTAAGAGATGATCTTCGATGCAAAAAGCGCATCGTGGACTTTTTTGACGAGCGCGGCTTTGTCTCCGGTAATTGCGGTCTTGGGACCTTGAAGCCGGGTACTTGCGGATACTCGGGCGTCTTTCATGGAGGAAAGAATACGGGCTTCTACGGCAGCATTGATGGTGGAAATGACGACTGCGTTTTCCACCGCGTTGATGAGCGTCCATCTGCCGGTGCCTTTTTGGCCAGCGGTATCGAGGATGAGATCAACGAGAGGTTTGCCAGTCTCGGGATCGACCTGTTCAAAAATTTTCGAAGTGATCTGGATCAGGTAGCTTTCGAGGTCGCCCGCATTCCATTCGGTAAACACGGCAGCAAGCTCGGCGGGGGTGAAGCCAGCAGCTTTGAAGATGCTGTAGGCCTCACAGATGAGCTGCATATCGCCATACTCGATGCCGTTGTGGATCATTTTCACGTAGTGGCCAGCGCCGCCGGGACCAATGTGAATGACGCATGGCTCACCATCGACGTGGGCGGCGATGGATTCGAAAATCGGCTTCATCACATCCCAGGTAGAGGCTGGGCCGCCGGGCATGATGGATGGGCCTTTACGAGCACCTTCTTCGCCACCGGAAACACCAGCGCCGATGAAGCGGAAGCCGAGATCGCCCAGCCATTTGTCGCGACGCTCGGTATCCGTGTAGAGGGAATTTCCACCATCAATGATGATGTCGCCCTTGTCTAACAGCGGGATGAGCGACTCGATCACGGCATCCACAGGTCCACCGGCTTTGACCATGATCATCACCTTGCGTGGCGAGGCGAGGGATTGCACAAATTCTTCGAGCGACTTGGAACCGACTAGATTTTTCCCGGGATGGGCAGCGATAAAAGCGTCCGTGACGGAAGTGGTGCGGTTGTAAACTGAAACTTGGAATCCGCGGGATTCCACATTTAGAACGAGATTCTGGCCCATGACGGCCAGACCAATCAATCCGAAGTCGCTATTACTCATGTTATAAATTGCCGTTGAGGAGGCGAGGGAGGATGTAGGGAAGTTGATGAAATGGTGCAACCCCTTGTTGCCATTTTGGAACGTATTTCACACATTGCGGTTGTGAACCTACCCAATGCCATCACTTTTTCCCGACTGATCATGACGGCGGCATTCGTGCTGGCTGTTTCTCAAAGCTCCTCGGCGGGTTACACGATCGGGCTAATCCTCTTCGTGGTGGCAGCTGCGAGCGATTGGCTGGACGGCTATTTAGCGAGGAAAATGGGCCTCGTGACGCCTTTGGGGAAATTGATGGATCCACTCGCGGATAAAATTCTAGTCAGTGCTGCGTTTGTGTTTTTCACGGCCGAGGGACTTTGCCCAGTGTGGGTCACGGCTTTGATCATTGGGCGGGAATTCCTCGTCACGGGTCTGCGCCAGATCGCCATCGAGTCCGGCCACGTGCTCGCAGCGGACGGTCTCGGAAAATGGAAAACCACCTTTCAGCTCACCTATCTAATCACCGGCCTAGTCTGGCTGGCCTCGATTCATGGAGCCGGCTCAGCCGCAGCGCTAAATTGGCTGGGTCACCTCGCCCGGCCAGCGGCAGATGGAGGGCTGTTGCAGCCGATTTTTTTATGGGCAGCCGTCGGCCTCACAGTGATTTCCGGTTGGAATTATCTTTGGGGTTCGCGCCAATTATTGCGAGGTAAGTAGTATGTGAAAAATGAGTCATGGCACTTGCTCGTAAAGAAATTTTCGGAAGCGATTGAATACCTCGGAAATGATTTCCGGCTCTCCCAGATTTGCTACGGCGTCGGGAAAAGTCTTCCTCCGTCAGATTGAGCATCAGGGCATCCACTTCTCGGTTGGCGGCAATCGGAGACAGAATCTGCCGCTTATCGATCACCGACGTCCGCCAAGTCCTGTCCCATGCCGATCTCGCCACCGTCCGTAGTTCCAAGGTCGTCACCATCTTCAACATCGCGGGCAACCACCACCGCCTCATCACCGCCATCTATTACAACACCCGCAGCATCTTCATTCTGAAAATCCTCACCCATGCCGATTACAGCAAGAACCGCTGGAAAAACGACCTCTGAACCGATGAACGCCACCAAGCCAATCCCATCCAGCTTCGCCAAGCTGCCCAAGACCTATGAAGCGCTCTGCCGCCTGCACCTGCCACGCACGCTACATGACGAAATCGAACTCGAAGCCGTCACGGAAATCATCGACCTCATGGCGGGCCACACTCTCAACCGGGATCAGGCGGACTACCTCGAAACCCTCGCCGAGCTTGCCGAAGCCTATGAATCCGCGAACCACGAGACGCTCCCCGCTCTTCCCCCTCATGAGTTTCTCGCCGCTCACCTCGAAAACATTGGGATGTCCGCCACCGAGTGGGGCAAACTCATCGGCATCGACCGCTCCACCGCATCCCGCCTCCTCCGTGGCGAGCGCAAATTCAATACCGCCCACGTCAGGAAAACCGCTGAGGCTCTGGGCTTGGAAGCGTCCCTTCTGATCTAGCGTTCAGCCATGAAAGCACACGCTCCCCTCCATCCCGGCGAGATCCTCCAAGAAGATTTCCTCGCTCCGCTAGGCCTCTTGGAATACCGCGTTGCCAAGGACATCGCCGTGCCGCCCCGGCGCATCAATGAAATCGTCAAGGGCAAGCGGGACATGACCTTCGAGACTCTCAACCGCCCCGACTTTATCGATGCTGTGAAAAAAGCGTTCTCCGATCAAAACTGGGACAAAGTTTACAACGAAATCCGAGCGGCGGGGGAAAAGAAATCCAGCAACGCCTGAATCCTATCACCTTTCCTGTTTCAAAACCAAGTTCTTGACGATCTCGTTGGACAAGCCACGGGAGATTTTCTGGGGAATCTCAGCGTGGGACAGATAGCCCTCCAGCGGCACCGCCTCGACGGTGAGCGGAGTTGGGTTGTCCTTGAAATCTCGTCCGATCTGCTCAAGTCGTCCGACGTTGATCACGCCGATCCGCTCCAAGGTGCGCTGCGGTGGCTTTTCGACACGGTATCGGAACATATCCCATGTATCCTCCAATGGACAAAGAGACAATCGGCTGACCGAAGAACCACTCCCCTTGAACAGACTGGCGGACACTTCGCCGCTGGCGGCGTCAAACTTGTCCGAACAAACTGCCTTGGCGATGTCTTCCGACGCTTCGATTGGCATCGGTTATTTTGAGGCGAAATGCTGGGTCACCACCTGGTCGAGCAAACTGTTTGGGTGAGTTTCCTCGATACCGGTAGCCTCCATAAAAAGTTCGAACTCCTTCGGACCGAATTCCATCTGGATGGAGCCGCCGTTCTCGTCTCGCCACGCGAGTTCAAAGTGACCGTCGTCAGTCAGGAAAAGGCTGGGCTTCGCACTGGTGGCGAATTCCAGATGTTCTAGAGCCTTGAGGAGAGACTCCTGCGAGCGTGGTGAGACGGGGCTTTGACCCTCATCTCCCCATTTGCCTGAATAGTGCTGCCGGAAGTATTGCCAACGCTTCCACCCATGAATCCCAAGCTTCCGAGCCACGAGCTTTTCTCTCTCTGCGTCGCCTGGTGCGGCAATGCGATGGCGGGGCGTGATGGAATCCTCTGTGCGAGAGGAAAGCCATGAGGCCGTCTGGTAAGGAAGAACCGAGTCGCAGAATGTCATGTTGTCAGGTGTTCTACTCGTATTTCGGAGCGAGGCTGTCGAGGAAATCTGTTTTAAGTAGTCCAAAAAAGATCTCCTTGTTGCATTGATGGGCCTCCTCGAAGCGTTCGGCGGCATCGCCGAAAACGTCGAATCCGGACGCCTCCAGCCACACATCGAGATCCAGGATACTGCCGCTGACCACTTGATTTCCCCGTGTTACCAGAGCTCCGTTGTTGAGGCTCAGGCGTGCAGTAAGAGCGTCGTTACGGAAAACGGTAGCAAAGCTCATTTCCACGCCGGATATGGATTGTCCCCCGGAGCGGACATCCAGCACCAATCGGGAAAAAATATCCTCATCCTCGAAAAAGTCGATGTAACGCATTCCCAAGCGTTCGCCCTCATGGATGAAATTCGCCAGCTTGAGCCGTTCGAGCAACCAGGAAAGCTCTTCCTTGATCCGCTGCCAGCCGGGATACTCGTCACGAGTGAGAAGGGACACGACCCGGGGGCCGAACTGGACAATGAAACCCTGGCCAAGGAATCGCATCCTCGGCGCGTAGATCAAATTCGGATCAATCCGGAAAATCTCCTCAGGCATTTCGGCGATGGGGAGATTCTCGAATTTTGGATATCGCTCCTTGATCTGCGTGTAGAGCAATCCCGGCAACAGCGCCCAATCTTCCCCCGTCACGAAGCGGATTTCCAGAACCGCGTTCAGGATCGGGCAGGGTGAAATCTGGATGGGCAGTCTTTCGAGCTTGGGAATGGGGAAGTCCATGAATAACGAGGGAAGAATGACGGATGAAATGACCCGACGCTAGGAGGAACTTGCGGCAGAGGTTCGAATAAATTTTAAAACGACGAGTATTCTCGCGATCTTCATAAATTTAGGGTTTGTCAGCTTCACCGCGCCACCTCACTTTTTGATTTTTGACACGGCATTAAGCATCTTCACTTGGAGTCACAACGGTCCAGACCCGTTTCAGGGGCAGTTCTGCTTTGAGTTCGTCGTCGAGCTTGTCGCAGTGGGCGAAGAGGGCTTCCAGGAGTTCCAGCTTCGACCAGAGGCGGACTTTGAAGAAGCTTTGGGCGAGTTCCTTCTGGACGTTGGTCTTGAAGCCTCCCCATGAGACGAAGAGTCCCTGCGGGGCGTTGAATTTACTCATGGCTCCGAGGAGCTTGTCCACGGTGGGGCGGTCGATAGGGGTAGAAGAGCCCTTGGTTGATCACGTTGATTGCTCGCCTTTTTGTATTCGATGATGACCGGAGCTCCGTTCTCGTCGATTCCAAGGGTTTCCATCCGCCCGCCCGTTTTTGGGCCGGTCGAGTATTCGGACGCTAGGAAAGTGACGCCGAGGAAGGTTTCGAGATGTTTCTCGATGAGTGTCTGGAGGGATTTCTCCAGTGCCATCGAGGAGACGGGAAGCTCCGTGACCTGATTGGCGGCGAGTTTGAAGAGTTTGAGGTCGGACATGGTGGGCTTTGATATTTATGAGGGAAGATCCTCAATCTGTTTTTCGTCAAGCGATACAGCTCCTCCCGAAAAGGGCTGATCCTACTCAAAACGAGGCCGTTTTTGCTCAAAAAAATGAAGTTTGGATCGAGTTCCGCACACATTGATATTTCTTGCAAGGGGATGAAAATAGGCTTTAATTCCTTCCGACACGAGCTGGTTTGGTGCTCTCTTTGAAGAGTCCTTTGCTCAGCAAGCGTCAAAAAAACACCGGGTTCTGATACGGACGGCGACAGTTTAATCTGCTTCTGCTCCCTTTGGCGCTTCAGGTGTTTTTTTATTGCCGTATTTTAGCCAGTCGTAAATTCGCACTGCACGGCGGAAATGGGTGGTGAGTTTTCCTTGGGTTTTGTCACGGATCGGATCGTAAGTTTCCCAAACCTGGACGAGAAATTTACGGAACATTTCCAGATCGATATTTTCCTCTGGTAAGAAAGCCAGATCTTGGAGGGCTTTGGTCTATGATGTGGTCGATCTTGTGAGCGGAAACATCCCAGTCGATGCCCAAGCCTTCGTGGCGAAGGGGGCGATGACCGAGGGGCGCATCGCTACTTTCATTAAAAAAATGACATCGAAGGATATTTTTGTCAGCATCACGGATGCCGGAGATGGGAAGGCCGGCAGCATCCAGATGGTTGATCCACCCAAGAATGATAAAACGAGAGGGTTTTACAAGATGAAGGTCAATGGTAACCACACGCCAGACGTCCGCTTCGTGACCATAGCCCATGAACTGGCGCACCTCTTTCTTGGGCACCTCGGGGAAGACAAGAAATGGAGCATCAAGGATCGTATGTTTCGCACCTACCATCAACGGGAACTTGAAGCCGAGACAGCAGCCTTTCTCGTCGCCGAGAGGAACGGCGTGGAATCGAAATCCGAAACGTATCTTGCCAACTACGTCCGCGACCACGAAACTATGGACGATCTGGATTTCTATCAAATCACTCGCGCGGCGGGGCAGATCGAGACGCTGCTGGGTATTGCCGCGCATTCGCAGTTTGGGCCGCCTGGACGCGAACTCCAAAGTCCGACGATTCGCAAAGAATTCCTACTCTTCTGATCCCGCATACTCCTAGCCCTCCTTTCCATGCCTACCATCTTCAACAACATTTACCAATTCGAGTGTGAGTTGGGCATTGGCGGATTCGGTAGAGTGTTCTTAGCCCGCGAGATGGTTTCGGACAGGCAGGTCGCCATCAAGCAATTGAATAATCAGGACACCACCCGGCAGAAGGCGATAATTCACGAAATGCAGATGGTTTCGCAATTCAACCATCCGAACATCGTCACCTACCATCATCATTTTTCCGAGAACGGTTTGCTATTCCTCGTGATGGAGTATTGTGCGCGCGGCAGTGTTCGGGATGCCATTCATGGAAGAACAATGAATGCAGCTCAGGTGTTGAATTGGATTCAGACACTCGCAGAAACGCTTGATTTCGTTCACAGCAAGAAAATCATCCATCACGACATCAAGCCGGACAATATCCTCATCACAGAAGGAGGCACGTTGAAAATCTCCGACTTCGGCATAGCAAATACTGGCGGAGGAACCCCTCCTTATATGAGTCCCGAAGCACTCACTTGGGGATCTTCCTATGTCTCAGACATACGTATTGACACCTATGCACTCGGCGTCACGCTAATGGAGTTACTCACTGGCAATAATCCATTTCGCTACAAGTCGCCCGACGAAATTCAGGCGATGCACGATCAGGGAGATTTTCCTATTAAATCCCTCCCCGATTGGCAACAGGAAATCATCCTCAAGGCCATCAACAAAGTCCCTGAGTTGCGTTTCCAGTCCATGGGCGACTTTGCCGCTGCCATTCGATCAAAGCACGTCCCCCTATTGCTGGACAAGGATGCCATTCTTGCCAGTCAAGCTGCTGAGCGTGCCGAGCGCTCGCTTTCCACCAAGAAATGGTCGCGGGCTGGATCGCTGTTGGAGTTCGCAGCAGGAAAATTTCCCAATAATGTCAACGTTCTTCGCGCTCTGGGGAAATTCCATTTGATGCAGCAGAAGATTGACCGGGCGAAGAGTGCCTACGAAACAGCGGTCAAACTTAATCCGCGCATCGATGTCCAAAAAGACTTGGGTTGGATCAACCTTGCAATGAAGGATTATCCAGCAGCAATCTCACTACTCAGTGACCACCTGCACCGCAACCCATCGGATCTAGAAGCCCACAACCTTCTATTGCAATGCTTTTACGAGACTGACCGCCAGGAGGTCGCCATTTCCTTGGCCCGCGCCATTCTGAGTATTGAACCACATAATCCGTGCTTTGCGAACAACTTCTACATAGCCTCGTTACTCCATGTTACGGATCAGAAAATCCTCCCTGCAGATTTGCTTGGTGATTACACGAACGATTTCATTGCCTACAACTTCGCGGTCGCCAACGAGTCGACTCCCACTCATGCTTGGAAAAATTCACCTACGCTCAAGTCGAAGTTGCTTTTCATGGATTACCGATTCCGGAAACTCTCGCACTGCCCACTATTCATCGCAGATGCCTCGAACCCACACCCAGTGGAAAGGTCGATTCACAAGGTCATTATTACATTCGGACGCGATGGCTATCTGGCAAACGATATTCAGGTCGCCGGAAAAACCAATGTTTCCCGTCGGCATTGCCTGATCGTCAACTGTCGCGATGATGTCTGGCTCTATGACCTCAACAGCACCGGCACGTTTGTCAACGGCGAGCGTGTCAAAGGAAAGGTGCCACTCGTAGGCAGAAACTTCGTAAGGATCGGCAACAAGGAATACGTTATCGCCTCTGATAAAGACAGTTTGATTTAAAAACCATCGTCCTTGGATTTTAACTATCCGCTCCGACTTCCTCACACAATTTCAAGGCTTCCTCGATCTTGTAGCGAAGATCCTCCAAGGTTGCTGCGCCACAATTGGCAATCCAATCGGCGAGGTGCTCCTCAATGACTTCCGATGGCTCGGGAATCTCGACAGAGGATTCCACTTCGATCCATCCATGCCGGAAACTATAGGCGAGGCGATCTGGATTGTAAGCGAGGGGCTTGGGTAGTTTCGAGAGCAAGACTTCGATTTGCGCATCCGCTAATCCAGACCGCGCAATGTCGCGGACGATCTGGATCTCGAAAATCTTCGGGTCATCGAATTCATTCAATTCCTCGTTCACCGTCGCGCCAAATGATAGCCATCCACGGTCATGCCAGCGTTGCAAATCATTAGGGCTCACGCCAAGCCGCGCGATTGCAGCGGAGTGTCCAATGCGGAACAGGCAAGGTTCATCACCGAGCAGATGGGGGCGCACCATTCCCGGCGGCAATTCGTCTGGGATTGGAACGGGTGTTTTCATTACTGTATTTCGTTTGTTGTCATTCCCGCGCCACGACAGTGTCATATAGACCGTAGCTTCTCAGACCCTTGTGGCTCTCTAGTCCAGTGTAGCGCAGTGAAGCGTCTTCGTATCGCCGGAACGCAAAAACCGCTTGGTTCATCTGCTCGGTGTTGAAAACCTTGAGCCGCACCAACAGGTGGAAATCCTTAACCGTCAGGCCGGTGACCGTCTCGAAAAGCTCCGGCTCGACCTTGGTAATCACGTCTTGCAGCGTGTTCTCTCGGAAATCAGTGAGATACATGAATGCCGGTATCCGTGTCGCGAATTTAATCAGCTTTTCCTGCACCAGCTTGCGCTTGGATTTGAACTCCCTCTCTTCGTCGCTGAGTTCCTTCTTCTCCTTTTTCGAAAGTTCCTTTTCCTTGGCCTTCTTTTTGAGATCTTTGATCTTCTCGCTCTTGTTGATGATCGTTTCAATGATGTGGTCGCCAAGGGCACGCCAGCCTTCGATCCGTTCCACGGCGGCCATCGCCTCGGGGTTGTCGAGAACCCGGCGCAGGGTGTCGTTGTCCACGTTCACCAGCAAAGCACTCTCCCACTTGCGGGCGAGCAAGGTGGCCGAGGTGCCTGCCATCGCGATGTCAAGGATGCCGCCTGCGTCGATCTGCGTCATGTTAGCCCCGTCGTAAGCGAGCACGGGCAGAAAGGATATGAGATCCCTCACCGCGTTCTCAGGGTTCGACTCGTTTGGCGACAGTCCGATGCCGTATTCCGAAAGCTGCCGCAACGCGCGGGTGGGCGCGAAGTCGAACACGAAGCACACCGGCTTGAGGATTTGCTCCTCGTTCGGGTTGTCACCATTCGGATTCTTGATCGACCACGGCGATTGCACACGGAACGCCGCCTGGAAGTAAGTTTCCGGCGAACTCAAGTTGCGCAGCATCAGGATCGACGACCACTGCGGCACGGTGACACCGGTGGTGAGCTTACCGCAGGAGAGCGTGATGGTCTTGGAATCAAATCCACTGCCGATGGCCTTGCGCACGGGCGGCAGGGCTTCCAAGCCGATGCCTGCCGTGGTGCCTGCAGCGACGACCACCTGATAATCATGCCAGAAAACATTTTGTTTTTCGGATAGCAGATTCGCCATCGCGTGGCAGGCCGCGACGTTGGGAAGGAACCAGAACGAGTGCTGGAGATAGGGCAGCAAGCGCACGTCCGAATACGGAAAGGGCGGGCGAGTGCCGGTCTTGAGGTGTTCCACCGCTCGTTGCGCGTAGCCGCCGCGAATGATGTCCAGCCACTTCTGCACGTCGTTCTTGTGCTCGAAATGAGCCAAAACACCTTTGCCGGATGCCTCGAAAAAGGCGTTGAGATCAAATTCGTCGAACTCCCCACCGCTCGCGATGGCCAGCAATTCCTCCGGCATCTGGTAGGTGAGCAAGCGCATCTGCGGCAGTGCGCCGTAGGGATTGCGCTTGGCGGGATGTTTCCGTGAGAACTCCGCCTTGGCGCGTTGCTCGTCGGTGTAGGTCCAGTTGAAAATTTGCTCCTCGATGAATTCGCCCGTGGCCAGCGCCTTGAACGGGGTGCCAGAAAGATAGAGATAGGCCTTGGTGGTGATCGGCAGGAAATCGGTCTCCTTTTCGGAAAACACGCTCAAATCCTCGTTCACACCTTCCAACCCGGCGGCGTATTCGAGCTTGGCTTCTTTCTTGGCGACCGCTTCTTCCTCGCCCTCGAACAATTCCTTCGCTGTCTCGCGCCACGCGCCGAAGTGATATTCGTCGAACACGACCAAATCCCAGTTCATCGTGTGCAGCCATTCGTTTCTGGCCTTGATGTTCCCTGCGGTGTCGTTGCCGAGCAGGTCTTGAAAGGAACCGAAATACACCAGTGGTTTCTTGCGATTGGCCTCCGAAGGATCGCCGCCGGAACTGCGGGAGAGGTATTGCCAGCCATCGAAATCCACGTGCGATTCCAAATCAGTCTGCCAAGCATCCTCGACGGCGGGCTTGAAGGTCAAAACCAGCACGCGCTTGGCGCCGAGCTTTTTGGCGAGCTGATAGGCGGTAAAGGTCTTGCCGAAGCGCATCTTCGCGTTCCAAAGAAAACGCGGCACGGCCTTCTTATTCTCCGCCCAGATCGAGCGGAAATAACTAAAGGTTTTTTCCACCGCATCGGCCTGCTCCGGGCGCATCGGAAAATCCTCATGATGCCTGCCGGTGAATTTCAGCCCGCTGCGCAACTCCACAAGCACGGTCTTCACGTCCGCCACGGTGCAGCGCATCCATTCCAGTTCGTCATTCTCAAAACCTTTTCGGACGAGCGCCGCACGGACATCGTGGTCGCTGAAAATCGTGCCGTCCTCGCGCTCGGCGGACTCGTCCAGCTCGATGGTGTAGTTCTTGATCTTCGCGGTCCTGAGTTGTTCGGCGATGCGCTTCTTCACGTCGCGCGTGGTCTGGCCCACCTTGAGCTGTCCCGCATGTGTCTTGTCCGCGATGGAGTAGGCATAGATGCGCGGATGCGCTTCCGGCTTCGGCGTGAGGATTTCGTCGATGGTGGGTTTAGTCATCGGCTTGATCCTCCAAAGCTGACTCGATGAGATACCGCTCTCTCTCAATCTCCAGCCGGAGTTGTTCCTCCGTCGGCAGGAAGAGCATGTATTTGGAGGCGAAGATCTGCTTGCGATCATTCAGCACCGAGTAGCGGGCCACCGTCTCGTTTTTCTCCGTGCAGAGGATGAGACCGATCGTCGGATTGTCATCGGGTGCCGCCATCAGATCATCCACCATGCGCACATAGCCGTCCATTTGGCCGACATCCGCGTGGGTCAGCTCGCCGATCTTGAGATCAATGAGCAGGTAAAATTTCAGGCGGCAGTGGTAGAAAACGAGGTCGATGTAGCGTACCTGCTCCTCGATGCGGATGAGTTTCTGCCGGGCGACAAATGCGAAGCCGCTGCCTAACTCCAGGAGAAACCGCTGCAAATGCGTGATGATGGCCCCCTCCAGATTCGACTCGTGGAACACCGCGGCATCTTGCAGCCCGAGAAACTCCAGCACATACGGATTCTTGAGGGCATCCGCTCCCGGCATCACCGGCACGGGCAGGTTGCGGCCTTCCGTCAGCATTTTCTCCGGCTTCGCGGTCTTGAGAAGCCGCTCGTAATAGAATGACTGGATCTGCCGTTCCAAAGTGCGCTTGTCCCAGCCGCCTTCAATCGCCTCGCGTTCGTAGAAATCACGGGCTTCGAGGCTGGCTACCCGCATCAAGGCGCGGTAGTGCGACCAAGTGAGCTGGGGTGAGAAACCTTGCGGCAATTCTGCGCCCATTGGGTGCAGAATTGGCTGGGACAAAAATTCTCCACCCGCTGGGTGGGGATTTGCTGGATCCGAACATTCTCCACCCAGTGGGTGGAGAATTCGAATTCGATCCTGAAACGCAAGGTGGAACTGCTTGAAATACCAGAGATTTGTAACCGAAAAACCTTTCCCATAGCGTTCGGTCAATCGCTCGGAAAGCGCCTCGACGACCTTCTTCCCATACGCCGCCCGTTCTTCGCCGCCCTGCAATTCTTCCACAATCTCCCGCCCGATCAACCAGTAAGAGACCACCATGTTCGTGTTCACCGCGCGGACGACGTTGCCCCGCGCTTGATCCAGAATCGAGACGACCCGACCGAAGAGCGCGTCGGGAGTTTCGTCGGAGGCTGTCTCTTCCTGCTTACTCATTGTCGGATGTGCCGCTTAGATCCATCGGGCGGATTACCTTTTCGATGAAGGCGATTTCCTTGGCCGTGATGCCGTATTTCTTGTAAAGATCCTCGTCCGTCCATTTTCTCGACCAGTCTTGAGTCGGTACGAAGGTGTAAACTTTCCGCGTTACGTGTTGCGATGGCTTGTGCAAAAGGATCAAAAGGCGAGTAAGACGGCACGAGAGGTAGGACAACACGCTTTCGGCTTCTTCTTTGGAATCGAGAGGTCCGAGGCAGAGATACGTTTCAGAGGAAATAGATTCCGGCTCTCCGAGAAACGGTGTGCTGATGATGCGATGCGGATAGGTGTCTTTATTGCCAGTGCCCGGGGCGGCGTAGCCCATAAAGATCTTCCACTTATCGATGAGGTGTTCTCCGGTTGGTATCGCGTTTCTGGCGACATAACCCGTTCCACCGTTTTGATAGATCTTCACATCACCCGGGCGTTTGGTTGCCTTGCCCTTGAATGTGGTTTCCAAACCGAATGGTTTTCTGGAGCTGACGAGTTGGTCGAAACGCTTCTCAGTTGGCAGTGCAAGTGACTTGGTTTTTCCGCACTCGACGGCGACGACCTTTTTAAGGATCGAGAGACCTTCATTGAAGCGAATGAAAACATCCACGCCGTTTTCGAGGAGCTTGCGCGTGGCCTGCGATGGCTCCCAATTCTTGAAATGCGTGCTGACACGGCAAGAACCGTGATTTTCCCGATCCCATAGAAAGAAGCAAACGCCGCCTTTGAGGCCAACGCCCGGGAATACATCCGATGCGCTGAGATGGTCGTCAATCGAGCGCAAACGATCATCGTTGAGCATCGACTCCCGGAACTCATCCAAGCCCTTTCCGCCAGCGAACCAACGGGCCGGAATGACCATCGAGAGGTAGCGGGGGTTCAACGCTTTGGCCTGCTCCACAAAATGGTGATAGATGGGCGCTGCACTTGTTCCAAAACCGTCATCGGTGAGTTGATACGGCGGGTTTCCAATGATGACGTCGAATTGCATGATTTTTCCGAAGATTTCCGCGATGCGGGCTTTGATATTGTCGGTGTGAATGAACGCGTAGGCGTGGGTTTCGAGTCCCTCGGCGCGATCAAAAACGGATTGGGCGGCACCGCAGAACTTGCAACGATTTCCCGCCCACGTGTGCTCCATGCGCTCGAACCAGATGTTGCCCTCGTCGGTTTTGAAACTTTTGGCGATGGAGTGTTTTCCCTGGGCGTGTTTCGAGCAATAGACGCTGCGGCGGGCGAGCAGGCTGGTGATGCGGGTGATGCCGATGCCGAAGACCTGCTTGGTGAGGATGTGGTTCACGCGCTTTTGCAGGTCGGGCATCTCAGCTTCCAGTCCCTCGGTGAGGCGGCGGGTGATTTCCCGCAAGAACACACCAGACTTCGTGCAGGGATCGAGAAAGGTGAGGTTCTTATTAGCCCAAAGATCTGCCCCGCTGTGATTGGCGGCCCAGGCTACGGCCAGGGTGTCGAGCATGCGGTTGGCCAGTTCCGGCGGGGTGAAGACCTCGTCGTTGGAGAGGTTGGCGATGCAGGTGAGCACGTCCGGGTTGCGCCCGCGCAGGGTGAAGCTGGCTTGGTCGATCATGCGCTGACCTCCTTTTCTAATGCGGCCAATTCGCGCACCGTCATCTGTGGATAAATCGTGGAGGTGGGCTGGAATACTTCGTGGCTTGCGATTTCCGCAAACAGTTCCGGCTGCTCTCTACCATCGTGATTCAATTTAGGGTCTATTTTCCGGAGACTCGCCATCTGCGTCAGTGATTTCAAGCTGAAGTCACGGCGCTGGAATTTCCCCTTACCCAAATATCCCCACTCGGCGAAGGTGATCGGCTGGCCATCATGAGTGAGCATTTTCATGGCGTCTCCATGCACGAGGTTCTGTGAGAGGACGTGGAACCCGGCGCAATACAGTTCATCAGTCGGCTGGAGATTGAGATAGCCCGCGAAGATTTCCAGCAGGTTGGCGCGGCACTCGGCGATGTTGTCCGGCAGCAGTTCGATGCCGTAGATGCACATCAGCGCGAGCAGGGCGTAGTGTCGGCGCTCGAATTCGGACTTGCCGTATTTAAGTTCCACGGCGGCGAGCTTGCGCATCAGGATCTTCACGAGGAAATTGCCGCTGCCGCAGGCCGTCTCCAGAAAACGCGAGTCAATGCGCTCGGTCTCGCCCTTCACGAGATCTAGCATCGCCTCGACCATCCACTCCGGGGTAAAGACTTCCCCGTGGTCGGCAACTCGTTGTTTGGATTTTACCAGGCTCATTTGTCAATGCGAGCGCGGCAGCCGCAAACGCGCTTTGTGGAAGAGTCTTTGAGGGAGACTGATTTGCGTTTGACGAGCATTTGATTCATCGCGGGGTAGTGAACGAACTGAAGAACTGGTTGGGCTGGATTTCCCTCCAAGCTTTTGCGCCCGCATTCCAGCCCAACGCCAACCGCAAGGGAAGCCGGATCTTACTGAAGCGGAGGATTTTGGAATTGTTTCGCAGCCCCCGATCTTAATTGCACCCTTTGTGCGCTGGTTGAGCTGTGGTTTTCTGGCCGCCTCCTTTTCAATTGGCGATTGGCGCGGCGATAGTGATGCCGCCAGAGCTGCTTCCTACTGCGATCTTTGCAACCGCCCGGTCATGTGGTAAAGAAGTCCATGAAAACGAAAACAAAGCCAGCGAAGGCATACGCCACGCGGGGTCGTGGTCGCCCGAGCAAGTATTCGGAGGGGGTCGCGGCGGAGATCACGGAACGAGTTTCCAACGGTGAAAGCCTGCTCGAAATCTGTAAATCGGAGCATCTTCCCTCCAGGTCAACTGTGATGCAGTGGATCAAGGATCATGAAGATTTCCGCACAAGTATCGCGTACGCGCGCGGCGAGGGGCAGCACGTTGAGATGGAAAAGTGCATCACGCTGGCGGACGAAGCCACCCCGGAGAACTGGCAGGTAAAGAAACTCCAGATTTGGGCGCGGCAGTGGAGAGCTTCAAAATTACTACCAAAGCGCTATGGGGATAAGCTGGACGTGGACGCCTCCCACTCGGGTGAAATCCACATCGTCATTGGAGGGGATGCATTGTGAGGGAGAGCCCTCACCTCCGGCCATAAGTGAAGCGAGGGCTCCCATCGTTGCCTTTGCCAGTTGGCGGCCGCATTCCTCGAAATGGATGACGAAGCCACATTCGGTAAGTCCCCTCGTCTTTTTCCGTCGCCAGCGCCACAGCAACGGATTCCGAGAACCCCGGTGAATCCCACCGCCAGCGCAAGAGGGTTTGCCGATGGACACCCACCAATCTCGCCGCCTCGCCAAGCGTGCAACCCTCGACAAGAAAGCGGAGGATGGATCTTCGGTTCCGTTCGGGCGACATGCCCATAGAATACCCCAAACAGCCGTGCGCGTCCATCGCGCACACGGCGGGCGCGGGGGGAATGCAACATGCCTTTTTTGCTAACTGTGCAGTCCGCCGTTGCGCGGCTGAACCTAAGGTATCGACATCCTTCGGATTCCGAAACTACCTCGGAGAATATTTCGCTATTTCCCAGAAAAATTCACCGTGCAACGGACCGTGCAATAGAATCGGTAATTTCGTGCATTCCGGTGCATTTTGGACGCCATCTCAGAATTGAAGAAGCCCTGAATCTTGCTACTGATGAAGCGCTGAAAGCCTTGTATTTAAAGGGTTTCATTGGCGGAGAGGGTGGGATTTGAACCCACGGTGAGTTTGACCCCACGTCTGATTTCGAATCAGGTGCCATAGACCACTCGACCACCTCTCCTTCTCGCGACGCGGAAATTACGGGATGCTTTGGGATTTGTAAAGCATCCAATTGATCTTAATCCGGGAAAACAATCGCGCGGTTGCCATCGATGAGGGTGCGGTCGTGAACGTGGTAGCGGATGCCCTTGGCGATGGCGACGCGCTCGCAATGGCGGCCGAGGCGGATCAGATCGGCTGGCGAATGGAAATGGTGCACTCGGTCCACTTCTTGCTCGATAATTGGCCCGCCATCAAGATCCTCGGTGACGTAGTGGCAGGTGGCTCCGATGAGTTTTACGCCGCGTTCGTAGGCCTGTTTGTAGGGGTTTGCACCGATGAATGCGGGCAGGAAACTGTGGTGAATATTGATGATTTTTCCAGCAAATTCTGTGCAGAAAGCGGGAGGCAAGATTTGCATGAAGCGAGCTAAGACGATGAGCTCAACCTGTTGCTCGATGAATAATTTTCGGATTTTGGCGAATCCAGCTTCGCGCGTCGCGCCGTCCAAGTCGATGAGGTGGAAGGGGATATTTGAGTGTTCGGCAGTGGTGCGGCAGTTGTCCCGATTGCCAATGATGGAGGTGATCTCGATGGGGAGCTCATCTAACTCAGAGCGCCAGAGAATCTCATTGAGGCAATGGTCTGTCTTGGTAACGAGCACCGCAGTGCGCATGCGGTAAGGCAGCCAGCGGAAGTGCCAATTTGCGTGCAACGAGCGACCAAGGTTGCCGAAGTTCTTGATGAAATCTTCGCCGGTGATGTCTAGGTTTGCAGTTTCGATTTCTAGACGCGCGAAAAATTTGGAGGCAATTTTGTCAGAAAATTGAGAGAATTCGGTCAAGTTTCCTGCGTGCGCGGCGACGTAGCCTGCTACCTTTGCGACGATGCCCGGTTGATCTGGGCAGCTGAGTTTGAGAATAAGTCCGGAACGTGCCATCAATCGTAGCATGATGAGGCGGGCGGGCCGCGTCAATCCCCAGAGCGTTGTGAGGCGATCGTCTCCTGTATCGCTTCGGCAAGACCGAATGGGAGATGATCTAAGTTTTCTAAAAGTGTTTGAAATGTTTGATTGGGAGCTGCGGTAGGGTCCATCATCAACCAGACACCTAGTCCGATGGCGAAACATGCACTTATCCCTGAGAGCCACCACCAGTTGCGGCGAACTGGCGCAACGTTGAGAACGTCAATTTCTGGCTCACGGTGGAGGGCAGGGCTGGGGGATTCTGAAGGTGCAAGCTGGCTGCGTGGCGGTAAGGATTGTTCGGCAAATAAATCAGGTGCTTGCCATCGAGCGAAGTCTTGATCGTCTACTGCGAGTGCTAAATCATTTAAATTTGATCTCCCCCGCCCAAGCGAGTTCTGACGGAGCATCACCGCGCGGATGACGGCGTCTTCGACGAAATCGTCTTCAACTCGGAGATGTGCGTAAGTTCCATTTTCGCTACGAGTCGAGGGCAGGGGATTGAGAAAAAGTGGTTTCATGCTTCTTAAAGGCCAGCTGCTTTTTGACTAACTAAAAACTTAAGTAACGTCAATGTCTAACTTACCTTAAGTATTTTTTTAAAATTTGGCACGAATGGTTCCTAATTTAGGGCTTCCTGGGTAAAGCAGCACAGGGGGGTTGCAATTTGTATCTATCGGATCAAGAATCTGTGCCGCACT
>Ga0105045_10001707_pt1 | contig 18125 bp, 12 predicted proteins | sample MAT02_FD_78089 | JGI IMG/M metagenome (GOLD analysis project Ga0105045, IMG submission 78089) | Freshwater microbial communities from Lake Fryxell liftoff mats and glacier meltwater in Antarctica - MAT-02 (megahit assembly) | ecosystem: Environmental > Aquatic > Freshwater > Ice > Liftoff... | reverse complement strand
TAGGTATCTAACGGCAGCTCTACCATCAAGTGTTGCGCGCCAAACTGCATTTGCAAATTGAGAGCCTGGATTGGTAAAAAACTTTGAAAAATCAACACCCAATCGGTATTGAATAGAAACACAAATATAACCACGCTTGGCAAATTCTGTGCAAAGGTATGTTACATCTTGTGCATACCTGCTGCCACTAGTAAAAGAGCCACCATGCGCCAATACAAGCAATGGTCTTTTGGTACTTGTATCTCCTTGTGGTTGAAAAATATTCATTTTCAACTCTTGTGAAGTATTATTCCAATCTGCGGCATTGCCGTAAACAATGCTATCAATGCTTATTGTAGAGAATATTTTAGCATTGTACCGTTGTGAATAAGCCTCAAATAGTGAAAAGAAAAGTACGATTGCCGTGAAGATTTTTTTCATGGGTTGTTTATTTTAAGGAGAAAACTTATACCAATATATAAACAAATCTGAGAAATACAATTTTGGCAATTATAAATAATAGAATGACCCATTTAATGGCTATAAATTTCTTTAACACTCGTACAGAAAGTATTTTCTTGTTTACTCAAATAAAAGAGATGCGTTTGAATAAATCCTAGCTTAGCAAATTAAATACGAGCAAACTGCTTAGGTAGGCAAGTGCCGTCATATATAAGAACTGTATAATAGCCCATTTCCAACTTTTCGTTTCCGTTTGAACGACACTAACTGTGCTCATACATTGCAGGGCAAAGGCATAAAATACCATTAGCGATAAAATAGCAGCAATGGAAAATATAGGTTTGCCCGTTATGGGGTCTTTTTCTTGAGTCATTTTTTGGCGTATAGAGTCTAAGTCGTCTACATCTCCACCCACGCTGTAAATTGTGCTCATGGTACCAACAAACACTTCGCGTGCAGCAAGGGACGTTAATAATGCAATTCCGATTTTCCAATCAAAACCGAGCGGTTTGATAACTGGTTCAATCCATTTGCCAAACTCTCCGGCATAACTTGCTTGCAGTTTTTCTGTACTTTTTCGGTTTGTTAATTCTTTTATTGTAACGGAGGAAGGATCTGCAAGTGTCCATGCTAAATATTTGTCGTCTATAGCGCGCATGTTCTCTCTGGGGCCAAAGGATGCCAAAGCCCAAAGGATAACCGATACGGCAACGATAATTTTTCCAGCCCCCCACACAAAAGCTGCAGCCTTATCATAAAGTGTAATTAGCAGATTTTGAATAACAGGCAATTTGTAACTAGGCAACTCCATTAAGAAAAAATTTTTGCGCTCGGCTTTGATAAAAAAAGTAAAAATAAATGCGCTAAATAGAGCTGCTGCAAAACCCAGCAAATACATAAACATAAGCACAACGCCATGTAAATTAAAAGGCCCCCATTTTGCATCTTCCGGAACCAACATGGCAATCAATAAGGTATAAACGGGCAAGCGAGCGCTGCAACTCATTAATGGCGTAACCAAAATAGTAATCAACTTTTCTTTTTTATTTTCGATGCTTCGTGTAGCCATAATACTTGGTACCGCGCATGCCATACCACTTATTAAAGGAACAATAGACTTTCCATTCATACCAAATGGGCGCATGATACGATCCATAATAAAACCAACACGAGCCATGTAGCCCACATCTTCTAATATAGCTATGAAAGTGAACAGGATAATGATTTGTGGCAGGAATACCATAACACCGCTTAATCCTGCCAACACACCATGAACTAATAAATCATTTAAGACACCAGCAGGCAAAGTTTTTTCTACCCATTCTGCTGAAAAAACAAATCCGTTTTCTACCCATTTCATTGGAATAGAACTCCAAGCAAAAATGGCTTGAAAAACAAGGAATAGTAAGCCTAAAAATATTGCAATCCCCCAGATTCTATGGGTTAAAAACTTATCAGCTTGTGTAGTGATAGATTTTGCAATGGTGCCAATTTTTTGCCTACGACTAAGACGAACAGCACTGTCAATGATGTGATAACGCGTCAATATTTCTTTTTCTTGAAATGCCCTTGCATCAAAGTTGTGCTTATCAAATATCTCGCGTATTTGCTTTGACTTTGTGCTTATTAAATTAGCGGCATTAATAGCATATTGGAGTGCTGCGTAATGGTTTTTTTTATCAGTAAATTCGCATACTTCCTCTAAAAATTGAGCTTCAAGAAAATCAAGTCCAAAATATTTAACGTTGTTGCGTGAATGCTCTCTTAATAGGTATGCTTTTATTTCGGTTATACCCTTCCTTTTTCTCGCATTTACTGGAACTACGGGAATTTGCAGTTCGTTTGCCAGCACTTCAATATCATAAAAAATGCCTTTACGTTCGGCAAGATCTACCATGTTAAGCGCTAAAATTACAGGAACACCAAGATCGGCCACTTGGGTAAGTAAAAGCAAGTTGCGTTTTAGGTTTGATGCATCGGCAATAAAAAGCACCAAATCGGGAAAATTGGTTTCAGATTTATTGCGGAGCAATTCGTAAGTAACTAACTCGTCTGTTGATTTTGGGTATAAACTATAAGTGCCAGGCAAATCAATTATTTGGGCATTGCAATCGCCTGAAATTTTTGAATAACCTGATTTTTTTTCTACGGTAGTGCCAGGAAAATTGCTTACTTTATAATTCAACCCGGTGAGTGCATTAAACAATGATGTTTTTCCGCTATTGGGATTACCTACTAAAGCAACGGTGAGTTCTTGTTTCAAAATAGTATTATAGGCTACAATTAAATTTTATAATCAATGAGGGTTTTTGCATTTTCTTGTTTTAATTTTACAACAACGTTATCAGCATCTTGTAGCCTTAGGCACATTTTATACTCGCCAACTCTTATGGCAATTGGGTCGCCAAATGGTGCAATGTTTTCAAGAGAAACGGTTTCGCCAGGCAACAATCCCATTTCCAGTAGTTTTAACGATAACTCATTGTCAAGAATTTTTTCTACCAATACTTCTTGTCCATGCTGTATTTGCGAAAGTTTCATTAATGAGTTTGTTAAGCCGAGTTGTTATTAGTTTTATTGCCAACAAAAATAAGCTATTTTTGGAATCAATCTAAATTACTATTATCATGAAAATTGTTGGATTTACTATTGTGCGCAATGCCATTAGGTATGATTACCCAATAGTAGAATCAATAAACAGTATTTTACCCGTAGTAGATGAATATATGGTTGCTGTAGGCCGCTCAGATGATAAAACACGAAAATTAATTGAAGACATAAATTCTTCTAAAATTACTATAATTGACACCATTTGGGATGATAGCTTACGCAAGGGAGGTAAGGTATTAGCAGTGGAAACAAACAAAGCTTTTGATGTTATTACAGATGCCGATTGGTGTTTTTACTTACAAGGGGATGAGGTAATGCATGAAAAACACCACAGTGAAATTATTACAAAATGCAACCAATATCTCCTTCAAAAAGAGGTCGATGGATTGTTATTTGATTACCATCATTTTTACGGAAATTATCATTACACTGGGGATTCACGTAAGTGGTATCGCAATGAAATCCGTATAATTAGAAACAATAAAAATATTCGTTCTTACAGGGATGCGCAAGGGTTTAGAAAAAGTGGTCAAAAGCTAAAAGTGAAAAAAATAGCTGCAACAGTTTTTCATTATGGATGGGTAAAAGATCCAGCATTTCAGCAGGCTAAGCAGGAGGGTTTTCATAAAATGTGGCATGACGATAATTGGGTAAAAAATAATGTGGCAGAGGCAACAGCTTATGATTATACCGTGATTGATTCGCTTAAAAAATTTGAGGAAACACATCCTATTGTAATGAACAATCGGCTAGAACGAATGAATTGGAATTTTACTTGGGATGTTAAATTAAAGAAATTTAAGTTCAAGGATTGGTTGCTTTACACCATTGAAAAAATTACAGGAATACGTTTATTTGAGTATAAAAACTTCACTATTATCTAATTATATTGCTCCCAATTTTTGCATATCGTACAGTTCTTTGTACATACCATCTTGTTTCAATAATTCTTGATGTGAGCCCTTCTGAACAATTTGTCCTTTATCCAACACTACAATTAAATCAGCACTAATAATGGTGCTTAAACGGTGCGCAATAACTACCGTAGTGCGACCTTTCATCACATTCGATAAAGCATCTTGCACCAAACGCTCAGAGGTAGTGTCTAATGCCGAAGTAGCTTCATCTAAAATAAGAATTTCTGGGTTTTTATTTACAGCACGTGCGATACTAATCCGTTGTTTTTGTCCGCCACTTAACTTATTTCCACGGTCTCCAATATTAGTTTGAAAACCATGGTCAGTTTGTTTTATAAATGCATATGCATTCGCTACTTTGGCCGAATTTTCAACGCCTTCAACTGAAGCATTTACCTTACCAAAAGAGATATTGTTAAAAATAGAGTCATTAAACAAAATAGACTCTTGCGAAACAATTCCAATTTGCTGGCGAAGGTCTAAAATTTTATAATCTTTAATATCAATTCCATCTACCAATACTTTCCCTTCAGTTGGGTCATAAAAGCGAGGAATAAGATCTGTAAGTGTCGACTTGCCAGCACCTGATGGACCAACCAAAGCTACAGTTTTCCCTTTTTCAATAATTAAATTAATGCCCTGTAAAACAGGCCCATCGTTATATGAAAAAGAAACATTTTTAAATTCAATTGTTTGATTAAATGTGAGTAAAGGCTTTGCATTTTCGACTTCTACAATTTTCTCTTCGCTTTTAAGAACTTCTTCTATTCTGCCAAGTGAAATCAAGCCTTTTTGCATGCGGCCGAAAGCAGTTGAAAAGGCCTTAATAGGAGGAATGAGCTGTGTGAAAATAGCCACAAAACCAATAAAAATATCGGCAGTAATACTGCCATCACCATTTAATACCATGCGTCCACCATACCATAATATAAATGCAAGAATGGCTACGGTTAAGGTTTCAGAGATGGGCGATGCTGCATCGAGAAGTCTGTTTCCTTTAATATACACATTGGTGTATTGGCTGTTTTGTTGTTTGAATCTGCGATTTAAAAAATCCTGTGCGTTAAACGCTTTAATAATCCGCACCCCCATTAATGTTTCTTCAAAAAGCGAAACCAATGTATCAAGTTTATCTTGACCGCGCCTCGCTTGTTTTTTCAGTTTGCGTGTTACGCGTCCCAAAAAAACGAGAATAATAGGCATGCAAATAAACACAATAAAAGTGAGCAATGGGCTCATCCAAATAAGCACAGTAAGAGAAAGTATAACGGTGAGAGGCTCTTTGAACATAGCTTCAAACGAACTCATGATAGAATATTCTAGCTCTTGGGCATCGCTACTCATTCGTGTTATTAAATCTCCTTTTCGTTCGGATGAAAAATATGAAAGGGGTAATATTAAAACGCGTTGATAGAGTTGGTTTCGTAGGTCTCTTACAATCCAATTGCGCAATGGAACCATAAAAAACAAGGCCATATACCTGCAAATATTTTTAAAAAATATCATTACCACAATGAGTATACTTATGAATATTAAACCAGACTCTGCCCCGTGTTGATTTATAATTTGAGAAATATAGTACTTAAGTATTCCATACAGTGAGTTAAAGCTTGGCGAGAGTTCAGGTTTTACTAAAATTAACTCATTGGGTTTAAATAAAATATTGAGGAAAGGCATTAAAAGAGAAATGGAAAACAGTTCAAATACAATAGATAGTAGATTAAAAATCACGTTTAAAAATGCGTAGGATTTGTATGGGGCAACGTAACTTATAAGCTTTAAAAATCCTTTCATTTTAGATTTGTTAAACAACGGTAATGCCGACAAATATCTAAAAATAATCTAAACCATTTACAGATATTTGCACAATGAGTATAAGACAAGAGAAATTTGGAAAAGTTATCCAAAAAGAGTTAGCAGATATATTTCAGGCAAACCGTTCGGAACTGTTTAACAACGCTTTTATAACCATTAGCAAAGTTGAAGTATCGCCCGATTTAAGTTATGCAAAGGTGTTTGTAAGCTTGCTTAACAATAATAACGTGCAGGAAATGATGAATATTCTTGAGCTACAAAAAAAAGTTATTAGGCACGAATTGGCAGGGAAAATTCGCAAGCAGGTAAGGGTTATACCAGAATTGAATTTTATATTAGACGATAGCTTAGACTATGTTTTCCACATGGAAAAAGTATTACAAGAAATTCAGAAAAAAGAAAATCCACCTAAAGCATAATTTTCTCATTTGTTTAATCACCAGTCATTGTATATGTTTACCTCATAAGAAAGATAAATAGTGAATAGTTTTTGGGATTTATTTAAGCCAGAAGAACTCATAAGATATGGAGGGTTAGCCTTACTTATTATCATTGTGTTGGTTGAAAACGGAGTTTTTTTCGGGTTTTTTCTTCCTGGTGATTCATTATTGTTTACGGCAGGTTTACTCTGTTATTTAGATGTACTCAACGTAGATTTAGTAGTGCTTGAGGCTGCAATTGCTGGTGCTGCGATAGCAGGATATTACCTTGGTTATTATTTTGGGTACAAAACAGGAGAGGCTTTATACAAGAGACCAGATACGCTATTTTTTAAAAAGCAGTATATTTATACAGCCGAAACATTTTACAAAAAATATGGTGGAGTAGCCCTTATTATGGGTCGGTTTTTACCTATTGTACGTACTTTTGCACCCATTATTGCTGGCGTAGTAAAGATAAGTCCAAAAGTATTTTTCTTTTACAATGTCGCTGGTGCAATTTTATGGCCTGCCATTGTAGTATCGGCCGGGTATTTTGTAGGAAGTGTTTTTCCCAATGCACTGAGTTACCTTAATTACATAGTTATAGCCTTTATTGTTGTTACTGCCATTCCTGTTTTTAAGAATTACCAAGCGCAACGAAAAAACAAGAAGCAAGCTGAAGAAAAAGGAGAATAGTTGTTAAAGTTTTGTTGCCACCACAAAACTAATGCGTTGTTTTTTAACCTCTCCCTTTAAATTAAATATCTCAAAATAGCCCAGATAAATTCCTATTGAGGCCAATTGTCCGTTATCCATAATTCCATCCCAGCTAAAAACCCCACTTGTGCCAAGAACATCGTTTTTTAGTAAGTGTTTAATCATTTTTCCAGCTGAATTGTGCAAATAAAAGTTTGCAGTATAACCAGGTTCTCCAAGCAAATAACTAAAGTTCAACACATCATTAAAGCCATCCCCATCGGGCGAAAATGTTTCAGGTTCTACCTTTAAGGCTTTGGTAATGGAGGTTGATGCATATTGCGAATTTTGATAAGTAGGTGTTGCATACCCAGATGAAGCTGAAGCTGAAGCCCAATTGCTTTTGTCAACCGATGGACGATCGTAATCAATACGTTCAAGGCTTACCCCATCCGTAATATCTAATAATGGGAAATGCATATCATCATCATAATTGAGTTGGTCAAATCGTTTGCCTTGCAAATTAATAATAACACAACTCCCTCCATCATTTGAGTAAGCAGGCATCTTACACTGTACTATTCTTTCAGGATGAGGTGTAAAATATTCTCCTTGAATACTCGCAGCATTAGCGGTTAATACCACAAATGATTTTGGAAACAATAAAAACCCTTCTGAGGCTGTAGCATAATAATCTCTGATTTCATTTTGATCATCAGTATTCGCCAAATAGAGTGTTTTTAAATCTAGTATTTTAGCCGTTCGGTTGTATAATTCTACAAAGTCGCTGCCCGATCCTCGCGGGTCAAATAATAGTTCATTGATAGCAATATCTCCACTGTCTATTAACTCGGGAAGGCCTATATCGGCATAATCCAATGTAGCTAACTTGTTACCTGCGCAATCTTTAATGGAATTTGCAATTATGCGGTATACAGATCCACGCTTAAGCGAGTCGGCAAATGTTAACGCAACTTTTTGATAGGAAGGTGGGTAAAACTTTGTAGCAACGGGATTTCCTAGGCCTAAATTGGCAACATAATGTGGTAAGGAGTCTTGCGAGGTTGAGTCTAACGCTTCATTAAACCGGAGTTCTATTACGGTTGCCGAAATAGGATATGCTTGCAATAACTTGGGTGCGGCAATATCTCTTTTTGTGCCTTTTACCGAGTTTGGTTTTCCTGGTGTTCCGCCTAATGGATTTTGGCTTGCTATTAAATTTTCATCCTTTCCACAAGGGTTTTTTTCGTCTATCAACTCTAAACTCCAGCCACCATTGCTTTTTATTGAATTTCGGTAGGCTGCTGCAGTGTACTCTAAATGGTGAATGACATTTCCGTTTTTATTTCGCAAGGTTAAGGCATCGCCATCATTTCCCAAAGAAGGAAAACCGCTTACGCCAACCACATTTTGTAAAAAACTGAAGTTTGCTAATTGCGAAGTTGTAACAAACACCAAAAAACTATCGGGTAATAAAATACGGTCGGGCAATAATGCCCTTGATCCTGCATCGCCAAGTGTCCAGCCTTGTAGAGAAATTATATTAGATGAGTGGTTGTGAATTTCGATGTATTCTGAGCCAGGAAGACCAACAGAAGGATCTGGGTCGAGCATTAGTTCCGTAATCAGCACGTCATATTGATTGGCTTCATTGGGTACAAAATAGGAGAACGAAAGGGGTGTTGTCGGAAATAAATTTTGTGTGCAATCTGTTGCTCCATTTATGCTAATCGTGTACGGTATATTTGGCAATAGTGGCGAGCTAAAGTTAACTATTAAGGAGTCGAATTGGTTGCCTATAATATTGGTAAAAGCAATGGAAGCAGCAGGGTTAATAACCAATGTTGCATTTGCAAATGAGCTGCTATCCATGCGCTCAGTAAAAGCGATTGTCAAGGAATTATTCGAAATTGTGCGTACACTCAACACCCTTGGTGGTGTAGTGTCGGGCAGTTTGTTCCACCGCGAATTTTCTTTTCCTGGTGTTCCACCTAAACTGTTATCGCTAGCACCAAAGTTTTGTTTGGCTAGACAAAGTTGTTTGGGATTATCCATTTCTATAGTAAAGCCACCATCCGATTTGGCGGTATTTTTATACCATGTTAAATCGTATGAAAGCTGGTAAATAATTTTTCCTGTATTGTCTTTTAAAATAAGCTCATCGTTGCTATTGTTTTGTGAGGGTAAACTGCCTACAGCAGCAATTTTTCCAAATGGAATAAAGGTTGCAATATTGGCATTACTGCAAATAATAATAAAACTATCGGGAGCAATCGTTACAGCAGGTAGTATGGCTGTGGCCGAGGCATCACTTATAGACCAATTTTGCAGCGAAATGATGGAACTTGTGTTATTGTAAAGTTCTATAAATTCTTGTTCGGGTAAACCAATAACAGGAGAAGGATCGGGAAAAAACTCTGAAATTAACACATCACCAACGCTGGCATTAAACACAAAATAGCCAAATGATTTTTGTAAGGCAAAAGCCAAGTTGCCATTATTATCCTCCACATTATTTGCAGTTAAAAGATACGTATTATTTGTAAGTGGGGTGTTTAAATTAAGGATAACGACATCGCTTCTACCTACAACAAATTGCGCGCTTAGGGGAGTTCCAATACTATTGTTAATTGTGTAATTGGCGGCATCAAGTGCAGAAATGGCGTTCAATGGTTCGTTAAAAACAAGGCGAACTTGGGTTGAGGAAATGGCAGAAACTGAATCAAGAACGGGAGCATCCGTATCGACAATTATAGGCCCTGCGTACACATCATCCAAATAATAGTTTTGTGCATTACCAGCAGTAAATCGAATGAAAGAGCCTACGTAGGATGTTGTGGTAAATTCATTGTCAAAACCAACCCCTTCAAGTTTAAAATTATTACCTCCTGTTGTATCGGCAAATAGTTCCCAATTTCCACTTCCGTCTCGTAACACTTTTATTCTAACAATATTATTTGCCTTACTCACTGTTGCTGCACGACCACCAGCAATTAGCATGCGCGTTGTTCCTCTTTGCTTAAACAGCATAATGGAGTCTGCGTTACCTGTAATTCCACCCAATTGAACGTAATATCCATTAACACTCCCTTTTAGGTTTATACTGTCGCTTATCAAGTAAAAGCGCATAAAATTGGACGTGCTAGGACTCAAAGCAAATCTGCACCAAAATCGCCATTCGCCATTGGTGTAAGTTGATGCGGTTGATATTGATAAGTCTTTACCAACGGTTGCTTTACTCTGCAATTGAAAAGCCGTGTTAACTTGAAAAAGGCTATCATCCCCTTCCCACTCCGGGGTTGATAAAAAGTCCCCGTCAATAAAGTTGTCAAAGACTTGAGCAAATGAAGTAATGCTTGTTAAGCAAAAGCACAAAATTAGAATAACTGTTTTCATTTGTAGTTGATTACAGAAGTGTTGTTTATATGTTCAAATATTGCATTGTTTAAGGAGAATGTTGCATTAATTAACCGTTAATAAAAAACTTGTTGGTCATTTTTTATAGCATTCACTTACACTATGAACAAATATTACTTATGCCAGCAATATTTTTAGTCAATAAAAATAAAGGCTAATTTGAAACTACTGTAAGCAACAAAGAGGTTCGTTTAAACGCGTTTGTAATTGTACAAGACCAGTGCAAAAGATCGACTAGAAGAGAATTCGGACACAGAATAAAAACAATAACATAGCAATTATTAAAAAAACAAAGATGAATAAATTGCTCGTCTCTCTGGTTTTAGTTTTAATAAGGCTTGATTGCAAAGCGCAAGTGGGAGCAACTTTTTATCAATCACCGTCTTTTTCTTCAGTGGGCGTTATGTATGAGTTTGTTGATAGAATAAGGCTGGAGTTACATTTTGATTCAGATGGGTTAAATTTATAGTTATCAGCTACAAATGAGTTAGTTGTTGCATACAATATCATTAACAAAGCTGATTATGAACTTTATGCTAGGGCAGTGTTTTTATTACTTAGATTTTTGAGGCAGTTTATAATTTCTATTGGGTTTAATATTTATCCTTTCAAAATAAACAATTTGGCTTTTACATGGAGGCTGCTGTTTTATTTGACCCATTTATAGTAGTACCACGTTGGGGATTTAAGTACCGTATTGCCAAATAGCGAGTTGAAACGGGTTTTCTATGCTTAGCATGGAGGCAACTATTTTCATGAATTTTATATCAAAGTTAGCCTGTGACTTTTTGTTAAACAAATAAAATACTTGCTTAACAAATCAACAAATTTCCTAATCAACCAATTCAACCAACGCTTTCATGCTTTAATCACCCAAGCCCAATTCAATTTCGCCTAAGTCTTCTTGTGCTTTAAGTTTCATAATTTGCTCAAGGGCATCAGGCACCACATCACTACAAATAGTTAAAAAAGTTCCCTTTCGAGCATTGTTAATGGCATAATTAATTGCATCATGTTCCTTTTTAAATGTGGTTATTTTTTTGTGCGGATCTACTTGGTGAATTCCTTTCGTGATAAGGGCAATAATTTCATCTTCACTTTTCCCTCGTAGGTTTTTATCTTGACGAATAATAATTTCACTAAACATTTTTGCAGCTTGGGCTCCTAAGGCAATGGTATCTATTTCGCGTCTATCGCCTACACCAGCAATTACACCAATATGGTTTGCCTCTATTTTGTAAAGCATTTTGCCTATTGCTTCAAATCCTGCGGTATTGTGCGCATAATCTATCATCACTTCAAAATGCTTAAACCTAAAAATATTAAGCCTTCCTGGTGTTTGTGCCGGCCCAGGAATAAATGTAGCCAACGCAACACGAATATCTTCTACTTTATAGTTGCGAACAAAGCCAGCTAATAACGTAGGCAAAATATTGCCAATATTGTACACCGCCCGACCACCATAAGTAAGTGGAATATTTACAGCCTTTTCCACGCGTATTTTCCATGTGCCTTTGCAAATGGTAACATAACCGTTTTCATATATAGCGGCCAATCCGCCAGTTGATATATGTTCTTTAATAATCGGATTGTTCTCATCCATGCTAAAGTAAGCCACTTTGCAAGCCAATCCTTTTGCCATTGAAGCTGCCCACTTATTATCGGCATTTAAAATTGTATAACCGCTTGGCAACACACTTTCGGGTACTACTGCTTTTACTCGGGCAAGTTGCTCAATTGTATCAATATCTTGCAGTCCCAAGTGGTCTTCGGCAATATTAGTTACAATGGCAATGTCGCAATTGTGAAAACCTAATCCTGCGCGCAAAATGCCACCTCGTGCGCATTCTAAAACAGCAAAATCTACCGTTGGGTCTTTTAACACAAACTCGGCACTTACTGGCCCTGTGCAATCTCCTCGCATCATGAGTTGATTTTGAATATACACACCATCTGTGGTGGTATAGCCCACCTTATGTCCCATCGTTTTTACAATATGTGCCATTAACCTAGTGGTGGTTGTTTTCCCGTTGGTTCCTGTTATAGAAATAATGGGAATACGAGCACTACTTCCAGGCGGGTACAACATATCAATTACTGGCTCTGCGATATTTCGTGGAAGTCCAACGGCAGGGTCAATATGCATCCTAAATCCTGGTGCAGCATTTACCTCCAAAATAGCACCTCCGTTTTCGCTAACAGGTTCTGTTAGATTTTCGGCCATAATGTCAATCCCACAAATATCCAAACCAATAATTCGGGCAATGCGTTCGCACATGAAAATATTATCAGGGTGAACCATATCTGTTACATCTGTAGCTGTTCCGCCTGTGCTTAAATTTGCAGTGGGCTTAAGCCATTGCTCATGTCCACTTGGCAAAATACTATCCAAGGTTAAGCCCACTTTTTTGAGCATATCAAGGGTAAAATCATCTACCTTAATTTGGGTGAGGGTTTTTTCATGTCCATAGCCCCTACGTGGATCTTGGTTTACAGCATCGATCAATTCTTGTATTGTAAGTTTTCCATCACCCATTACAGCAGCTGGTTTGCGAATGGCTGCTGCAACAAACTTATAGTTGATGACCAATATTCGATGATCTTGTCCAGTAATAAACTTTTCTACAATAATATTTCTTGCAAATTTGCGTGCGGCCTCAAACCCACGCACGGCATCTTCCCAGTTGGTAATGTTGGTGGTTGCGCCTTTGCCATGATTGCCGTTTACTGGCTTGGTTACAATAGGATAATTTATTCGTTCAATTGCTTCTTTTAACCCATCTTCACTGTAAACAATACGTCCGCCTGGAACAGGAATTTGGGCTGCCTCTAGAAGGTTTTTTGTTTCTTCTTTATTGGAAGCAATATCTACTGCAATACTACCTGTGGTGCTGGCAATGGTTGCTCTTATTCTCCGTTGGTTTACACCATATCCTAATTGCACAAGTGATTGTTTGTTTAGCCTAATAAAAGGAATTCCCCTTGCTACGGCTTCATCTACAATGCTGCCCGTGCTTGGGCCCAAGCGTTCTTCTTCTCTTATTACGCGCAAGTTTTGAATATCATCAGCAAGGGCATAACTTGTTCCAGCAATTAATGCTTCAGCAATGCGCACTGAGGCTTTGGCAGTATATACCCCAGCCTTTTCTTCCATATAACTAAACACAACATTGTAAACGCCTTCTTTACCTGTGCCGCGGGTTCGACCAAAACCAGAAAACATTCCAGCCAAGGTTTGTAGCTCAAGGGCAATATGTTCAATCACGTGACCCATCCACGTACCTTCTTCAACACGCTGAAAAAATCCTCCAGGAGCACCGATAGAACACCGATGTGCATGCATACTAGGAAATAGTTCTTCAAGCCGCTCTTTAAAACCAGGTATTTTATTGGTGGGTTTTTGCTCTAAATCTTCTAAATCAAGACGCATCTGAATTAGTTTTCGTCTACGAATTGACCAATAATTAGGACCGCGCATCACTTTAATATCAAGAATTTGCATATATATACTGTTTAAAAATTAGAGGTTTTAAAGAATGCATGATACGATAAAAAAATAAAAAAATAACTTTTGTCATATTTTACCAGTCATTGAGTGGAGGAAATCAACCGATTATAAACAAAAAAAATTACCCACATTAAAACCTGCGTAAATTCTTCAATTTACCTTGCTCAAAAAAATACCTTACTTATCTTTGAAATCTCATTCTTAACAAAAAAATAATTTTGGAATTACCTAAAGGAAAACTCATTTCTGTAGGCGGAGCAGAAGACAAAGGAACAGACTTAGAACAAGGCTTTCTTGAGCGCAATCGACTGAATTTTTTTGAACTTGGCATACTCAAACGATTGGTTGACGAGGTTGGCGGAACCGAAAAGCGCATCGAAGTAGTCACCACAGCCTCCTCTATTCCTGTAGAAGTTGGCGAAAATTACCTCATGGCATTTGGAAAAATTGGTTGTTCCAATGTTGGCATAATTGATATACGAAAACGTGAAGATGTATTTATTACCGAATACATTGACCGCATAAAATCGGCTGATGGCGTAATGTTTAGTGGTGGAGACCAGTTAAAATTAACAAGTATTTTTGGCGGAACAGATATTTACACTATTTTACATGATAGGTACCAAAATGAAGAAGGTTTTGTTATCGGTGGCACAAGTGCTGGAGCAATGGCGATGAGTAATACCATGATTTATCAAGGGAAAAGCGAATTGGCACACTTAAAAGGGGAAGTAAAAATTACTACAGGATTGGCATTTATTGGCAACGTAATTATTGATTCTCATTTTGACAAGCGAGGTCGATTTAATAGGCTTGCTCAAGCCGTGGCTAGCAACCCACAATGCACAGGTATTGGCTTAGGGGAAGATACAGGTGTAATTGTTACAGAAGGCAATAAACTGGAAGTAGTAGGCAGTGGCGCAGTGGTTATTGTAGATGGGAAAGACATCCGACATACCAATATAACCGAAGTAGATATGGGCGAACCAATTGCAGTGGAAAACCTAAGAGTAAATATTTTGGTAAGGGGAAATTTTTATTTATTAAAAGAACGTAAATTTATTTCGGGTGAGTAATTAACCAGCTAAATTTGTTTTTATCGGATTTTCAACCATTTTCCAAAGTAGCGATTAACAAGTATCCTTTATTTTGTTTACGAGGCAATCAATACTATCTTTGCACTCCAATTTTTAAGTGGATATGTTAGATAAATTAGAGGCAATAGAGCATCGACACACGCGAGTGGGAGAGCAATTGGGCGATCCTGGCGTGCTTGCCGACATGAAAAGATTTAAACAACTGAATAAGGAATATAAAGACCTTACCAAAATTGTAGAAAAATACCATGAGTATCGCTCTTTGAAGAGTAATATTGGAAATTGTAAAGAAATACTGTCAACAGAAAAAGACGAGGATATGCGTCAAATGGCAAAGGCAGAATTGGAAGAAATGGAGCCTAAAGTGCCATTAGTTGAAGAGGAAATTAAGGTGTTGTTAATACCCAAAGACCAAGGTGATGAAAAAAATGCATTACTAGAAATTCGCGGTGGTACTGGTGGAGACGAGGCAAGTATTTTTGCTGGCGATTTGTACCGCATGTATTCGCGTTATTGCGAAAAACGAGGCTGGAAAGTAGATTTAGTCGATTTTACCGAAGGAACAGCAGGAGGTTACAAAGAAATAATATTAGAAATAACGGCCGAAGATGCTTATGGTATTTTAAAGTACGAAAGTGGCGTACATCGAGTGCAGCGTGTTCCCGAAACCGAAACACAAGGAAGGGTTCATACATCAGCGGCAACGGTGGTAGTATTACCCGAGGCAGAGGAGGTAGACGTTTACATAAACCCTGCAGATGTCGAATTGCAAACATCACGATCAGGAGGAGCGGGGGGACAAAATGTAAACAAAGTAGAAACCAAAGTTCAGCTAACACATAAACCTTCAGGAATAGTGGTGGTTTGCCAAAAAGAAAGGTCGCAGCTAGGAAATAGGGAAATTGCAATGGCGATGTTGAGATCAAAATTATACGAAATAGAATTGCGAAAGCATAATGAAAAAATTGCTAGTTCTCGCAAAACAATGGTTTCTACAGGCGATCGATCAGCAAAAATTAGAACCTACAATTACCCACAAGGAAGGGTAACCGACCACCGCATCGGTTACACTGTTTACAATTTGACTCAAGTAATGGATGGCGATATTCAAGATTTTATCGATAACTTACAGGTTGCTGAAAATGCTGAGAAATTAAAAGACGGACTATTGGTTTAATTGCTTGTAAAGGCGATAGCACCTATGCTCAATTTGACCCCAGGGGCTTTTAAAATAGCATTTCCACAAGCCTCAATGGTAGCTCCTGTTGTTATCACATCATCAATAAGTAAAACATGTTTGTTTTCGAAGGCTGTTACATTTTTTAGGCCAAATACCGTTTCAACATTTTCCCAGCGCTCAAAGCGCGATTTGCGTGTTTGTGTTTCTGTGGCAATAAATCGAACTAGCTCATGGCTAATATGCTCCACCCCTAATTGCGAGGCAATCCCTTCTGCTATTAATGCACTTTGATTGTAGCCTCTTGCCCGTTGTTTGTTTTTGTGCAAAGGAATAGCAGCAACGGCATTAAAATTAGAACTTCCAAACTTTAAAATGGAGCCATAATAATTTCCTAAAAACAAGGCAAGCTCCGTATTATTTTTATATTTTATTTCGTGAAGAACGTGTTGCATTGCTCCACCTTTTTTAAAATATACAAAAGCCAAAGCACTTTCTATGTTTAGCCTTCCCCAAAACACTTTTTGAAGCGCATTATCAGGCGATTTATGAAAATGGGTTTGCGGCAAATGCAAAAGGCAATGAGTACAAACAAACGATTCGTTTTTTAACAAATTGCAATTACAAGCAACACATAATTTAGGAAAAAATAAGCGGAATACTTCACCTAACATATTGCAACAAATTTATTGTTTCAGTAATTTGTAAATCCCTTGCTGATTACTTGCAGAAACCTTAACCGTATATAAACCAGACGATTGAAATAACGAGCCTAACAACTCAAAGTTATGATCGCCTGCATCCTGATTTGTTAGCACGGTATTAAATACTCTTTTACCTACCAAATCATATAATTCAATAGATACATTTTCATTCCCTTTTTTCAAATTATAACTTAGCAAAGTGCTTTCAGTAAAAGGATTTGGGTAAACCAACACTGGCAATAAAGCAGTAAAATCCGGAACAGAAGTAGGGTAAATTAGTGCCTTGCCTTTTAAAGTGTCTGTGCAGCCATTTGCATTTATTGCGACTAAAAAGTAAGGAATATTTCCAGCACTGCTCAGGGTAACTACTGGGTTTGGATTATTAGATGAAGCGTTTGTACCAAACCGCCATTGGTAGATGGTTGCCCCTTCTGATGTATTGGTAAAAGTAAGTTTATTGCCATCCCGCGTTACCGTAAATCCCGCTTTGGGTGTAGGATAAACAGTAATCAATACAGTGAATGAATCAACAGGGGTTGCCAACGAGTCGAATACGATTAAAGTAGCATTATAATTCCCTGGTTGTGGGTATGTTGCTGTTATATTTTTATTGGTAGAAGTGCTGCCGTTGCCCAAACGCCACAAATAGCTGGATGCAAATACCGATTGATTGGCAAAAGCAACATTCATTGGAGCGCAACCAGCAATGCTAGAAACAGTGAAGGTTGCTGCGGTCTTTGCTCCAACGTCAAATGTAATTATACTATCTGCTGTGCGTTGAGTTATATTCGTAATGTAAATATTTGAAGTTGGTCTAACACCTTGATTATTTCGATGTAAATTGGAGGATGGATTTGAAACAGGCGTAAATGATCGATTGAGTGCACTTCCAGGAAAAACATCTCCAGCATTCCCGCGGTTAACATTTCTTTCCAGTTCTCTTAAACCATCAGCTTGAACAATACCCACACCAAAGTTCGCTGTATCTGTATTTATATCATTCCTTCCATTTTGCGAATACCTGTCGGCTATTGTGGTATTAATATGCCAAATGGCCATGCCCCTTCCTGGTAAATATCTATCCCAAGCTTTTTGTTGTCTGTTTTCCAATAAAAAATATTGCTTAGGATCGGGTGTTGTAAGTCTAAAAGCAATGTTGCTATCTTGCGAATGCTTTAAGGAGTAATTCCCTTTTTTTGTAATGGTAGTTGGTATTAGCCAGCCAAGTTCCGACTTACACCAAGCATTGGGTTGACAAGGAGTACGTTCGCTGTTCATCCAAGGGCCGCCAGCCATTAAACACCAGTTTCCCGCACCTTCT
>Ga0105045_10001706_pt1 | contig 18128 bp, 18 predicted proteins | sample MAT02_FD_78089 | JGI IMG/M metagenome (GOLD analysis project Ga0105045, IMG submission 78089) | Freshwater microbial communities from Lake Fryxell liftoff mats and glacier meltwater in Antarctica - MAT-02 (megahit assembly) | ecosystem: Environmental > Aquatic > Freshwater > Ice > Liftoff... | reverse complement strand
CTATCGCGCCACCTTCGCCACACCCTTTATTGTTCGCTTTATTTCGTAAATATGAAGGGCTCAATTTGAGCGCCGGCGGCGCACCAACAGCCCGAGCACGCCGGCTCCGATCAACATGGTTGATGAAGGCTCTGGAATGATGTCGAAACCAAACCCTACTGCCTCGTTATAGGCGGTGGTCCAAACGCTATTCGCACCTTGGCCAAAATCAGCGGCATAAGTGATCGTATTGCCGGAAAAGGAAGGAATGGTTACATACCAATTAGTTAATAAACCCGAGAAATCCCCTTCTGAATTACCTCCTTGCCTCCAGTTCAGAGTGCCCCCGGAGACGATTGTCGCCGCGGTAGCTTGAACTAGGTTGTCGCCAGCGTCCGTCAAGACTGCATTGCCTGAAAAGCCGCTAAATGTAAGCGAATTCGAATTTGGTAACGTCGCTATTACCGCCCCTGGACTACCTTGGTTTACCGCTGTAGTAGCATTAATTATATTTGGTCCAAAATTATCCGGCCCAGGTTGAACGCGGCCACTAATAAAGGCGCTGTTTACCGAATAACCTGTTCCTACGGTCGCCGAAAAAGCAAGCGAGTAAGTTTGAACGCCAGGCGTGCCAATATTGTTTACAGCGGGGCCGGCATAGGGATTCATCCGCATAAAAAGTCCAAGCTGCGGGGCGGAGTTTAAAGTAGCAACTCCTGCAGTTACTACAGAGGTCGATACCGAGGCAAGTGTCCCTGAGCCATTATAAGCATCAGAGATCGTCGTCGCTGTAAGCGTGCTGGTCCAAGTGCCGATATTCGTGATGCCATCGAAAATATTTCCGGAAGCAGTGAGAGAACCACTCGCGCCAGAAGTGATTGTATAAGTAATGACTGCCTGAGCAGGGGAAACGAGCCCTAAGACTCCAAATGTGACGAGTAAGTTACGTGCAATATTTTTCATAGCCGGGGAGATTTCATACAGAATGGCTAGAGTTGCAATTAAAATCTTAAAAATTTTCGCTGGGCGCATTGCGCCAATTCATCTTTAACGGCTGATAGCCCCCAAAATCTCAGAAAATTCACTTTTTTTACCAAATATCAGTGCGTAAGTCGTTAATAATCAATAGTGCCTTTTTAAAAGGTGGAAATGTAGTGCCATAACCTTAATTTTTTATCCTGCTTCTATTTTGATTCTTTGGTTATCCCGCAGGTCATGAGAAGGCGGCACCCTGCAGGAAATACTTCGCCAACTCCAAGCGCCCGACGGTGCGCTCGTCATCATGGACGCGGGAATAGGCAGGGAGGCAAACCTCCACTGGCTCACTGCCAACAAACACAACCACCTCGTGGTGAGTCGCAAAAAGAACCGCGACATCGACATGGCACAAACCAGCGTCATCCAATCCGCTGGCGGCCACCAGATCCACCTCCAGGGGAGGCCCGCCAACATCCCGCAGAAATCAAACTCGCCTGTTGGTTGGAGCAAACGGGCTGTAAAAGATCAAAGCATCAATGAAAGTTTTCGGAAAAACTACGCAGAAAAACTCAAGAAAATCAGCGAAGGCCTGGCCAAACCCGGCTTCACCAAAAAGCGCGGCGCCGTTAACCAGCGTATCGGTCGGCTCAGGGAAAAATGCAAACGCGTCTCCGCCCACTACCAGATTGACCTGAAAGTGGACGAAGCCACCGGGCCGGTGACACGAATGACATGGGACTACCAGCCCCAGCCCGCGAGTAAGCAAACCCATCCCGGCGTCTAGATGCTCAGAACCACCCTCCCTGACTGTAATGATCAAACCCTATACCATGTTAACCGACCTGGAATCCGTGTTTCGGAGTTTGAGATCCGAACTTGGCCTACGCCCGGTCTATCACCACAAGGAAGAGCGATGCGACGGCCACCTATTCATCACCGTTCTCGCCTACCAAGCAGTCCAAGTGATCCGCCGGAAACTTGAAGAGCACGGGATCAACGAAAGCTGGGCAACGTTGCGGGAAAAACTCAGCCGCCAATACCGTCACCGCCACCTTCAAGCAGCGGGACGGCAAAACTCTCCACATCCGCCAAGCCACGCGTCCGGAGAGCTGGGCGAAATCTACACCAAATTGAGAATGGCTCCCTATCCCGGCGGCCTCCAAAGGGTGTCAATTTATGACCGAAATATAGTGCCAGAAGGAATTTTCAAAGCTCGCAAATGCTTAAGTATAAGCGACTTGCGAATCATGATGTTGAAGATGGGCCAGGTTGCATTCTGGGAAAATCTTGGCACTCAATCAGAATTTTTGAGAAGGATCGGAACCAAGTTGTTGGCAGTGGCTTCCCGTTCGAGTTTTTCAAGCCAGATCACCAGCATGGCGACATCGGCCGGCGTGATGCCCGGGATGCGGCTGGCTTGGCCGAGGGTGGCAGGGCGGATCTCAGTGAAACGGACTTGAGCCTCCTTTTTTAGGCCTCGAATCCGATTAAAATCGAGTTCGGGGGAAATTTTTTTACCCTCATTACGCGCCATCCGTTCAATCTGCGCTTGCTGACGGCCAAGATGACCCTCGTATTTGAAATTTGTCTCAATCAGTGGCCAAAGTTCCACGTGGAACATACCGAGCAGCGAATCTGGTAGGGATTCCCAAGAATTTTCATTCCGGCGGAACCATTGGTCGAGTTTTACACCGTCAAGATTCGTCTGGCGGATGACAACCTCTGCTTTTTCAAGAGCATTGAGTTTCTCCTTTACCCGGCGGACGCGCTCGCCGCTGGCAAGGCCGATGGCAGCAGCGCGAGGAGTGAGGCGCAGATCGGCATTGTCTTGGCGAAGGAGCAGGCGATACTCGGCACGGCTGGTAAACATTCGGTATGGCTCGGTGCAACCGCGGGTGACGAGGTCATCGATCATAACGCCAAGATAGGCCTCGTCACGACCGAGGACGAATTCGGGCAGGCAAAGCGCCTTTAACGCGGCATTTGTCCCTGCGATGAGCCCTTGCCCGGCAGCTTCCTCGTAGCCGGAAGTGCCATTGATCTGGCCAGCGAAATAAAGGCCCTCAATTTTCTTGGTTTCCAATGTGGCCCGGAGCTGGGTAGGCGGACAGTAATCATACTCCACAGCGTAGCCTGGCCGCAGAATCTCGCACTTCTCCAAACCCACAATGGAGCGAAGGAATTCGAGTTGCACTCCATAGGGCAAGGAAGTGGAAACCCCATTGACGTAGTATTCAAGAGTATGGCGACCTTCCGGTTCAAGAAATACCTGATGGCGTTCCTTTTCCGCGAAGCGGACCACCTTGTCTTCAATCGAAGGACAATACCGCGGTCCAACACCCTCGATGATGCCGCAATACATGGGCGATTGATGAAGATTTGCCGCAATAATTTCGTGGGTACGGGTATTCGTGTAGGTGATCCAACAGGGCATTTGTTCCACATGGAACATTGGATCGCCCCAAGCATTGAGGGTGAACAGGTCGTTTTCACCCTTTTGCAGAGTATTTGCCATGAAGCTGAACTTGGGAACTGGGACATCGCCGTCTTGACGCTCGCATTTTGAGAAATCAATCGAACGCGCATTCAAGCGACAAGGAGTGCCGGTTTTAAAACGCTCTACGGCGAAGCCAAGTCGTTTCAGAGATTCTGAGACATGAGATGTGGCATCGCCCATCCTGCCACCCTTCTCGTTTCGCAGGCCGACGTGCATGAGGCCACCCATGAATGTGCCTGCACTCAAGATCACTGATTTACCGACGATTTTCATCCCGAGAGAGGTGGAAATGCCGGTAATATGATCGTTTTCTTCTAACAATTCAGCCACATTTGCCTGGTGGATTTCAATCCCGGGCATGGCCTCCAGTTCACGCTTGATGCGGAATTGGTAGGCCTTCTTGTCACATTGGGCGCGAGGAGCACGCACTGACGGCCCTTTTGAGGCGTTAAGCATCCGCCATTGGATGCCAGTGGCATCCGTGTTGAGACCCATGATCCCGCCAAGGGCATCAATTTCTCGAACCATGTGGCCCTTGGCGAGGCCACCAATCGCGGGATTGCACGACATCTGACCTACGGTATCGAGATTCTGAGTGAGGATTGCGACTTGCGCACCCAATCGGGCAGCCGCCAGGGCAGCCTCGACGCCTGCATGGCCAGCGCCGATTACAATCACATCATAAATCTTGGGATACTGGAACATTTGGTATGGTGCTGATTCTAGCTGCGTTGGAAAATCGCTCAAGCCTGGAAGTGAGTTGTTCCACGTGGAACAATTTCACCTTGTTCGATCCAGAATTCCAGCCGTAGCGCGGGGAAGCAATTCTTCTAAGGAAAACTCCACTTGCTCCGTATGATTGGCCAAAATTACTAGCGGCACTCCGAATTCCGCCAAGACTTGACGACACGCGCCACAGGGCGATATGGGCACCAAAGAATCCGCCACCACGGCAACGGCCCTAAACTTCCGCGCCCCCGCCGCTACCGCTGCGCCGATGGCAACCCGCTCGGCGCAGTTGGTAAGGCCAAAGGAAATATTCTCAACGTTGCAGCCTAGGAAAACCCTGCCGTCATCCGCCAAGAGAGCAGCTCCAACTTGGAATTCCGAGTAAGGTGCATAGGCCATCTCGCGTGCCCGCCATGCAGCCCCTACCAAAGTTCCTTGATCCGTGTCCATGGGAGGACTGTTGCAGCTTGATGTAAATTTGAAACCTAAAAAACCTTTACGAAATCAAGATTTTGCTCTAGCCGGGCCGGGAATTATCCTCAATCCTCTCTCTGACATGCAACGCTTTCTTCCATTTCTCTTGATCATAGGGATTTTGATTCTCTTTCGCGCGGTGGGCAGTGCCTTCCCAAATAGCCTACCGAATTTCCAACCCTTGGCCGCTGTGTTCTTCTGCGGGGCGCTGCTTGCTCCTGGCTGGCGTGGCTTTGCCATCCCCTTAGCCGTGTGGGCTATTACCTATCCACTCGGCGTGGGTCCGGTTTCAGACCCTGCGATCTTCCTAACCACACTCTTGGGTTTTACCCTCGTGTTTCTCTTGGGAAAAAATTTATCCCACAAGGGCTTCCCCACACTGCTCGCAGGTTCCGCAATGGCAGCCCTTGTTTTTCATTTGGTCACCAACACCCTCGCATGGCTTGGAGATCCTCTTTACGCGAAAAATCTGGCTGGCTTGTGGCAGTCTCTTTGGAGCGGGCCGCTTGCTTCGCCGGTTCCTTCGTGGGTTTTCCTGCGCAACATGGCGGCTGCCAATGTGCTCTTCACCGCCATTTTCGCCCTTGCCCAGCTTCGCTTACCTCAATTCCCCGCTACCGCACCCGTCCTTGCAAAGTAAATTTCCTACCCTATCCATCTCACACGGCCCATGACTCTCAATAGCCCTTCCGCACTCGATTTCGCCAGTTCTCCGATCAACCAGATCCTTACCGCTGAGCAAAAAATCGACCTCTACACTCAGATGGTGCGGATCCGTAGATTTGAATCCGCCTCCTTGAAGTTTTATTCTGCGGGAAAAATGGGAGGATTTCTCCACCTTTACATCGGCCAAGAGGCCGTTGCCGTGGGCACTACTTCTTTGCGGGGGCCGGACGATCATTTCATCACCGCCTACCGGGACCACGGCCACGCCCTTGCGCTTGGAATGGGGATGAATGAGTGCATGGCGGAAATGTATGGCAAACAAACGGGATGCTCGAAAGGCAAAGGCGGCTCGATGCATTTCTTCGCACCTGATAAGAATTTCTGGGGTGGCCATGGAATCGTCGCCGGCCAAACGCCGCTCGGATTGGGCTTGGCCTATGGCTTGAAATACCTCGGCCGCGAAGGGTGCTGCCTTTGCTACCTCGGGGACGGCGCTGTGAACCAGGGAGCTTTTCACGAGTCTCTCAATCTCGCCGCGTTGTTTGAAATTCCCGTCGTCTTTGTGATCGAAAATAACGGCTACTCCATGGGCACCTCACAAGATCGCTCCTCGTCCTTCAACGGCTGCCTCGCCCAGCGAGCGGAGGCCTACGCCATGGAGTGGGATGTGATCGATGGCTCTGACATCTACGAGGTCCGCGCCAAAACCCACATCGCCATGGAACGGGCGAAAAAACACAGCAAGCCAACGCTTCTTGAAATAGATACCTACCGTTACTACGGCCACAGCGTCGCGGATTCCAAGCACAAAGGCGGCTATCGCACACCCGAGGAAATCGAAGCCTACAAGAAAAACCACGATCCCATCGCCGTATTCGAACGCAAACTCATTGCCGAGGGGGCCATGACTCCAGCACAAGCGGAGGCCATCAATCAAAGCGCTAAGGATGAAGCCACTGCCTCCGCCAAATTTGCCGATGAGTCCCCTGCCCCGACCATCGCAGACATCAGCACGGATGTGTATTGGGAAACCGATAACGATACCCCCGCTTCCAAAATCGGACGCCACTTCTTCAACGATTGAGTCTTCGAATTTAAACCATCATCCTTCGCCTGCCGCTTTTTTTACAACATCATGTCCCGCATTCTAACTTACCGTGAGGCTCTCCGTGAAGGCCTTGATGAGGAACTCGCCCGCGATCCCAACGTCGTCATCATGGGCGAAGAAGTCGCCCAATACAATGGCGCCTATAAAGTGACAGAGGGTCTATGGAAAAAATGGGGGGACAAGCGCATCGTCGATACTCCAATTTCCGAGGCAGGCTTCATCGGAATGGGCATCGGTGCGTCCATGCTGGGGGTGCGGCCGGTGATGGAATTGATGTTCTGGTCGTTCCACTCGGTTGCCTTTGATCAACTCGTGAGCAATGCCGCCTGCGTCCGCTACATGTCGGGCGGTCTCTGCCATTGCCCCATCGTCGTCCGCGGCCCGGCCAATGGCGGCACCGGTGTGGGGGCGACTCACTCACACATCCCAGAGGGGCTATTTGCTGCATTTCCCGGCTTAAAAGTCTGCGTACCAGCCACCCCGGCCGATGCCAAAGGCCTGATCAAGGCAGCCATCCGCGATAATGATCCCGTCTATGTCATGGAAAACACCCTTCTCTACGGCAATACTGGCGAGGTTCCGGACCCTGCTGATGGCGATCACGTCGTCCCCCTCGGCGTGGCCGATCTCAAGCGCGAGGGTAGCGATGTTTCCCTCATCGCTCACGGTCGCTCGGTGATTCACTCGCTTGCCGCAGCAGAAATTCTGCAAAACGAACATGGCATCAGTTGCGATGTGCTCGATCTCCGCTCCATCCGCCCGCTCGATCAAGATGCGATCCTTAAATCGGTAATGAAGACCAACAAGGTCGTGCTTGTCGATGAATCGAAACCCTTCGGTGGAGTGTCTGCGATGGTCGCCATGTTGATCCAGGACCACGCCTTCGATTATCTGGATGCCCCCATCAAGCGGGTTTGCTCAATCGATGCCCCGTCCATTTACTCGCCTCACATCGAGCACGAGCAACTTCCCAATCCACGCAGGATCGTGGAAAAGGTGCTCACCCTCGCATGAGACCTCCGGCTATTTCTCGAACTCTCTTTTTTGTTGCCAAGACCTTCCCGAGTCCTAACATTCAAACCATGTTCCTAAGGCTTGCCACACTCATTGTCGCTGCTACTGTCGCCCTCGCGCTAACGTCCTGTTGCTGCATGTAATCTCACATTTCCTAACCACCTATCCACCAACTATGAAAAACCTTGTTCTGCTCGCAGCACTTATTGCCACCTCACTTAGCTTTTCTTCATGCTGCTCCATGTTTGGCAACCATGCCAACACCGCTGGATACCGGACTGAGACTCGCCAAGTGAAAACTTGCCACTATGACATCGTCACCGAGGAAGTTTACACTCCAGGCAATGCGAGAAATGGTAAAGGTGGCATGACCCAGACGGTGGAGAAAAAAGTTCCCCGCTACAAAACCGTCACCAAGAAGGTCCGCATCAAATGTGGTCCCTGTGTGCGCTATTACTGCCCGAAAAAAGATTGCTGTGGCACCACCTCGGAGTCCACTCTTCAAATGGCAACAGCACAAGGTGCTGTCGGCAGCCCACACATCGGCCTAATTCCGACGATGAGGCCGCTCGCACCCTGAGCGACCACCCCATCATTCAACTTCAAAGCGCGGACGAGACCAAAAGCTCCCCGCGCTTTTTTATTTCCCCATCATCACGTTAAAAATGGCTGGAAATACCTTACGAATCTACCATCTTACCGCCGACTCCATTCCTTAATATACCATGTCTGTGAATATCGAAATGCCCAAGCTCTCGGATACAATGACCGAGGGCACTCTCATCAAATGGCACAAAAAAGTCGGCGATACCGTAGAAATCGGCGACATCCTCGCTGAAATTGAGACCGACAAAGCCACCATGGAGATGGAAGCTTTTGACGACGGAGTCATTTCGGCAATTCTTATCAACGAGGGCGAAAAAGCCCCCATCGGCGGCGTGCTCGCCATCCTTGGAGGTGACTCCGGTGCTCCTCCCATCACCCCACCTGCAACGGCAGAACAGCCTGAAACCGCGGCTCCCGAGAGTCCCGCTCCAGTCACTCCGCAAGCAAGCTCACCTTCACCCCAACCAAGCAATGGCCAACGCCTCAAATCCTCGCCACTCGCCCGCAAGGTTGCCACCGAGCTTGGAGTCAATCTCACCACCCTCACGGGCAGTGGTCCTGGCGGCAGAATCGTGAAAAACGACGTAGTCACCGCCCCAGCCGCCACCGACTCGACCACAAAACCCGCGCTATCTTCAGAATCCACCGCCGCCGCTGGTCTTGCTGCTTCCATCAAGGCAAAATCTCCTACCGCCGCCACATCCGCCGCCCCGGCCCCGCAAGCGATCCTTCCCACCGCCAAGGAGGGCGATGAAATCATCCAGCTCAGCTCGATGCGTAAAATAATCGCTTCCCGCCTGCTCACCTCCAAGACCACCATCCCGCACTTTTATCTCCACGTAGAAGTCGATGCACAGCCGCTGATGGATATGCGCAAGCAAGTGAACGATCAGGCAGAGAGAACCCACGGCAATAAATACTCAGTCAATGACTTCATCCTCAAGGCCGTCATCAGTGCTGCCGAGGCAGTCCCAGCGATCAATGCCTCATTTGCCGGTGACCACATTGTGAAGTTCAAACACATCGGCCTTTCCGTGGCCATTGCCGTGGAGGATGGCCTCGTCACCCCGGTGATCAAACAAGCAGAAACGAAATCCCTCCTTGCCATCTCACGCGCCGTCAAAGACTTCGCCATCCGGGCCAAGGACAAAAAACTCAAGCCCGATGAATTTGACGGTGGCACCATCACCGTATCGAACCTCGGTGCCTGGGGAATCGAATCCTTCGATGCCATCGTCAATCCACCTCAAGCTGCCATTCTCTCCGTCGGAGCCGCCATCCAAAAACCCGTCGTCAAAGACGGTGCCGTCGTTTCCGGCCTGCGAATGAATCTTGGCCTCTCCTGCGACCACAGGGTCGTCGATGGTGCCGTCGCTGCCCAGTTCCTCTCTGAAGTCAGGAAATTCCTGGAAAGTCCCGCTCTGATGCTGCTCTGAGGGTGCCGCGATTATCTGCTCCAATGCTTGGGTCCCATTTACCATTTTTGGTGGATGGGGCCTCGTTTTTCACAGATTCCATGATGAATTCTTATTTTTTGAACCTATAAGATCTTCTTCTTCATAGTGTGAATAAGCTCTGAAAATGTCCGTTCCTCAGCCATTCCATTTATGTTCCACGGGAAAAACAACCTGGTGAAAACCCTGTATAATTTGGCGATGATTCGTTTTTTAAATCCGAGAATCACTTTTACCATCATTCATCCAGAACCTATTCACAACCCATCCTGAAGTTTTTCTCATCATGAAAACAGCCATCATTACCGGTGGCGGAGGCGTCCTGGGGCAGGCAATTGCCCTGGCACTTGAAGCTCCGGACTGGACGATTCTCGCTCCTTCCCACCTCGCTTTAGATGTCGTCCAGAAGGCATCAATCGAGCACTATTTTCAGCAAAACCCACCAGACCTGTTAGTTTGTTGTGCTGGAATCACACGGGATTTTTCGCTATCACACCTCACGGAGGCTGCTTGGGATGAAACGTTAGCCGTAAATTTCAAAGCCGTGCTGAATTGCTCTCGATTGGCAGCCCTACCGATGATTGGGAAAAATCATGGGCATCTGGTTTTTATTTCAAGTTTCTCAGCCATTCATCCGCCGCTCGGTCAAGTTGCCTATGCCACGAGCAAAGCCGCGCTATTGGGACTGACCAAACAGCTCGCCCAAGAACTCGGCCCTCATGGCATCCGCGTGAATGCGATTCTTCCTGGCTTCATGGATACGCCTTTGACACAGCACCTCAACGCGCGACGCCGGGGGGAAATTCTAGCAGACCATCACCTCGGCAGATTCAATTCACCTGCTGAAGTCGGAAAATTCATCTACCACCTGCACCATTACCTACCGCATACCTCGGGCCAAATCTTTCAACTTGATAGTCGAGCCAAGTGAGATGAATTACAATTGATCTAAAGATCTCCGCGCTCATCTTTTTCCAACTGAATCCGGTCTGCTAGATTGCGTGCCTTCACACTATTTCGCTTCGCCCAACGTTCCACGGCCATTTGGCGCTTTTCAGAACGTTTTTTTAAAGCCGCGATTTCATTTTCCAAGTTCAGGAAATTCTCATGGCGCCCCGGTTCTAAAGTCCCGGCATCCACTGCTGCTCGGATGGCACATCCTTGATCTTTACGGTGGCTGCAATTTGCAAATTTACATTGATCTGACAGCGTGGTTACATCTGCAAAACTATCACGCAAGGTTGCTTCATCCGTCCACATCTGGATCTCCCGCATTCCAGGGTTATCAATCAACATGCCTGTGCCCGGTAATGGCACCAACTCGCGGGACGTTGTCGTATGGCGGCCTTTCCCGGTCGTTTCATTCACCTCGCTCGTCCATTGCCAATCCTCGCCGTAGAGTTGATTGACCAAGGTGGATTTACCGACCCCGCTGGATCCTACTACACACATGGTAATACCTTTTTTCAGATACTTCTTCAGCACCTTCAGCCCATCACCATTGAGCGCACAGGTGACATGCACGAGCGCACCATCCCACAGTGCTGCGATTTCCTGCGCGGCTTTCTGGCTTTGTTCTTTGGGAAAAAGATCCGCCTTGTTCACCAACACGATCGCCTTCGCACCACTGCGGTTGATGAGCATGAAATAACGTTCCATCCGCCGGATGTTGAAGTCCGGCCCGGCATCGGTGACCACAGCCACGTAATCGATATTCGCGCCAATCACTTGGGCCTGCGAACTATTACCGGGCATTTTGCGCGAGAAACAAGTGTGCCGTGGCAAGCTGGCCCGGATCACCGAAGGCTGATTCTTATCGCCCAGCTCCACCATCACCCAGTCCCCTACCGCAGGTAAATCCGCATCGCAGACCGCCTCATGCCAGACCCGCCCGCATAGGATCACTTCGATTTCGTCACCGCCTTTCAGAAATGCACCATAATTGATCACCGTCTCACGGATCAAACGAGCTGGCACCCAACCCTTGCCGCGATAGGCAGCCATGGCTGTCTCCAGCGCATCATTCCATCCGAGTTCCTTTAACGTCATCCGCAGCCAGTCTATCCGGGTGCTTGCTGCTGTCGATTCTTGTGTTTGCCACCGTTTCCGCTTTCCGAATGAAGTTTGAAACGGTAGAAAAACCCAGTGGTTGCCAGTATTCAAGAAAGACTCGATGAATTCATCCGCCGCAAAGGCCTGCGCCGGACAGTGCAGCGTGAAGTCATCGTAAAAGCGGCCTTTTCCAAAGATGAACATTTCACTGCGGACGAGCTCTTTGATCGCGCTAGAAAGTTGGATTCCGAGACTTCGCGTGCCACCGTCTATCGCACCCTAAGTCTGCTGGTGGAGGCAGGTTTGCTCCGTGAGATCGACCTCGGAGACAATCAAACCACCTTCGATCCCAACTTCCTCGATAGGCCATCGCACAATCATCTCGTCTGTATCGACTGCGGGCGAGTGGTCGAGTTTGAGGATCTCCATCTGGATCTTCTCAACGATTGTCTCACCCGCCGGCTGGGCTACACCCCTGTTAGGCAGTCCATTAAAATCGAGGCAAACTGCGAGCAACTCCGTCTCAAGGGCCGCTGCCCGAATTTGATCGCCACCCGTCTAACCGGCAAGCGCTTGCGCAAAAAGCGTTAAGGGGTTGCGGGACTCCAATGGAACATCCAAAGTTCTCGTCATGTGGACCACTGTGCGCGAATTTGAGGATATCCGTTACGAAACTACGGATGAAGGCAGTATCGCAAAAATCACCATCAATCGGCCCGAAGTGCGCAATGCTTTCCGGCCGCTGACCGTGAAGGAAATGCTCGTCGCCTTCGAGCTCGCGCACGAGGATCCTAAAGTCGGCGCGATTATCCTCACCGGCGCCGGGGATCTCGCCTTCTGCTCGGGCGGCGATCAGAAAGTCCGAGGCCACGCCGGCTACATCGGCGAGGACGGCATCCCGCGGCTCAATGTGCTGGACCTACAAAAGAAAATCCGTTCCCTGCCCAAGCCGGTGGTCGCAATGGTGGCCGGCTACGCAATCGGCGGCGGGCACGTATTACACATTGTTTGCGATCTCACCATCGCCGCGGACAATGCGCGCTTCGGCCAGACCGGGCCGAAGGTCGGTTCCTTCGATGGAGGGCTGGGATCCAGCTACCTTGCCCGCATCGTCGGCCAGAAAAAGGCGCGGGAAATTTGGTTCCTCTGCCGTCAATACAATGCCCGACAAGCGCTCGAGATGGGTCTCGTGAACACCGTGGTTCCGCTGGCCGATTTGGAAAAAGAAACGCTGCAATGGTGCCGTGAAATGCTCGCCCACTCGCCGCTTGCACTGCGTTGCTTGAAGTCCGCGCTCAATGCTGACTGCGATGGACAAATAGGCCTGCTGGACCTCGCGGGGAACGCCACCTTGCTCTACTACATGAGCGAAGAAGGCCGCGAAGGCAAACAAGCGTTCTTGGAAAAACGCGCACCGGATTTTTCAAAGTTTCCCAGAGTGCCTTGAAATTTCATCGGTCCCATCCGTGCTGTTGGTCTTGAAAAAAGCAATCACTGGATCTATAATGCCAGAAAGAACAATTAAGGCACCGCGAATCTGGCGAATTTTAAGTCAGAAGATTTTAATGCGATGCCAAGCAGATTGGGGTAAATGATCTGGCCGAGGCGTTTCGTAGTCCCATTTTGAAATTGGCCGATTCATGACAGAGAGCAACAGCCCCTCATCGCGGAGTCCGTTGGCACCGCCATGTTCTGCGAGTTGGCGAGAGTGCAGACGATAGACCGTTTCCAGCTCTGTCCATTCTGGCTCAAAAGGCTTTTCGGATGTCACTGTGCGAGCTTGTGAAGAAGGTTCCGGTTATCCCGCATCACTTGTTCCGCCACTGCCATTTGCCGTTGAATTTTTTCATCCAAAGGCGACACCTGAAAACCCATCGGCGTTTCTGTGAAAAAAAGCGTATCGCCTTTGCCGACGCGGAGCTTCTCAAGCACCTCCTTCGGCAAAATGACCCCGGCGGAATTTCCAACGCAGGTAATTTTTAGTTTGGTCGTCATGCGAAGATGTTATTACAAATGTTCGACAAGTCAGCGGCAAACGCCCGATCTGCATGGGCCTGTTGCCTCGTAGAGATTGATCAATTTCTGCGATGGACCTTTGCCCACGGATGGGCAGTATCCGCCCCGCCTCATGTCCACTCTTCTTTCCGCCAATGAAATTCGTCTCACCTACGGCTACCAAACGCTGCTGGACGGCGTCACCCTCGCCGTTTCCGCCGGGGAAAAAACCGGGATGGTGGGCCGCAACGGCTGTGGCAAAACCTCGCTGCTCAAGATTCTCACCGGCCAACAAATGGCAGACTCCGGAGAAATCTCGCTGCGCCGCGCCCTCCGCGTAGGCTATCTGCCGCAGGAATTCGAGCTTGATGGCGAGCTCACCGTGCAGGAAAACATCGCCTCTGGTGCCGCTGACATCGTCGATGCCATCCGCCGCTATGAAAATGGCGACGGCACGGATGGCGAGCTCAACGACCTGCTCCACCTCATCGATCATGCCGATGGCTGGAACCTCGACTCACGCATCAAGGCAGCCTCCACCGCGCTCGGCACGCCGCCGTTGGATGCCATCGTCGGCCCGCTATCCGGCGGTGAAAAGCGCCGCGTCGCCCTCTGCCGCGCCCTTGCCTGCCAGCCGGATTTGCTCTTGCTCGATGAGCCGACGAACCATCTGGACGCGGAATCGATTCGTTGGCTGGAAGACTACCTCAAAGGCTTCCCCGGTGCCGTCATCTTCGTCACCCATGATCGCTACTTCCTCGATGTGATCGCCACCCGCATCATTGAAATTGATCAGGGCCGCGCCTTTTCCCATCCGGGAAACTACACTGCCTTCCTTGAATCCAAGGCCATCCGGCAACAAATCGCCGGCCAGACCGAGCGCCGCCGCCAACGGTTCCTGCGCGAGGAGCTCGAATGGGTGCGCTCCGGCGTCAAGGCCCGTGGCACCAAGCAACGCACCCGGCTCGATAAATTTTATGAAATCGAGGGCATGGAAGCCCCGCCCGAGGAGCGCGAGATGGACCTGCTCATCCCACCGCCGCCGGACCTCGGGAACGTCGTCGTAGAGCTGGAAGGCGCGGGGGTGAATGTAGGCTCCGAAAAATCTCCGCGTTGGCTATTCCGCAATCTCACGCTCAGCCTCCGTCCCGGCCAATGCACTGGCATTGTCGGCAGAAATGGCGTGGGGAAGACCACCTTGCTCAAGCTCTGCCTCGGCCAGCTCACACCCACTGAAGGCACCGCTGTCACTGGCAAGCGGGTGAAGGTGAACTACATCGATCAGACCCGCATGCAGCTAGATGGCACCGGCTCGCTGCTGGATGAAATTTCAGACGGCAATGAAAAGCTCATGTTCGGAAATCAACAACTCGGTGCCCGCAATTACCTGCGCCGCTTCCTGTTTGATGACAAGCGCATCAACGAGCGTGTCGATCTCCTCTCAGGGGGCGAGCGCGCCCGACTGATGCTTGCTAAAGTTTTGAAAAATGGTGGCAACGTCATCGTCCTTGACGAGCCCACCAACGATCTCGATCTCCCTTCTCTCAGGATGTTGGAAGAAGCGCTCGCCGGCTTCGATGGCACCGTGATCGTGGTCTCCCATGATCGCTATTTCCTGGATCGGATTTGCGATCAGATCATCGCCTTCGAGGATAATGGCATCGCCGTGCAGTCTGGAAATTACTCCTATTATCTGGAAAAACGCCAAGGCCGTGAAGCCGCCGAGCGCGCCCAAGCCCAGGCCGCCGCCCGCGAGGCCGCTGCCCGCCACAAGGCTGCCACCACCACCGCCACTCCAGTGAAAAAAGGTCGGAAACTCAGCTTCAACGAGAAAAATGAACTCGAAGGCATGGAGACGGCCATCCACGCCTGCGAGCAAGAAGCTGAAGGCATCGAGGCTCTCTTACATGATCCTGAATTCGCCACAAAACGCTTCGCCGAAATCCCGGAATTGGTCAGAAAATTAGAGCAGGACAAAGCCAAAGTTGCCAAGCTCTACACCCGTTGGGAAGAACTCGAAGCCCTCCGCGAAGCCGCCGGGGCATGAGCTGACTAAAATCAAAATCTTGCAAAGGCACCAACTCCCCTGAAGCGGCCCGCTGCGCTTGATCGCCTCCAGGCACAACTCTGCCCTGAGATAAATTCGGCTTGGCAGGATTCGGCTTGGCAGATTCTCCACCGGATCCTTTCCAAAGCGACCGAGCAAACCCTGCTGCCCGATGGCGAAATAACTCAATCTAAAATTTATTTTGAACAATAATTAGAATAATTCTTGATATTACTACAAACTGTCCGAGGATCTCGTTGTCATGGTCAGCAAAAATTCAGATAGCTTTGCAGAAATGGAGATTCCCGAGGAAATCTCCGGTCTTCGTATGACACGCCAGCGGCAGGAGGTTTTCAGAATACTCCAGCGTGAGCGGAACCACCCCACTGCGAATGATGTCTTTATGCGAGTCAAAGACCGCTTGCCGAATATCTCACTCGCCACCGTTTACAACTGCCTTGAAGCACTCGTACAGCATGGCATTATCCGCCAGGTCAATTTCGAACGCGAATCTACCCGCTATTGCGCCAACCTCAGTGAGCACTGCCACTTTCACGATGCCACCACCGGTGTGATTCACGATGTGGTATTTAAGCCCGGCATCAGTCTTGTCGATGTACTTGAGCTGCCACCTGGTACCCACATTGACGATGTGGAAATCACCCTGCGCGGCAAAATCGCCGTTTCTTAATCCCATCTTGAACATCAAACTTTTCCCAAACATGAGCCTGCAAATCACCAATCTCCATGCCACCCTCGAGGATGGCACCGCAATCCTCAATGGCGTCGATCTCGTCATCCCAAAAGGCGAGGTCCACGCCATCATGGGACCGAATGGATCCGGCAAGTCCACACTTTCCAAGGTCATCGCAGGCCATGAAAGCTACATTGTCACCGTAGGCTCAGTGAAACAAGATGGTAAGGAAATTCTCGGGAAATCCATCGACGAGCGTTCGCGGGATGGTATTTTCCTCGCCTTCCAGTATCCCTCGGAAGTCCCCGGTGTCTCCAATGCCAACTTCATCCGCGCCGCCCTCCAAGCCCGCCTGCCCAAGGGTCAGGACATCGATGCGGTGGCCTACTATAAAAATCTCTACTCGAAAATGGACCACCTCGAAATGGACCGCAAGTTCACCGCCCGCGCTGTGAATGAGGGCTTCTCGGGTGGTGAGAAGAAGCGCAACGAGATTCTTCAAATGATGATGCTGGAACCGGAATACTGCATCCTCGATGAGACCGACTCCGGCTTGGATATAGATGCACTCAAAATCGTCGCCAAAGGGGTGAATGCAATGCGCTCGCCAGACCGTGGCATGTTGCTCATCACCCACTACCAGCGGCTGTTGGACTATATCAAACCGGACCACGTCCACGTCATGGCGGAAGGCAGGATCGTCCGTTCCGGCGGCCCTGAACTCGCCCTTGAGCTGGAAGAAAACGGCTACGAATTCCTCAAAGAACTAGCCTGCGCATAACCCACCAAACTTTTAAAATTATGTCCTACGACACTACAGATACTCTTGATTACGAAACCCGCGAAGCAATCGATATTGATCGCACCAAGGGCGACTTCACCTTCCCGGAGCGTAATAAATTCGATGCCGGGCGCGGCCTCACCTCCGCCACCGTGGATTATATTTCCAACGTGAAAGACGATCCTGACTGGGTGCGGGAATTCCGCCACAAGGCACTTAAGGTTTTCCTGGATAAGCCGATGCCCACCAACTGGGCAACCAAAGATCTGAATGCTATCGACTTCGATATCATCCGCTACTATCTATCAGATGGCGAGAAGCCAAAACGCTCGTGGGACGATGTGCCTGCCGATGTCTTGGAAACTTTCGAACGCCTCGGCATTCCCCAGCAAGAACGTGCCTTCCTCGCCGGCGTGGAAGCCCAGTTCGACTCGGAAGCCGCTTACTCGAACGTTAAAGAAGAACTTACCAAACAAGGTGTGATCTTCTGTAACTCCACCGAAGGGCTGAAGGAACACGAAGCAATTTTTCGACCATGGTTCGGCAAAGTGATCCCCACGGGTGATAACAAATTTTCCGCTCTGAACTCCGCAGTGTTTTCCGGTGGATCATTTATCTATATTCCCAAGGGTCTTAAACTAAAGCAACCGTTACAAGCCTACTTCCGCATCAATTCGGAAAATTTCGGTCAGTTCGAGCGCACGCTCATCATCGCAGATGAAGGCGCGGAATTGATGTATATGGAGGGCTGCACCGCCCCGAAATTCGAGACCGCCACACTCCACTCCGCTGTGGTAGAACTGGTGGCTCTCAAGGGCGCGAAGATCCAATATGTGACAGTCCAAAACTGGTCCTCCAACGTATTCAACCTCGTCACCAAGCGCGGCATCGCAATGGAAGACGCGGAAGTGCGCTGGATTGATTGCAACATCGGCTCACGTCTGACCATGAAATATCCCGGCGTGATCATGAAGGGCAAGCGTGCCCGCGGCGAGGTGATCTCCATCGCCCTTGCCAACAGCGGCCAACACCAGGACACCGGCGCGAAGATGAT
>Ga0105045_10001705_pt1 | contig 18139 bp, 12 predicted proteins | sample MAT02_FD_78089 | JGI IMG/M metagenome (GOLD analysis project Ga0105045, IMG submission 78089) | Freshwater microbial communities from Lake Fryxell liftoff mats and glacier meltwater in Antarctica - MAT-02 (megahit assembly) | ecosystem: Environmental > Aquatic > Freshwater > Ice > Liftoff... | reverse complement strand
TCAAGGTGCTCCACGAGGCCGGCTACCTCCGCATCAAGAAGGCCGTCGTGGCCTCCCGGCAACGGACCTGGTTGGCGCTCACTACCAGCGGCCGGCGCGCACTGGCCGGTCACGTCGCCGAGCTGCAGCTCTTGCTCGCCCCCGCCACCGCCACCGCCACCGAGGCCGTCGAACAGCACTGACCACCTCGCCCCAAGCCGGCAACCCGTCACCGCTCGCTGACGAACGCGTCCGATGAGCCCCGAGCAGCGTGACCGCCGACGGGACCTCGCCGGTGCCATCACACCGTCCCCGGCCGTCCCGTTCACCGACGACCGACTGAGCCCGCCGTAGTCCTGCGGGACGTTGGCCCTGACGACAAGGTGACTTGTCACCTGTTCCTGCAGCAGACTCGATCTCGACGACGTCCGGTTGCACCGACGCGCCACCTGCGGCGCCCTCGACTGCGCGTGGCCGACCCTGGCCCGACGCTGGGCAGGTGACTGGGTTCAGAGCGGGGCGGCACGCCTCCAGCCCCCAGGACCCGGGCCTGCCCGACGACCTGCGTCGCCTGCATCGCGAGGCGCCGCAGCCGGTCACCCATAGGGAGGTGACGGTGCTAGTCCACGAGATCGAACCTGGCGGAAGCGAGGTGCGGATGGACGGTAGCCGAGCAATCTAACGGTCACCGCGCCCTAGGTGACCACCGGACGCCCCTGCCCCGCCCCTCGGTTTCGAGGCCGGGGCAGGGGCGTCAAGGGTGGGGCAGGTCAGCGGCGTCGAGCTCGGGTGCGGGTCGTCGCGACCAGCAGGCCGCCCAGGAAGACCATAGACAGGGCGGCCATGAGACCGCCCTGAGCGTCCAGCCCGGTGGCGGCCAGCGCCCGCGTCCTAGACGCCGCGGCACTCGAGACGTTGCCATCGGTGGCCGACGCCACAGTCTTCGGGGCCGGGGCCGGGGCCGGGGCCGGGGCCGGGGCCGTGACCGGCGTGACTACCGGGGTCGTGACTGGAGGCGTCACCGGAGGCGTGACCGGCGTCACCGGCGTGACTACCGGGGTCGTGACTGGAGGCGTCACCGGCGGCGTGACTACCGGCGTCGTGACTGGAGGCGTCACCGGAGGGGTGACCGGGACGGTGACCGGAGGGGTGACGGTGGTCGTGCCGATCGCAAGGGGGACCTGAGCCCACCGGGCCGACGTCCCCCCGGTTGCGATCACGTGGTGGTCACCCAGCGCGGCCGAGTCCGGCAGGGCGACGGTCAGGACCGATCGCCCCGAGGAGTCGGCCACGGCCGTGCCGAGCAGGATCGGCGCGGAGTGCAGGTAGAACGCGACCGTCTCCCCGGGCAGGAAGTCCGTCCCGACGAAAACCACCGTCCCACCAGGTGCCGCCTGGGTGGTCGAGCCGGTCAGGTCCGCGTCCGGCTCGGCGGACGTCCGCACCGGCTCGCCGGCCACGGTCACCGTGGTCGTGGCCGAGCCTGCCAGCAGCGCGTCTGTCGCCGCGGTGCGGAAGGTGACGACGTGCGAGCCGAGGCCCAGCACCGGCAGTGAGATGGTGACGTCGCCGGTCTGCGGGACGGACACCTGCCCGATCTGCACCTCCCCCTCCCAGATGGTGATCGCGCCGGACGGGCGGGAGGCGTCGGTGGGCAGGGTGAGCGTCACAGAGCCCGGGGTGGCCACCGGGACGCTGAGCGTCGTGGGCGCGCCGATCGTGACTGCGAGCAGGTCAGGGCTCACGACGATGGTCTCCACGCCTTGTCCCGAGCCGTCGTCGGTGTCGACGTCGGGGAAGATCTCGCTGCCCCAGTAGTTGGCCTGCAGCTCGTAGACCCCGACCGGCAGCGTGCCCGTCCACTCGGCGACCCCGTCGACGACGGGCACGTTCTCGGCGATGTACTCGTACTCGTAGTTGTCGTAGTCGGTGAAGTAGTAGAAGTCGACGACTCCGTCCACGACCATGTCCCCGGCGTCGACGGTCGCGCGCAGGGTGACGGTCTGGCTCGCGCGTACGGCGGTCGCCGATGCCGAGACGCTGACGGTCGGCGCCGCTACGATGACGTCGACGTCCTGGCTGGCCGTAGAGGGGCCTGCGATGTTGCTGCCTGCGTAGCGCGCTTGGAGCGTCTGTTGGTAACCGGCCACGGTCGGGGTGATGGTGGCGTAGGCGCGACCGTCGTTGCCGACCGTGCCGGTCCCGACCAGGACGTCCCCGAGGTAGAAGTCGACCGTCCCGCCCGGCAACGGGCGGGTGCCTTCGCCGAAGTTCTGCCAGATGTAGACCTCGACGTCGACGGGCTCGCCAACGGTCATGGTCCCCGGCGCGGTCAGCGAGGTGGTCGAGGGACCGACCAGGGTGATCTGGAACGTCCCCCACGACCCGGAGCCCTCCGAGTAGTTGCAGCGCACGGTCAGGTCCATGACCCCCCCGTCGCTGTAGAACGTGACCGGGACGGTGAAGGGCAGGCTCGACGCGGTGCCCTCCTGGTATGAACCGCTCCACGACAAGCTGACGGCAGGATCCCCGAAATAGTTGTCCTCGCACGAGAACTGCAGGTCTGCCGGCTGGTAACCCACGGCACGGGGGGGCGAGAGAAGCGCGGGGACGAGTGCAAGGGCGTGGCCGGCTGCAACCGGGTCGACCTCCACATCTGCCGAGGGCTCGACGGGCACGCGCGTCGAAACCTCGACCGGAGCCGCCGTCTCGACCGGTTCAACGGCCGACTCGACCGCCTCGGCAGAAGGCGGCGCGGTCGGCGCAACCACCGGCACCACCTCTTCGACGTCGGTGGCGGGGACATCGGGTTCGTCTCCTGTGGCTTCGGTTCGTAGCAGCGCGGCAGCACTCTCTTCCGCCGAGGCGCTCGACTCCGTCTGGTCGGGCGCACCCAGATCAGCGGACGGTTCGTCGGTGGCGACTGCGGCCGCAATGGACGCGGGGTCGGTGGGGACGGCGGTCTCGGCCGACGCGGAAGCAGCGCCCCCCGCGGCGGCGGCGGTCGTCAGCACCACGACGAGCGCCGGCGCCGCGATCCGCGTCAGGAGATGGAGAACAGAACTGGTCATGGGGCAGAAGACCTCGCAGACGGTGGGTCGCCCTGCGAACGACAGGATCGACACCACTGCTATCGGTCCATCGCCCTTGCACTTGAGCGATTGACACACCCCGGAAAGCACGACATATGTCGGGGCCGCTGCGGCGCGACTGCGGACCGACGCTCACCAAGCCCCGCTACCCCCTCGACCTGAGGACGCAGCTCACACGTCTTTTGTGCTCCCTCCGAGGGAGTCAGTGCCTCGCTCGCGGCGTCTCAGAAGGTAAGCACGCGCGGGTTCCGCGGGCCGTTCTGGAAGGCGTCCCACGCCACTGGTACCCGAAATCGTTTGTCGACAGCGTTCAGCCGCCGCCGAGGATCGACGCCTCGAACCGGCCACCGGCGTCTACCTCCAGAACGCGGATCTTCACGTGGTCGCCGACCGAGGTGCGCCCCGCCGCCGATCCGCGGATGATCCCGCCCTCCCCACGCGACGACCAATGCCTGCGACGGCCTGACGAACCCGCCACGGTGACGCCGCGGGGCTCGGCGCCCGCAGGCGCCGCTGTCCCGCACGGGATCGCCAACTGGGGATGGCTGAGCAAGGCGCACGCCCGGCCATGACGGACCCACCCCGCCCGCTCGTCGAAGGCCCCGCCGCACCTGGACCGTAGAGGCGGCCGAACGCAACTCACCTAGTGGAAATCCCGTAGCCGCCGTGACCGCGACGGCTCAGTAACCGTCGGGGTAGCACCACTCGGCGTTCGTCACGAGATAGCCACCTGCGGGCAGCGAGCTGACCACCAGCCGACCGACGACCTCCCCTTCGTAGAGGATCTGCTGGCCCTTGATCGTGGCGGTCGCGAGAAAGTCGTCGCCGTTCGCAACGAACTCGTCGATGGCTTCTTCGGCGGTGTCCAGTCCAGGTTCGCCCTCGGCCCAATCCGCGACCATGTCCGAACACAGTCCCGCGAGTGAGTCTGGGTCCGCGGTGTGACCCCCTTCGCCGTTCGCGAGCGAGACCGGACCACCTTCGGCCCCCGTGGCGGCCCCACATCCAGCCAGCAGCACAAGCGCTGCTGCTGTTGCTGCCAAGGTCCGGATGTCCATGGTCCCCTCGTCGCTCACGGTATTGATGTGACGTTATCGAACCGTCGATGGCTCCCGGTGTTGCGTGCCCGCAACCAGCCCACGCGCCGTCCCACAGGGGTCCTCTACCGGACGACGATCGGCTAGCGGGTCAGGCCAGGCTTCAGGATGGCCTGCAGTTCCTCGGCACGCATACGCTCGAGAAGGTCGATGCCACCGTAGGTGCGTCCGGTATCGAGGACGTCGCCGCCGCCTGAGACGTAAAAGACAGAATCAACATTGAAGAGCACGTACCGGTTCGTGTACTCATTCCATATTAGACCAACGAGCACAGTGTCGTTCGCCGACAAGATCAGGCAGGGTTGATCGTCGATCGGTCCCAGAACAGATCCGTTCAGTACGGTGACAATGTCGCCGGCCTCAAACTTGCCGTCAGCTTTGACAATCTCGCCTATCTCCAGGCGAGCTTCGAATACCGTCCGCGTTTGTTCCCCTGGCGCGTCTGCTACCAATCGGTCCTGGGGCAGCCCGGCGGCTGGGCGCGTTTCAGCAACCTTCGCCAGAACGATTGCATCGGCTCCCTCGGTCAACTGGACGTGTCCTTCCCAAGGGTCCGTTTCAAAAAGAATCGACCTGGCCTGGGCTATAGCCCCGCAACTGTCGCCGAATCCATCGTGCGAAGCATCTCGGCTGCTGATGGAATCGATGATCTGCTGGCGGACCTTAGGGTCATCGGTCGTGACAGACACGGCGACGCCTGCCACTTTGACGGTCTCGACGACCCAGTCTCCACCGAGAGGGGTGGTTTCCGACTGCAGGAAGGCGCCCAGCTCAACGGCGTTGCCGTAGCTGGACAGCGGTCGTTCCCCGACACATGCGATCAGCGGTGTCGGCTCCTCGCGCGTGAACCTCACGCCGCCAACGGGAGGGGTCTGTGTAGCGGCGCACCAAGCTGAGTAGGCCGCACCGCCCGACGTGCTCTCCGTCCATGACGCAGGAACGACGACGGCCATGTCCTCATAGACGACAGTCCGCGACGGCTCCGGTAACGCGTCAGCCCCGGCGCTACCGCCGGTCGGGGACGCCGAGCACGCACTGAGCGAGAGCAGCAGCACCACCACGGCCAAGCGTTGCGGCGCGACAGGGGTCGAGACCATGTCTCTTCGACGCGTTCGGGGCCCCTCCGGTTCCAAGCCCCGGTGGTCGATTGGACGCTTAAGCGAGACGGCGGGCTCATCCCGAAGCCAACCGCCTGCCAGCGACGGAGCGGGCCGCAGACGGACGCCGGCCAGGTGGCCACCCCGTCCCACAGGGGATCACGAACTGGGGATCGCCCCTCGGTTTAGACGGTATGGCGTGATCGCCCCGTCGGGGTGGTTGTAGGCCGGGGCCTCGCTTCACACACTCTCGTGGGTTGCCGGGCAGGGCTGGCCTGCTCGGCCTATCCGACATGTGTGGGAGGCCCCGGTGTTCACCGAGCGTACGAGTGTGGGGCTCGACGTGCACGCACGATCCGTCGCGGCAGCGGCGATCGACGGCGTCACGGGCGAGCTGAGACAGACGCGGCTGACGCCGAGTCACGAGCAGATCATCGGCTGGCTGCGGGACCTTCCGGGTCCGGTCGCGGTCGCCTACGAAGCCGGCCCGACCGGGTTCGGGCTGTCCCGGGCCCTGAACGACGCGGGGCTGCGGTGCGTGGTGGTGGCCCCGTCGAAGCTGCAGCGACCGGCCGGGGACCGCGTCAAGACTGACGCGAAGGACGCGGTGCACCTGTCCCGGTTGTTGCGCCTGGACGAGGTCACCGCCGTCGCCGTGCTCAGCGTGGCTCAAGAGGCGGCGCGAGACCTGGTCCGCGCCCGGGAGGACGCCCGCGGGGACCTGATGCGTGCCCGGCACAGGTTGTCGAAGCTGCTGCTGCGCCACGGCATCGTGTACTCCGGCGGGAAGGCCTGGACCCAGCTGCACGACAGCTGGCTGCGTCGGCAGCGGCTGGGCTCCCGGGCCGCGCAGGTGACACTGGAGTCCGACTTCGAAGCGGTGCTGCTGGTCAGCGCCCGCCGGGACCGTCTCGACGTCGAGATCCAGGCCATGGCCGCGGACAGCGAGTTCACCCCGATCGTGCGTCGCCTCGGCTGCCTGCGCGGCATCGGGACCCTGACCGGGTTCGCGCTGGCGGTGGAGATCGGGGACTGGCACCGGTTCACCGGCAGCAGCATCGGCTCCTTCGTCGGCCTCGTGCCCTCCGAGCACTCCTCCGGCGCGTCCCGGGTCCAGGGCCGGATCACCAAGACCGGTAACCAGCACCTGCGCCGGCTCCTGGTCGAGGCCGCCTGGCACCACCGCACCCGCTACCTGCCCAGCGCCTACATGCAGAAGCGGTGGGCGTTGGCCGGACCCGCCGCCCGGGCCCGCGGCGACGCCGGGAACCGACGCCTGAACCAGCGCTGGAACCGCTTCACCGAACGACGCAAGCGGACCGTCGTCGCCAACACCGCGATCGCCCGCGAGCTCGCCGGCTGGTGCTGGTCCCTGGCCGTCCTCGACGAACCACCAGCCGCGACCGTCATGTCCGGCTAACCCCTCAGACTGGCCTCGTCGACTTCACCCGGAAGGTGACAAGCGCGAGGAGTGACCCGCGACCGGGCTATGAGCAGCCGGGAGCCTGGGCCGGTGAAACGGCCCAGCCCCGGTGACGCTCGACCTTAGACACGCGGAGCCCTCCAGCCGAACGCACCGTCCTGCGGTATCCAACCCGCGTATATCAGTCTGACCGCGCGTCGACCACGACACGCTCACCCAACCAGGCGGCCACGACGAGGCCCGAGGCGCCCGCCCCGCACCCAGCAGGGCGGGCGCCTCACCCTGCCCCCTTGACAGCAACACCTTCCATATCAGCAACTCAGGGCCCCTTCGGGGCCCGCCGTGGCGGAGCGAAGATCGGCGTGCGGCTCACCGTTGCTGATGGTTGCCGCGCCTCTGGCTTGAGCGGCGGGGCTGGGTGAGACTGGATCGTGTGCGCAGCGGTCAGACACCGCATCGTCTGTAGTGCCTGTGTGCCTGGATATCAGCATGGTGATGGAGGGCTGCCACGGGAACCGTGGACTGTTGCCGTCGAGCACGAGAGTCAGACTCCTGAACGATCTGCCCTCCCCGCTGCGTACCACCTCATCAATCAACAACCAACAGGTGGGAGTGGTAGACCATGGACGTGATTCACCCGCGCTGCGCGGGCCTGGACATCTCCAAGAAGGACGCCAAGGTCTGCGTCCGGGTCGCGGGTAGCGGCCGGGCCCGGGCCACCCAGACGGTGACCACGTGGGGGGCGACGACGAATCAGATCCTCGCGCTGCGCGAGCACCTGGTCGCCGAGAAGGTCACGTGCGTGGTGATGGAGGCCACCGGGGACTACTGGAAACCCTTCTACTACCTGCTGGAGGACCTCGAGGCAGTGGAGGTGATGCTGGTCAATGCTCGGGACGCGAAGAACCTGCCGGGCTGGCCGACCTCGCCAGGCTGCGGCTACGGAACAAGACACCGCAGCTGGTCCAGGCCCTGCACGGACGGTTCCGCGAGCACCACGCGTTCCTCGCACGCACCCACCTGGACCTGATCGACCAGCACAGCGCCGCGATCACCAAACTCACCGAACGGATCGAGGTGGTGATCGAACCCTTTCGCGGGTTCCGGGACCTGATCTGCTCGATCCCCGGCATCGGGACCGTGTCCGCGGACGTGATCACCGCCGAGACCGGAGCCGACATGTCCCGCTTCCCCACCGCCGGGCACCTGGCCTCCTGGGCCGGGGTCTGCCCCGGCCACCACGAGTCCGCCGGCCGGGTCAAGTCCACCAAGACCCGTCCCGGCAACCCCTACCTCAAGGCCGTGCTCGGCACCACGGCCATGAACGCCGCCCGCAACAAGGACACCCACCTCGGCGCCCGCTACCGACGCATCGCCGCCCGCCGCGGCAAGGCCAAAGCCGTCGTGGCGGTCCAACACACCGTCCTGGTCGTGATCTGGAACATGGCCCAGACCGGCGCGCTCTACGACGACCCAGGACCCGACTACTACACCCGCACCCGACCCGACCGAACCAAGAAGCGAGCCATCCACGACCTCGAAGCCATGGGCTACGCCGTCACCCTCCAACGCGCCGGCTGACCCCCGACACCCTGAGTTCCGCAGCTAATCGGTCTGCGGGGCATGTTCGGTGACGAACGCGCAGGTCACCGGCGTGCGGGGTGGTGACACGAGCCGAAACGCCTAGTGACACGATTTGGCGTGTCCGACGCGCCGGGTCGGGTCATCTGCGGGTAGCGTCTGGTGACATGTTCGTGAGGACGTCGTCGCGGCGGAACAAGGACGGCACGGTGGTGCGGTACCTGCAGCTGGCCCACAACGAGTGGGACCCGGCGGCGAAGTCGTCGCGGATGAAGGTGCTGTACAACTTCGGTCGGGCCGAGGACCTGGACCGGGCCGCCGTGCAGCGGCTGATTGGCTCGCTGTCACGACTGGTCGGCGACGCACTCGGGGCCGGCCCGCTCGATGACAGCAGCGACGGCGACGGCGCCAGCGGTGGCGGTGAGGGCGGTCTGCCGGGGCTGGAGTTCACCGAGTCCCGGCCGCTGGGCGGGGCCTACGTGCTGGACGGGTTGTGGTCCCGGCTGGGCATCGCCGCGACGCTGCGGAGGCTGCTGGGCTCCACGCGCCGCGACGCGGCGACCGAGCGGGTGTTGTTCGCGCTGGTCGCGAACCGGGCGCTGGCGCCGTCGTCGAAGCTGGCCGCGGCCGGCTGGGTCGGGGGCGACGTGCATATCCCCGGCCTGGCGGCGACGACGGACGATGCCTGCTACCGGGCGATGGACTGGCTGCTGGACGTGGAGCCGGTGCTGGCCAAGGACGTCTACGACAACGTCGCGGACCTGTTGAACCTTGAGGTCGACCTGCTGTTCTTCGACACCACCAGCACCTACTTCGAGACCGAGGCCACCGACGAGCCCGTCTGGCGCGACGCCCAGGGCCACCCCGTCCCCGACACCAGCACCAGCACCAGCACCAGCACCAGCACCGACAGCAGAACCGACAGCAGAACCAGCGACGTGAGCGACGGGCAGGCCCAGCCGCCGGCCGGGGCGGTCAGGCAGGCCGGGTTCCGGACCCACGGCAAGTCCAAGGACTCCCGCGACGACCTGCCCCAGGTGGTGATCGGGATGGCCGTGACCCGGGACGGGATCCCGGTCCGGGTCTGGTCCTGGCCGGGCAACACCGCCGACTCCGCGCTGATCCGGCAGGTCAAGGACGACATGCGGGACTGGAACCTCGCCCGGGTGGTCTGGGTCGGCGACCGCGGCTTCACCTCCGAGCAGAACCGCCGCTACCTGCAACGCGCCGGCGGCGGCTACATCCTGGGCGAGAAGCTCCGCTCCGGCACCGCCGAGGCCACCGCCGCACTCGGGCGGGCGGGCCGCTACCAGGCCGTGGCGGGGAACCTGCGGGTCAAGGAGGTCCGGATCAGTGAGCACGAACGGTTCGTGATCTGCCACAACCCCGAGGCCGCCGACCGCGACGCCACCATCCGCACCCAGCTCCTCGCCCGCCTGGAGGAGATGATCGCCGGCTCCGACAAGCTGTCGGCGACCAAGCGGGCCGAGCTGCGCGGGGTGATCTCCACCAAGGCGGGCCTGAACCGCTACCTCCGTGTCACCGCGGGCGGGCTGCTCCGCATCAACTCCACGGCCGTCACCGCGGAGGCCCGGCTGGACGGGAAGTACCTGCTGCGGACCAACGAACCGCACCTGTCCGCTGAAGACATCGCCCTGGGCTACAAGCAGCTGCTGGAGGTCGAACGCGGCTGGCGGGACATGAAGACCATCCTCGACCTGCGCCCGGTCCACCACCGCCTCGAAGACCGGATCCGCGCCCACGTCATCCTCTGCTGGCTCGCCCTGCTGCTCATCCGGATCATCGAGACCACCACCGGCGACACCTGGACCACCGTCCGCCGCGAGCTGCAACGCCTGCACGTGGGCACCTTCACCGGAACCGCCGGGACCTACCGACAGACCACCCAGGCGACCCCGGCCCAGAAGGCCATCCTCGAGAAGCTCACGATCGCCCCACCGCCGCGGATCCTCGGCCTCACCACCCCCGACTGAACCCCCGGCCACCCGGCCCGCACCCCCGACTAGTGACACGCCGTGTCATCACGCTGGCGCGCGTTCCCGCAGGTCACACCAGGTATTCGCGTCTCTCGGCTCGCAGCCAGCTGCGGAACTCAGGGACACCGCCCCCAGGGAATCTTCGAGTCAGCCCAGGAACGTCGTGCTCGTTCGACCGACTCGACGCAAGGGTCCCTGCCGGAAGGACGAAGGCCTGTCCAGTTGTCCTGCTTGGGCAGTACATCTAGCTCAGCCCGCTGCTGGCTCCGGGCGGCTGCCCTGCGGCACGGCGAGGTTCCACCACTCGGTCACCACGTCGACGTCCGGTCCAGTGATCTCTCGCTGCCCTCCGGAGGTGAGTTCTACGACGACCTCCGGGTCGTAGCGTCTCTTGCGGCGGACGTCCTGCACGTCGGACCAAGGGATGGCCTTCTGCCGCCAACCGGGCGGCTTGAACTCCTGCTCGTCGACCGTGATCCCCCGGGCGGGCCGTCGAGACATCCCGACCGCCAGCAGCAGCAGGAATGCGCCGAACACCACCAGGACCGCAGGGAAGGGCAGGTCCAGCACAGCATTCGCAACGTTGAAGGCAGCCAACGACAGCAGCACGACACCGTTGGGCAGCAGCGAGCCCTGTTGCTGGGCCTCCTGCGGTGTCAGCTGCCACACCTGAGGCAGCCGAGGTACCGGCCGGCCACCCGCGAGACTTGTCCGCCAGCCCTCGACCGCACCTCCAGGGGTCCGCCTCGGCAGCGGCACCAGCTCGCCGCTGTCGAGCTCGAGGTGCGTGTCGACACGGTCGAAACCCACCGCCCGCGGACCACGCACGCGACGCACCTGCTCCCAGGGCACGAGCCGTACGCGTCGCCGGTCTGACACCACCACACCCGCCGGGGAGGGCGACGGCGCCGTCCTTGGCTGTGGCTGCAATGGGGCCTCGCTCTTGTGAGGCAACCGCGATTGCTTCGTCACAAAATTTTTTAGGGTGGGGAGTGGGGCACGGTGATGATACTTCCCAGCGGCGCCTGCGCCTTAGGTCAAGTTTCACCTGCCCGAGCGGCGGAGCCGGGCGGCCTACTCAACCGTTCGCGGCCAACCCAGCAACCGAGATACCCACTGCCAGCGCACCTAGCAGTAGGACACGTGGTGTATGGCGGGAGGCCCACCGGCCGCCTAGGCCGCCGACAACTCCAGAGATGGCCGCCATGCCACAGGTCAGCCAGAGTCCGTACGAACTACCGTACGACATCATCAAGTGAACGGGCCAGGCCAGCACTGCGCTGACCACCGCGTACCCCACGACCCGAAGGACCGGGTGACTCGTCAGCGTTTCCACGATTGCAGCGACCCACGGTGCCGCCACAACCGACGCGATCCCAACGATTGTGCCCCAAGCGGCTACCACGTCGATGACGGCGTCCAGAGTCCACCTTGGTCCGCCTACGCTGTTGACAGCAGCAACCGCCACTACCAGCAGGATGAGGAAGCACAGCCACGCCGAGAAGGCACCCGCCAGAACCGCGCGAATCTTCATGATCCGGGTCGGCTCTGCTCTTGAGTTGGCATCTACATTAGGACTGCCCACGGTTGTCAACAGAACTCCTTCGTGCATCATGGCCTGCACACAATTGGTGCAGGGGCGATTCGGTTAGCACAACAAGTCCCATTGGATTCTAATCCAAGTTGCTGGCGACCAGGAAGCAGTCCAGTGGCACACAGTTCCGATGTTCGCGGTACTCCGCCGTGTCGCAGTCTACATCACGGCCGGGACCGTCACCGCCCCACGTGATCTTTAGTCGAGTGTGCCGAGGGGGCTCAGATCGGCTCTCGCGGTAACGGTGCGAAACCTCCGTCAAGCACCCATAGACAGCGCCTAGCCAAAACGCTCACCCCTTTTTGTCGACCCGTGCAATGGGACACGCAGGATTAGGGTGCAGGCAACCGAAGCTCAGAATCTTCTTCTGATAGACGGTTGACCACTTAGTGGTACCTGGCTTCTTGTGATAGATCTCGTAGCTGGGAACCTGGCGATGAGTGCCGAGGATGCTGTACCGGCCGTCCTTTTTCAAGGTCACGCTGAAGTTGTAAGCTATGGCCCCGCCCTTCGTGGGACAGAACGGGTTCGTGGCTTCGTGCTTCATTTTCAGAGATGCAGAAGTGGAACCTACGGTAGTGCTGTATACGTTGTAGTCGGCCGTTCCCGCGTTCCTCGTCGCCTTCAGTGTTCCGTTCGCATAGTACAACTTGGTGTCAGGTGTCTTCTTCACCTGCGTTACCTTGCGCGTGTTCCAATCGACGTTCGCGCGCAGATACGTCTTGTACGATATCGACGTAGAGTCGTAGCTGCGATTGTTCCCCGCGAAGTACATGTCGTCCCACGTATTGCCGGTGCATGGAAAAGCCTGAGGCTTAGCGGCGGGAATAAACGTCACGACTTTGAAGCTGCTGCCGGGGGAAGTACTTGCTACCCCGAAAGTCTGGGGCCCACCGGCCGTGCTGGTGTCCACGGGCGCGGTCATGATGACTGCGATCTCCGGCTTAATTTCGTCCTCAAAGGGCGCGTTGACAGGAGCCTCTGGGTCGTCGTCGATGGACTCGAGGGTCGTGTCCGCGTCCGGCTCTGACGTCGGGTCTACCTCCCCCTCAACCGATGGCTCTTCTTCGGCCACCTCGCCGTCTACACCGTCGCTGTCGCCTAGGGCAGGGTCGGAGTCGTCGAGGACCACGTCGACGCTGTAGTTGTACAGCCTGCCTTGTTCGGCGGTGTTGTCGACGTACGTCGTTGCCGTCGTCGTGGCGAGCTGGATGTCATCGCGGTAAAGGGTGTACTGGCCGGTAGTCTCCACGGCATCCCAGGTGAGGGTCACGGCACCTGATGCGTTCGTGCTGTAGCCGAGGGCGGGCATCAGGTCGACGGAAAAGGGGAAGGGGGCGGACCAGGCACTGGAGTGAACACCATCCCAGGCCTGGACGCGGTACTCATAGTCCCCGGGTTCGAGATCGACAACGGGCGGCCAGAGTTGTGTGGTGCCAGGGGCGCCGGGCGGAGTAGTGCTACTGGCCACGAGTGTCGCAAACTGGGCCTGGTCCGGGTTTCGTTCGAACACCTGCCACGTGAGGGTGACTGGGTCGTTGTCGACGTCGGACGACTGGGCACTCAGCGTGGGCCGTACCTCGCGGGTCATAGCGGGGGTTTCGCAGGAGGACGCGCACGGTAAGACCGCCAGCGAGTCGGGCGTAGTGGGTGCGCTGCCGCCGGAAGTTCTCGGGCCCCAATCGGCCACCCACGTCACCGCACCGGAGATGCGCCCGGAACGAGACTCCGTCCGTGCGGTGATGCTGTGCCGGCCGTTGGGCTGCCGCGGCACGGTTACGGTGATCCGCGACGTCGTCGTGCTGTCGGAGGGGGTGATCTGCACCCGCTGCTCAGGGGCAGCATCCACGCTGTAGCGAATGTACCCCGGTGACGCCTGACCCTCAGTACCGCTCGAGGGCCCGGCGCCGGTGACGGTGCACGACAGGTCCGCGGTGGGGGCCGCGGTCGTCCAGGAGTTGGTGGGGTAGTTCGGGCAGGTGATGGTCGGCGGCAGCGGTGTGGTGGTGGTGATGACGAAGGAGTACCAGCCGCTCCAGGCGCTGCTGGCACCGACCTGGTCGGTGGCCTTCGCGCGCACGTACACCCGGGTGTTATCGGGCAGCGCTGTAGTGCTGGTGCAGGAGGCGTTCGTGCCGGAGGCCACGAACGGTGTGGTGCAGGAGGCAAGGAGGCTCGCGGCGGTGCCGGCGGTGCCGGAGTGGACCTGGTGGTCGACCTTGACCGTGTTCGCGTCCGGATCCGTCGGCTTCGCGGTCAGCACCGGCGTCCTGGTCGCCACGTACGGGGTCGCCGTGCCCGGGTAGGCGACCCCGGAGCTCGTGCTCGGCACCGGCACCGCGGGCGCACGGTTGTAGGTGTAGTTCACATACGGCGGGGTGGTGGTCTCCCGGGAGGCGAACTTCTTCCACCCGGAGCTGCTGGTCTCGCTGACGGCCTTGATCATCACGAACTTGCGGGAGTTGACGGTGTCTAGGGCCCACGTCCGGGCCATCGCGGTGATGTCGATGGTGGTCCGGTCGGCCGGGCACGCGGAGGAGTAGCCGGCGGTGGCGGTCGTGGAGCCCTGCAGGGTGCCGGGTGCGGCGCGGTTGGCCCACGTCATCGTGGACTCGGTGAACCCGGAGGAGCTCCAGGCCTCCCACCCGGCCGGTGAACAGGACCAGGAGTAGGTGTTGCGCAGCGACAGCTCGGCGGAACGGATGTCCAGGCCGCGGATCGCGGGGATGTCGAAGGCCAGGTACGAGCGTGCGACCGCGGCGCCGCCGTTGTAGGTGCCGACCCGCAGCTCCGTCTCCCCACCACGGTTGTTGCTGATGTCGGACTGCACGTACGTGTCCGCCGCCGACGTCAACCGCGAGGAGGCGTAGGCCGGGTCCACCGTCACCGGGTACTCGGTGGCCGGGTCCTGCAACCAGGCCTGGTCCGGGGTGACCTGGACTGCCTGACCGCCGTCGGGCAGGTCGACCACGCTGAGATCGACGTCGCTGTCGTTGGTGGGGATCTGCGCCTTCTCGTCGACCTGCGCGTCCCACGCGTAGGCCGGCGGCAGCAACGACACGACCTCACCCGCCGGCACCCCGCCCTCAATGGTCCCGGTGGAGACGAACTCGACGGCACCGTCAGCGCGTTCCACGGCCTCGACACCGTCCAGGTCGACCGGCAGCGTCCAGGACAGCGCCTCCCCCGCCTGCGGGCGGTCGTTGACGACCATGAACGTCTCGAAGCCAGTCGTGGTGGCCTTCACCTGCAGGTCGACGCCCGCGGTCACGTCCTCATACGTCGCCACCGGCCCGTCCAGCACGGGCTCCGGAAGCTCGCCCGGCCAGCCCAGCTGCACCTGCTCCCCCGTCGGCTCCGTCACCGGCGCCAACGCCTGCACCGGCACGCTGCCCGCCGGAGCCTGACCGCCCACGGCCTCGCTGACCGCAGCAGCCGGCGGCGGCGCCGGCGCATCACCCGCAGGCAGGCCCAAATCCAGGGGGTGCGCCTCAGGCGCCACCGCACCGGTGTCATCAACCTCGAGATCCAGGTCGATGTCCTGCCACACCCCTGCCCGGTCGACGAACCGGACCGGGCCGGCGGCCTGCTCCGTGGTCCAGGTCCCCTCCGGGTTCACCCACGTGCGGGACGTCTCCGTCCGCGACGACAGGATCTCGACCCGGCGGCCCGTGGCGCGGGACTGCACCACCGCGCCGATCTCGTCATCCGCGACCAGCTCACCGCCCCCGGCGGCGTCCGGGCCGAACTGGAACGGCGTCTGACCTGCACCCAGCCCGCTGCCCCCGGCGTCCGGGGAGACCGGGCTCGCCATCGCTGGGTCCGGGACCAACGTCACCGCCAGCACCGTCGCCGTCACCACCGCAACCGACGCGGCCAGGGGCCGCATCGCGGCCGAGCACCAGATCCGGCCCACGTCCGGCACCCACCACGCCATCCCCGGGCCACTCACGTCCACCCCGTGACCGACCGGGAGGCCGTTCGAGCCGTTACCGCGACCTGCAGGCATGCGTGCAGACATGACGAACCCACCCTCGTGCGCCGACCATCACAGACGCACCAGGCGCCCCCAACCGAACGGGCAGAGGAGGTCCGACCCCACGCCTACCAACCCCCCGGGAGCACCCCGGCCCCACCAGGCGAAACCCTCGGTCCCGGTAGGAGCTGAACCCTCACCCAGCACCTCATCGCAGGTCAAGAGGGCGAAACGGTCAAGGCAAACCTTCACCCGGCCGCGTCACCCGAACGGAGTAGGCGCCGACCATGGGGACACGCAAGGCCGAGGGGTGGTCAGCACAGTGTCAACGACTGGGGACTCCTCACTGACATCGCTCGGCCTCTGAGCGGTTCAACGAGGCGAATCTCGGCAATCACTGCCGCTGGGCACATCGTCCGGCAGAGGATCGTCTAGCGAGGACGGACGTCGCGCGCGTCGTCAGCTCGGCGTACTGCGTGTCGCCATGCGAGTGCCGGCACGGCGATCGCTGCGCAGAGTGCAAGGGGGAGCAACGCCACGCCACCCCAGCCGATGCCCACCCGCAGGGGGCTCATCGACCCGGTCGCCGGGGCTGTCCCCAGTCCCTCGGCGGTCGTGAAGAACGCCAGCCCTAGGGGGAACCCAGGGATGACCACGCTGACCGCAGCCACCAGTCCGCTCACGCCCAGCAGCGGAGCCAGCCTGGCCAGCCACGCCACCACGCGGTCCTCAGAGCGCCACCTGCGCCAGCCAAGATGCCCCACATGCAAGGCGCCCGCCGTGAGGGCCGCGACCGCTGCCGCCCAGACGAGCATGAAGACCGCGAGGTCAATCCAGCCGACAGGACCGATGGCCCGATACAGCGACCCCAAGTCCTGGCTGACGGTCTGCGCCGGGTCGACTACCAGGCCGGTCACCGCGATGAGGGCCACAAGCAGGGCCATTACCCCGGTGACCAGCCAGTTCCACACTCTCGCGCTCATCGCGGCGACGACTCTTCCGGACAAGTTCGGACTACCCCTGGTCGTTCCCCCACGCGCGCATCCTCTCTCCAAACATCCACGATGGGAACCGTGCTGCCGCCGTCAGACCGTGCAGTGACGATTCAGCGGCGTGCCCCCCCCCGGAGATCAGAGAGGGGCGTCCGTCACCGGCTGGGGATCGGTAACTGAGACGCACCGAGCGGTCTTGATCAAGAAGGACTTGGGCGAGGTGTCACCGTGACGATGGTGCAGCCGACCTGGGCTCCGGAGCCTTCAATCCTCGCGTCAGCCGTCAGCAGCGTGGTCTGCAGGCGTTCGGCGGCAGCGACATAGACGGCGTCGGCGTAGCGGATCGAGCCCTGTGCGAGCTTCCATGCGCGGTGCACGTCTGCCCATGGTGTGGCGTCGATCGCGATGCCCAGCGCCTCGGCGTCATGTAGTGCCCGCTCGACGTCGTCAGCCTGGAGCGGGTGGCTCGGGCGGTTGGCTGCTGCACGCAGGCCGGAGAGCACCTCGAAAGCCAGGTGCCCAGGAGAACTCATCCGCTCGGCTGCTGGTTGGTCGGCGAGTGCGGTGCGGGCCGCGACCCCGCGCGGGCCGGGGTCAGCGACGGCGTCGATGACGACCGAGGCGTCGACGATCACGGCGCCTGGTCGCCGCTACGGCGGTCCAGCAGGTCCTCGGCACGTTCCGCCTGGTCGCTGGTGAGGCCGTCCAGCACCGCCGTCCTGTCGTCCTCACCAACCGGGGGCTTGCCTGCCAGCCTCTGATCCAGGTCGGCCAGGGTCTGCTGGCGCCGCAGGTAGGTGGCCTGGGCTTGGACAGCGCTGCGGAGGTAGCTCTGCAGCGACACCCCCAACCCGGCCGCGGTCGAGCGGATCAGGTCGAGGTCATCGCCAGGGACGTCGCGAATCAGCACGTCGGACATGGCACGAAGATAGCATCTCTGATAGCAGTAGTCCTGGGCTGCGCAGAGCCCGTGAGCCACCGGCAGCAGCCGCCCCCGCCTCTGACCGGAAGACGATCGGCAACCGGGGATCCCAGCTGGGGATTCGCTCCGCACCCCAGCGGCGCGCCCGCTGGGGTCATGAACAACCACGGGCGACGATGACAGCTCTGGCTGCCACGTGGGCGCTCGTACTTCGTCGCAGTTGTGGAGCAGTGAGTGAAGATCGACGTGATCCGGCGGCTCGAGAAGGCCGAGACGGCCACCGTTCTGGTCCTGGTCGACGCGCTGGTCGAGTCGGGATGCACCGACCCCGTCCCGACGGCCGTGCCCCTGGGTCGTGGGTTCGTGGTGGTCACCGGGGCACGTCGGTA
>Ga0105045_10001704_pt1 | contig 18144 bp, 17 predicted proteins | sample MAT02_FD_78089 | JGI IMG/M metagenome (GOLD analysis project Ga0105045, IMG submission 78089) | Freshwater microbial communities from Lake Fryxell liftoff mats and glacier meltwater in Antarctica - MAT-02 (megahit assembly) | ecosystem: Environmental > Aquatic > Freshwater > Ice > Liftoff... | reverse complement strand
GCTTTGGCTGATCCTGACCTTCCTGTCGACCTCGGGGCTCTTTATCCTTTTGGGGGCCGAATTTGTCGCCATGCTGCTCATCATCGTCTACGTCGGCGCGGTAGCAGTGCTGTTTCTGTTTGTCGTGATGATGCTGGACATCGACTTTGCTGCGCTAAAGGGGGAACTGGCCCGTTACATGCCGCTGGGCCTGCTTATCGGCCTGGTACTTTTGATGCAGATCGCTATCGGTGTCGGCGTCTGGGCCGAGGCTCCACAAGCGGACGCCCTGCGTGGCGCCGTTGCCCCCTCTGAGATCGAGAACACCCGCGCTTTGGGCATGCTCCTTTATGACCGCTATTTCCTGCTGTTCCAGCTTTCCGGCCTGATCCTTCTGGTCGCGATGATCGGGGCGATCCTGCTGACTTTGCGCCACCGCAAGGACATCAAGCGCCAGAACGTGCTGCAGCAGATGTGGCGCGACCCGGCCAAGGCGATGGAACTGAAGGACGTGAAACCGGGGCAGGGATTATAGCTGTCGCGACGGTCTTCGTCGCGTCACTTGGCGTCAATTGAAGAAATAGGCGCACCAGCGCCAAAGGAACGAGACCATGGTGGGACTTGAACATTATCTGACGGTGGCGGCGGCGCTTTTCGTCATCGGGATCTTCGGGATCTTCCTCAACCGGAAGAATGTCATCGTCATCCTGATGTCGATCGAACTCATGCTGCTGGCGGTGAACATCAACCTTGTCGCCTTCTCCTCGTTCTCGGGGGATCTGGTGGGGCAGATATTCACCATGTTCGTCCTGACCGTCGCCGCCGCCGAGGCGGCGATCGGCCTTGCCATCCTCGTCGTCTTCTTCCGCAACCGCGGGTCGATCGACGTGGAAGACGTGAACGTGATGAAGGGCTGACGCATCATGGCAACGATCATTCTCCTTGCCCCCTTGCTCGGCGCCCTGATCTGCGGGTTCGGCTGGCGCCTTATCGGCGAGAAGGCCGGGCAGGTCATCACCACCTCTCTGGTCTTTCTGGCCGCCGCACTGTCGTGGTGGATATTCCTGACCTTCGACGGCGAAACACAGCGCATCGTCCTGATGCGGTGGATCGAGTCAGGCACGCTGGGCTCGGAATGGGCTATCCGCCTCGACCGGCTGACCGCGATCATGCTGGTCGTGGTGAACACGGTCTCGGCCCTGGTCCACCTCTATTCCTTCGGCTACATGGCGCATGACGAAAACTGGCATGAGGGCGAGCACTACAAGGCCCGCTTCTTCGCCTACTTGTCGTTCTTCACCTTCACCATGCTGATGCTGGTGACCGCCGACAACCTGGTGCAGATGTTCTTTGGCTGGGAGGGCGTGGGGGTCGCTTCGTACCTGTTGATCGGGTTCTACTACCGCAAGCCAAGCGCCAATGCCGCCGCGATCAAGGCTTTCGTCGTCAACCGGGTCGGCGACTTCGGCTTTGCCCTGGGGATCTTCGCGCTGTTCTTCCTGACCGACAGCATCCGCTTTGACGATATCTTCGCCGCCGCTCCCGCACTGGCCGAAACCAACCTCACCTTCCTCTGGGGCAACTGGAACGCGGCCAACCTGATTGCGGTCCTTCTCTTCATCGGGGCCATGGGCAAATCGGCGCAGCTGTTCCTGCACACCTGGCTTCCGGACGCGATGGAGGGGCCGACCCCGGTTTCCGCCCTGATCCACGCGGCCACCATGGTGACAGCGGGGGTCTTCCTCGTTTGCCGCATGTCGCCGCTGATGGAATACGCGCCGGAAGCGATGACTTTCGTCACCGTGCTGGGCGCCACAACCGCTTTCGTGGCCGCGACCATCGGGCTGGTGCAAAACGACATCAAACGCGTCATCGCCTATTCCACCATGTCGCAGCTTGGCTACATGTTCGTGGCGGCCGGAGTAGGGGTTTACTCGGTGGCGATGTTCCACCTTTTCACCCATGCATTCTTCAAGGCGATGCTCTTCCTTGGGGCCGGATCGGTGATCCACGCCACCCACCACGAACAGGACATGCGCAACTACGGCGGCTTGCGCAAAAAGATCCCCTACACCTTTGCCGCGATGCTGATCGGCACTCTGGCGATCACCGGGGTCGGCATTCCGCTGACGCATTATGGTTTTGCCGGGTTCCTGTCGAAGGACGCGGTGATCGAATCTGCCTATGTCGGTTCGGGCTATGCGTTCTGGCTTCTGGTGGTGGCAGCGTGCATGACCAGCTTTTATAGCTGGCGCCTGATGTTCATGACCTTCTTCGGCGAAAGCCGCGCGCATGCCGTTGCGCAGGGCACACAGCACGGTGCCGTGCATGATGCGCATGGGGCGCCCGACCATCACGAACCGCATGAAAGCCCGACTGTCATGCTGATCCCGCTGGGTATCCTTGCGTTGGGCGCGATTTTTTCGGGGATGCTCTGGTACAAGGTGTTCTTCGGCGAGGAAACCGCCGTTCGCGCCTGGTTCGGCATGGAAACCGAAGCCCAAGGCCAGGTGCATGGCGAAGACACCGCCGCCACCGAAACAACCACCGAAACCGAGGGCAGCGCCGAGGCGACCCCAGAGGCTGTGACGACCGAAGGTCATACCGCAGGCCCCGGCGTGGTGCCGAAAGGCGCGCTCGTGATGCTGCCTTTCACGGCGGATGAGCAAGCAATCGTCGACACCCGGCTTGACCCGGCCAAGGTTGCAAAGGCCGAACACGCGCCGACGACCATGATCAACGCGGCGCATCTGGTGCCGACCTGGGTCAAGGTCTCGCCCTTCGTGGCCATGCTGCTTGGCTTTGCGCTGGCCTGGCTTTTCTACATAAAAAACCCCAGCCTGCCGGGCCGTCTGGCAGCTCAGCAGCGGCCGCTTTACCTGTTCCTTCTCAACAAGTGGTACTTTGACGAGCTTTACGACTGGCTCTTCATCCGCCCTGCTAAATGGCTGGGCAACTTCCTGTGGAAGAAGGGCGACGGCGACGTGATCGACGGGTCACTCAACGGTGTGGCGCTGGGGATCATTCCGTTCTTTACCCGTCTCGCCGGTCGTGCGCAGTCCGGGTATCTTTTCCACTACGCCTTCGCGATGGTGCTGGGGATTGCGATCCTTGTCACCTGGATGACGCTGTTCGGCGGCGCGAAGTAAGGGACGCAGGGCATTATGGAAAACCAGCTTCTGTCGATCATAACCTTCCTGCCGCTGGTTGCGGCGATCATCTTGGCGCTGTTCATGCGTGGCGATGACGCGGCGGCGCGTCAGGGGGCGAAGTGGCTTGCGCTCTTCACCACTTCGGCGACCTTCGTCATCTCGCTGTTCATCTTGCTCCGGTTCGATCCGTCGAACACCGGCTTCCAGTTCGTCGAGGACCGTACATGGATCATGGGGCTGTCGTACAAGATGGGGGTGGACGGGATCTCGATCCTCTTCGTCATGCTGACCACCTTCCTGATGCCGATCACGATCTATTCTTGCTGGGGCGTGGAAACCCGGGTCAAGGAATACATGATCGCGTTTCTGGTGCTGGAAACGCTGATGCTCGGCGTGTTCTGCGCGCTGGATCTGGTGCTGTTTTACATCTTCTTCGAGGCGGGCCTGATCCCGATGTTCCTGATCATCGGCATCTGGGGCGGCAAGGAACGGATTTACGCCGCGTTCAAGTTCTTCCTTTACACCTTCCTCGGGTCGGTCCTGATGCTGGTCGCGATGATCGCGATGTATTTCGACGCTGGCACAACCGATATCGTGGATCTTCTGGTGCATGACTTCGGGTCCGAGGCGTTCAGCCTTTTGGGCTTTCAGGTCGTGGGCGGCTTGCAGACTATGCTGTTCCTCGCCTTCTTCGCCAGCTTTGCGGTGAAGATGCCGATGTGGCCGGTGCATACCTGGCTGCCGGACGCGCACGTTCAGGCCCCTACCGCCGGGTCGGTCGTTCTGGCCGCGATCTTGCTGAAGATGGGCGGCTACGGCTTTCTGCGCTTCAGCCTGCCGATGTTCCCGGTGGGTTCCGACGTGATGGCGCCGCTGGTCCTGTGGATGTCGGCCATTGCCATCGTCTACACCTCGCTGGTGGCTCTGGCACAGACCGACATGAAGAAGCTGATCGCCTATTCGTCGGTCGCGCACATGGGCTTTGTCACGATGGGCATCTTTGCCGCCAACCAGCAAGGTGTTGACGGGGCGATCTTCCAGATGATCAGCCACGGCTTCATATCGGGTGCGCTGTTCCTTTGTGTCGGGGTGATCTACGACCGGATGCACACACGAGAGATTGACGCTTATGGCGGCCTCGTGAACCGGATGCCGGCCTATGCGCTCGTGTTCATGTTCTTCACCATGGCTAACGTGGGCCTGCCCGGAACCAGCGGCTTTGTCGGAGAGTTCCTGACGCTGGTGGGCATCTTCCAGGTCAACACCTGGGTTGCCGCCGTTGCCACTACGGGTGTGATCCTGTCGGCGGCCTATGCGCTGTGGCTGTACCGCCGGGTGGTGTTCGGCGACCTGATCAAGGAAGCGCTGAAGTCGGTCACCGACATGGACCGGCGTGAGAAACTGATCTTCGCGCCGCTGATTGCGATGACGCTGATCCTTGGCGTATATCCCAGCCTGGTGACCGATATCATCGGGCCGTCCGTCACGGCCCTTGTTTCCGAATACAATGCCGCTTTGCCCGTTGATGGTGCAGCGCTGGCCGTGAACTAAGGATGCGCCGATGACCTCCGCAGACTTCCAGACCCTTCTGCCCGAGATCGTGCTGGCCGGCTACGCGATGGCCGCCCTCATGGCCGGGGTCTACACCACCAAGGACAAGCTGGCCCCGACGTTGGTCTGGGCGACCTCCGGGCTGCTCGTGGCGCTGGCGCTGTACATCGGCCTGGGCGGCGGTGGCGAGCGGGTGGTTTTCAACGGCCTCTTCGTCGATGATCCGTTCGCACGCTTTGCGAAGGTCACCATCCTTCTCTCCGCGGCAGCAGTGCTGACGATGAGCCAGGATTACATGGCCCGTCGTGACCTTTTGCGCTTTGAATACCCGATCCTGATCGCGCTTGCCGTGGTGGGGATGATGGTCATGGTCTCGGCCGCCGATCTGATGACCCTCTACATGGGGCTGGAGCTGCAATCGCTGTCGCTTTACGTCATCGCATCCCTGCGCCGCGACAGTGCCAGGTCGTCTGAGGCGGGTCTGAAATACTTTGTCCTCGGGGCGTTGTCTTCCGGTCTTCTCCTTTACGGTGCCTCGTTGACCTATGGCTATGCGGGCACTACGCAATTTGCAGGTATCCTGACCACAGTGCAGGACGGCGTGCCGCTGGGACTGTTGTTCGGCCTTGTGTTCATGCTGGCGGGTCTGGCCTTCAAGGTTTCAGCCGCGCCCTTCCACATGTGGACGCCGGATGTCTATGAAGGCTCACCCACGCCAGTGACCGCGTTCTTTGCGACGGCGCCAAAGGTCGCTGCCATGGCCCTGATCGCTAGGCTGGTGCACGACGCGTTCGGCGGGGTACCCGACCAGTGGGGCCAGGTACTTGCGGGCCTTGCAGTCGCCTCGATGGCGCTGGGGGCCGTGGCAGCGATCGGCCAAAAGGACATCAAGCGTCTGATGGCCTATTCCTCTATCGCCCATATGGGTTACGCGCTGATCGGGGTGGCGGTCGGTACCGCATTTGGCATTCAGGCCACGCTGATCTACATGGTGATCTATGTCACGATGAACATCGGCACCTTCGCCTTCATCCTGTCGCTGGAGCGCAACGGTCGCCCGGTCAGCGATATCGCCAGCCTGCACCAGTTCGCAAAGGTTGAGCCGTTGAAGGCGCTGGCCATGCTGGTCCTTCTGTTCAGCCTTGCAGGTGTTCCGCCCATGCTGGGCTTCTTCGGCAAGTTCTACGTCCTGAAGGCCGCTGTCGATGCGGGCATGGTCTGGCTTGCGGTCGTGGGGGCAGTGGCTTCGGTCATCGGCGCGTTCTACTATCTGCGCCTCGTCTACTTCATGTACTTCGGCGCCGATCAGGAGCCAGCGGAAAGCCGCATGGCACCGGTGCAATGGGTGATGCTGATGGCTGTGGCTGCAATCATGGTGGTGGGCGTGATCAACCTTTTCGGGATCGAGCCCGCCGCCGCTATCGCGGCCGAAGCGCTTGTTCGCTGATTTGCCGGGTGCGGCAGGGCACCTGGCCCTGGCCGAGATCGACAGCACCAATGCCGAAGGCTTCCGCCGTGCGGCCCTGCTGAACCGTCCGACCTGGATCACCTCTGACCGGCAAAGCGCAGGCCGCGGCCGCCGCGCCCGGGCCTGGGCCAGCCCGGCGGGCAATTTTCACGGAACGCTGGTCCTGAAACCGACCGAGCCGGCGGAACAGGTCGCTCTGCGGTCTTTTGCGGCCGCTCTGGCTCTGCACGACGCCTGTGTCGCGCTGACGGGGCTTTCGGACAACTTCACCCTGAAGTGGCCGAACGATGTCCTTCTGAACGGCGGCAAGCTGGCCGGGATCCTGCTGGAAAGCGCGGGACTTGGCACTGCCAACCCTGTGCTCTGCATCGGGATTGGCGTCAACCTGATCGCCGCGCCCGACGCCTCCACCGTCGAAGCGGGCGCTGTTCCTCCGGTCTCGCTTCTGGTCGAGACTGGCCACCGTATTCTGCCTCAGGCCTTCCTCAACGTCCTCGCCCCCGCCTATACCAGGTGGGAGGCGACATTTCAGGCCGAGGGCTTCGCGCCCCTTCGCACCGCCTGGCTGGCCCACGCCGCCCGCAAGGGCGAGATCATCCGCGCCCGGACCGGCACCCAGACCCGCGACGGCATCTTCGACAGCATCGACGGTCGCGGCAACCTCATCCTGCGCACACCTGCCGGACCCCTTGCCATCCCCGCCGCCGAGGTGTTCTTCTGAGCCCCTCCGGCTTGCTCTTTTTCCAAATACTCCACGGCAGACCGGGGGTGTGAAACCCCCGGTCTGCCGTCAACCGTAAAGCGCACCCCATGCTTCTGGCCATTGACTGCGGCAACACGAATACCGTCTTTTCCGTCTGGGACGGCACCCGGTTCATCGCCACCTGGCGCATTGCGACCGATCATACCCGCACAGCAGATGAGTACTTCGTCTGGCTTTCCAGCCTCATGGCGCTGACAAAGACGAAAGCGCATGTGACCGGGGCAATCATATCCTCCACCGTACCGCGCGTGGTCTTCAATCTGCGCGTTCTGTGCGACCGCTACTTCGCCTGCCGACCGCTGGTGGTGGGCAAGCCAGATTGCAGACTTCCCGTCGGCCCCCGCGTCGATCAGGGCACCACGGTTGGCCCCGACCGGCTGGTCAACACCGTCGCCGGTTACGACCGCCACGGCGGCAACCTCATCATCGTGGACTTCGGCACCGCCACCACCTTCGATGTCGTGGATCATGACGGCGCCTATGTCGGCGGGGTTATCGCCCCCGGAGTCAATCTGTCATTGGAGGCTCTGCACAGTGCCGCCGCCGCGCTGCCGCATATCGATGTGGCAAAACCCGATAAGGTGATCGGCACGAATACGGTGGCCTGCATGCAGTCGGGCGTGTATTGGGGATACGTCGGGCTGGTCGAAGGCATCGTGCGTGAAGTGCGCCGGGAACGTGACTGTCCCATGAAAGTGATTGCGACCGGGGGCCTTGCCTCTCTGTTCGCGCAAGGAACCGCGCTATTTCATTCCATCGAGGATGACCTGACGATGCATGGCCTCGTCCTGATCAACGATTACAACAAGGAAATCCCATGACTGCGAACCGCCTGATCTACCTTCCCCTCGGCGGCGCCGGCGAGATCGGCATGAACGCCTATGTTTACGGCTATGGCCCCGCAGGCAAGGAACGGCTGATCCTGGTCGATCTGGGTGTGACCTTCCCCGATATGGACACGTCGCCGGGGGTGGACCTTATTCTTCCCGATGTCCGCTGGCTTGAGGCACGGGTTGACCGGCTTGAGGCGATCTTCATCACCCACGCGCATGAAGACCACATCGGCGCCATCGGCCGTCTTTGGCCCAAGCTGCAAAAGAAGATCTACTGCCGCCGCTTCACTGCCACCATCGGCCGGTTGAAGTTCGACGAAGCCGGCCTGCCGGTCGACCAGATCGTGACGGTCGAGCCACGCCCCGCGACGGTAGAGGTCGGGCCCTTCAAGGTCCAGTTTGTCCCCGTTTCGCATTCGATTCCCGAAAGCTCGGCTTTGGTGATCGACACACCGGCCGGCCGCGTCTTCCACACTGCCGACTTCAAGATCGACCATGATCCCGTTGTGGGCGAAGCGTGGGATGATGCCCGCATCCGCGAGATCGTCGCCGAGCGCCCGGTAAAGGCGATGATGTGTGACAGCACAAACGTCTTTTCCAACCACGAAGGCCGGTCGGAAAGCACGCTTGGCCCGGCCTTGACCGAGTTGATCAAGGGGGCGTCCGGCATCGTGGCCGCCACGACCTTCGGGTCGAACGTGGCGCGCCTGAAGACGTTGGCCGAGGCCGCCCGCGCGGCGGACCGGACCATCTGCGTGTTGGGCCGGTCGATGAAGAAAATGATCGCTGCGGCCGATGAGGCGGGGGTGCTGTCCGGCTTTCCCCGCACCATCAGCCCCGAAGAGGCGTTGGAGGTGCCGCGCAAGAACCTCATGCTGCTGGTCACCGGCAGCCAGGGCGAACGCCGCGCCGCTTCCGCCCAACTTTCGCGCGGCAAGTACTTGGGGATCGAGATGAAAGAGGGCGACACTTTCCTCTTTTCGTCAAAAACCATCCCCGGCAACGAGCGTGAGGTCCTTCGCGTCTGGAACGCCTATTCGGAAATGGGCGTCAACGTGATTGATGATGCGGGCGGCAAGTACCACGTCTCGGGTCATGCCAACCGGCCGGACCTGGAACATGTCCACCGCCTTGTCCTGCCCGACATGCTGATCCCCATGCACGGCGAACATCGGCACTTGCGCGAACACGCCCGCATCGCAACCGAAGCGGGGATCGCCTCGGCAGTGGCGACCAACGGCATGATGATCGACCTGACCGGCGACGTGCCGGAGGTGGCCGAGTATATCGAGACCGGCCGCGTTTATCTGGACGGCACTGCCCTTGTCGGAGCGATGGACGGGGTCGTGCGCGACCGGATCCGAATGGCACTGAACGGCCATGCGCTGGTCACCGTTATCCTAGACGAAAACGATCAGCCGATGGGCGAGCCTTGGGTCGAACTGATGGGCCTTGCCGCCAACGGTCGGGGCGACCGCCCGCTGGTTGAGACGATCGAGGGGGATCTGGCCGAATTCATCGACCGCGCCGGCAAGAAGCTTTTGCGCGACGACAAGAAGCTGGAAGATGAAATCCGCAAGGTACTGCGTCAGGTTGCGATGGAAGAGATCGGCAAGAAGCCGGAAGTGACGGTCGTCATCAGCCGTCTGGTCGCAGAGTAACCGACCCCCCGAAGATGCAGAAGGCTTCGAAATGCAGAAGGCCCCGAAATTCAGAAGGCCCCGACAGCGTCGGGGCCTTTCGTGTTTGGGGTGCCAGGTTCAGCCCTCGGTGCCGGTTGCAGGTTCTTCCGCATCATCGGCGGTTGATGCCTTGATGGCAAAGCTGCGCAGGATGAAATCCGGCACATGGTCGCCCATGCCGACCACGGCGGGGCCCAGATCCCGGTCACGCCGGTAATCACGCCGCTCGTCGCGCGGGGCATCCCGAGGAGTGTCGCGGGGGGCATCCCGGGGGGTGTCGCGTGGAGGATCACGCCGCTCTTCGCGCGGTTCGCGACGATCCGATCGTTCTCCCGCGCGGCGGGCATCTGGCCTCTCGGGCCTCGGCTCGGCCCGCGGCTCTTGCCGGACTTCGGGCTTGGCCTCGCGCGCCTCTTCAACAGCAGCCTCGGGCTTTGCCGTAACGACGACCGGCTCCATCGCCGCCACTTCGTCATGCGGCTTCGGCGCGCGGTCGCGATCGCGTCCGCGTCCGCCACGATCCCGCTCGCGACCACGGCTGCTGCGCTCTTCCCGCGGCTTCTCGGGTCCGTCCTCCGACATGTCGGGGACATAGCCTTCCGGAAGGGTTCCGCGCGGAATTCCCATCTTCACCAGGCTTTCGATCGCAGCCAGATACTTCACGTCCGACGGCACCGAGATGGTATAGGCCTTGCCCAGCCGCCCCGCGCGCCCTGTCCGGCCTATGCGGTGAACATAGTCTTCCGGGTGCGATGGCACGTCAAAGTTGAACACATGGCTGACCGCCGGAATGTCCAGCCCCCGCGCTGCCACGTCTGAGGCGATCAGCAGATGCAGTGTTCCATCGCGGAAAGCATCCAGCGTCTTCATCCGCTGCGATTGTTCCAGATCACCATGGATCGGAGCCGCATTGAAACCGTGCGCTTTCAAAGACTTCGCCACCACATCGACATCCATCTTGCGGTTGCAGAAGATGATTGCGTTGGTGCAAGCCTCGCCCTCGGCGCGGATCAGCGCGCGCAGGACGGACCGTTTTTCGGCAAAGCTGCGGTCCTTGCGGGCAGGCTTCACCTCGATCAGCGCCTGGGTGATCGTCAGGGATGCCGTCGCCTGCCGGGCCACTTCGATCTTGGCCGGGTTGGTCAGGAAGGTGTTGGTGATCCGCTCGATTTCCGGCGCCATGGTGGCGCTGTAAAACATCGTCTGGCGGGTGAAGGGGGTCAGCTGGAAGATCCGCTCGATATCGGGGATGAACCCCATGTCGAGCATCCGGTCAGCCTCATCCACGACCATGATCTGCACGCCGGTCAAAAGAAGCTTTCCACGCTCGAAATGGTCCAGCAGACGGCCGGGGGTGGCTATCAGCACGTCGACGCCACGGTCGATCAGCTTGTCCTGCTCACCAAACGAAACCCCGCCAATAAGCAGGGCCTTGGTCAGCTTGGTGTGCTTGGCATAGGTCTCGAAGTTCTCGGCCACCTGGGCGGCCAGTTCGCGCGTCGGTGCCAGCACCAGACTGCGCGGCATCCGAGCCCGCGCACGGCCCTGACCCAGCAAGGTAATCATCGGCAGCACGAAGCTGGCGGTCTTGCCGGTGCCGGTCTGGGCGATGCCCAGCACGTCGCGGCCCAGCAAAGCGTGCGGAATCGCCTGTTCCTGGATCGGGGTGGGGGTTTCGTAACCGGCTTCGGAAACGGCTTGCAATACGCGCGGGTCCAGCGCGAGGTCGGAAAATCTGGTCATAAGCGTCCTATGGATGCGGTATCGGACCGCAAGAATGATGGGACGCTAGTTTCCGGGCGCCCCGGCGTCGCGGCCCGATGACCGCGCGTTGCGCATACCGGAAATGCGACTTCGGGTCAAGGCTGGGCAGCGAGGCTTGGCCGGCAACGGCTTTCGGTGTACTATACGCGCGTTGAGCGAGAATTCCTTTTTCAGGTGACACATGATCAGATCTGCTTTTCTGGCAGGTATCTGCCTGTCTTGTCCCGTCGTTCTGCCTGCCGATCCGGCGCTTTGTGCGCGGGCGAATTGTGCCTATGACTTTCAGCTTGCATCGGTGTCTGAAACGAAAAGCTATGGGCTTTTGATGGCTGCCCCCAGGACCGGCTGCGGCCATGTGCGGTTCCGGGTGGAAACGGCGGCGCATGGGTTTCTGGGCCGCACGCCGCCCCTAGCCCCGGGCGAGGTGGCCGTGGTCCGCATGGGGCCCGGATTTGCCGAAGGTGCGCATGCGTTGACCATTACGGCCGAAGGGTGCAGCACCGCTCCGTCACTGGTTCGTCGGGTGACGCTGGACAAGCCGTCGCCCGATCACGGGGTGCGGTCGTCGGGCAATGGTGGCTGATCCGCACGCGTGGTCAGACCATCATTTCCTTGGTCGCCGTCAATTTGATGCCGGGATAATCTCGCACGACCCGGTCAATGTCCCATTGCAGGCGCGTCAGGAAGACCAGGTCGCCGTCGCTGTCATGTGCGATATGGCCCTTGTTGACGTTGACGAGTTTCTCGATTTCAGCCTTGTCGCCTGCGATCCAGCGGGCGGAGGTGAAGTTTGACCCTTCGAACCGAACGGGCAGGGAATATTCCTGCTCGATCCGGCTGGCCAGCACCTCGAATTGCAGCGCGCCCACGACGCCGACGATGTAACCTGACCCGATCATCGGCTTGAAGACCTTGGCGGCACCTTCCTCGGCGAACTGGGTCAGCGCCTTTTCCAGATGCTTGGCTTTCATCGGGTCCATCGCCCGGATGGTCTGAAGGAGCTCCGGCGCAAAGCTGGGTATGCCGGTAAAGCGCAGCGTCTCGCCTTCGGTCAGCGCATCGCCGATCCGCAACTGGCCGTGGTTCGGAATGCCGATGATGTCACCGGCCCAGGCCTCTTCCGCCAACGCGCGATCGGCAGCCAGGAACAGGACCGGGCTGGCGATCGTCATCGGCTTTCTGGTGCGGACATGGTGCAGCTTCATTCCGCGTTCGAAATGCCCGCTGGCAAGGCGGACAAAAGCCACCCGGTCGCGGTGTTTCGGGTCCATGTTGGCCTGAACCTTGAAGACAAAGCCAGTAACCGGAGATTCCGAGGCATCAACCTGCCGTTCGGCCGCAGTCTGCGGCTGCGGTTCCGGCCCGTATTCGCCGATGCCGTTCATCAGCTCTTTCACCCCGAACGAGTTGATCGCCGACCCGAACCAGATCGGCGTCATCGAGCCATTGAGAAATGCTGCCCGGTCGAAAGCGGGAAGGAGGGCGCGTGCCATCTCCAGCTCGTCGCGAAACTTCTGCAAAAGCTCGGCGGGGACATGTTCGGCCAGCTTCGGGTCATCCATGCCGCTGATCTGGATCGATTCTGCCACCTTGTTTCGGTCGGCGCGGTCCATGATCTCCAGCCGGTCGTGGAGGAGGTCATAGGCCCCCACAAACTCGCGCCCCACCCCGATGGGCCAGCTTGCCGGCGTCACGTCAATGGCAAGGTTTTCCTGAATCTCGTCGATGATGTCAAAGACGTCGCGGCTTTCGCGGTCCATCTTGTTGCAGAAGGTCAGGATCGGCAGGTCACGCAAGCGGCAAACCTCGAACAGCTTCCGGGTCTGGGATTCCACGCCTTTTGCCCCGTCGATCACCATGATCGCGGCATCAACGGCGGTAAGCGTGCGGTAGGTGTCTTCGGAAAAGTCGCTGTGGCCGGGGGTGTCCACCAGATTGAATCGGTAGTGTCGGAAATCGAAGGACATCGCCGAGGCCGACACCGAAATCCCGCGATCCGCTTCGATCTTCATGAAGTCCGACCGCGTGCGCCGCGCATCGCCCTTGGCACGGACCTGACCCGCCATCTGGATCGCCCCGCCGAACAGCAGGAACTTTTCGGTCAGTGTGGTTTTCCCGGCGTCGGGATGCGAGATGATCGCAAAGGTCCGGCGGCGAGAGATTTCGGGCGGAAGGGGGGCGTGGTTAGACATGCCGCTCCTATAGGCTGCGCGCGGCGACGCCGCAACGGAAAGCAAGGGGTTGCACGACTCGGAAACGCTTGGCAGTGTGAGAACGCAAACAGAACATAGGAGGATGCCATGACTTTGTCTGAAATTGCCAATGAACTGGTGGCCGGGTGCCGTGAAGATCGTGCGCGGGCGAATCTGGATCGGCTTTACGCAACCGATGCCGTCTCGATAGAACCAATGGACATGGGGGGCGGGCGTGAAACCGATGGCCTTGCCGGTATCCACGGCAAGCATGACTGGTGGGAGGCAAATTTCATCACCCACGGGTTGACGGTCGAAGGGCCCTTCCTCCACGGCGATGACCGGTTTGCCGTCATTTTCGGGATGGACACCGAAAACAAGTCCAACGGTGAGCGTCGCAAGGACAATGAGGTCGCCATTTATCACGTCAAGGATGGCAAGATCAGCCGGGAAGAGTTCTTCTACGGCGGCTGATGCTTGCAGGGGTTGCCCGCACGGTCTCGGCTGTTAGGCTTTCGCCCGGATTAGGGGAGAATGCCGATGGATCTGGGTATCAGGGGGAAGCGGGCGCTGGTCTGCGCCTCATCCAAGGGGTTGGGGCGCGGCTGTGCCGAAGCGCTGGCCGAAGCGGGCGTTGATCTGGTGTTGAACGCCCGTGGGGTCGATGCGCTTGATGCCACCGCCGAGACCATCCGCGCGCGCTATCAAGTGGATGTCGTGACGGTGTCAGGCGACATAACGACGGAGGCAGGCCGAGCGGACGTGATGTCGAAAGGGCCGTTTGACATCTTGGTCACCAATGCCGGTGGGCCGCCGCCGGGCATGTGGTCAGACTGGGCGCGTGACGATTTCATCAAGGCGCTGGACGCCAACATGCTGACGCCCATCGCATTGATGCAGGCGGTGTTGCCCGGGATGATGGCGCAGGGCTGGGGGCGGGTGGTGAACATCACCAGCGTATCGGTCAAGGCGCCAGTGCCGGTGCTGGGGCTGTCGAACGCGGCCCGTGCGGGGTTGACCGGCTTTGTCGCGGGGACTTCGCGGCAGGTGGCGGGCAAGGGGGTCACGATCAACAATCTGCTGCCTGGCATCCATGCCACTGACCGGGCGATTGCGCTGGACGGGGCCGTCGTCAAGGCGAGGGGCATCAGCATGGAGGAGGCGATTTCCCAACGCGCCGCCACCATCCCCGCCGGCCGCTATGGCACTGCGGCCGAATTTGGTGCAGCCTGCGCGTTCCTGTGTTCGCAGCATGCGGGCTTTATCGTCGGACAGAACGTCCTGTTGGACGGCGGAGCGACGAATACCACGATGTAACGGCCCGGGTCAGTCGATAGCTCAGGCCTTGCGGCGGCCCGGATTGAGGAGCCCCGGCACCAGCAGCGCGCCACCGATCCAGGCCCAGGCGCCAGGTCCAGGCAATTCGCTGGCCTGAACGAACATTTCCGACAAATCGCCTGACGAGACCGGGAGTCCCGCAAAGTCCACCCGGTTGGAAGCAGACAGGATGGCCCGGGCGACAAGACCGACCGCGGCTCCCCCGGTCAGGAAAGCCAGTGACTTAGATTCTTGTCCGATCAGCGCCATAAGAAGGAAATTGGCAGCCAGCGCGAAAGAAGCCAGAAACACGAAGTCGCCTGGCGCGGCGTTCCGGGCAAGATCCTGAATCTGGTCGCTGTTCAGGCTTCCTGTTGTGGCCCATGGCACCAGGCTTTCGCCAAAATGGGTCGTAAGCCGGGGCAGGAAAAGGCTGGCCAGAATGGCAGCGGCACAAAGCAGGGCGAGCGGTCTGAGAAGCATGATTTGTTTAACCCGTGGGGACGTGTGGATCAGGCCTTCAAGCCATTCGAGCAGGCCATTTTGTGCAAATCATGGGCAAATGTGGCATATTGCGGTCGTGCGCGCCTTGGGTTTGGCGGTCGGCGCTGGGTGGCTGTGGCTTGTGGCTGGTGGGAGGCACTGCTAAGGAATGCCTGACAAACTCACCCGGGTTTTCATGCCAGAGTCCGCTCAGCTTCGCCTTGAGGTTTCGCACCTGGCCCGCTCCTTTGGCGGGCGGCCGGTTGTGGATGATGTGTCGCTTTCGGTGGCGGCGGGGCAGGTGACTTGCCTGCTTGGCCCCTCGGGTTGCGGAAAATCCACCACCTTGCGGATGATCGCCGGGGTAGAGCGGGCCGATACCGGCGCGGTGCGGATCGACGGCCGTCTGGTGGCCGGGCCCGGGGTCCATCTGCCGCCGGAACAGCGGTCGGTGGGCCTGATGTTTCAGGACTTTGCCCTGTTTCCGCATTTGACGGTGGCCGAGAATGTGGGTTTCGGCCTTCGGATCGACAAGGCGGAAAAAACCCGTCGGGTGGGTGAATTGCTGGAAAAGGTGGACTTGTCCGGCTTCGCAGCAAAGCATCCGCACCAGCTTTCGGGGGGCGAGCAGCAGCGGGTGGCGCTGGCCCGGGCTTTGGCGCCGAAGCCGCGGGTGATGCTGATGGACGAGCCTTTCTCGGGCCTGGACAACCGCTTGCGCGACGGCATCCGCGACAGGACCCTTGAGTTGTTGAAAGAGGCGGGCACCGGCGTCCTGTTGGTTACCCATGAACCCGATGAGGCCATGCGGATGGCCGACGAGATTGCGCTGATGCGCGCGGGGCGGATCGTGCAACGGGGCGCACCGTATAACGTCTATAACACGCCGGTGGACAAGGCTGCGGCGGCGTTCTTCAGCGATATCAATGTGATCCGGGGGGTCTCTCGCGGCGCACTGACGGAAACCCCGTTTGGCGCATTCCTCACGCCGGGACACTCCGATGGCGGCGCAGTCGAGATCGTGATCCGTCCGCAGCATCTTCGGATCGACTTTGACCGTGGGGGCAGGGGACCGAACCCAACGCCGGAAGATGGCACTCCGGCGCGTGGAAAGGTATTGCGCAGCCGCTATCTGGGGCGCGAAAGCCTGGTGGATTTCGCAATGGATTTTGAGGGCGCCAAGCTGACGGCCAGTGTTGCGGGGGTGTTCCTTCCGAAGCCTGACACAGTGCTGTGGTTGATGATCCGTCGGGACCGCTGTTTCGTTTTCGGAGTCTAAGGCCCCGATGCAGCGCGCCAGGCGGCAAGAGTGCGGTCCGGCATCGGTTCCTCCATCGGTTGCGATGGGGCCGTCATGACAGGTTCCAACTGACAACACCCAGTCAGCAATGTTCAGGGTCAGTCTACTTTCGGATCGGGGTCGATCCCGGTCTGCGGCAACAAGGTTGCTACCTTGTAAAGCAGGCTGCGTGCCGCCCGGGCTCGGGGGTTACCCTCTTGCCCGACATGGCGCAGCCCTTCGACCAGCGCCTCCAGTTCCTCGGGCGTCAGCATGGTTGGCGGCAGCATCAGCGGCGACCGCAGGATGTAACCAAGCCCACGCTCACCCGTCACCGGAATGCCGGTCGCCGCCAGCATCTCCATGTCGCGCCAGATCGTCCGGGTGGATACCCCCAGCGCGCCGGCCAGTTCTGCCGCCGTGTGCAGCCGACCGTCCCGCAGGGATTGGACGATATCGAAAAGGCGCGCGTCGCGTTTCATGGGCACCGGTAGCGTCGGATGGCAATATCGCCAACCCTACTGACAAAATACTGTCAGTAGAATGCGGGACGCAAGCCGCTTTGCCCTTGGAAACCGCCCGTCGCAGGTCGTATCTGGGTCAGGAACACTTGACGCCCCGGGATCGGGGCCTGCGGATTGGAGAATTTCCATGTTCAACAACATCGGTCTGCCCGGCCTTCTTCTGATCGCCGTCGTGCTTCTGGTCCTCTTTGGCCGGGGCAAGGTTTCCTCGCTGATGGGCGAGGTCGGCAAGGGCATCACCGCCTTCAAGAAGGGCGTCAACGACGGCACCGCCGAAATCGACGCCGCCAACGCCGACGCGGCCAAGGACGTGACCCCCGCCGAGAAGGACAAGGTCTGACCGTCTGACGCGCGTTCGGGGGACGCAAGGCATGGATCTCAGCTGGTCCGAACTTCTGGTCGTGGGTATTGTGGCGCTGATCTTCATCGGCCCGAAGGACCTGCCCGGCATGTTCCGCGAGCTTGGCCGCTTCATGGCCAAGGTCCGCTCCATGGGGCGTGAGTTTTCGCGTGCGATGGAGTCAGCGGCCAAGGAGTCCGGGGTCAAGGACTTGGCGAATGACCTGCGCAAGGTCACCAACCCGAAGGCAATGGGGCTGGACGCCGTGCGCAACGCCGCCGACAAGTTCGAGAAGTGGGATCCGATGAAGTCTGCGGCCAAGCCCGCGGCCCCGTTGACCCCGCCGCCGATGCCGGCAATGCCGACAGCCGCCCCTGCTGTAGCGTCTTCAGGCCCCGCAACGGCGGCGCTGGCTGAAAAGGTTGCGGCGAAGAAGGTAGCCTCGGCCGAGACGGTGGCGAAACTGCGCGAAGCCAAGGCTGCGCCATCAAAGGCCACATCGGCGGCCAGACCCGTGGCAGCCGAAGCCCCCGCCCCGACCGCCGAAGCCCCCGCCCCCAAACGCGGCGGCCGGGTGCGCAAGAAGCCCGCAGCGGGTGCAGGTGAAGACGCATGACGACCAAGGACGACATAGAAGACAGCTCGGCCCCGCTGGTCGAACATCTGGCCGAGTTGCGCAACCGGCTGATCTGGTCTGTCAGCGCGTTCCTGATCGCGATGATCCTGTGCTTTGTGGTGGCCGATCCGATCCTGGATTTCCTGCTGGCACCGATTGAGTCCGCCATGCGATCGCTGGGCGACCCGAACCCCGTGATGC
>Ga0105045_10001703_pt1 | contig 18151 bp, 17 predicted proteins | sample MAT02_FD_78089 | JGI IMG/M metagenome (GOLD analysis project Ga0105045, IMG submission 78089) | Freshwater microbial communities from Lake Fryxell liftoff mats and glacier meltwater in Antarctica - MAT-02 (megahit assembly) | ecosystem: Environmental > Aquatic > Freshwater > Ice > Liftoff... | reverse complement strand
CGGAGAGATCGGGAAAAAGGTAGCAGTCAACCAACACCCGAACATACGTCGAATGTCCTCAGCGGCGGCAGCCCTCTAACATCCACCGCATGACCTCACTACGCGCCGCTACTCCGCTCTCCGAACTTTCCATCGCGACCCTTGACGACGCTGACCCGCTGCGGGCGGTGCGCGACCGCTTTGCGCTGCCGGAGGGAGTCATTTATTTGGACGGCAATTCGCTCGGCGCCTTGCCAACAGCTACCGCAGCCCGCGTGGCCTCGGTGATCCACGACGAATGGGGCGTCGGCCTGATTCGTAGCTGGAACAGCGCCGACTGGATTGGGGCTCCACAGCGGGTCGGCGCCAAGATCGCCCGACTGGTGGGCGCCGAGGCGCACGAAGTCATCGCGGCAGATTCCGTCTCGGTCAATCTGTACAAGTTGATTGTTGCGGCGCTCACGGCGCAACCCGACCGCACGGTAGTGCTCTCGGAGCCCAGCAACTTCCCCACCGATTTGTACATGATCGAGTCGGCGCTGCAGGCATTTGGCGGCCGGCATCAGCTCGTGCTCGCGCCGCGCGATGAACTCGCCGCGCGCATCGACGACGACACCGCGCTGGTGCTGCTCACGCATGTGCATTACAAGACCGCCGAGATGCACGACATGGCCGCCATGACGGCGTCGGCGCACGCCCGCGGTGCGCTCATCTTGTGGGACCTCAGCCACAGCGTGGGGGCCGTGCCGCTCGACCTGAATGGATGCCAGGCGGATCTCGCGGTGGGGTGTGGCTACAAGTTTCTCAATGGCGGTCCCGGCGCACCGGCGTTTTTGTTTGTTGCCGAACGACACCACACGACGCTCACCTCGCCGCTGGGCGGATGGATGGGGCATGCCCGTCCGTTCGCCTTCATCGATCAGTACGAGCCCGCAGCCGGTGTCGATCGCTACCTCTGCGGCACGCCGCCCATTGTGGCCTTCGCCGCGCTCGAGAGCGGCGTGGATCTGCACTTGGAGATGGACATGCAGATCGTGGCGCAGAAATCCCGCGCGCTCGCCGAACTGTTTATCGATCTCGTGGCCGTGCACGGCGCGCCGTACGGACTCAAACTCGTGGGGCCACCACGCGGCGCGCCGCGGGGCAGTCACGTATCGTTCCGTCATCCCCACAGCTATGAAATTATGCAGGCGCTCATTGCACGCGGCGTAATCGGCGACTTCCGGGCTCCGGATATTCTGCGCTTTGGCCTAACGCCGCTGTATCTGCGCTTCGCCGACATCGCCCAAGCCGTTGCCATCCTCGAGGAGATCCTGCGCACCGAGGCGTGGCGCGCACCGGAATATCAAGTGCGCCATGCGGTGACGTGACCGTGCTCGGTGCCGCGCGTATGCCCACCGCACAACACGCTACACGAAGCGGTATTCCGCCCTGTTCCGGGTCTCCCAGTTCTTGATGTCGTCGAGGGTTGACGAGTCACCAACCGCGTAGCGCCGTGGCGAGTCGGTATCTGTCGGCTCTTCAATCGACGCGGCGGCGGCGGACGCCAGTGGAATGCGCCAATGCTGCCAACGCGAAAAATACCACGGACTGCCGGTCCACTCGTCCGCGCCGCCGGACTTCTTGCTCTCCTCGAGCGGCTGATTGCCCACGGCGGTTGTTGTGAACAGCGGCACCGCGGTACAGACCGTGCGCGCCATGTTCACGCCAACAATCAGGAAGTGCCGCGCATCGGTCACCGCGCGGTCCCCCTCGGGGCCGAGCACGGCGTTGGTCATACTGCCGCCGAGAGTCCGGAGCTGGGTGCTGTCGAGCAGCAGAATGTGACCGGGAGAGAGAGGTATGCTGCTCATCGTCATGCGCGTCGAGAGAAGGGGTCGGACCGCTACCCGCGAACAATAATCGGGCGCGCGCGATCGACCGTATACGCGCCTTACATTCGCGCCCACTAACGCCCGCGCACCACGTCCCGCACACAATCCACAAACGCCAGCGCCTGCGGCGACTTCTCAACGCCTCGTCGCCACACCGCCACGATCTCGCGCTGCAGCGTATGCTCGGCCAACGGCACATACGCGCACTGCGGCGTGTTGTGCCGAGCCGCCGCCATGGCAGGGACAATGGACAGCCCCACCCCCGCGCCGACCAGCTCGAAGACCGTGGCGAGCTGCGCGCTGTGACACACCACCGATGGGGACACTTGCCGGCTCGCACAGAATCCCGCCACCTGGGCACCCAGACAATGCGCCGCGTCGAGCGTCACCACCGGCGCCTCATGCAACTGGGCCAGCGTAATGCGTCCCGCGCGCGCCGCCGCATGCGTGGCCGGCACCGCGACCACCAGCGCATCGATTCCCAGCGGCTCGGTGTCGAGGTGGTCGAACGGGTATGGCAGCGCCGCGATCACCACATCCAACGCCCCCTCGTGCAACAGCCGCGCGAGGACCGCACTGTAATCCTCGCGCAACTCGACACGCAGCGCCGCATGCCGCGCGCGCATTCGTTGCACCGCCGCCGGCAGCACGTACGGCGCCACCGTCGGTATCGCCCCAACGCTCAGCGTGCCGGCCCCCTCAGCGACCTCGCGACGGATCGCGTCCTCCGTGCTGCGCACCTCCTCGAGGATGCGCTGCGCCCGCGGATAGAGCACCTTGCCCGCGTCCGTGAGTGTCACCCCGCGGCCATGCCGGTCGAACAGTGCCACGGCCAGATGGGCCTCGAGCCGCTGGATCTGTCCGGTGAGCGAGGGCTGCGAGATGGCCAGCTGGCGCGCGGCGCGACTCAGCGACCCGGCGTCGGCTGTCTCGAGAAATGCACGAAGCAGGGTGGAATCCATGGCCCAAGTATAGCATACGCCTATGGCTTGTATAGCACGGCCCCAATTGCGGACTATAGGCAAATTCCGTAAATTCCCATCATACCCACCGAGTACCCCCGAATGCGTCGGTCCCTCATCGACGCCTTTACGACCCGTAGCACCGATCGGAGAAACCCATGGAAGGCATGACTGGCGAGAGCGGCGGCAAATGCCCCGTGATACATGGCGCGACGATGACGGCTCCCCGGACGACGACGGGCAGTGGCCGATCGAACCGCGACTGGTGGCCGAATGCACTCAACGTGGGCATTCTCCGACAGCATTCCGCGCTCTCCAATCCGATGGACGAGGGCTTCTCCTACGCCGAGGCGTTCAAGACGCTCGACATTGAAGCCGTGCGGACCGACCTCACCGCGCTGATGACCGACTCGCAGAGTTGGTGGCCGGCCGACTACGGGCACTATGGGCCGTTCCTCGTGCGTATGGCGTGGCACGCGGCCGGCACCTACCGCACCGGCGACGGTCGCGGTGGTGCGTCGGCGGGTACACAGCGCTTCGCACCGCTCAACAGCTGGCCGGACAACGGCAACCTCGACAAGGCGCGCCGGCTCCTGTGGCCGATCAAGCAGAAATACGGCCAGCGTCTTTCGTGGGCCGACCTCATTGTGCTGTCGGGCAATGTGGCCATGGAATCGATGGGCTTTACGACCTTCGGCTTTGCCGGTGGTCGCGCCGATGTGTGGGAGCCTCAGGAAGACATCTACTGGGGCACCGAAGTGGAATGGCTGGGCGACAAGCGGTATCAGGGGGAGCGCGAACTCGATCTCCCGCTCGCGGCGGTCCAGATGGGGCTCATTTACGTGAACCCGGAAGGACCGAACGGTCAGCCTGACCCGATGGCGTCGGCCAGGGATATTCGCGACACTTTCGCGCGCATGGCCATGAACGACGAAGAAACCGTCGCCCTGATTGCCGGCGGGCACACCTTCGGCAAGACGCACGGCGCAGGTGACACGGCGTTCGTGGGCTCGGAGCCCGAGGGCACGTCCATTGAGATGCAGGGACTCGGCTGGGTCAACAGCTTTGGCACCGGTGTGGGCGCCGACACCATTACCAGCGGTCTTGAAGGCGCGTGGAAGCCCAACCCCACCACGTGGGACAACGGCTACTTCGACACGCTGTTCGGTTACGAGTGGGAGTTGACCAAGAGTCCGGCTGGCGCCCACCAGTGGACGCCGACCGATCCTGCGGCGGCCAACACCGTAGTCGACGCACACGACCCGACCAAGCGGCATGCACCGATGATGGCCACCACGGACATCGCGCTGCGCACCGACCCGGCGTATCTCGCCATCTCCAAGCGGTTCCACGAGAACTTCGCCGAGTTCTCGGATGCGTATGCCCGCGCTTGGTTCAAGCTCACGCACCGTGACATGGGGCCACGCATCCGCTACCTCGGCGCGCTCGTGCCTGAGGAAGTGCTCATCTGGCAGGATCCCATTCCGGCCGTGAATCACACGCTGGTCGCTGCCGAGGACATCGCGTCGCTCAAACGCACCATCATGGCGTCGGGACTTTCCATCGGACAGCTCGTGGCGACGGCGTGGGCATCGGCCTCCACCTTCCGCGGCTCCGACAAGCGCGGTGGTGCCAACGGCGCGCGCATTCGCCTGTTGCCAGCACGTCAATGGGACGCCAATCAACCCGCCAAGCTCACGCGTACACTCGACATTTACGAGACCATTCAAAAGCAGTTCAACGACGCGCAGACCAGCGACAAGCGCGTGTCCATCGCCGACCTGATCGTGCTGGGTGGTAACGCGGCGATCGAGGCGGCCGCCTCGAAAGCTGGCCTCACGCTCACCGTGCCGTTTGCGCCGGGCCGCATGGATGCGTCGCAGGACGAGACGGACGTGGAGTCATACGACGTGCTCGAACCGCAGGCTGACGGTTTTCGCAATTACTCGAAGCAGGCGTCGTCATTCATGGCGGAAGAGCAATTAGTGGATAAGGCGCAGCTCCTGACGCTGTCCGCACCGGAGATGACGGCGCTTGTGGGCGGGCTGCGTGTGCTGAACGCCAACCATGGGCAGTCGAAGCATGGTGTGTTCACGCACCGCGCCGAGACGCTGACCAATGATTTCTTCGTGAACCTGCTCGACATGAGCACCACGTGGAAGCCGATATCCGCCGAGGCCGAGGTGTTTGAAGGGCGTGATCGGGAAACCGGTGACGTGAAGTGGAGCGCGACGCGCGTGGACCTGATCTTTGGATCGAACTCGGAGCTGCGCGCAATCGCCGAGGTGTACGCGCAGAGCGATGCGCACGAGCATTTCGCGCACGCGTTTGTGAAGGCGTGGTTGAAGGTGATGAACGCGGATCGGTTCGAGCTGGCGTGAAATAATTCATGCAGTGAGCGATATGATGTGGGGGCGTGCCGGGAAGACCCGACACGCCCCCGTTTTGTATCCGCGCACTGTGCGTGCGACGTCAGCTCACCAGCCGCCCGTGCCCGGCTTCCCCTTCCACGGCCCGGCGAGCTCCGCCGTGACCCAGCCGCCATAAAACCCGCCGTCCTGCGCACGCACGCGCTCGCCGTCCACGGTGCAGACGCAGCGGCCTGGGTAGATCGAGAAGTATCCTGCGAGTTGCTCGTACGGCGACTGTGGATGGGGGTAGGACCACGCCGCGGCGTCGAGCACCGTTCCGCCAGTGGCCGGATCGGTGGTAACCGACCAATACTTCGCACTCCCCTTCCATTCGCAGTGCGAACGCCCCGCGTGGGGCGCTGGCACGAGCATGCCGGGTGTGGCATCAGCAACGGGGAGATAGAACGTGGGAGGACTGGCCGTTTCGAGCATTCGGAGCGCGCCGCGAGTGCGGATCAGCTCCACCGTCCCCACGACGACCACCACCTCGCGCGCGTCTTCCACCAGTCGCGGCGGCCGCGGATAGTCCCACACCGATTCCTGCCCCGGGGCGGGTGTGTCGGCAAACGGCGGGCGCACGTCGCCCACGTACTGCCAGAGTGAGCGCGGATCGGGGGTCACGGGGTTTCGTCCTGCGTGACGTCCGGCGCGTTGAAAAGCGATGACGCTAACAGCCGAGACGCGTATGACGCCTCGGTTGCATTCTGTACCGTCGCGATTGGCTCCAACGCGGTCGGCGCCGGCGCGCTTGGTGCCGGCGCACCCGACTCCGGCTCCGCCGTCGGCACGCCGCCGAAGCGTCGCTCACGCTGTGCATAATCGGCAAAGACCGCATCCAGGTCGGCCACCGACAGATCGGGGAAGTGCACGTCGAGGAACGCCAGTTCCGCGTACGCGCTCTCCCAGAGCAGAAAATCCGACAGTCGACGCTCCCCCCCGGTGCGCAGGACCAGATCCACCGGTGGCAGCAGCGCGGCATCCATGGCCGCGTCGCCCGCTTGCACGGCGGCCGCCACGGCCTCGGTGATCGCTGCGCGGCTTGAGTAATCGACCGCCACGCGCACATGCATGCGTGTACCGGCCGCCGTCCGCGACTCGGCCACCGCAATGGCTTCACAAAGCGCAGCGGGCAGCCGGTCCCGGCGCCCGATAATGGTCAGGCGGATACCGTGCGCAACCAGCGAGGCGAGCTGGCGCTCAAGATGTGACGCAAAGAGGTCGAACAGAAAACCGACCTCTTCGCGGGGGCGTTTCCAGTTGTCACTGGAGAAGGCGTAGAGCGTGAGCTGCGCGACACCGAGCCGAGCGCAGTAGGCCACGACTTCCCGGACAGTGTGGGCGCCACGGACGTGCCCCATCCAGCGCGGTCGGCCTCGCTGGGCGGCCCAGCGGCCGTTGCCGTCCATGATGATGGCCAGATGCTGCGGGACGCGGGGAGCGAGGGGAGTGGTCATAGGCGAAGTATCGACGTCCAAGTGGGTTCGGTCAAACACTTTCCCTGCCAGCCGCGGGAAGGCAGCCCCACCACCACCTTCAAATTTGCGAAAGGGCGACCCCTACGGCCCAGACAAAGGCCACGGCGGCGGCTCCGACTACAGCGACCGCCGTGCCCAACCAAGAGACCCGAAACACAAGCAGATCCACGCCCGGCTGTCGCGCCAGATCGACGACGGCGGATGCGCCGGTGGCGCAGGCGGGCGACAGGGCCTTCCAGCGATTCCGCGCGCTGATGGTGGCGAGTCGCACCGTATCGCGCTGGCGATCCACCAGTGCCCCGCGCAGTTCGGTGACCTGACAGCGTGTGGCCACACCGCGCGCATCGAGCATGACCACGGGAAACTCCAATTGCGACTGCAGCTTCACGCCGCGCTGCGCGGGCACTGCGGCACGCAGCGGCGGCTGATACGCGAAGCATCCGCACAGGGTTAGGGGCAGGCCGACCAGGAGTAGAGTGCGTGGGGTCACCTTCGCTCTCACTCCGTGTGGGGAGAGACACTTCGCTGCGCTCCGGACGCGCTACCTGTCCGACCACCGCCCACCGTCAACAGCGCCCGTCCAACGCGACCGAGCCAAGTGATTGCAAACAGCTGCTCCACCAATGGACGGCGGAACGGACTGCTGGCCAGCACCGTCGCGGTGAGCGCACTGGCCAGCAGGGCGCTGAAGAATAGCACGATCGTTGATCGCTCTTCGATGTTTGCATCGCCGTCCTTGATACGTCCTTGTAACAACGTGGCAAGGGTGACGAGTTGCGAAAGGAGAATGCCGCTGGCAATCACTACGCGGAACCGGCGGCGCTTGACGAGCACTTCATCGGTGAGCCGCTGCGCGCGGACCGCATCACGCTCCGCCTGTACCAGCGCCAGCAGTCGTTGCAACTCGACCACCGAATAACCCGAGCGACCGAGCCGTCGGATCTCCTGCGCCGTGGACAGCGTCCGCACCCACGCCATCGCCGCCGCGATTAGCCCAAAGGAAAAGATGCTGGCGTTGTCGTAGGTGGTGAGGCGGTAGGTGCCGTACGCCAGGACCATTACGGCCACACTCACCCGCACAAGGACGGCCGTGAGATCGGGCACCAACAACCGCACCGCGACCGGTACGTCGGGCGTTGCGAGTTGCGTCGCATCGAGCGCCTCCACCAACGCTTCGGCCGTGGGATAGCGGGCATCGGCCTCCTTGGCACAGCAGGTATCCACCACGGTGCACAGCGCCGCCGGGAGATCCGGACGTATCGTGGCTAGCGCGGGTACCGGCTCGGTCATCTGGCGCACGAGAATACGCTGTGTGGAATCGCCCGTCATCGCGGTGCGTCCTGAGAGCGCCAACCAGGCCACCAGGCCCAGCGAATAGAGATCGGCACGACCATCGACCGCTTCACCCATCGCTTGCTCGGGACTCATGTACTCCGGCGTCCCCACCACCTCGCCGATTCGCGTTAGCCCCACCGTCTCGCGCACCGGCGTGATCGCCCGGGCAATGCCGAAATCCATTACCAGCGCGCGACCGGTCGCACGCTCGATCATGATGTTGTCGGGTTTGATGTCGCGATGCACTACGCCGCGCCCGTGCGAGTACGCCAGCGCATACGCCACATCCTGCAGCAGGCGCACGGCGTCTCGCTGGCTCAAGGGGCCTTCGCGTGTCACGCGCGCGGCCAGCGACTCCCCTTCCACATAACCCATCGCAAACGCCAGCACGTCGTCGCTGTCTTCGATGGCGAAGACGGGCACGATGTTGGGGTGCGAAAAGCCCGCCGCCAGCCGCGTTTCGCGCACGAATCGCTCGCGGAGCTCCGGCACCGCCGCGAACTCACGCGGCAGCACCTTGAGTGCCACCGGCCGATCCAGTCGCGTTTCGCGCGCGAGGTAGACCGTGCCCATACCGCCACGACCGAGCTCACGCTCGATCCGGTAGCGCTGGCCGAGGCTGCGCGCGAGACCGATAATTTCCTCGCTCACCGGGACCCGCTGCTGGAGTGCATCATACGAGAGAAGAAAACGTCGCGCGTGAAACTCCGCTATGGCAGTGGCAGAGTACGGAGGTGGGCCAGACGGGCGGCGGTGCGCACGGACTCTCCGTTCCCCGAAGCGCGCAACTCGAAAAATCTTAGCGGACCGATTGCTCTCGACGTTCGTTAGAAGAATCGATGCCGTTGCGCGACGGGCCTCGCGAATCGCAGTCAATCACCTGGAGTCCGGAGACCGCATGACCACGAGTTGCACTACCTGCTTGCTGACACGTCGGCAATTTGTATCGGTGTCCGCCGTGGGAACGCTGGGCGCACTCCTTACCGCCTGCGGCGATGGCGAGACGTCGACTACTGCGCCGACTACGGGTCCGGGAACAGATACCGTACCCGGCGCCACGCGCGCCGGCAATGTGTGGACCATCGACGTCCCGTCAGCCACCGGCTTGAGCTCCCGTGGCCTGCTCATTCTGCTCGGTGGCGCCAGACCCGCCTTGGTGGTGCGCGTGGGCAACAACTCGTACGTCGCGTACGACGCCGCCTGTCCGCATGCTGGCACGACCGTGGCGTGGCAAGCGCAGGGCAATGCCGTGCGCTGCACAAATCACGGCAGCGAATTCGCCGCCGCGACGGGTGTTTTGGCGAGGGGGCCCGCCACGAGCGGGCTCAGACCGCTCCCTATCACGCGGACCGGCGACATCCTGACCGTCACGGTGGGATAGCGAACGAACGCCGATACGGCCGTCGGGCACGTGCCGTGACGCGTCGGCGAACACATGCGGCTCCGCGATGGTCAGGATCTCCTCGTGGGCTTCTCGGGCACTCTCTAGAACATACCCGGCGCCCGAGGTACGGCCGTTGAACTCTGCCAGTTCGCCCGTGCTGAACGAAATCACACCGTTTTGGGGCGTACGCAGATCGTCGTTCCGAACAGCAGGGTCAGGGTGACTGCACGCGCCTAGAATGAGAGAGTGCACAACCGGTGCAACATAGAGCGAGAGTCCTGCGGGCAATGAAGGGGACGGGTGGAGAGTGCTCCCCTCCATCCCCTCTCACCCGGTTTCTCCCTGATCCGCTCATGGCGTCCCGGTTGGTGGGATCACCGCCTCGACCATCGGCACATTGAATGGGTCGCACCAGATCAGGACGTGGGTATACTGGACGCCTGCCGGAACCTGAAATGTGTAGACCTGTTCGCCACGACGGGCTCTCAGTGCACCGACGCGAAGCGCCCGCCCGGTGTTGGCATTATTCGTCGTGTTCAGATACACGAACGGCCCGGGCGTCTGGTCCACCGTGAAATCCGGTGAAAAGCGTAGCGTCGCCACACCGTTCCTGATCGCCAGCGTCACGCTCCCCGTCGCATTGTACCGAACCCGGGTCCACCGTGCGGTCACACCGTCCGCGGGCGCTTCGCCGCCTGATGGATCGACGATCACCGCATCTAGCGCGGTTGGCGGCTCCGCGCCACAACCCAAGAGCATGAACAGCAAGGCCAACGTGGACAACGGGTGTGCTTTCACGTTGTGCGTCCTCAGTGGTGGGCGGCGGCGGATTACCTGCGAATCGCAACGTACAGCCGACGCGGCGGTGGACAGTGCTCGGCGGCGAAGCCGACGAGCACTGTAATACTATCACACCGAACGCGGTCGCGTCGGCTCATTCTCGACCGATCGGCACACGCAGGAACACCATGGCGAGGCTCAGTGCGACCGCTACGACGCCACACCCTTGCGATGCCACGGCGCGCTGGGCCACTTTACAGCGTGACTCACATGGACCCTGGTTCGAACGCCGCGCCCGATGCAGCGGAACCTGTCACCGCTCTTGTGCGTCGATGGGCGGGGGGAGACGCCGCGGCGGGCGAGCAACTCTTTGCACTGGTGTACCGCGACCTGCACGCGGTGGCCCAGTCACAACGCCGTCGTTGGCACGGTGATGACACGTTAGATACCACCGCGCTCGTGCACGAGGTCTACCTGCGGATGTGCGGCGGAACAGGACTGGCGGTGCGCGATCGCGCACACTTCTATGCAGTCGCCGCGCGCGCCACGCGGCAGACGCTCAGCAACTACGCGCGCGGGCGTCTCGCCCAGAAGCGAGGGGGCGAGGCGGTGGCGATCTCCGTGCAGCAGCTAGATGTCCTCGGAATCCCCCGAACCGACGGCGGCGGTAATCCGCTCGACCGGCTCTGGGATTTGGAAGTGGCGCTGCAGCAGCTGCAAGCCATTCACCCGCGCCCATGCCGCGTTGTGGAATGTCGGTACTTCGGCGGCCTCTCCATACCTGACACCGCAACCGCCGTCGGAGTTTCTGAAGCCACGGTCAAGCGCGACTGGGTCTTGGCGCAGGCGTGGCTGCATCGCGCGCTGAAAGAGCACGCCCCGGATCATGACTGACAACACACCCGGAGCATCCGATTCGTCAACCGCCGCGTGGGAACGGCTGTCCCGGCTGTTTGAAGCGGCGCAGTCGCTGCCGCCCGAGTCGCGTGAACAGTATCTGGATGCCGTATGTGAGGGGAATCCCGGCATTCGCAGTGAGTTGAGCGCGCTGCTCGCCGCCTCACCCGACGCACCGGCGTTCCTGCAGCAGCTGGCGGAGTCGGTCGTCGCCCCGGCCGTGGCGCGTATTGCGGCCTCGCATTTCACGCCGGACATCGACGGCGTGCCGGCCGCGCCAGCCCGCATTGGCTCCCGTGTCCGACACTACGAAATCCGTGAACAAATCGGAAGCGGTGGTATGGGCGTAGTGTATCTCGGTCGGGATACACGGCTCGACCGCGATGTCGCGCTCAAGTTTGTCGCGCCGACGCGCTTCACCGACGATGCCGCGCGTCAGCAGCTGGTGCGAGAAGCGCAGGCGGTCTCCGCACTTGACGACGCCAATATCTGTGCGATGTACGCCATTGAGGATGACGACGATGGCGGAATCTGTCTCGTCATGGCTCACTGCGCCGGCGGTACGCTCCGTGGGCGGACACGCAATCGGCTGCTCCCGATCGCGGAGGCCATGGCCATCGCTACACAGATTGCGTCGGGACTGGCTTGTGCGCATCGCCAAGGGATCGTGCATCGCGATCTCAAGCCGGCCAACGTCGGATTCGCCGACCGCGGTGTCGTCAAGCTGCTTGACTTCGGCATCGCCTCCCGAGTGGTGACGCAGACGACCACCGGAAATGCTCTGGTGTCCGGCACGCTCCCGTACATGGCACCTGAACTGTTACGCGGTGACTCACCCACTGCGCGCGCCGACGTCTGGGCACTCGGCGTCACGTGTTTCGAGATGCTCACCGGCCGACGACCGTTCGACGCGCCCACGGATGCCGGCGTGATGTATGCCATTCTCGAGCAAGAGCCGCCCCCGATGGACCGCGACGATGGCGTCCCGGTTCCCGATGCACTGGTGCGCCTGATACACCTGCTGCTGCACAAAGACCCTCGTCATCGCCCAGCGTCCGGCGCCGAGGCCTTGATCCACTTACAAGCCGCGTGGCCCGGCGGCAGTGCGGCAGTTCCCGTTCCCGCACCGACCGTGTACCACCCGACACCAGCAGCGGTGAATGACGCTGGAACCGCGCTGGCGCCTGAGCCGTGGTACACACGGACGCGATATGCCGCCCTTGGCTCACTGCTCTTCGTCGCAGCGCTCGGCGCGTGGACGTGGACCCGCCGTGCGCCCGTGTCCGATGCGTTGGTGCCTGCGCTCGAGGTAGCCCGAAGCACCGAACCCCTTCCAACCATCGCCGTCCTGCCGTTCGCGATTCAGGGCGACTCGGCCATGGGCTACTTGCACGAGGGAATCGTCGATTTGTTGACGCCGGTCTTCGATGCCACCGGCCTGCTTCGTGGGATCGATCCCAATACCGTGCTTGGCGCTGACGCCCGACCGGCGACTGGTGCGGCGCGAAGTACGCGCCTCGACTCGGCGACGGCACGTAACTGGGCAGCGCGGGTCGCAGCCACTCGGTACGTGGTGGGAGCAGTGGTCGACTCCGGTGAGACGCTCACGATGCGGGCTACGATGTTTCTTGCCAACGGCGAGGAGCGTGGCCGGGCGTTGACTACTATGTCCAGTGCGGGATCCTTGGCACGGGCCATGGATGCCTTGGTTCGACAGTTGGTGAGTGCGGAATTACGCGCACCCGGCGATACGCTCGCTGCCCTCGCGGCGACGACGACCACGTCGTCGATCGCATTGCGTGCGTACCTGGATGGGGAGCGGGAGTTTCGGGATGCGCGACCCGTAGCGGCGGTTTCGTTCTTTCAACAAGCCGTCGCTGCCGACTCGATGTTTGCTCTTGCCTGGTATCGGCTCGCGCGCGCTGCCAAGTGGAGCGAGGTGGACTCGCTGAACCGCTTTGCGATCAAGCGCGCGTTCACGCTGGCGCCGACGCTGCCCCCGCGACTCCAGTCGATCACCAACGCATACTACGCCGCACGGATCGGACACCCAAGCGACGCCGAGCGTTCGCTCCGCCAAATCGTGGCGGCATATCCCACCGATGTCGAGGCGTGGATGCTGCTTGGTGAAGTTCTGTTTGAAACCAACCCGTTTCGCGGCCGCCAGCGGGATGACGCAACGTCTGCCTTTCGCACGGTGATGTCCCTCGATCCGCGGAATCGTGAAGTGACGGTGTATCTCATGGAGCTTGCCGCGCGAGCGAATCGCACGGGTGAGCTCGACACACTCTTCACGATGTATTTCAGTCCGAATAGCGCCGGTGAACAGCCAGGTATTCGGCAAACATATCTCGCACTGCATGCACGACGTGTGGCCGACGGGGCGACCAGCTCATCGCGGAGCGCCCGGATCGCACAGCGGGCCGGTAACGGCGTGGACGATCCAGCCGCTGCCTTGATTGCGTTGCGGCGCGTCGGATCCGACGAGAGAGAGATCGCAACCGCCGTCGCTTTTGCCCGTACCGCCGCCACCTCCTCGTTACCTACCGCACGACGGGAGGGATTACTCTCGCTCGCGTCACTGCTCGCTGCTGGCGGCCAGCGTGAGTCACCCGAGGCGGCATGGAACGCAGCGGAGCAGCTCGATGCGTCCGCTACCATCGTGGCACAGACGCTGGCTGCGCTCTCTCCCCGAACTCCGTTCGGTCCCGACCGGCTGCGGGTGCTGCACGAGCAGCTGGTAAGCTTGGCGTCGAAACAAGCACCGGCCGGAATCAATCTTGAGCAGAATGGCTTGTCATCCGCCGAAGGTCGCGCGGTGCTTTGGTACCTGGTAGGCGTGCTGAGCGTTCGGGTTGGTGCGGAACGGATGGCGGAGCGTGCCGTGCAGCAGTTGACGCGTGGGGTAGGGAATGTTCCATTGGCGACGGTCCTCGCGCGCGCCGTGCGCGGTCACCGGGCGATGGTCCGCAAACAGTACGCCGAAGCGGCTGCGGAATTTTCGGCGGGCCTCGTCGATCTCCCGGCGCGTGTCCTCACGGTAGTGCCTGCGCTACAGCAGCAGGTGGACCGGTTGGCGTACGTGCAGGCGCTTCGCGCACTACAGCGTGACAGCGAGGCCGACGCGTGGTTTGCGTCGTTGCGCGATTTGCCGACCGTGTGGACGGCACCGTACCTGCGCGCGCCGTTTGGGGCAGCGAAGGGCGACGCCGACGCAGAGCGGGTGTTTCAATCAGCGCAGCCAGTTCGTGATCGTGCGCCCCGGTGACTAGGTGGGACATGTTTGCGCTATCCCTTCGCGCGGCGTTTGGCGGCGAGCCGTCGTCGCGCCGAGTCGGCGATGGCGAGCACCGCAGGGTGGCGGAGTTTGCGTTCGGCGCTGAGTGCGTAAAAGCGCTCCCGCACGCTGCGTAGACGTCCCACCACCTGCACATCGAAGGTGCGCTTAATGTCTTCCTCCACGACACTCGGAGCGCAGAACACGCCGACGCCATTGTGACCAAGGAGTTGCAGCATCGCCATGTCGTCAACTTCGGCGACGATATCCGGCGTGATGCCGGTGTCTGCGCACCATTGCGTGACATGGCGTCGCAGCAATGACCCCTCGCCTGGAAGCAGCATCGGTGCACCGTGCAGCGACCGGGGGAATTCGTGGGTGAGTTGTGCCGCGAGCGCCGACGCAGCGAATACGGTGATGCCGCTATCCCCGAGCAGGTGGGAGTAGGCGCGCACCCGGGCGCCACTGGGCATTGGAGCATCGGCGATCACCAGGTCGAGCGCATCCGATGCCAGATCGTGGATGAGGCGGTCGGTTTTGTCGCTCCGGATGGTCACGCGCCAGAGGGGGCCGAGTGAGAAAACCGGCTCGATGAGGCGCCACGCCGTGAGTTTGGGGAGCGAATCGGCCAGCCCGATCGTGAAGCGCAGCGGGCGCCCCTCGGTCTGCGTCCGCGTGGCCGTCAGGAGTTCGCGCCCGAGAGTGAAGATTTCATCGGCATAGCGGAGCACGAGGTGTCCCTGCTCGGTCAGAGTTCGATTACGGCCTCTCCGGACAAAGAGCGGCGTGCCGAGCGCGGCCTCGAGTGCCTGCAGCTGTTCGCTGATAGTCGGCTGCGAGACGCCAAGGAGCGGGACAGCGGCGGCAATGCTGCCCTCGTGCGCCACGGTCCAGAAGTAGCGGAGGTGCTGGTAATTGAGGGCGTTGAGGTCTTGCGAGCGGACGAGTGGCGGCATGCGCATAAACATCGGTGATCCCGATGTATTTGCCAATAGCATCGGAGAGAGACAACTTCAACGGAGTTTACTCTCCCCCTTTTGCTGGAGCCTCCATGTGTAGTGATCCAAACGTCTCGCCCGCTGACGCCCTCTCGCGTCGGCGCTTCCTCGCCAACAGCACCGCCACCGTAGCCGGTGTCGCGGCCTTCGGGGCGCTCCCGCAGTCGCTGTATGGCGCAGAGCTCAGCAGGTCCGATCGTGCCGCCGTTTTCGCGCCCGCACCCACCACACCCGCCGAGGCGCTCGCCGCGCTGAATGAAGGAAACCGCCGGTTCGTGGCAGGCAAGACGATCGCTCCGCACCGCGATTTTGCCCGCTTGCGCGAGATCGCCCCCAAGCAGGCGCCGTTCGCCGCCTTCCTTGGTTGCGCCGATTCACGCGTGCCGATTGAGATTGTCTTCGATCAGGGGTTCGGCGACCTGTTCGTGTCACGCATTGCCGGAAACATCGCAGTGGCGGAACAGATTGCGTCGCTCGAGTTTGGCACGGCAGTTCTCGGAGCGCAGGTGCTATACGTGCTTGGACACACCTCGTGTGGCGCGGTTTCGGCGACAATGGCGGGCGCTGACGTACCGGGACAGATCAGTTCACTGTACTACCACATCAGTCCGGCAGTCCGCTCGGCAAAGGGTGATCTCAACAAGGCCATTATCGAGAACGTGCGCAATCAGGCCATGGCGTTACGCGATAGCTCCACGGTGATCAGCAAGTTAGTCAGAGAAAAGAAGCTGCTGGTGTCGGGCGGCGTGTATGATCTCGACACCGGGAAGGTGACCGCGGTGGAGCTCGGCGACTGACATGAACGAGATTCTTCGCGTCAACCTGCTGTCACCAATCGCGCTCGCATTCGTCCTGGGCGTCTTTGCCCGCGTGATTCGCAGCGAGTTTTCGTTGCCCAAGGAGATCTACCAAGGTCTCTCGATTTATCTGCTCTGGAGCTTGGGGCTCCATGGTGGCGTCGAGTTAGCGCATGCCACGTTGAGTGAGATCGCCCGACCGGCGGCGGTGACGCTTTTGATTGGCTGTATCACGCCGATCAGCGCGTATCTCACGCTGCGCTACCTCGGTCGGTTCGGTGAGGCAGACAGCGCAGGTATCGCGGCGCACTACGGATCGGTGTCGGCGGTGACTTTTATCGCTGCTTCGACGTTCGTGAAGGGCATGGGTGCTGAGCCTGAGGGCTTCATGCCAACGCTGCTGACGTTGTTGGAGAGCCCCGGTATTCATATCGCGCTCGCCATCGGTGTCATGCGCAGCGGTCAAAAGTCGCGACCCACGTCCGAATTGCTCCACGAAGTGTTTACCGGCCGCACTATGGTGTTGCTGGTGGGTGGACTGATCGTGGGGTTCCTGATCGGTGACAAAAACTGGAAGGTGATCGAGCCGTTTTACGATACGAAGGGCGCGATCTTCCGCGGTGCCTTGTGCATCTTTATGCTGGAAATGGGATTGTTGGCAGGCTCCCGCTTGGGAGACCTGAAGAAAGTCGGTCCGTTCCTGTTGGCGTTCGGCATGATCATGCCGCTCGTTCACGGTGCGCTTGGCGCCTGGCTTGGGAGCCTCGCCGGGCTCTCGGTTGGCGGTGCCACAATGCTGGCGGCGATGGCCGCGAGTGCAAGTTATATCGCGGCGCCTCCTGCGGTGCGCATGACGTTGCCTGATGCCAATCCGACGTACTACCTCACCCTCTCACTCGCCATCACGTTCCCATTCAACGTGCTGGTCGGCATCCCGATTTACTTCAAGATCGCGCAAATGGCGCATGGAGCCCCATGAACAGCACGCCGCTCAAGATGGTGGTGATCGTTGCGGAGCCTGTGCTCGAGTCGCGCCTGGTCTCGGAACTGCGCGAGCTTGGCGCGAAAGGGTTCAGCATCGTGGAAGGTCGCGGTGAAGGGTCACGTCACGCGCACGCCTCCGATGTGCCCGGCAGCAACGTCCGGATCGAAACCATCGTACCCGATGATGTGGCCGACCGGATCATGGAGCATGTCTCGCAAACCTACTTTGCGAACTACTCGTTCATTGCGTACGTCATCAATGTGGCGGTGGCGAGGAGCGCGAAGTACGTCTGATGCGGTGGGCTTCGCATGGCGGCACCGCATCCGACGTCTTCAGCATCTCCAGCAGGAGCAATTCTTCGCACCGCGCCTAACGCTTGGACTGCACCATCACAAAACGCGCTTCGGTGCTGCCGGTGTTCACGATGCGGTGTTCATCGGCAGCATGCCAATGGACTTGCCCTGCGGTAAATGAGTTGACGACGGGCTCCGCGTTGTCTGATGCATAGCTGATGGTGTAGTCAGTCAGCGCATACACGACGCGGGCCAAGCCGTGGTAGCGCGGCAGCGTGTCAACGGCGTTAAGGCGCACTGCTGTACGTGCCACGACGAGGAACTTTGCCTCAGAGGCGCCGATGTTCTCCATCGAATGCTCCCCAGCCTCGTGAAAATGCGCCTGACCGGCCTTCCATGACGGCTCCGTCGCGGCGGTATAATCGTTGCTCAACACACTGGTCATTGGCTCGGCAGTAAAAGGAAGAGCGGCGACGACCGCAGAATCGCCCTCCTTCGCGGCGTCGGGCGTGGAATCTCCGGCGCAGGCGGAAACAATCAGCGTGGCGACAGCGAGGACTGCGAGCTTGCGCATGTGTACATCCGTTTAATGATGATGCATTCTCGATCATTCCACATTCTGGTCCGACGTGCTTGCGCTTCTACTACGCCGCGTTGGACACGCGTCCAAGCTTGATCCACATGCTGACGTCCTACGGGAAGAT